>OUNM010145995.1_pt1 | contig 26275 bp, 25 predicted proteins | sample 1769961 | NCBI WGS metagenome assembly OUNM01 (sample SAMEA3914820, study PRJEB12502) | metagenome | biome: forest; material: soil | place: USA | collected 2012-03-12 | depth 0.3 m | reverse complement strand
CTTTTTGAGCGACCAGCCCTTCGCGGCGACTTCGGTGCCCATTCATACTCGCCGTTTGTATTTTTCCGATTCGGGTCGATTTCTCGTTTCTCGAGACGGTCGACGCTGGGCCATCTGGAAGAGCACGGGCGGGGCTCCGGTCGAGCTCGATCTCGGATGGACTTCTCCGGTCTTCTCGCCGGTCGAAGCCAAGTACCTGACCGCGCGCCTGAACGAGAGAGCCGCGATCTGGAACGCGGACGGTTCCCTCTTTCGGCAGCTGGAAGAGATCCAGGGCTATGCCTGCGGCCAATATAGATACTCCGGCAACGGAGAGCTGATCGTTGGCGTCATGTACCCGGGCTGCCCGGCCAAAGAATGGGACAATCCGGTTGTTTACGGAAAATCCAAGCTTGCCGTCTGGAATAAAGAGGGCAAGCTGATCGCCAGCCGCGATTACTTCGATGTCGCATCCGTCTATCCGGACTACACCAAGATCGACGCCGTGGGTTGGGAGAGGGTCTACAAGAATGCCACGTTGATCTCGGACGACGGCTCTCAGATCTATCTGATCACTCCGTCAGGAAACGTCGAGGTCTGGAACCCTTACCTCCAGATGACGACGGAAGTCCTGACCGGCCCGAAGAACTACCTGGTCGCGCTTCGTCTCTCGCCCGATCGCTCGACGCTCCTCGGAATCGAGAGCGAGGTTTTCGACTCGTTCGGATATCGAATGAGCTCCTGGGGTGCCGCAATCTGGATGTGGAAGCGGTAAGGCCACTGTTGGGCTATACCCATCCGCCGCTCAGGGCCCAATTAGGGATTTGTATACAGCTGTAGTTTATGTTACCGGTCCGAGCCATGAAAACCGCTCTATTGGCCGCTCTGATCGCGTCGTTTTCCGCCGCCACCGCCTTCGCTTGGCCCCAGAATCCGCCCTGGGAACCCAAGGAATGCCAGAAGAAGGGCCCCCGCCCCTACAATCCGTACGCGTCTGACGTGACCGGTCCCGCCAATCCATCGCCAGACCAAGCACTCAAGCAATTCATCATCGTCATGAAGCCCGGACGCCCGGAGCTACAGAATGATTTCGTCGCGCACCTCACCGATGGCGAGAAACAGGCGCTAGCCCAGCATGTCGAATACCTGAATGACCTCTTCGCCCAAGGAAAGCTGATCTTCGCCGGCACTTCCGACCAGCTCGGCGCCCAGCATTTCGGAATCGCGATCGTGAACGCCGAAGACAAAGCGCGCGCCGAAGCTTCGGCCGCTTCCGATCCGGCGGTCCGGATCGGGATCCTGCGTGTCACCGTCCTCGAGTTCAACGTATTCCTTTCGCGCCCGTTCCAGTCCGAGTAGACTGTTTCCTTTTTAGAAATATATAATTAACAATCATTTCTTTTAGCATCAGAGCGACAGAGGTAATTCCCTGCACAGGAAGTGAGGGATTTATGAATAAGAGTATCGCAGTCCTGATGTCGCTCTTGCACGCCTCATCGGCGTTGGCTGGACCCACGCTCTGCGGGACCGGAAAAGGGCATGGATCCACCGCGGATCGCAGATTCGTGCGTTACGAGGACGATAGCCTCTCGGTCGGAGCCTCCGTTTCGGTTGGACTCGTTCCCTTCATCACGATCGACATCCCCTCGACCGGGATTTATGCGGTGACCGAAGTCAACCCGATCCGACTCGAGCTTACGGGCTTCGAAAAATCCAATCCCAAGTACGACGGCTGGTATCCGCAGACGCTCAATTTGATTCAGGCGGACGACGCGCTGACATTGCTGCTCGACGCGAGGGAGGACCAGCCTGCATCTTCGATTTCGCTTCACTGCAAGATCCTCTGAGCAGGACGTTCTGACCGGTCCGCCTAGGCATCGAAGTTGCGTGTTTTTAAGGTCATGCGAACCCTCAGAAACCCGGACCTGATGGCCGACATGCTGGACGAGATCCCCGCCAACGAGCGGGAGGCGCGCGACAACGCGCGCATCGAGTCGGGCGGCAACGTGATCGGCATGCACCGCGGAGCCATGCTGGAGCGGCCCAAGCATGCGACGGCCATCCGCAAGAAACACATCTCGCGCAAGCGCTACTTCGGGAGGATCTTCGGCAGGAGATACTAGAAGCCTTACGGCGGAAACCCGATCGTCAGTTTCACGCACGAATACTCGGGATCGATGCTCCCATCTTTGCGCCGGATCGTGAGCTCAGGCTCGATCCAGGGCTCACGCGCGAATTTCTCGGGCAAGTCGCCCTGCCTGACCATCGCGTAGAGCGCCAGGAGCGGAGCCTCGCCCTCCTTGAGCGCGACGGGCCTGAGGCGATGGATCTTGAGTCCCGCCTCGCGCGCGGCCCCGCGTACGCGAGCGTCCTGCTCGTAAGGAAACACGCTCACGAAGACCCCGCCCGGCGCGAGGTGCTTCGAAGCCGCCGCGCAGTAGTCGGCGATGTCGCCTCGAACCTCGAATCGGCAAGCGAGCTTTTGCGGATGCTCGGCCGTGACGCCGGTACCGAGCGGAAAGTACGGAGGGCTGCTCAGCACCAGGTCAAATCGCTCGTCGGAAGCGAACTCCCGAAGGTCTTGAAGATGCGCCTCGACGCGCTCCGTGAGCCCGTTGAATCGCAGGGATTTCTGCGCAAGCTGGTAGCTACGCTCCTGCGCCTCGACCGTCACGAGGCGCGCTCCTTGGAGCCGCCAGGCGGCGATCATCCCGACCGTGCTCATTCCGCTTCCGAGATCCAGGATCCGCGCGGCTGAAGGCGCGCAGAGCGTGCCGTACCAGGCGACGATGATGTCATCGGTGGAAAAGCGATGCCCGTCCTTGAGCTGAAAAATCTTGAAATGACCGCAAAGCGCATCGAGCGTCTCGTCGGCGGCAGGCGCTTCGCCGCCCGGAACTCCCGGACCTGGAAGCGTCCAGCCCTTGAACTGCGTGATCGGGGTGGTCGACATGGCGGCAATATAGCCGAGGTCGTCACGCCCGTCACTTGCCCCGTCATGAAATTGACGGCTTCAAGCACGCTCGGTTCCAAGCCGATAGGTGGATCGAGAACCTATGTCCAAGCAGCAACCCCGAGTCTTCGGAAAATACCTGCTTCTCGAGTTGATCTCCTCCTCGCCCCGGGCCGAGGTCCACTTCGCGCGCGAGCTCGCGCAGCCGCGATCACCGGGCTCGCCCGCGCCGCTCGCGCTCAAAATCTTCGCCAACACGAGCCACACGCCTAAACGACCGAGCTCCCTGAGCGCGACGAGCGGCGCGCGGATCGAGACGCGCGACGCGGGCCAGGCCGCAGGCACCCCTTACATCGCGATGGACTGGATTCCGAGCCGCGGTCTCGCGGCCTTCGCCGCGCGCTTCCGCGAGCGCGCGGGGACGCCGCCGCCACACGAGCTTCTGGCATGGATCGCCGCGCGCGCGACCGAGAACCCCCTTCCACGCTCACCCGCGAGCACGCCGGCCCCGAGCGCGGGCCCGGACTTCGGCGCTCAGGACATCCTGCTCTCCACCAGCGGCGCAGTCCGCCTGACCGCGCCTTCCGACGCGCGGGCCGTCGCCCGCATCATGCTCGAGCTTTCGACCGGGACACGCGCGCCGCGCGAGCTGGCCCAGGTGCTCGATCAGGCGAGTCGAGGCGAGATCGCCGACCTGGCTTCGGCCCTCGATGAGTTCGCACGCAGGTCCGGCTCGCGCTTCAATGCTTCGCTGCTCGCGCTGCACCTGCAGGAGCTCTTCGGCAAGGATCTGGCCGCCGAGCAGGCGCACCAGGCGAAGCTCCTCGCGACGCCCGCGCCGCAGCCCGAAGCCCGAGCCGGCGCAAAGTCCGCGGCGCACTCCCGCGTCGCCGATCTCTGCCCCGAGATCGACGTCCCAGGCGCAATCGGCGAGCCCGAACCCAACTCCGACCCGCAGCTCCATTTCGAAGCGGATCTGCCCGTCATCGTCGAACCCCTTCCGCACGTCAAGCAGCCCCGCCCCGATCACGTCGTGCTTCCGGATCGGCGAGCGACGCAGGAGTTCTCCTTCGGCGTCCGGCATGCGCTCTTGGCGACCCTCGCTGCTCTCGCACTGGGTGCAGGCATCGTCAGCTTCAACCGACTCCGCGAACCGACTCCCGCTCCCGTTTCCGATACCGGTTCCGGCCCTTCGGCACTTTCTCTCGAGCTGAAGATCCAACCCGAAAGCGCCGCCCCCACTCGCGTTTTCGTGGACGGTCGCCCCGCTCCCTTCGAGCAGGGCAGGATCCAGCTCCCTCAGCCCTCCGAGAAAATCGAGCTGATCGTGCTTCGCACGGGCTTCGAACCCTTCCAGCAAACGATCTCCAGCCGCGCTCCGGCGAGCATCGTGCTACGGCCCGTCCCAAATCGATAGCGAAACCTCGGCCCAACCGCCCTTCGAAATGTCCTGCTCCTGCCCCGTCAGGCGCTTGAGACAGAGCGGGATCCAGTCACCATGAGAGCAAAGCACAGTCACGAGCGGCGCGAGCGGCGATCGCCACCACTCCAGAAACTCGTCCACTCTTTTTTCCAGGCGATCTCCTTCGTCCAGAAGCCCAGAGATCCCGATCTCCCCGCCCAGCTCCTCGGCGATCGGCGAGATCGTTTCCACGCAACGCCGCTTGGGGCTCGTCAGGAACTCAATCCGCTCTTGATTGAACGGCTTCTCCCCCAGCTCCTCGCGCGCGAGCTTGACGAGCTTCTTGACCTGCGACCGACCCTTTTCGGATAACCCGTTATCGAGCTCCCGATCGGTCGTATCCCGATGAGCGTGCCTGATGAAAATGAGTCTCTTGAGACGAAGGATCTTCATCCCTCAAGGCATACCATAAATGGCCATTTTAACCCCCGCCGCCGGTCGCGGGACCGACGGCGGGAGCTCGACTCCGCCTCAACCCGAGCGGAGACTTGGACGCCGTCTAGAATCGGCTAGTGGCAGCGCCCATAACTGAATGCCACCCAAGAGCAAACCTGAGGCCAACTCGACTAAAATAAGAAACCCTCGATTTTCGGCCAAAAACCGCAGTTTCTCCATGAAGCCGCGAGTCAAAAAACAAGGGACGCCCGGCCACCAGGGCCAAAGCGTCCCCTCTTTTTGAATTTCAGAGTGTCAGATTTTCAGATCGAGCTGCCGGAGATCACGTCGGAACCCGGCGGCGCATCCTGAATATAGTTATTGCTCGGGATCGTGTACGCATCCGGCTTAATTCCGATCATCTGTTTTGAAGCAGGAGGCGGCGTAGCCGAAACAGAGCCACCGGTCTGAGTGCCCGTCGCCATATCGCCGGTTCCACTCGGGCCCGGAGACGGACTTGCAGGTACGTCGCGCTCGCCGTTCGCGGCCTTGACTTCCATGATGCGCAGACTGTCGTAGAGATTCTTCATCCCGGGAATCACGGGATCCGTCGCGGTCGGGCTGGCCGGCGTCTTTCCGTTATAAAGATCGCGTTCCGACTGAACGACCCAAGCATCGAATCGGGCTCTTTCCACGCGATATTGCGCGGTCAGGCCATCGGCCTGGAGCTGAGCCAGCGCGGTGAGACGGTTGGCTTTTTCGGTCTCGTAGAGATTTTCCGCGGCCACCTGCTGGTTATAGAGATCGATCATCGCCTGCGCGCCCGGATACTTGGCGGCTTTGGCGGCATTGAGCTGCGTGAGGATCTCGGCCCGAGCCGCATCGACTTCGCCCTGATAGGCAGCCTTGGCGTCGTTGTAGGCCTTATCGAGTTGTTTGGAAGGGTTCGGAAAATTAGCATCGTGCTGAGCCTTCGCGGCGAGCGCGGCCTCGTACGCATAGCGCTTGTCGAGATCGCCCCCAAAAGCCGCATGCATCTGCTTGCGGATCGCCAAAGTCTCGGGCGTATTGAGCGGATGGTCGCTGCTGGCCGAGGCGGCGACCTTGAGCGCGGCCGTGAAATTCTTCTCCTGCGTGGCAATGCAGGACGCGGCGGTCGATTTACAGGCGTTCAGCGCGTCCCAGGTCGACTTGACATGCGCAGCCTCCGAGTTGCCGTCGGCTTGGAGCTGAGCGATGTATTTCGAAACCTCGTCTTTGCACGCGGCCTGGTCCGCGGTCAGGTCCGGAGTGTTCGGCTTCCCTTGCACGTCGTAGGTCTTGGCGTCCGCGGCCCGCTTACTTAAATCCGAGCAGCGAAGGCGCGCGGTGAGAATCTCGAAGACCTCGATTGAGCCGTTAGAGCCGCTGATCGAGATAGCGCTGGTCGTATCGATCTCTTTGGCCGCCCAAGCGTCTCCCGAAACAAGGAGCGCTACCCCAAGCATGAAACGCATGACGTGCTTCATCGAAAATCCCCCCGGATTTATCCCCTGAGCTATCAGTCTAGCCCAGCCGGAACGATCCCGGGATGTGGCATTCGGGACACGGCCAAAAAACCCCGCCGAAGGCTTTTAACCCGCGGCGGGGGCATGAACAGGGACTGCTGACCGGCTTAACGGCACTTCTTCCACTGGAACTGGTAGATCAATCCCGACTTGATATCGACGCTATCCACGGTGGAGAGCGCCTGATCGCCTCGCGCGTTGCCGTAGAGGCGAAGGTCGGTCTTGGCGCGAAGGATCGGGTCCGCGCCGTCGCAGGGCGACCAGACCGTGGCCTCGATGCCAAGCTGATTAGTGAAGAGATAATCGTCATCCTTGGGCCCGGTAAAGGTCTTCGAGTAACGGACCGAGTTTCCAGCCCCGTTACCGGCGAAGAAATAGTCCGCCACAAGCTCCGAGCGCGAACCCGCCGGCAGGCTGTTGAATCCGCGATAGTCGAGCTGGATCACGCTGAAGGACCAGCCGCTCGGCACGTGAACCGGGATCTGCAGATCGCAGTTCTTGCGAGCGATGCGCGTTCGCCCCGAAACCTCGACCTGGTACTCGTCGAAGACGACGCTCAGAGTCTTCGCGTCCGTGCTCAGTACTGCGGAGACCGAACCCGCAGGGCAACCGTTGCCGCCATATCCCGGTTGTCCGAGATAAACTCCGTCCACAGCCAAAGCCTGCGCGGAGACCAGACCCAATGCAGCCGACACCAACACTCGAACGACTTTCATATTTCCCCCGTTTTTCGCGGATTCGCCATCATCGACGAAATCTCGTGAAACACGGGAACGCCCTTGAGCAAGCGCAGGGCCAACGCGCGGAAAAATTTTTTCATTAACAAAACAGCCTAAAATCAGCATTTTTCTATTGAACCATCGAGTCACGACACGAAGAGCACGATGAGACCGGGGACAAAGCGACCTCAGCACTTGCTTCAATCCGACCACCTGTCTAGTGATTTCGACGCATGGCCTCATTGCCGCCTGGCTTCGATGCGCGGTGTGCTGTTTTGGCTCGCAATCGCGAAATTTTCCGATACTCTACGCCCAAGGACCCAAAATGACTTTCGAATCCTGGTTTGCCGCCCTTCGCCCTGAAATCCCGCTCCACTCGGCCAATGCCGTCATTAGGCTGGTCGCCGAGGAAGCCACCGTTCCCTTCATCGCTCGCTACCGCAAGGAGCAGACCGGCAATCTCGATGAAGTGAAGATCCAGCACGTCATCGAAGCCAAAGAAGAATGGGAAAAAATCCTGACTCGCCAGGCCTTCATCGTCGAGCAGATCGAGAAGCAGGGCAAGCTCACCGACGACCTCAAGAAAAGCATCACGACCACCTTCAACCTCGATATCCTCGAAGACCTCTATCTTCCCTACAAGCAGAAGCGCAAGACCAAGGCTACGCTCGCCCGCGAAGCCGGCCTCGAGCCCTTGGCCGACTGGCTCTGGAACGTCGGACACGGCACCGAAAGCCCGCAACCAGGGCAGACCCTCGAGCTTTGGGCGTTCACCTTCCGCAACGAGGAGAAGGGCTTTAACGACGCCGCTTCCGCCGTCGAAGGCGCGCAGGCGATCCTCGTCGAGCGCCTCTCCGAGAAGCAGGAGCTCCGCGCGCTCGTCCGCAGGACCGTTTTCGAGAAGGGCAAAGTCTCGACGGGCAAGGGCAAGAAAGCCAAGCCCAACAGCAAGTACGAAAACTACTTCGATTTCCATGAGAAGGTCGAAACCCTGCTCAAGCCCGAAAACTCGCACCGCTACCTCGCTGCGCGTCGCGGCTGGATCGAGGAAGAGCTTTCGCTGGGCGTCGATTTCCATGGCCTCGACCCCGATCCCGCGCAGGAGCTCGAAACGATGTTTCGAGCTGAAGCCGTCATCGACCACACGCATGCGGATGTCGCCAAAGTCCTGACCAACGCTGCCGACCTTGCGCTCAAGGCCCACGTCTATCCCGCCATCGAGAACGAGGCGCATAAGTCCCTCAAGGACATCGCCGACTCGCAGGCCATCCAGGTTTTTGCCGAGAACCTCCGCAAACTGCTCCTCGCCTCGCCCTTCGGCCCCAAGGCCGTGCTCGGCGTCGATCCGGGCATCCGCACCGGCTGCAAGCTTGCCGTCGTCGATGACACCGGCAAGTATCTCACGAGCACCGTCATGCATCTGCAAACGGAGGACCAGAAGAAGAAAGCCAAAGAACTCATCGCCGAGGTCGTCAAGAACGGCCAGATCCGCGCGATGGCCGTCGGCAACGGCACTGCCGGGCGCGAAACGGAGATCTTCCTTCGCGGCGCCCTGAAGGAAATCGCAAAGGAGGCCGGCGACGCGGCCCCGGTTGTACCCGTCGTCATGGTCAGCGAGGCCGGCGCCTCGGTCTACAGCGCCAGCGAAGTCGCGCGCGAGGAGTTTCCGGATCTCGACGCCACCGTGCGCGGCGCGATCTCGATCGCCCGCCGCCTGCAGGATCCGCTCTCCGAGCTCATCAAGGTCGACCCCAAGAGCATCGGCGTAGGCCAGTACCAGCACGACGTCTCGCAGCCCGCGCTCAAGCGCTCGCTCGAGCATGTCGTCGATTCCTGCGTGAACTCCGTGGGCGTCAATCTCAACACCGCCTCCTATCATCTGCTCTCGCACGTCTCCGGCATCGGCGAGTCGCTTGCCAAAGCCGTGGTCGAGCATCGCGCCTCCAAAGGCCTCTTCAAGTCCCGCCAGGAACTGCTGGATGTCTCGCGCTTCAGCCAAAAGACCTTCGAGCAGGCCGCGGGCTTCCTTCGCATCGCAGGCGCCGAAAACCCGCTCGATAACACGGGCGTGCACCCGGAGCGCTATCCCCTTCTCGAACGCTTGGCTTCGCGACTCTCCAAGTCCGTCGCCGACCTGATCGGCTCAGGCGCCGAGGCCGTCAAGAAAGACGCCGAGTTCAAAAACGAAGTCGGCGAGTTCACCTTCGCCGACATCATCCAGGAGCTTTCCAAGCCGGGCCGCGACCCGCGCGAGGAGTTCGTGCCCTTCTCCTTCCGCGACGACATCCACGAGCTCAAGGACCTGACTCCCGGCATGACCTGCCCGGGCATCGTCACCAACGTCACGGCCTTCGGTGCGTTCGTCGACATCGGCGTGCACCAAGACGGGCTCGTGCACCTTTCGCAGCTTGCCAACCACTACATCAAGGACCCCAAAGAAGTCGTCAGCCCCGGCGACCGCGTCTCCGTGCGCGTGCTGGAGGTCAACCTCGAGAAGAAGCAGATCTCCCTCTCGATGAAGGCCGAGCGCGCGGCCGGCGAAGCCCGCGGCGAACGCCGCGATCGGGGCGAGCGGCAGGAGCGCGGCCCCCGTGGTGAACACGGCGGCCAACGCGATCGCGGCCCTCGTGGCCCACGCCCGGACCGCGGCGGCGATCGCCCGCAAAAGCAGCAACAGCGCGGCCCGCGGCCCGAAGTCCAGGTCGCGCCCGCCAAGCCCAAGGGCCCGCCTCCGCAGATCAAGCCCAAGCAGGTGTTCAACAACGCCTTTGCGGGACTCGCGGCGCTCAAAGACCAGTTGAAGAAGTAAGTTTCGATCCGTTCGGACACATGTGAGCAATTACTTCGTCAACCTGCCTGGCCCGATCCCCCCAAGCTAGTTGCACGCACCGAATCCGGGGCAGCGGGTTAGAACGCAAGCCGGGTCGGCCGAACCGAGTTTCACGATCGTGATGTCAGCCGTCTCAGGGTTCATCGAAGCCTGGACCCCCTTGACCTGCGACTTGATCTGATTCGCGGTCCGACTGGGGCCTTGGCCTTCAAAAACGTAATTTCCTTCGCTCGGGACTTGAATGCTGATTAAAAAATCGCCATCGATGTCCTCGATAGAGAAAAACTCTTCCTGAGCGTTCACTTTTAGCATTTCGCCGGCGGTGATCCGGAAATCCGGACAAGCTTCGCGCGCGATCAGCTTCGGGGAAGCGGTGAGATTATCGAAAAGGTTGTCCGTTCCGAAGCCTGCCGCTTTCGCGCTTCCAGCAAAAGACACCGCCATCATCGCCATCAAAATACTGATTTTCATAAATTCTCCTGATTCATTTGGTTTGGGTTAAATGGACCTGTACTCGCAGCGGATCGGATTGCCTATGAAGCTGAGCCCCGGAAGAGTAAGGAGGATCAATCCCTTCTCCGCGTCGAAACAGAGTCGATAGGTCGCTTCAAAATCCCCGGATCCGGATGGGTCGTGCGCGGGCGTCTCTTTTTTGAGTACGAAGCAGCCTCCGGAGCGGGAAACCGCGCCTCCCAGACCCGGGAAAGGAAGCCGGTCAACGCGATGGGATGTCTTGCAGTTATGATCCACGTCGCAGCCACTGGTATCCGTCACCAAGATCGCCTCGAAGCCGGGAAAATCGTTCCCGATCGCTTCGATCGTAAGGTCAGCTCCGCAGGCGGGGTTGATCTCGACTCGTCTATACTCGCCCGCGGGCGGTACCGGCGCCTTCGGCCCGGAAGCTAGCGCCCCGCAGGAGATGGTCAATCCGACTAGCGCCAACGCCATTCTGGTTTTCATTTGACCACCGGAGCCGAATCGCAGCCGTTCGGGAAGGTCACGGTGAACTTGCGCTCAGGCGAGCCGTCGAGCACGGCCGACTCGGCGAGCATGAAGGTCACCTGGTACTCCTTGTTCGGCTTGACCGGGAACGTGGACTCGCTGACGATCGCCCAGCTCGAGCGGACATGGTCCCGAGCCGCCTCGGTGGCCTTCTGTGCGCAATCGCGCGAAGCGGCCGATGCGCTGCTCAGCGCTGCCAAGGAGAGGACCGCGGACAGGGCCAGGACAATCGAACTCTGTTTCGTCTTTTTCATGGGCAAAATACCTCTTTCTTAGGGGGGTGAAGAGGGCCGCCTCCGATGCGTCCCTTCTCATGACGCAGTGTATATACTCGCATTTCACATCTGTCAAACATTTATTATACAACTGTTGAATACTGGCTCGACCTAAGGGTAAAATTGGATTTGATGACCAAGGTCAGGATCCAGCTCAATACCGACGTCGCCGCCGAGGTGCTCCCCCGGACGCTCTCCAGGGCCGAACGGCGCCAGATCCAGATCGTCGAGAAAGCGATCCGGCTCTGCGCCGAGGGCGGGATCGAAGCTTTGGGGTACGAACGGATCGCCAAGGAGTGCGGGGTGACCCGCCACCTCGTCATTCACTACTTTCCGGACCGCGAAAGCCTGATCGAGCGCGCGATGGAATACGTCTGGGCCTCGCTCAAGCTCGAGATCTTGGGCAGCATCGACCGCGAAAAAGGCGCGATCAACAAGATGAAGGCGTATATCGCCGCCAATATGAGATGGGCCCGGACACTGCCGGACCAGGCCACGTTCCTCGTCCTCTTCCTGCACTACGCTTCGAACAAGCCCGCGTTCCGAAAATTCAACTCAAGCCTGATGCGCCTGGGACAGGATCGGATCCTGGGAATCCTCAAGGAGGGAGTGGCCGAAAAAGTCTTCGCCTGCCCCTCCCCGCTTCCGCTTGAGGCCAAGGCCATCCAGCTCAGGGTCTTAGGACACGTCATGAGCTTCGTAACCGAGGACGCCCCGATTGAGTCCAAAACTCTCGAAAAGCACCTGATTCAGTCCGTGCTTCAACGTATTCAGATTTAAGTAATTGAAATAATACATGAAATTATAAAAACCTATTTCTTGACTTCATTAGTCCACTATTGAATAATCTCGGCCGCTTATGCTGGGTATGCTTTGGCTCATGACTACCGCGACCTCAAGCTTCGGCTCGATGCCACTTGAGCACTCTCCAGTCGATAGGATGAGATCCTTTTACCGCTTCAAGAGCGAGCATCGGCAAATCACTCGAAGTGGCAGTGAGAGCCCGTTCAACGTGACTTATACGCCGCGCGAGTTCAAATCGGAGCTCGCCAGGGTCCGTTACTTCAACCGAGCCAGGCGGGCCGTAGGAGCCGAAACGGAGATCATCGATCGCGTGGCCGAAGCGGGCAAGTTCAAGCGAACCCGATTCGAAACCTACGACATCTCGAACCTCGATGAATTCATCGATGACCTTCCCGCGCATTTCAAAGGGTACGTCAAAGGCGAACTCCTGCAGCAGAGCCAGTTCAAGAAGATGCATCGAGCGCTTCCTGCTACGGGGATGTGGATCGTCTATCGCGCTTATTCCTGGGAACATCTCGAGCATCCGGGGATGGCGGGTCCCCACATGTCGATCATCATCGGCAATCGGGTCTACGAGGTCGGGCGCAGGCTCAAGAAAGAAAACGGCGTACCCACGGTTACGACCGAGGGGCGCGCCGGTCCGATCGCTAGCAACCTGAACGAGTTCCTCCTCAAATCCCGGCTCGAGAGCCAGGCACTCGGAGCGCGTCCCGGGATTTCCTTCGCCGTGCGGATCGCTGGGGTCGGCGAACGCCCACTGAAAGCTCTTGCCGACTACTACGAGAACGAAGCCAAGGACTTCAAAACGGGCAAGAAACGCTTCAAATACGTCATGAATCCGGGCGCGCGGCCGGACGCCGATAACTGCGTGACCTACCTGACCCGACCCATCCTGGACAAAAGGCTCACGCGAGGGATCGACCTCATGGCGGCCCTCGCCCTGCCACGCTATACGACTACACCCTTCACGATGCTCGGGGACGCGATGAACGAGCACTTTGAGAGGCCTAAAGTCGTCAAGGCGTTCATGATCTCCGATGACGATGCCTGGCGAAAACAGCTCGACGATTCGATCCCGGCGGACGGTTATCCCACGATCAGCGATCCCGCGTTTCCTGATTACGACGAGTATTGGGCGGCCGAAGATGCCCACCCCCAACTGAGCGCGTCCTTCTTTTGGAGGCTGAGGTTTCAGAGAGGTTGGACGCAACCAGCAACCGTATTGACCAACCACTGAACACCCATGCTCATTCGTTGAAAGTGTCCGCGAAGACGCAAGCTGTGCAAGTCCGCGTTTTCTCGCGGAGCGCGCGTTGGCCCGCGAGTTGCTCTACTAGTCAGCATCTGCATCACATCAGGATAAACAGCTAAAACTGCCCCCCCCCAACGCCCGTGACTGCCCCCCAGTCACGGGCATTTTAATTCTATCGACATGCTCCACGCCGGGAAATCCGATTACCAGAGTTCGGCGAGCCCGCCCTATTTCCTAACCGCCCAAAAAGAAAGGGCCCACTCCTCACGGAGCGAGCCCCTCTGATTCTGGATTCTTCCGACTCTTACTCGGCGATCTGACGAAGCTGCGCGGCAGCTTCGTTCAACCAGGCGCGGTAAGCGTTCAGGTTGGTGTAGACGGCCTTGTGAGCGCAGTCATCGGGAGCATTGTCCGGATAGCCGCGATTGGTGACGCCCCAGAGAATGAGCTTTCCATCCTCGACCAGGTAAGCAGGACCGCCCGAGTCGCCGTGGCAAGCGCCCTTGCCGGTGGTCTGATCGAGCACAATCTCGGTCTTGCCGAGCTTGCTCTCGATGCTGACTTCAGCTTTGCGCAGAACGCCGGCCGTCATGCCCATCGGGTCGTTGGCTGTGGCCGTGGAGATGCCGTAGCCCGCGAGAAGGGTCGTGACACCCGGCGCGAGCTCAGAGGAGTCGGTCAGAGTATCCGCGACCTTGTACCCAGCCGGAAGCGCGCCCTTGAAGCGAATCAGCGCGATGTCGTGTTGATCGATGCCCTCGGCGTTGTCGACGCCGGTCCAACCCGGAGGCGTCACCGCGCCCAGGACCTTGGCCACCGGCGCGTTGCCCATCGAATTGATATTGCGGGTGAAGAGCACGCTCAGGGATTTTGCCCCGCTCTCCACGCAGTGAGCTGCGGTGAGAACCAGATCCTTGTCGATCAACGAGCCCGTGCAGAGCCCGCCTGCGCGGTCATAGACGGCGACCGTCACCTGCGCGACCTGATCGCTGGCCGAGACTTCCTGGCCACCGATGATTGCCGGTGCGGCCTGCGCGGACTGAGCCGCGAGAATCAAACCCGATACTGCTACAACTCTACGAAGACTGATGACCGAAAAATCCATTTTCACTTACCCCCCGGTAATTGGGCTAGTTATCTGGGAAGAAATCTGCGTTGTCAAATTTCGTACAAAGATTTTTTTAACCGAAGTCTTTCAAAATCCTTAAAAGCAGCTTTCAATGTTCGGGTGCCAAGGGGGGCACCAATACATATGATGAGCACCTTCACGAAACGGATTTTCATTCCATCCACTCTGGTTACAGCGCTGGTCGCGCAGACTTCATTCGCGGGAGACACGCTGAGGCTTCGCTCCGGCGACATCCAGCTCGCCGATCAAACGCAGGTGATTCTCCAGGATGCGCTCGAGACTCTCGGCGCCCGGAACTCGACCGCAAGTTCCGAACAACGCTATTTTGTCGTGCAATTCGGCCAGAAAATCACCGAAACCGCGAAAGCAGCACTCGAGCACCAGGGGTTCGAGATCCTTCAATACCTTCCGGACGACGCGCTCGTGGTCCGCGGAGTCGCGACTCGCGCCCCCCTTCTCAAGGGTCTCTCCGTTGGAGTGAGAGCGATCTCTAACTTCCGCACCGAATGGAAAATCAGCTCGGAGCTCTCCCAGCTGACTAATCCTCAAACCCAGGTTGCGGTCCTCGTGACGACCTTTGACGCGGCGGAAGGCAGCACTGCACGCGCCGCGCTTGAGCGCATTTCGGGCGTGATAGTAAACGGCGTGTCAGGGCGCCGCATCGCGGCTCATGTCCCCGCGCAGACGATCGATGCGATCGCCGCGATCGAGGGCGTCGAGTGGATCCAAGAGTATCCGATGTTCGAGACCTTCGTGATGCCTGCTGCGCCAGGTGAAACCGTCACGCCTCCTCCTTATACGGGTTTTGAAACCGGCACCAAGGTCATGAACTTCGACGCAGCCTGGGCGCGCGGCTATTACGGCGCGGATCAGATCGCGGCGATGGCCGACACGGGGCTCGACGTTGGCGACGTGAGCAAGCTTCATCCGGACTTTGGCAATTTTAAGAAGGGCATTGCCCTGGGCTTCGGCTCGAAGAGCTGGGAGGACCCGATGGGCCACGGCACGCACGTGGCCGGCTCCATCCTGGGCACCGGCAAAGCATCCGATGGCAAGCTCCGCGGCGGAGCCAACCAAGCTCAGCTCGTCGTCGAGAGTATCTGGAGCCCCATCCTCGACAATTTGGGTTTCAGCAACGACCTCGGTGCCCTTTTCAAGACCGCCTATAATGAAGGCGCGCGCATCCACAGCAACTCCTGGGGTAATCCCAAGGCGCTCGGCGCGTACGACGACTTCGCAAGCCAGGTTGACGAGTACATGTGGTCGAACCCGGACTTCCTCGCCGTTTTCGCGGCTGGAAACGAAGGCACCGACGCCGATAGCAACGGCGTGATCGACGAAGGGAGCGTGACCTCTCCGGGCACGGCCAAGAACGCGCTCACGGTCGGCGCATCGGAAAACAACTTTCCAGCCGGCGGACAGATGAAGACCTACGGCGCCTGGCACAAGGAGCGTTGGGCGGCCGAACCGATCGCGAGCGATACGGTGGCCAACAACGCGAACGGCCTGGCGGCCTTCTCGTCGCGCGGCCCGACCAAGGACAATCGCACCAAGCCTGAGATCGTCGCGCCTGGCACCAACATCGTGAGCACGCGCTCGCACCACCCCAAGGCCGAGCTGCTCTGGGGCGAGTACAACGATCAGTACCTGTACTGCGGCGGCACCTCGATGGCCACGCCGCTGACCTCGGGCGCGGCAACCGTCACGCGCGAGTTCCTGATCAAGGGTCGCGGCCTCGCGAGCCCTTCGGCCGCGGTGATCAAGGCGACCCTGATGCACACGGCGCATGACCTTTTCCCGGGTCAGTACGGCACGGGCGCGGGCCAGGAAATCCCGAAGGTCCGTCCTAACAACCAGGAAGGCTACGGCCTCGTGGACATGGACGCCGCGACCGCGCTGGCCGCCGAGACTTCGATCTACGACGACCATGAAGGCGTCGCCGTCAATCAGGTCAAGTCGTGGACGATTCCGGTCAAGGCCGGCGAAGCCCTCCGCGCGACGCTCGTCTACACGGACCACGCGGCCTCGACCTCAGCCTCGGTGACGCTCGTCAACGACCTGGACCTCGAAGTGACCGCGCCTTCGGGAACGGTGACGAGCCTTAAGGACCGCCGCAACAACCATGAGATGCTCGAGCTCTCCGGGTTGCCCGAAGGCAACTACACCGTCAGCGTCCGCGGGGTGAACGTCCCGCAAGGCAAGGACGGCAAGCAGCCCTACGCCTTGCTGATCACCCATAAATAAAACGTGGCCCCCTGCTTTTGGTATAGGTCCGCGTCATTTTGACGCGACCTCATGCCAAAAGCAGGGGGCCACCTTATTTCTTGATGTCCGGCAGCCGCCCCTCAGCATCCGGGCCATCACCCTGTTTGTCGGTCGACTGGGCCGACTCCGCTTCGACCGGATCCTTCGCCTTGGGTTTTGCTTCCTTTTGCGGCGCGCCCGAGTCCAGAAAAGCCCGGGTCTGAGCCTGCGTGATCATTTCCACGCTCAGCCTTTCGGGCGCCGGGAACTTGGACGTTATCGTGAGTCCCATCCCCGGCCCCACGACCGCGGACTGCTTGCCCGCCGGATCCTTGACCTCGACGGAGCCGCTTAAACAATAGTATTCGGTCTTAGTTCCGCTATTCGGGCTCGGCGGGACCGCAACCACAAAGAGAGTTCCACGCACACCCATCGTGCTGGTCTTGGTCCGGATCAGGAAATTGCGCTTCTTCCCTTCCCGTGGCTTCACGTAGGCGCGGACCTTTCCGAACTCGAGATCGAGCTCGACTTGCTCGTCCGACCGCGCCTTCGTCAAATTGACCGAAGCCCAAGACCCAAGCTCCAGGTAGGAGTGGTCAGCTAGCTCGAGCTTAAGATACCCCTTGGAGCCGGTTCGCAGGCCGGCTCCTTCCTTCAGCTCCATTCCCTTCTGATAGGGGCTTCCGGCGCTTTCGACCACCCGCGCCGCCCAATTCTCATCCGCTAAAGCCGGCGATATTCCGAGCACCAAAGCCCAACCGATACGCGAGAGCAGCTTGCAAGTGAGCATCTTCCAATTCTATCCCTCCCGAGGTAGCTTGGCACCCATGATTTCCATGGTCACTTTTGCTGTTATTTCGGCCCTGGCCTCCGCTCCGACCCCCAAACTCAGGGCTCCGCGTCCTCAGATGTCGGTTCAAGGCCCCTTAGATAGCCAGGAGCTGGTACTCAAGCCGCCCACGGCTCACCATTTCAATATCCAGGCGCCCAACACGCTGGCCAACGGCAACTCAGTCAAGACCAAGCCAAGCTCCGCCGATGAAAGCGAACTTCGCTTCTCCCTGGCTAACGCCAAACCCGGAACGCTCACTCTGAGCGTTTACGTCTGCGACGACGCCAAGACGTTCTGCGAGCTTCATCGCTTCGAAGCCAAGTGGGACGGAAAAAAGCTCGCTGACGCCAAGCCAGCTCCCGAGAGCACCGAGACGGCGCACGAGACGGTCGCCACGACCAGCCTCGAGCTCGATGAACATGGCTTCTACAATAACCAAGCGGATGCGGCGCTCGCCAAGGCCAAGGCCGAGGGCAAGCCGCTGATGATCGATTTCTACGGGATCTGGTGCCCGCCCTGCAACGAACTCAACGAGAACGTCTTCTCATCCTCCGAGTTTCGCGAGTCCGGCTCGCGCTTCGTCAAACTCAAGCTCGACGCCGACTCTCCCGGCTCCTGGAAGCTCAAGTCCAAGTACAAAGTCGGCGGTTATCCCACGGTCATCTTCGCCTCGAGCGACGGCGAGGAGATCCGCCGCGTGGTCGGCTCACGCTCGCGCTCCGACTTTGTCCGCGAGATGGAAAAGGCCTGGACCTCGCGCAAGAACCCCTTCCCGATCCTCAAGGCGCGCGCGGATCACGGCGATGTCGCCTCCGCCGGCCAGGTGGGCCGCATCTACCTCGAACGCACCGAGTACGAACCCGCCATCAAATACCTCGCCAAGGACCCGGCCTCGGCCGAGCAGCTCGCCGAGGCCAAGATCGGTCTCGCCGAACAGAAGAAAGACCCCAAGCTCCCGGATCTGCTTGAGGACGCGATCACCAAATTTCCGAAGACGCCCGAGTCCGTCGATCGCCGCGTGAAGCTTGCCGGCATCTACGAGGAAAAGAAAGACGCCGACAAACAGAAGATCCTCCTGGCCGGCGCGATCCAGACAGCCCAGGATCTCATCGCGCATCCCGAGCGCCTGGCCCAGCACGAAGTCACGCCCGCCGATCTCTGGGGTACGATCGCCGACGCTCAGGAGACGCTCGGCAACGATAAGGACGCCAAGCAAGCCTGGAAAAATGCCGCCGCCGAATACAAAAAGCGCATCGACTCCGAAACCGAGCGCGGCCTCAATATCGAGCTGGCCTATTGCCTCTGGAAGTCCGGCGACTTCGGCGCCGCCACCTCGGTCTACGAAGCGCTCGAGAAGGCGTACCCCAAGGAATTCACCTACTGGTACGCCCACGGCAACATGGAGCTCGAGCGCAAGAAATTCGAAGCGGCGCTTCCGCTCTCCAAGAAGGCCTACGAGTATTCCTACGGCGACAACCGCCTGCGCGCCGCGCTTCAGCTCGCCAAGGTCTATAAAGGCCTGGATAAGAAGGAAGAAGCCAAAACCATCATCAACGATACGCTCAAGAGCGCGCAGATCCCGACCGATGAGTCCATCCGCACGCATCGCTACGTGAAGTCGCTTCGGGAGTTCGACAAGACGTTGATATGAAGCTACCGAGTCTCGCGATCGCGGCAGCTGCAGCGTGCTTCTTCGCGAGACCGGCTTCGACTTCCCCTTCCTGCTCCCAGGATCTCGAGACGATTCTGGGGCAGCAGATCAATGCGCGCTCGACGACTGGCTTCATCGCCTCGGGTCCGCTGAATAACGACTGGCGTGAAGTATCCATCGACGGTCAGGGGCCGTACCGGGTCTTTTACCGGCGGGATCAGGCAGGCGAAAGGCAATCGGTGATCCGCCTCGCCCAGAGCGGCGAAACGACGGAGTGGCGCTTCCGGGACGGTTGCCTTATGCAGGGACGGGTCACTCAGGCTTCGCTTCCGGATGATCGTGAACTCACCGAGCTGCTTCGCTCGAATGGCGCGGGCCTGATCTACCTCTGGAGCCCGAGCCTTCCGTTCTCGGTCCAAGGTCTCGACGTGATCCGTGAGATTGCCGCGCACGAAGGATTGCCCCTCAAGATTCTAAAAGAGTCCGCCGCCTCGAGCGAATTGAGGACCTTAGGCGCGTTCAATCACTTTCCGGCGCTTCTAGTTTATCGAGCTGGTCACCTCACCTCGTCCGCGCATATCGGGTTTCGCGGCCGCGACGAATGGACCCGGATCATCCACGACGAGCTCAGCCAGGAGCCGGTCTACACCTCGGGCTCTGCTTCCGAAGCCCTTCAAGATGCCGAGAAGAAACTCGCTGCGCTCTGGGAGCTCAGGCTGAACACCGGGACTCGCTTTCGCGAGATCCGCTCTTATCCGATCGCCGAGGAGTTCGGCAACTCGGCGTTCTTTCAGGTCGTGCCCGACCATCCCTTCGTAGTCGATTACAGTTATCGCAATCGATATCAGGTTCATCTCATTGATCTCCGCTCGGGTGCGACGACCCCAAGCCGCTGGGTCGGCGGCGATCCGTACCCGTTTCCGGACGGCCGCGTGGTTCTTTTGCCTGAACGAACCCATCCCGGCCCGCGGCTGCAGTTCACCACGCTCGAGGAGCTCTCCAAGCCGGGCGGCGGCACGCCGTTCTTCACGGATGAGCGAGAGCGCGACTGGTATTACGGCAGCGCCGGCTACTTGGACTCGCCCTTGCCTGGCGTTCACACGCTACGTGTACTGACCAAGCTCGCGGAGATGACGATCAACGATTATCGCGTGGACTTCAACGGCACGAGTCCCGTCATGAAACGTCTGGGCGACCGCAAGAGCGTTTGCCGGAGTGTCCCAGGCGGCGGACCGGTGCTCTCTCGCGACGCCTCACTCTTTACGATCCTCGACGCCCGCGCCGGCCTGAGCATCTACCAGCTGCCTGCGGATCCTTCGGACGAATGCCCGCTGGTCCAGTCGCTCGGATTTCTTTCCGCCAAGACGGCGTGGGATACGGATTCCTCGGATCAAATCGCCATCTCCACCCAGAACGCAAACTACGTTTACCGGATCAGCACGCGCGAGCTGAAGCTTCTGCCGTCCGAGCGCGCGGGCTGCACCCACCTGAGCCGCGCGCGGATCGTCGGTCACAATCAGGTTCTTCTGGTCTGCGAAAAGCCCAGAATGCATGTTTTGTACGGATATTAGGGACTTAACGTTACAGGTGTACAAGCTTTAAACACCTGTCGATTTATCGATCAGATCCCCATCTCCCTCGCCGGCAATTGAATCCGGATTATAAGGCGATTTGCCTATGGCCTTCAAATTGCTTAAGGGGCGCCTTATGAAAACTTCCCGTCTCGTTCCTCTTTCTCTGTCCGTACTTCTTCTGGCGACGGCGGTACCGGCATCGCCCCTCAGGCCGCTCGAATGGTCTAAGCGAGCCGAAGTATTCAACCCCGGACAGGTAAAGAAGCTCGAATCGCTCAAAGACCGTATCAAAGAGCGAGAAGAAAGCATCAAAGATGCCGTTAGAGACAATGAACGGCTGAATGAAGTGGATGGTGATGCTCGCACCTCGCTTCACTTCTTGTTTGAAGGAAAGAAAAACGTCGAGATCGAGACCATCGATACAGGTACCTTTTCCATTTCCAGGAAAGGTTCCAAGTTCACGGTAAACTCGACCATGAAGTTCAAAGGAATCACCGCGGAAGAGACCAAGTCCTATGGCAAAGCCAGCTTTGATGATGATGCCATCGTCGGTTACATCGGATCGGTCAAAGCGAAAAAACTCGTGGCAAGGTTTTTCCAATCCACCGAAGCATTGCGACTGGTATTCGCCAATGAGAAGGTTTCCAAGATCTACTACTTGGCGAACCCGAACGACGAGGCGGGCAACAGGCACACGGTGAACTATCTTTTCTTGGGCTATGACAAAGATGGTCGGCTCGTAGCTGCTGTTCCTCAGCAAAATCTAAGACAACCCAGCGTGCAATAAAGCCGCTCACAGTTGCGTCACACGGGCCTGGAGCGTGCATCGATTGGGCGCATGATCCACGCCATTCTAGCGGCCATTTTCTCCGCAACGGGCGCCCAGGCGGCCGAGTTGAACACCTCCATCCTGACCTTCGGCTGGTCGGATCTTCGCGAATGCCCCGCGCGGATCGAGAAGGCGCGCGAGCTCGGCAATACACGCCTGAGCTTCCTGACCACGATTTATTATAAGGACGATCCGAGCACTCATCTTCCCGCCAGCTTCTGCTTTCAACGCCAGTGGCCTGGTTGCGAGGACGTGACTCCGGAGCTGATCTCGCAGTTCAGGCAGCTTCTCACCGCTTGCTTCAAGAAAGCGGCCGACCTCGGGCTCGAGGTGACGGTGCTTCCTCATCTGGATCCATTCGAAAGCTCGACCTGGCGAAACACCGTGGCCTTCGATCCTCTCCATCGCTATGGAGGCTCGTCTTACGACGAAGCGTTCATCCAACCTCAGCTGCAGGCGCTTCTTGAGGCGCTTCCGCCCGAAAGCCACCCCGCCTTGAATCTCGCGGGCGAAATGGGCTCGTCCGTCTTCACCTACCCCGCGAGCTATCGGCAGATGCTCGAGGGTGCGCGTCAGGTCTTCGAGGGGCGAAACCTGGATCTGGGCATCTCCGTCAATCACAGCAGCGCGGGCGGCGCCTTGAACACGCATTATACTCCCAAACAACTCGATGAAACCCAGTTTCTCCTCGATGAAATCGACTTTCTCGGAATCTCGGCCTACACAGCCCAACGATCCAAGGATCTTGGCGCGCGGAGCTTCGAGCGCAACATAGACTCGGTCATGGGCGAGCTCGCGCATTGGGGATTAAGCCTCCCCGCGAGCAAGCCGCTGCACTTCTCGGAGCTAGGCCTGGGCGGCGGAGTTCCCAACGGGAGCATCGCACCCGACGCCGAGGCTGCCGCGAACGCTCCTTATGCTGGAGTCGCCGGCCCGTACGAGGCCGACGAGCGCAACCCCTGGCGGCGCCCCGCTCTAGCCGACCTGCGCCGGCGTTACTACCACTCGCTCCTCGATTACTTGCACGACAGCGACGAAGTCGCGCAGGCCTTCATCTGGAATACGGGTTCCTGGGACCTCCAGGGACTCTATCCCGGAACCGCCGCATGCTCCGACCCCGAGCTCGTGCGCGATATCCGCGAGCATAATCTCGCGGAGTCGGGACGGTAGCTCACATGCCGCTCCCATTGTTAACGAAATTTAAGCCCGGGTCTGTGCTCGCGTTCCCGAGTCGGTCAAGCATTTGCTTGACCAGTCAAGTGATTGCTTGACCGCCTCCGGAAACTTGGCCCAAACCCCAGGCCACAACTCTAGTGGCAGCGCGTTTCCGTCTTGTCTGAACAATTGTAGAACTCGAACCATTTGCCGGTGACTTTCGTCATTAGCGGAGTTTGGCTGAAATTTCCGTCCAGCCGAACTCGGATCTGCACCTGATTGTTTAACGCCATGATGACATGCGATCGGTCCTCTGTTCCCATTTCACAGGCGAACCAGAGATTCGCTTGATTGAAATAAACCTGATAGTCCTCTCCGGCCTCCATCAGCTTCAGGCTATGCAGATTGTCGATTCGATAGCCTACGGCTTTTACCCCGCAAGGGGCGCTAGACATGGCCGAAGCCGCCTCCCAAAAGCCGTCCGTGATATCAACCATTCCGGAAGAATCCTTCTGAAAGATCTGCGCGTGTGGAAACACACCTTGCTTAGGAACGTAGGCATCGAAATTAATGATCATCAGGCCGAGCCAGCTCTGCTGGACCGAGCCGTTCATGAAAGACTGGAGCTTGGAGCCCAGAAGATCGAGGCTCGTCTCGTCCGCGATACCTTGATGGTGTCCGAATTCGTGAGTCAAGAGCCCCACGGATGCCGCGTAACTCAGTGGCTGAGGGTGGCCCGAGATATCGCTCGGATAGAGTAGATCGCGATTCACGTAGATCTTGGCCCCCCGCTGAAGCATGGTCTTCGCCGCGCGAATCACACCACCGATCATGAAAAAGCCAGGATCCTCCGCCTCGCTCTTGAACTCAATCATCGACGTCGGGTCGAGGGATGCGAGTTCCTCGTCGATCTTCAGGAGAAGCGCCTTCTGCCTTTCATCCAGCCCACAACTCGAAGAGGCCGCACATACGCGAAGATAGGAGGCTAAGTTTTTAGCCGCGACCAGCATCGCGCTTTCCGCGGTGCCGCCGCCGCTGCCCTTTTCGCCGCCGGCCCAGGCGGCCGAGACGCCTTGGATCACTAGCGTTGCCGCAAGCGAGATCGCCCAACTCATATACTTCAGTGACATCGCGTCTCCTTAGGATCAGTGCAGTCAAAGAACTCGAATGTCTTGACTCCGTTGTACTTGGCGGGCGTGAAGGAACCCATTCCGTCTTTCCCTATGATGAGTTTTTGGTCGATTCGCACGCTGATGCGCAGCTGATACCGCCCAAACGTAGTGATATGATTGGAGTCCTTCATGACGAGGCAGGCGACTTCCAAGTTTCCCTGGCTCCGATGAATGACGTAGCCGTCCCCTGCGTCTGCCGCCGCCCCCCTTACACTGTGAAGATTGCGAATCAGGAACCCCACCGGCTTGAGGCAGAGCCAATCCTTCTTGCTCTCGGGCGGAATCGCTTCCTCCAATCCTTCCGTGATGTCGGTCAGCGTATAGTCGTCGCGCTGAAAGAGCTGCGCATGGGGCGTGGCTCCGGTTGCCGGATCATAGGTTTCGAAGTTTAGAACGGAGAGGTCCTGTCGAAAAACTTCGGAGTAAGAGCCGCTCATGAACGCCTGCACTTTGGCACCCAGAAGATTGAGCGTACCTTCGTCCTCGACGCCTTGATGGTGGCCATACTCGTGCGTGAGCAGGCCCGCCATGGCGGCGAAACTGATCGGGCCCCTCGCCCCGGTGGGACCCGCAGGATAGAGCAAGTCTTGGTTCACGTAAATCGTCGCGCCACGAACCAGATTCGTCTTCGCCGCGCGCACGACACCGTTGATCGTAAAGAATCCCGGATACTCGCCCTCACTCCGAAACTCGATTGGCGAAACCGGATTGCGGCTGATCAGCTCGGCCCAGATCTTCTGAATCAGAGTGTTCTCCTCGGAAGTCAGGCCGCAGGCGGGCGAAACGCCGCACTGCTGGACGAAAGTCGCCAGGTTGTCCGCAACGACCAGCAGCTGCGCCTCGGCCGTACCGCCACCACTGCCCTTTTCGCCACCGGCCCAGGCAGCCTGCGCCGCGAACATCAAAAGACCCATCACGACCCATTGTTTCTTCATTTGGATACCCCTTCGACTTCAGTGAGTGGAAACAATTGTAAGCAAAGCTGATAGATTTCAGTGCCATCGTCGGTCTCGATGAGATCCGCGAAGCGCTTGCGGAATTCGCGAATCAGCGCCTTGGCATCCGCCAGGCGATCTCGCGAGGTAACGATGCTCACCGATGAAAAATCCCGAAGCAAAGGCGGCACGACTGCCAGCTTCTTGGCCGCGATCGTGAGTTCCTCATGGTGCGCGTCTCTCAGAGCCTGCGAAACAATGTCTTCGGTCGTGCGCAGGTCGCCAACCGCGCACTCCAGTCCCTTGGATCCGCGGCGGACCATTCCGACGGACTCCAGACGATCGAGCACCTCGCGCGCGCGAAAAGTTGAAATGCCCAGGCGACGCGCGATCCAGTGTGGATCGGACTTGGAACCCTTGGTCTTCAGCAGATAGAAAACCGCGTAATGCTCCCACTCGGCCAGGATCTTGTAATGCTGCTCTTCGTTTAAAAGATGCGTGGGCTTGGCGGCGGCCGTTTCGGCTTCGATGCCTTGAACGCTCCGGAGAAACCGCTCGCGCTCGAGAGGTCGGAGTCCGAGCTTGCTCGCCAGCTGAGGCGCGCTCCGCCTCGGAAGTCCGCGCTTGCCCGCAAGCACCGCCGAGAGCGTGGGAGGCTGAACCCCCAACGTCCGCGCGAATGCGCGAAGCGAGTACGACGCGTTCTTGCGCTGCCGCTGGCCCAACTCCTCGAGGAGCCGGGTCCGGTAAAAGGGAACGGATTGCATGAATCTGATCTAGCCCGAAGCGAGCGAGCTCGGCAAATCAATTTGCTACAGACTGTAGCACCCGGTGCTACACGGCCTTGGTTCGGACTTCGAACTCGCCCAGACCCGCCACCCGCAGGCGCACGCTCTGCCCAGCCTGAAGCGGAATCGCCTGCGTCGCCGCGCCCGCCAGGACCAGCGAACCCGCGGGCAGCGACAGCCCGCGATGGTCCAGCAGAGCCACCTGCTGGATCAAAGAATTCACCGGGTGATCCGAGATATCGCGCGAAGAACCGCGCTGAGTTTCGACGATGGCGCCAGAGGCATCGCGCGCCTCGATCACCATCTCGAGATCCGCGAGATCCACCTCGCGCGGTGAGAACCGGCGCGGACTCAGAGCAAAATAAGAAGACGAGGCATTATCCGCGATCACATCCGGCAGCGAGAAATACTTGAACCCCACATAGCGCGAATCGAGGATCTCCATCGCGGGGGCGACCCAGCCGCAAGCATCCAGCGCCTGATCGAACGAAACGACGCCCTTGAGCTCCTTCTCGACGAAGAAGGCGATCTCAGGCTCGATCTTGGGATGAATCGTCGGCAAGGGACCACCCGCGAGCTTGAACACGCCGTCCCGCACTTCCATGGCGTCCGTGAGCACGCCATAGATGGGCGAATGCAGATTCATCTGCTCGCGCTTGGCCTTGGAGGTCAGGCCCATCTTGTAGCCGATGACCTTCTCGCCACGTGACAGCCGCAGCTCCACGCCGGCTTCTTGGATGGAATAGGCGTCGTCCGGTGAAAGCTGCG
>OUNM010846215.1_pt1 | contig 26284 bp, 35 predicted proteins | sample 1769961 | NCBI WGS metagenome assembly OUNM01 (sample SAMEA3914820, study PRJEB12502) | metagenome | biome: forest; material: soil | place: USA | collected 2012-03-12 | depth 0.3 m | reverse complement strand
TGCCGAAGTCATCAAGGGTCTCGGCGACGGCGGAGCCGCAGGCCGCGCGGCGACCTTCGTGGCGCGAGAATTGTTACCCGCAAAATAGTTTCCCGCCAGCCGAACCGGCGCGATGTTCACTAGAACCTGACCGATTCGAAAAAAGGACTCAGCAAAGTCCAACCGAAAATAAATAGGAGCAAAAGCGCCAGCGGCGCCACAACCGTGCCGAGCGCCCAGGTGGCAACGGTATGAAAGCGAGTCACCGCAGGCCGATGGAGCATGAGGATAAAAAGAAAAAGGCCTGTCGGAAAAGCGACTAACAAGGAAAAGGCGACAATCACGGCCAAGACCATCCCCGTAGTAAGAATTGCGACTGCGGAAGGCGCTCCTCCAAGCACTAGCAACACCGCTACAAACAGTAGCCAGCCTCCCACCGTGCCAAAGAAAACAAAAAACTCGAACTCAGGCGGTGACGACACCTTGCTGCGTTTCATCTCCCTGAGGACAATCATGTAGGACGCCGGCAGAATCACTATCGCGGCCAGCATACAGAGATAATAGTAGGCGCTGTCGGTGTCGTTCATAGCGAAAGCAGCAACGTGCGTTGACTATTGCCGCACACCGTCCTTCGCGCAACGAAATCCCACATCTGGCAAGGCCGTCATCGGCGGGATCTTGAATCGCGCGCTGGGGCGATAGCCGCGATTGTAGTTTTCACTGGAGAGAAAGGAACCGCCTCGCGCCACCTTCTTCGGCACATCGGGGTCGCGCGGATCGAAACTTTCCGAGGGCCCTTTGGGATCCTGCCGCGCTTCCTTGAGCGGATTCTTTGCCAGCGTCCCGTAGTAGTCCGGACGATACCAGTCGCTTGTAAGTTGCCAGACATTCCCCGCCATATCCAACAAGCCATAGGCATTTGGGGGAAAACTGCCCACCGGTGAGGTTCCAGCGAAGCCGTCCTCGCTCGTTTGTTCATCGGGAAAATGGCCTTGCCAAATATTGGCCAACCAGCGACCGCCGGGACGAAACTCGTGACCCCAGACATATGGCTCCGCCGTGAGCCCGCCACGCGCGGCGTATTCCCACTCGGCCTCGGTTGGCAGACGCTTCCCGGCCCACTGGCAGAAGGCTTGCGCGTCCACGTAGGAGACCTCCACGACCGGATGCTTCTCTCGGCCCTTGATCTCAGAACCCGGTCCCTCCGGATGCCGCCAATTGGCGCCTTCCCGCCATTCCAGCCAATCGTGCGGCCCCTGCTGAGGGGCGCCGGGTTTCAGCTGATGAAAGCACCAAGCCCCAGTCTTCCCAATAGCCTCCGGCGGCAAACCCGGCGTTTCGGCAATGCTGGCCGGCTTTTCCGAAGTAGTCACGTAGCCCGTGGCCGAAACAAAACGCTCGAACTCTTCGTTCGTCACATCCGTGCGATCGATCCAGAAGCCGCTGAGCTTCACATCGTGCAGTGGCAACTCGTCCGGCTGCGCGTCCTCCCCGACCCCGCCCATGGTCACCTTGCCCGGGTTGATCCAGACCATCTCGCCTGTCTCGGCTTGGCGCGAGTTTGCCGTGTGCGTCAGATCGTGCTGCTTCTTCAGGCGCTGCGCTTCCCGCGTCACCGCAACCGTGCCAATCGTCACGATGCCCAGGAAGAAGAGCATGAGAATGATCGCCGCGCGGGCGCCTGGAGAGATGACCTCCAGCAGGTCGGAGATGAACGATTTAATCACGGGAAAGTAGACACTTCCCCTCCGCGTCCCGCGATGCAAGCCGTCAGTCGCCGGTCCGGCGGATCGACAGCGCGAATTCCCCCTGCGGCGCGGGCGGCGCGATTTCCACGATGAGTCCGGGATGCCGGACGTCCTTGGCGGGAAGCGGCTTGCCTGAGACCGCATCAGACCACTCGATATGATACTGCCCAGCGGGCAAATCCACCCGCAAAGGCGACGGGATCGGCCCTTTCAGATACAGCGCATACTGCTTTCCGATTTCTGCCAGGACCTGGAGATGCAGGTCACCGGGAATCGCGCCCTGCACGACTTCGCGAGCCGGCTTCATGCGGGCAAAGTCAAAGCTGCGAATGAAATCGCCCAGCGTCTTGAGCTGCCGCCGAAAGCCGGGATTCCCTCCGCCCGGCTGCGTCGTCGAACCTTGAAACGTTCCATCTTCGTGCCCCACGGTGAAGGAATAGTCCAGATTGTTATAAAGCCCGCCGCCAGCCAGGATGAATTCCCACGCCTCCATGCGATAGAAATCATCCGCCGTGCCTTTGAAACCAGTCTCGTTCTCCCCGATGACTTTTCCCAAGGCAAAGTTTTCCGCCACCGCCGTCGGCGGATTGGCGTAGTGAAAATTGAAAATCGAAACCTGCGGAATCGGGTTGGTGATTTTTTGCGTGCCGTTGGCCACATTCTGCGAAATGAGATGGCGGACGCTGCCGGCCTTTTCCGCATCCTCGATCACCTCGGCAATACGGCGCTGCCAGTCCATGGTCACTCCGCCAAAGTACGGTTCATTACAGATTTCGTAATAGACATTGTCCGCATCGGCCAGCGCCTCCACGACCTTGCGCACCATCGCTTCCTGGATGGCCTGCAAATCGCCGTTCTTTTTCAAATCATACACTTCGTTCGGCGCCAGATCGGCGAAGTGATTCATGTTATTCGCCGGATTCATCGGCGAGACCTTCCACTGCGTCCCGTCGTACATCGGGCAGAATAAATTCACTTCCACCACGATGCCGCGTTCACTGGCCAGCGCGACGAAATTGCGCAGCCGCTCGAAATAGGCGGGATCCCAGCGCATGAGGTCGAACTTGTTGCCGCCGCCGGCATAGCCAGACTCATCACTGCGCGCCCAGGGACAAATGAAGCGGCCATCGCTGGGAGCCAAGGTATTGCTCTCGATATGAAAAGCGCCGGCCGGCTCGACGTACGCGCCGGTGAAGGTGCGCGTGAGATTCAGGCCGTCGGCGGCCAGCGTATCGAGATACTTCGTCTGGTCGAAATCACGATTGAGCACTGCGCCATAATGCTCGCCCGAGGTGATCAAGACCGACGGCTTTTCCCGGAAGAGAAAATAGTGCGGATTTTCCGGCAACAAACTCAACGTCGCCGCGGGCAAAGACATTTGCGCGGCCGCGAGACAGGCGACAAGAGTGACGGTCTTCATAACGGATCTCAACCAGTGAAAGCTTTTAGAATTAGGGAGCGCTCACGGCTTCGCCTCGGCTGGCCGGAGAGTCACCTGGCGGATGTCCACCACGGCGACGCCCGGCCGGGTCCTGGCCTTGATCGCGAGCGTTTGTTTTCCTTCCGCGAGAGTCACTGTTCCGATGACCCGCGCCTTGAAATTCTGAAAACCGCCCGTGTCCTCGACAACAAAGGGCAGAACCTTGCCGCCGGCGCTGACTTCAACATTGCCCCCGCCATCTCCTTTGCCGCAACCCTGCAGAACTTCCACGGAATATTCGCCGGCTTTCGCCACGGTAAATTCCCAGCTCACCCAGTCTTCCAGCTTGAACCAATAGCCGATCGTGTTTTTTGCCTCGATCGGCTCATAGCGCAGAGTTCCACCGTGGACACTGGCATCACGCGCGTGGAGCAGGATCACGCCGTCGTCCCCCTGCGGCACGACGCGACGCGAGCCTTGGTGCTCCGGAGGGCCGTCGGCGTCGGCCAGGGCAACGGGCGCGGCATCCGCAGCTTTCGGGGCTTCTGCCGAAGCAGGAATTTCGGCGCGCAACGGGCCTGCGGAAAATGCCGCCAGGAGAATCGTGGTGAGGAACGAGCGAATCATAAATGACGGCGGCCAGCATGAGCCAGGTCTGGAATGACGCAATCTCGAAGCGAATCTGGAAAATTCGGCGCCAATCCGATCAACCGCATCCAAAGCCGCGCCGAAAAGCGTATTCGCATCGGCGCTTTTCACATCGCGCGGCCCCAAATGCGCGCCGACTCGCAGCATCGCCCGTCTCTGCCGCTTCGTCGCAAAATCTACTTGCCTCATCTCTACCGAACCGGTAATGCTTAAGCGGCCATGACTACCAAAGCGCTAAACATATTTTCGCTTTCCTTGGTGGCCTTGGCGATCTCGCTCGTCGTCACGAAAAATCTCCAGCCGACCGGCCTCCCGACGCTGCTCAATGTTTCGTACGATCCGACGCGCGAGGCGTACCAGGAAATCAACGCCGCCTTCGTGGAGAAATACGAAAAGGAGACCGGTCAGCACTTTCGGCTCGAGCAATCTCACGGCGGATCTTCACGCCAGTCGCGCGCCGTCGCCGAGGGCCTCGCGGCCGATGTCGTGACGCTGGCGCTGCCGTCGGATATCCAGGCGCTCGCCGACCGCGGATTCATCGCCCATGACTGGGCTGGACGCTTCCCGAATGCCTCGCAGCCTTATTTTTCGACCATCGTTTTTGTCGTCCGAAAGTCCAATCCCAGGAACATCAAGGATTGGCCAGATCTCATCACTCCTGGCATCGCCATCGTCACGCCCGATCCGAAAACCTCCGGCAATGGCAAGCTCAGCGTGCTCGCCGCCTGGGGCTCCGTCATTCGCCGCGGCGGCAGTGAAGACGAAGCGCGGGCCTTTCTCACCCAGCTCTACGGTCACGCCGCGTTTCAAGGCCAGGGGGCGCGCGAGGCGGCGACGAAATTCGCGCTCGAGAAGGAAGGCGATGTCCATCTAACCTGGGAAAACGAAGCGCTGCGGGAAATCGAGGAATCCAAAGGCGAATTGGAAATTGTCTATCCCCAGGCCAGCATTCGCGCCGAGCCCAGCGTCACATGGGTCGATGCCTATGTGGCAAAGCATCACTCGGAGGCCGCAGCCAAAGCTTATCTTGCCTTTCTCTTCACCGGCCCGGCGCAGGAGATCTTTGCCCGTCATGGTTACCGTCCGTCCAGCGACGACGTCCTCGCGAAACATCGTGACCAGTTTCCGAAGATCGATCTTTTTCCGATTACCTTGCTGGCCAATGATTGGAACGAGGCCCAGACTAAGTTCTTCGGAGAAAACGGCATCTTCGAAATCATTCGCCCCTCCTCACCCCCATATTCCAAATGAGCGCCCCCGCACTCGGCCGCTTCCAATACAACTGGAGCATCGCGCGCCATGATCTCGTGGCCGGCGCGACGGTCGCGGCGATCGCCGTGCCTCAGGCCATGGCTTACGCGCTCATCGCGGGCGTCGATCCGCGCTATGGCCTCTACTCTGCGGTCGTGGTCACCATCGTGGCTTCCATCCTGGGTTCGTCATCTCATCTCATCAATGGGCCCACCAACGCCATTTCGCTGGTCGTGTTCAGCGCGCTGCTCGGTTTTGACGCTCGCTTCGAGGCATTCCAGGCCATGTTTCTTTTGGGAATCCTGATCGGCATCATCCAGATCTTCATCGCGATCTTCAAGCTGGGGGACCTGACGCGCTATATCTCCGAATCCGTGGTGCTCGGCTTCATGGCCGGCGCCGGCTTGCTCGTCGCCATCGGCCAGGTCGGCAACTTCCTGGGCATCACCAAAAAAGGCCCGGCGGACAGCTCGGTCCTGGCCCGCCTCTGGGACACGCTCGCGCACTCGGGCGCATATAATTTCGTCGCGGTCGGTTTGGGCCTCGGAACGATTGCGCTGGTGCTGCTGCTGCGGAGGCTGGTGGTCCGCTACAAGCTGCCGCACGTGGACATGCTGGTCGGCTTGATCATTGCCTCGCTGGTGGCCGGTTACTTTGGCTGGAGCATCCCGGGGATGAGTGGCAAGACCGTGATTCCCGTGGTCGGAGCCGTGCCCGCAGCGCTTCCGTCGCTCCACATTCCGGAAATCAAATTTGTCTGGGCGCGCCATCTTTTCGGCAGCGCCGTGGCCATCTCCTTTCTTGGCCTGCTCGAAGCTCTGGCGGTGGCCAAATCAATCGCCACTTACACCCGGCAACCGCTCGATTACAACCGCCAATGCCTGGCCGAGGGCGTCGGCAATTTGGTCGGCGGCTTCTTCCAATGTCTGCCCGGCTCCGGCTCACTCACCCGCTCGGCCATCAATTTTCACGCGGGCGCCATCACTCGCATGTCGGGGCTCTACTCGGGCTTCATCGTCGGCGCGGTCGTCCTGCTGCTCGGTCCGTACGCCCGCTTCATTCCCAAGCCGGCGCTGGCTGGACTCCTCTTTATTACCGCCGCCCGGCTCATCGACTGGAAGCGCCTGGGCTATGCCATTCGCGCCTCACGCTTCGACGCCGCGCTCGTGCTCGTCACGGCCTTTTCGGCAGTCTTCGTCAGCGTGGAGGATTCGATTCTCATTGGCTGCGCTCTTTCGATCGTCCTCTTCGTCCCGCGCGCGTCCAAGCTGGGCATGAGGGAACTCATCGTCACCAGTGAACGCGTGGTGCGCGAGCGCAAGCCGGGCGACGGACGATCCCCTTCCCTGCTCATCTATGATCTCGAAGGCGAACTCTTCTTCGGCGCCGCGCCGGAGCTGCAGCGCTGTCTCGAGGAAATCCGCGAGGAGGCGATGGTGCATGGGATCAAGCATGTGGTAGTACGCCTACGTCGGACGCGGAATCCCGACATGGTAGCCGTGGAGCATTTCGAACACTTCCTGCGCGAAGCCGAGCGGCTGGGCATCACGGTGTTGCTCGCCGGCTTGCGGCCGGAATTCGTGAAAATACTACGCAACGTCGGGCTTGATAGCCTGCTCCACGATGACCAGATCTTCCCGGAGGAAGGAGTGAAATACTCCTCGACGCTCAATGCCGTGCGCCATGCGTACACGCTCGTCGTGGAACGCGCGGAGGGCGAAGCGCGAACACTCACGCTCGCTGAACAGGAAGCGGTTTACTATCTCGTGTGACGCTCTACTCTGCGAGGAGCTTTTCGATCGTCGGCGCGAGGTATTTGCCATACCGGTTGGTCGCGCGAAGGATTCCTTTTTTATCGAAAATCCAGGTCGACGGGATCATGGTGACGGCGAACGCCTGCGCGAAGGTCGTTTTCCACCCGGTGCCTTCGTAGCATTGGGGCCAGGACATGCCTGACTTTCTGAGCACACCCAGCATGGCATCCGGATCCTCGTCCAGCGAGAAGCCGAAGATTTCGAAGCCCTTGTCGTGATATTCACGGTAAACGTTCGCGAAATTTGGCAGTTCGCCCATACATGGGCCGCACCAACTGGCCCAAAAATCGATCATCACCACCTTGCCTCGATATTGCGCGAGATCGACGACATTGCCGTAAATGTCGGTAAATTTGAGGGCCAAAGGCGCGCTCTTGAGTTCCTTGATTTTCGCTTTTCGTTTGATGGCCGACGTCGCGCGGCCTGCCACCTCCTCATCAGGAAACTCGGCGAGTTGCTTCAAAACGGCATCAGCTTCCGGGACATCGGAGTCGCCCGCGATCTCCAGCTCACGGCGGATCAATTCTTCGAGCACCGAAGTCCCACCGTAGGTTGCCATGAATGCCTCGGCCGCATGAAAAAATGCCTTTTGGCTATCGGGATCATCCGGGGTGACCTCATCGCCGAGCATATCCACCTTTAGAAACGCCGCCTCGGCCTTGATGGGAGGAGGCGCTTTCGGCGAGAACAGGATCGCATTCAGCCGAGCTCGCATCGCGGCCGTCTTCGCCTTGGCCTCCCCGGAGTCTGGCGGCTCCCCATTGTCGATATGACGCAGGGCCTGAAGATCGAGTACTTCCGCGATGTAGCGCCGAGGATCGCTGGGATAGGTTTTGATGAATAAGTCAGCCGCCGCATGGAGCTGACGGAGATTCTCCGCTTGCAGCGCGACGGCCTCTGCACGGGAATTGGGTTGGGTCGTAGGGCCTTTGCGAACCCGATCCAGAAAGCCGAAAAGCGCGTCGGCGGTCTTGAACGAACTCAGATCCACGGCAGGAGCCGATGGCGTGGGCAAAACAGGAGTCGCTGGGGCAGCCAGAGGGGACGATGGAGCAACTGAAGGCGCGGCGGCGGTTGGAATAACAGGAGCAACGGCTGGAGCTACTGCAGGTGTGGCTGGAGCTACTGCAGGCGCGGCTGGAGCTACCGGGGGCGTGGCTGGTTCTACCGCCGGCGCAGCTGGCGCCACCGGGGGCACGGCGGGCGACGCCGGCTCATCCGCCAAAACCGGCAACGCCAGACTCGCCAAAAGTGCGCAGAGGATTCGGAAATTCATGTACGACAACGTAGCGTCCCACGCAGAGCCTGCTAGAAGAATTGGCGCCGCCACTGACCGACATCACCTACCCGGCCAGACACACACCCAGCGAGCCAACCAACCAACCGGAAAAGGAAACGGCGCGGTCCGCAAAAAGTTGCGGGCCGCGCCGTCGGAGGGGAAATTGCTAGTTTAGCGGGAGTACAACTCGACGATGAGCTGCTCGTTCACGATCGGCGCGATTTCATCGCGGCTCGGAACGCGGGACACTGTGCCCTTGAAGTGATCCTTGTCGATGGTCAGCCAATCCGGCACCGGCGTGATCTGCGTCAACTCGAGGTTGCGCGAGGCCAAGCTGCGGGATTTCGGCGTGTCCTTAACCGTGATCGTGTCGCCGGGCTTCGTGGCGAAGGAAGGAACGTCGACCTTGCGGCCATTGACCTGCACGTGCCCGTGATTCACGAGCTGACGCGCCGCAGCGCGGGAGCTGGCGAAGCCGAGGCGGAAGATGAGGTTATCCAGGCGCGCTTCAAGCATCTGCAGAAGGATTTCACCGGTGACGCCGCGCTTGCGCGAGGCGATCTCGAAATAGCGGCGGAACTGGCGCTCCAAAAGACCGTACTGGAAGCGAAGCTTCTGCTTCTCATGCAGCGCGGTGGCGTATTCCGACGTCTTGCGACGGGAACCCTTCGGCCCGTGCATGCCGGGAGGATAGTTCTTGTGCTCGAGGGCTTTCGTTGCGCCGAAGAGCGGCACGCCGAAACGGCGGCTGAGCTTGTCTTTCGGGCCAGTATATCTTGCCATAATTCGTTTTTGCTAAGGCTTCGTGTCAGCTCCGATCAGACGCGGCGCTGCTTCGGCGGACGGCAGCCATTGTGCGGCACGGGCGTCACGTCCTTGATGATGGTGATCTCCAAGCCGACCGCCTGCATGGCGCGGACAGCGGATTCGCGGCCGGCGCCAGGGCCCTTGACGCGAACTTCGACTTCCTTGAGGCCGTGCCCCATCGCCTGACGGCAGGCATCCTGAGCCACCATCTGCGCGGCGTACGCCGTGCTCTTGCGGGAGCCCTTGAAGCCGCACTTGCCGGCGCTGGACCACCCGATCACGTGACCTTGCTGGTCGGTGATGCTGACGATGGTGTTGTTGAAGGTCGCGAGAACATGAGCGATGCCACTGTGAATGTTCTTTGCGCCCTTGGCCTTGATGATCTTGATCGGCTCGACCACGGCATTCGGGTCGAGGGAGAGATTTTCCGCCGGCTTGTCGGACGGAGCGGCGGCAGCGGCTTCTTTCTTCGAAGCTTTCTTGCCTTTGGGAGCCTTCGCAGGCTCCGCAGCCGGAGCGGAGGCGGGAGCAGCAGCAGCGGCGGCAGGGGCAGCAGCGGGAGCAGTTGCTGTAGCTTCAGCAGTAGGAGCTTCAGCGGCGGCAGGCGCCGTCTCTGGCGCGGCTGCAGCGGCGGGCGTTTCGTTCGGCTCCGCGTTGGTCTTCTTTGAATCGGGCATGGCTTGTCAGTCTTTCAGTTATTTCCCAGCCTTCGCATCCTTGTTGCGCTGGACGCCGACGGTCTTGCGCGGACCCTTCCGGGTGCGGGCATTCGTCTGGGTGCGCTGGCCGCGCACCGGCAAACCGCGGCGATGGCGGATGCCGCGATAGCAGTTGATGGCCTGCAGGCGCTTGAGATTGCTCTGAATCTCCCGGCGCAGATCACCTTCCACGGCGAGGCCGCTCGCGGAAATGGCGTGCATGATGGCGTTGATCTGCTCGGTGCTCAGGTCCTTCGCCCGGATGTCGGGGCTGATGTTGGCGTTCTCGAGGATCTTTTTCGCCGTGCTCGGTCCGATGCCATAGACGTAGGGAAGCGAGGCTTCGATACGCTTGTCACCGGGAATGTCTACTCCAAGAATTCGGGGCATAATCTCTTTTGGTTAAATCAACCCTGCCGCTGCTTGTGGCGCGCGTTTTTACAGATGACGCGCACGACGTTCTTACGCTTCACAATGCGGCAGGATTCGCAAAGGCGCTTAACGGATGCTCTTACTTTCATGATATTGGTCGGATAAAATCGATCCCTCTGGGGGACAAAAAATCGCGCTGAAGGCTAATGCGCTTCAGTGCGATTACTCAGGCGGCCTATTTTGCTGGAAAATTTTCCGGGCGCGGGACAGGTCGTAAGGGACTTTGACTTAGCAGAAGAATTTTGCGTGGCAAGGGCCAAATGTGAATGGAGCGAATTATTTTCGCAAATTCGCGCCTTTTTGCCCATAAAATCGATGGAGAGATCGGTGATCACCTTTTGCATCCTATTTCGAGACCGTGCGATTTCGCAGGGTCAATATCTCCGGATCTCCCTTGGTGATCAGGACGGTATGTTCAAAGTGCGCGGAAGGCTGGCCGTCCGAGGTCACCACGGTCCACTTGTCTTGCAGCACCTTCACCTCCGCCCGGCCCATATTGACCATCGGCTCGATGGCCAGGGTCATTCCCGCCTTGAGCTTGGGACCCGTTCCCGGACGGCCGAAATTTGGCACTTGCGGCTCTTCGTGAAGCTGCCGCCCGACTCCATGTCCGACGAAATCCCGAACGATCGAGTAGCCATTGGCCACAACCTCTTCTTCGATTGCCGAACAGAGGTCGCCCAGACGACGCCCGTGCCGCGCAAAGGCGATCGCGCGTTCCAGCGCATCCTCCGTGACGCGGAGCAAGCGTTGCACCTTCTCATCAATGATCCCGGCGCCGACCGTGGTGGCCGTGTCACCCACCCAGCCGTTCTTCACGACTCCGATGTCCAGCTTCACGATATCACCGTACTGAACCTTGCGACTGCCTCCGATTCCGTGAACGACTTCGTCGTTCACCGAGATGCAAATATTGCCGGGAAATCCTCGGTACCCCAAAAAGGCGCTCTTGCACCCCTCCTCCGCGATGAAGGCTGCCGCCGCCGCATCCACTTCGCCGGTCGTGACGCCTGGGCGAATGAGCGCGGCGGTGCGTTCGAGCACGTTGGCCGCCGAACGGCCGGCCAGGCGCATCTTCTCCGCTTCGCGTTCTGTTTTGAGTGGTATGCTCATTTCCCTTCGAGAATCGCAGAGATGGACGCGAAGACCGTTTCCGGACTCCGCGCGCTGTCGATTCGGGTCAATAAATTTCGCTTTTCGTAATAGTCCAGCAGTGGTTCAGTCTTGGCGGCGTACTCCACCAGGCGCGCATCCAGAATTTCCGGGCTATCGTCCCGGCGTCTCCCCAGCGGTCCCCCACACTTCGGACAAGCGGTGCCAATGCTTGCGACATGGAGACCCGCGGCAACGATCTGGCCGCAGTTTCCACAGACCAGGCGATTGGCCACGCGATTGTGCAAGGTTTCGATGCTTGCTTCCAGCGCGATGGCGACGTCCAGCGGACGGCCAAGTTTCCCAAGTGTCGACTCGAGCGCTGCAGCCTGTCCAAGGCTTCGCGGAAATCCGTCGAAAACAAATTCTGCCTGATGTTCGTGCAACCAACTGCGGACCAGCTCGATGATCACGTCGTCGGGCAGCAACTTCCCCTGGCTGGTCAGCTTGTCGGCTTCGCGACCGAGCTCGGTATCCTTACGCTTTTCTTCGCGAAGGATGGCGCCGGGCGAAACAATCGGGATGCCGAAGCGCTCGCGGATGATCTCAGCCTGCGTGCCCTTTCCAGAGGCTGGAGGTCCGAGCAAGACGATCCGGCGTTTCACTTCAGAATTCTTGAAAGCATGCCCTAAAGCATCCTCTGCGAGATCAGGATGGCGAGCGCCGTGACGATCAGGATCGCGATCACGACATACATCACGAGCAACTTGTTCTGCGCCACCGTCTCGCCGCGTCCTTCCGGCGTGCGATCGTAGCGGCCCCGCAGACGGCCCTTGCGCAGGAATCCGTCATAATGACGTTGGATCAAATGCGTCTCCACCTGCCGCATCGTATCGAGGATGACCCCGACGATGATCAAAAGGCTGGTGCCGCCGAAAAACTGCGCCGTGATATACGGCACGCTCAACTTCTGAGCGAGCATCTGAGGAAGCACTGCGATGACCGTCAGAAACACCGCGCCGGCAAAGGTCAACCGAGTCATGACGTTCTCCAAAAACCGGGCGGTCTCATTGCCGGGGCGAATGCCAGGCACATAGCCGCCATGCTTCTTGAGATCGTCCGCGATCTGCTGCGGCTGAAACTGCGTCGCAACCCAGAAGTAGCTGAAGAAAAAGATCATTCCTCCGTAGAGGAGATAATGCCAGGTGCCCTGCGTCAGCGCCGCGGCGATCTTTTGCGCGACCGGCGATTTCTGGAACGCCATCTGCACGACTGCGGATGGAAGCACCAACAGCGCCTGGGCAAAAATGATCGGCATGACACCCGCGTAATTCACCTTGAGTGGCATATACTGCGTTTGGCCGCCCATCATCCGGCCCCCGCCGACGACGCGTTTCGTGTATTGCACACTAATCTTGCGTTGCCCTTGGGTCACACAAATTACCGAACCGATGACAATCACCAGGAAGCCCAGCATCAACACCAGAATCATCGGATTGACCTGGCTGCCGGCATGTTCGGCCGTTGGCACAAAGGTCCGCCACGCTTGAACGAGCGCTGCGGGCAAGCGCGCCACGATGCCTACGGAAATGATCAGCGACATCCCGTTGCCGATGCCACGATCGGTGATCTGGTCGCCGATCCACATGAGCAACATTGTGCCCGCGGTCAGAATCGTAACCACCACCATCCGGAATCCGAGGCCCTTCACGTCATCCGACACCAAAGGCGGCAGATGATGTTCGTTGATGAAATTAACAATGCCCCCCAGGAACGGACTTTGGCCGGGATTTTCGAAAGTCACCGCGAGCAAATAGCCCTGCAGGATGCAAAGCGCGATCGTCGAATATCGCGTAAATTGCATGATTTTGTGCCGCCCGCCGTCTTCCTTCGCCAACTTTCCCAACTGTGGAATAACACCGCTCAGCAGCTGCATCATGATCGATGCGCTGATGTAAGGCATGACACCCAGTGAGAAGATCGCACAATTCTCCAGGGCGCCGCCGCTGAAGATATTGAAGAGCGCGGCGACATTGCCTCCGGCCTGATTGTCGATCTGCGAATGGAACCACTGCTGAAGCACGGTCACGTTTACTCCCGGGCAAGTGATGGCCGCGCCAAGGCGCACGATCACGAGGAGCACGAGAGTAAAGAGCACGCGATTCCGGAGTTCCGGAATTTTGAACGTATTAGCGAAGGCCGAAATCATGGAGGAAGCCAGTCAATCCTGCAGTCTGAAGCGCGCCAACAAAAAAAGTGCGCGCGCCTAAGCTAAATTACTTGGCGAGTGTTACCGTGCCGCCGGCCTTTTCGATCTTCTCTTTCGCCGAAGCGCTGAACTTATGCGCCACGATCGTGAGCTTCTTCGTAAGATCGCCGTTGCCCAGCACTTTGACGCCGTCCAGGTTGCCGCGGATGAGTCCAGCCTTGCGCAGGGTCACTTCGTCAATCGTCGAACCGGCTTCAAATGCCTCGAGATCGGCGAGATTGACGATCGCGTATTCGGTGCGGAAAGCCGCATTGTTAAAGCCGCGTTTCGGAATACGCCGGATGAGGGGCATCTGGCCGCCTTCGAAACCGAGGCGAATGCTGCCGCCGGAGCGAGCCTTCTGGCCTTTGTGTCCTTTGCCCGACGTTTTGCCTTTGCCGCTGCTTTCACCGGCGCCGAGGCGCTTGACCCGATGCTTCGAGCCCGGACGCGGTTTGAGTGTGTGAAGATTCATACGAACGATCGAAAATTAAGCTTCCTGAAGAACCGGCTTCGGCCGGATCGCGATGCCGCGCGTCTTGAAGATCTCCTCGCGCAGGCGCAGTTGGGTGAGCGCCGCGAGCGTCGCCTTCACCACGTTGGCGTGATTGCTGGAGCCGAGCGACTTCGCGAGAACGTCGCGAATACCCGCGGCTTCCACCACGGCGCGAACGCCGCCGCCCGCAATGATGCCGGTACCGGGAGACGCTGGGCGGAGCAGCACTCGGCCGCCGCCGTGTTCACCGATGACGTCGTGCGGGATGGTGTTGTCGCGCACCGAAACCTTCACGAGCGACTTCTTGGCGGACTCGGAAGCCTTCCGAATCGCTTCAGAAACTTCGTTGGCCTTGCCGAAGCCGAAGCCGACGCGGCCAGCCTTGTCACCGGAGACGATGAGCGCGCTGAAGCTGAAACGCCGGCCGCCTTTGACGACCTTGGCGCATCGGTTGATGAACACGACCTTTTCTGTGAGGTCCGACTGTTCTTTCTGCGGCTTCTCTGAGTTCCGGCGGCCGCGATTTTGACGGGGTTCTGCCATAAAAGTTAATTAGAATTGAAGACCACCTTCGCGCGCCGCATCGGCCAGCGCTTTTACTTTGCCGTGGTACAGGAAGCCGCCGCGGTCGAAGACGACTTGTGTGATTTGTTTCGACTGGGCGCGCTCGGCGACAGCCTTGCCAACCTTCACCGCCGTGGCGATGTTTGGCCGGGTCGTCTTGTCGCCGCGGAAGTCGGCCTCTGTGGTGTTGACGGACGCGAGGGTCTTGCCCGCAGCGTCGTCGATGACCTGAGCGTAGATGTGCTGTCCGGAGAAGTGCACCGCGAGACGAGGACGCTCGGGTGTGCCCGAGACCTTCTTGCGAATGCGCTGATGGCGCAGGGCGACCGGAGAAAGGTGTTTGTGGGAAGCCATAGTTTACTGGACGGTTTTGCCTTCCTTGCGTTGAATCTGTTCGCCGGCGTAGCGCACGCCCTTGCCCTTGTAGGGCTCCGGCGGGTAGTAGCCGCGAATGTCGGCCGCAACCTGGCCAACGATGTGTTTATCGATGCCTTCGACCTTGATCTTGGTGTTTTCTGCCACCGTGATCTTGATGCCTTCCGGAATCGGGAAATTGATCGGATGCGAGAAGCCGAGTGCGAGGTTCAGAGTCTTGCCCTGGACTGCAGCCTTAAAGCCGACGCCCTGAATCTCGAGATCGCGAGTGAAGCCGGCGGAGACGCCCGTGACCATGTTATTGATCAGCGCGCGGGACAAGCCGTGCAGCGCACGGACTTTGCGGTCTTCGCTGGAGCGATCGAGGGTGAAAGTGGTGTTTTCCAACTTGCCTTTGATCTCACGCGGGAGTGTCCAAGCGAGTTTGCCCTTGGGGCCTTCGACGCTGACCGCGCCGTCCGGAGCAACCTTGACCGTGACTTTGGCCGGGATCTCGATGGGCTTTTTGCCAATACGGGACATAAATTGGTAGGCGTTAAAGGGTTACCAAACGTAGGCGAGCAATTCGCCGCCGACGTTCTGCTTCTTGGCCTCGCGGCCGGTGATGATGCCTTTCGGGGTCGAAAGGATCGAGACGCCCATTCCGCCGAGCACACGGGGAATCTCCGTGGCGCCGACGTAGCGGCGCAAACCGGGACGGCTGACGCGCTTGAGACCGGTGATGGCGGGCGCGCGGTTCGCGACCTTGGTCGTGACCTTTAGCTGGGGAAACTTTTCGGTCGTAACGATCTCGTAGTCGGTGATATAGCCTTCCTGCTTCAGGAGACGGGCGATTTCCGCTTTGATTTTGGAATAAGGAGCGACGACTTGACTTTGAGCGGAGCGCGACGAATTGCGCAAACGCGTGAGAAAGTCGGCGATGGGATCAGACAAATTACTCATGAACTTCGATATCCTGTCGGATTAGGCAGCTTTGGGCTGCGTGGGTTTCTTTGCTTTGTCACTAAAGGGCATTCCCATTTCGATGAGAAGCGCCTTGGCTTCCGCATTAGTCCTGGCGGAAGTGACGATGGTTACGTCGAAGCCGATATTGCGCTTGATCTTATCGAGCTCGACTTCGGGGAAAATGGACTGGTCTTTGACGCCCAGCGTGTAGTTGCCATGTCCGTCAAACGCCCGGGGCGAAACGCCGCGAAAGTCACGGATACGCGGGAGGGCGGTCTTGATGAGGCGCTCCAGGAACTCGTACATGTGAGCTCCACGCAACGTCACCTTGGCGCCGATAGCCTGGTGTTCGCGCAACTTGAAGTTTGCGATGCTCTTCTTCGAGCGGGTTTCGGCAGGCTTCTGACCCGTCACGAGCGCCAGCTCTTGCTTCGCATCTTCCAACGCCTGCTTGCCGTCCTGTGCGGACCCGACGCAGGTGTTGACGACGACTTTTTCGATCCGCGGGATCTGGTGGAAGTTCTTATAGCCCTGCTTTTCGCGCAGCGCCGGAACGACCTGGTTTTTGTAAAATTCGAAATATTCGACTCCCATAATGCGCCTTTACTTCTTTTTCGCGGGTTTCTCAGCCCGTTCGACGAGCTTGACGTTGGACACGTGGAGGGGGCCTTCACGCTCGATGATCGCGCCCTGCGGATGATCCTGAGAGCGGCGGGTATGCCGCTTGATCATGCGCACGCCTTCGATCACGACCTGCGCCTTTGCGGGGAGCAGCTGGAGAATCTTCCCCTTGGACCCTTTGTGGTTGCCGGTGATGACTTCTACGACATCACCCCGTTTTACGTGGAAATTGGATTTCATCAGAGAACCTCGGGTGCGAGGGAAACGATTTTCATGAAGTTCTTTTCACGGAGCTCGCGAGCCACCGGGCCGAAGATACGTGTGCCGCGGGGGTTGCTATCCTTGTCGATGATGACGATGGCGTTGTTGTCGAAACGCAGGTAGCTGCCATCTTCCCGCTGCACTGGGTGCTTGGTGCGGACGATGACGGCGCGGACGACCTCGCCTTTCTTGACCGTTCCGCCGGAGGAGGCTTCGCGGACGTGAGCCGTGATGATGTCGCCGACGTGAGCTTCCATGGTGGCTTTGCCGATGACGCCGATCATCTTAGCCATGCGCGCGCCGGTATTGTCGGCGACGTCGAGTCTGGTACGAAGTTGAACCATAAAAAAGGGCGCGTACTATATGCTAATGCTTGACGATTTCAACCAGGCGCCAGCGTTTTAATTTGCTGAGCGGCCGGGTTTCTGCGATGCGGACGGTATCGCCCACCTGCGCCTTGCCTTCTTCGTCATGGACGTGGAAGCGCTTGACCTGCTTGACGATTTTTCCAAATCGGGCATGCGGAACGCGGGTGGTCGTCTCGACGACCGCGGTCTTCTGCATCTTGGTGCTTACGACCTGGCCAACCCGCTCCTTGCGCAAATTGCGCGCGGTCGCCGCGGGCGCGGTCGATTCTGTGGAAGTCTGATTATCGGACATGGCGGGTTACTTGGCGGTCTGAGCAGCCTCGGCGCGGAGCTTTTCGTTGAGAACGGTCTTGATACGGGCCACTTCGCGGCGCGCCGAACGGATCTGACTCGGGTTTTCGATTTGCCCGCTTTGCTGCTGAATGCGGAGATGGAAGAGTTCGTTCCGCAGCTCGCGCTCACGAGCGGCGAGCTCATCCTTGGTCGACTCACGAATTTCTTTGATTTTCATAAGTGGTCTTAGACAGCGACGGCGTGATGACGCGCCAGGAACTTTGTACGGATCGGCAGCTTGTCAGCGGCCAAGCGGAGGGATTCACGGGCGACGGATTCCGGCACGCCATCCAGTTCGAACAGGATGTTGCCCGGACGGACCGTGGCGACCCAGTGCTCGGGAGCGCCTTTGCCCTTGCCCATTCGAGTCTCCGGCGGACGCGCCGTGACCGACTTGTCCGGGAAAATGCGAATCCAGAGCTTGCCTTTGCGCTTCATGTTGCGGGTCAGCGCGACACGAGCCGCTTCGATCTGGATGTTGGTGATCCAGGCGCGCTCGAGCGTCTGGAGCGCGTAGGCGCCGAAATCGATATTGATATTGCGTGAAGCCTTCCCGGCGCGGCTGCCGCGCTGAGTTTTCCGGTACTTCACCCGTTTGGGCATCAAAGGCATGGGTAATCTCCTGAGCTAAAGTTCTTGTGGGTGGGTTAGGCGGCCGCGGCTTCCTTCTCGTTATTCGCCTCGACGGGTTCGGGCTTCTTGCAAAGCCACACCTTGACGCCGATGATTCCGTACACCGTGCGGGCTTCGGAGAAACCGTAGTCGATCGCGGTACGCAGCGTGTGCAGCGGGATCTTGCCCTCGCGGTACCATTCCGCACGGCTGATTTCCGCGCCGCCCAAACGACCGGCGCAGCGAATCTTGATGCCTTCGGCGCCCAGATCCATCGTGGTCTGGATGGCCTTCTTCATTGCGCGGCGGAAGGAAATACGGCGTTCGATCTGGAGCGCCACGTTTTCCGAGACGAGCTGAGCGTCGAGCTCCCAAGTCTTGATTTCCTGGATGTCGATCTTGACGGATTTGCCGCCGGACTTCCGGGAAATCTCTTCGGTCATCTTCTCGATCTCCGCGCCCTTGCGTCCGATGACGATGCCGGGACGAGCGGTGAAGATGGTGACGCGGATGCTATTCCAAGCGCGCTCGATCACGATCTTGGACACGGCGGCGAGGCGCAGCTTGTCCTTCACATACTTGCGGATATCGAGATCGTTGTGGAGGAAATCGGGCAGCTCTTTCGGGTTCGCGAACCAGCGCGAACGCCAATCATGACTGAGCGCCAGACGATAGGCGATTGGATGAACTTTCTGACCCATAAATTATTCTTGTGATGAAGTGGTCGCTTCGGTTTCACCGGCTTCCGCAGCGGGAGCCGGAGCCGTTTCAGCGGCGGGGGCGGGGGCCTCGGATTTCGGGGTCGCAGCCTTCCGTGCGGCGGGCTTGCGGCGAGCGGACGACGAAGACTTCTTCGGCGCGCGCTTCGGAGCGATTTCGATTTCGTCGGTGAGGATGATGCGGATATGGCTGGTCCGCTTGAGGATCGGACCGGCGCTGCCGCGCGCCTTGGGCTGGAAACGCTTGGCGGTGGGGCCTTCGCCGACCACGGCTTCTTTTACGACCAGCGCGTCGGCGCGGAGCCGATTGTTGTGCTCGGCATTCGCAATCGCGCTCTTGAGCGTCTTCTCGATGAGCCGCGCGGCTTTGCGGGGCGTGAACGTGAGAATCTCGAGGGCAACCGAAGCCGGTTTCCCCTGAATCTCGCGCGTCACCTCACGGCATTTGAATGCCGAAATGTGCGCGCCGCGATAGATGGATAAGATCTGCATGGGTCGTTTGATTCTTGGCCCCGCCTCGTCGCCGGTGACAGCGGTGATTCGGGAATGAAATTAAAAATTGGCTTATTGGCTGGCGTCCACCTTGAGGCGGTCGCCCACTTTGATTCTGTCTTTTTCCGATGTCAGATTCTGAATGACCGCGCCGGCGATCTTGTCCCGGGCATCGACGACTCGGATGGTGCCTATCACTTGATCTCCACGGATCACTTGAAACGGCATGCCGATCTTGACGCCTTGCTTCTGGCCTAGATTGGCCACCACCAAGGACAATTCTTCCTTGATGCTGATGACCATTCCGTCCGAAAGCGTCGGACTCACCGCGGCGGCTTCAACTGCTCCCGGCGGCGTCGCGCCGAGCAATTCGTTCGCGTGACGCATCTGGCCTTCGAGGGCCAGGCGGCTGCCCGGCTCTTTTCCCCCGGTCTTCAGGTAGTGCATCAGCGACTCATCCAGCCCGGAGAGGCTTTCAGTGAGTTGCTTCTGCTTCGCTTCGGACAAGCGGAGGTTGTTGACCAACTGGAGCAGCCGCTCCTGGAGTTTGGCGGAATTTCCTCCGATGGCGTCGGCTCCCAGCGCTTCCAGCTTGAGCTTCAGCTCAGCGGTTTGGCGTCGAAAGACTTCGGACTCCATCTTGGAATTCGCCAGGCTTTCCGTCATCTTGGCGGATTGCGCCTCGGCGACGGCCAGCTTTTCCTGAAGCAACTGGTTTTCCTCGAATACTTTCTCGAGGTTGACCTTAGCTTCGGCGGCTTCGATTTCGGAATCTGACAAAGAACTTCTCGGCTTGGCAGACAGGCCGCCAGCCAGCGCTCCGAAGAGCGCTATAACGATCAGCGAGCGTTTGAGAGAATCGGTCGGAGCCATTTTTCGAATCGGCGCCTATCGGTCATCTCGGGGCAACGCTCAAGCCCTACTACTTCGTCACCTTGGCGGTGTGGGAGCCGTGCTTCTTGAAGATACGCGTCGGCGAAAATTCGCCGAGCTTGTGGCCCACCATGTTTTCCGTGACGAAAACAGAAGTGAAGATCTTGCCGTTGTGAACCATGAAGGTATGGCCCACGAAGTCCGGCGTGATGGTGGAACGGCGCGACCAGGTTTTGATCGGGCGCTTGACGTTGGAGGCAGCCATCTTGTCGACTTTGTCGAGAAGATGTTGTTCGACGAACGGTCCTTTTTTGAGCGATCTACCCATAGGTAATGATTATTTCTTCGCGTTGCGGCGCTGGACGATGAAGGCATTGCTGCCCTTGTATTTGCGGCGGGTTTTGAAGCCCTTGGCCAACTGGCCCCAGGGGCTCATCGGATGGTGGCGTCCGCCACCGCCCTTGGATTTACCCTGGCCGCCGCCCATCGGGTGGTCGACCGGGTTCATGACCATACCGCGAACGGTCGGGCGAACGCCCTTCCAGCGGGAGCGGCCAGCCTTGCCCGACGAGACGTTCATGTGCTCGACGTTGCCGACCTGGCCGATCGTGGCGTAGCAGTTCTCGTGAATCTTGCGGATTTCACCAGAGGGCAGCTTGACCAGCGCGTAACCAGCTTCGCGGTTGTTCAGGATAACCTGCTGGCCGGCGCTGCGCGCCAATTGCCCACCGCGTCCGGGAGTGAGCTCCACGTTGTGAATGGAAGCGCCGAGCGGAATAGATTTGAGCGGAAGGGCATTGCCCACTTCCGGAGCCGCATTTTCGCCGGCGATGACGCTGGCGCCAACGGCCAGGCCGACCGGAGCGAGGATGTAAGCCTTCTCGCCGTCCGGATACTCGAGCAGCGCGATGCGAGCGGTGCGATTCGGATCGTATTCGATCCCAATCACTTTCGCGGCGACGTCGCGGTTCTTCCGCTTGAAGTCGATGATGCGATACTTCTGCTTGTGTCCGCCGCCAACGTGGCGGCAGGTGATGCGGCCGCGGCTGTTGCGACCGCCGCTCTTCTTTTTGACGTCGAGAAGTTTTTTCTCGGGCTTCGACTTGGTGATCTCCTCGAACGACGGCAGCGCCTTGAAGCGGCTGGTCGGCGTCAGCGGACGAAATGTTTTGAGCGCCATGGTGCGAAAAAAGTCTTTGGGTTACAGGAACGGATCAGGCCAGCTCGATGCGCTCGCCTTCCTTGAGGGTGACGATCGCCTTCTTCCACTGAGCGGTGCGGCCGAAGGAGGCGGTGCGCTCGCGGCGCTTCTTGCCGGCGTAATTCGAGGTATTCACTGCCTTGACCTTCTTGCCAAAGAGTTTCTCGATGGCCTGCTTGATCTGCAGCTTGTTGGCGTAAACCGCGACCCGAAAGACGTACTGGTTGTTCTTCTCGGAGAGGAACGTCGCCTTTTCCGTAAGGCGGATCGTATCGATGATGTCGTAAGGCTCGTGCATGGCTGGCTATTTGTTGATGCGCTCGGCGATCTGGACGAGAGCGTCCTGGGTCAACACCACCTTGCGATAAAGGAGAAGATGCTCGGCGTTTACTTCCGCCGCGGTCATGAGGAGCGTTGGCTGGACGTTGCGCGCGGCCCGATAGGTCTTTTCGTCGAAGGCCGCCGCCACCACGAGGGTTTTTTCCTCGTCGGTGATGCTGCGCATCAGGCTGACGAACTGCTTCGTCTTCGGCTCGGATACGGCGAAAGCGTCGATCGTGAGAACGTCTCCATTCTTGATCCGCTCGCTGAGGGCCTTGCGGAGCGCGACGCGCCTGGTGCTCTTTGAGAGCTTCTTGGCGTAGGAGCGGGTCTTTGGACCGAAGGCGACGCCGCCGCCCACCCACACGGGCGAGGACTTGTAGCCGGCGCGGGCGCGGCCCGTGCCTTTTTGCCGCCAGGGCTTAGCTCCCGACAGATTGACGTCGGCCTTGCTCTTCGTGTTGGCGGTTCCGCTGCGGCGATTTGCGCGGTAGCCGACAATGGTGTCGTGGACAGCCTGGGTGAACTTGTTGTTCTCCACCACAGGGATCTTCGCCGCCTTTGCGGCTTCAACGGTAAGGACAGTCGCGGCCATAAATTACTTCGCAGCCTCCGATTTGTTTTTCACTTTCTTGCCCGGGCGGACCACCACGTAGCAGCCCTTGGCGCCGGGAACGGCTCCGCTGACGAGGATGCAGTTATCTTCTTCGCGCACCTGGACGATGCGGAGATTCTGAACCGTCACGCGTTCGTCACCCATGTGACCCGGCATGCTCATATTCTTGAAGATGTTGCCGGGAGTGGAACGCATGCCGATCGCGCCTGGACGGCGGTGCATCATCGAACCGTGCGAAGCCGGCTGGCCCGCAGAGTGATGACGACGGACAACGCCTTGGAAGCCTTTGCCCTTCGACTGGCCGATGACGTCGACGATGTCGCCCACGGCAAACTGCTTTACGCTGAGGTCGACTTCACCTTCGATCGAGGTCCCGTCCGCCAGACGAAATTCACGGATGAATTTCTTCGGCTCGGAGTTGTGCTTTTTAAAGTGGCCGAGGAGCGGCATAGTCACACGCTGTTCTTTCTGCGTGTCGAAGCCGACCTGAACGGCGCTGTAGCCGTCGTTTTCCTCAGTTTTGATTTGCAACGGAGAGTTGCCGCCCGCTTCGATGACGGTCACGGCCGTTGCGCGGCCCTTCTCGTCGTAAATACGGGTCATTCCAAGTTTCTTGCCTAGCAATCCGATCTTCATGTCTAGTCTTTGTGTTGGCTAGTGGGTTAAGCGCGGTGCGCAGGTCAGATTTTGATGGTGATGTCCACGCCGGCGGGGAGGTTGAGCTTTTTCAGCTCGTCCACCGTCTTGGCCGTCGGCTCGATGATGTCGAGCAGACGCTTGTGCGTGCGGATTTCGAATTGGTCCATCGACTTCTTGTCGACGTGCGGGGACCGATTCACGGTAAATTTCTCGATCCGCGTGGGCAGCGGGATGGGGCCTGCCACCTTGGCGCCTGTGCGCTTGGCGGTTTCGACGATTTCCGTTGCCGACTGGTCGAGCATACGGAAGTCGAAGGCTTTGAGGCGAATGCGGATGCGTTGTCCGGTCATACTCTTTAAGAATGGTTGAGGATCTGGGTCCGGTTACTTGCCTTCCTTCTGATCGAGGACGGCAGCCTTGATCTGCTCCGGCACCTGTTCGAAGTGAGACGGCTCCATGGTGTAGGAGGAGCGGCCCTTGGAGAGAGAGCGAATGGCCGTGGCGTAGCCAAACATTTCAGCGAGAGGCACTTCCGCGTTGATGATCGAGAGGCCGTTCTTGTTTTCGATCGAGCTGATGCGCCCGCGGCGGCGATTGAGGTCGCCCATGATGTCGCCCTGGAATTCGTCGGGCGTCGTGTTTTCCACCTTCATGATCGGCTCGAGCATGATTGCTTTCGCCTTCTTGAAGCCGTCCTTCACGGCGAAGATCGCCGCCATCTTGAAGGCCAATTCATTCGAGTCGACGTCATGGTAGGAACCGTCGATGATGTCGATGTGCGCATCGATCACCGGGTAGCCGCCGATGACGCCATTGAGCACCGCCTCTTCGATGCCCTTCTTACAGGCCGGGATGTATTCCTTCGGAATCGTACCGCCGACCACCTTGTTCTCGATCGTGATGCCCTTGCCGCGTTCGTTCGGCTTGACGTCGACGACGACGTGACCGTACTGACCACGACCGCCGGATTGTTTGATGAGCTTGCCTTCGCCCTTCGCCGGCGCCGTGATGGTTTCACGGTAGGCGATCTGCGGCTTGCCAGAGTTCGCTTCGACCTTGAACTCGCGGAGGAGACGATCGCGGATGATTTCCAGGTGGAGCTCACCCATACCGGCGATGATCGTCTGGCCGGTGTCTTCGTTAGTGAAGACGCGGAAAGTCGGATCTTCTTCCGCCAGGCGCTGCAGCGCGAGAGACATTTTTTCCTGGTCGACCTTGGTCTTCGGCTCGATGGACATCGAGATAACGGGATCAGGGAAAGATGGCGGCTCGAGCAGGATCTCGTGATCTTCATCACAGAGAGTATCACCAGTGGTGATGTTCTTAATGCCGACGATCGCGGCGATGTCGCCTGAGTAGCAGGTGTCGATATCTTCCCGACGATCCGCCTGGATCTGAATGAGGCGGGAAATGCGCTCACGCTTGTTTGTGCGCGGATTGTAAACCGTATCACCCTTGCTGAGTTTTCCGGAATAAACGCGGAAGAAAACGAGCTTACCAACGAAAGGATCACTCCAGAGTTTGAACGCAAGCGAACAGAAGTTTCCGGAATCGTTTGCCGGGGCATCAATCGGAGTCCCGTTGTCTGGGTCCTGGCCGCGGGCCGGCGGAATATCGAGCGGGCCGGGGAGATAATCGACGACCGCGTCCACAAGATACTGAACTCCTTTGTTCTTGAAGGCCGAGCCACCCACCACGGGGCAAAACTTGTTGGCGATCGTCTGACGACGAATGCCTGCCTTGAGCATTTGCGGTGTCACCGGCTGTTCTTCCAGGAAGGCCATTCCGACTTCGTCATCGAGGTCAGCGATGGCCGCGACGAGGTCGGCGTAGGTGCTTTCCTGCAGGGCCTTCAAATCATCCGGCACTTCCTCGACTGTGTAGGTTGAGCCCATGTCGCTGTTGTCCGCATACATGATCGCCTTGTTATTGATCACGTCGAGCTGGCCCTTCAAATAATCTTCCTTGCCGATCGGAATCAGCACCGGCCAGACATTCGCATGCAGCTTCTTGCGCATCGATTCCATGGCCGCGTCGAAGTCCGCGCCGACGCGATCCATCTTATTGATGAACGCGATCCGAGGCACATTGTACTTCGTCGCCTGGCGCCAGACGGTTTCCGACTGCGGCTGCACACCGGCCACCGCGTCGAATACGGCGATTGCGCCGTCCAAAACGCGCAGCGAACGTTCGACTTCCGCCGTGAAATCCACGTGCCCGGGAGTGTCGATGATGTTCACGCGCATCTTCTGCCCCTCGTACAACTTAAACACACCTTCTTGCTTAAGCTGCTGCCAGAAGCAGGTCGTCGCAGCCGAGGTAATGGTGATGCCGCGCTCGCGCTCCTGCTCCATCCAGTCCGTCACCGTGGTCCCTTCGTGCACCTCGCCGATCTTATGGATCATGCCGGTGTAGAAGAGAATACGCTCGGTGAGCGTCGTCTTGCCCGCATCGATGTGCGCGGCAATGCCGATGTTGCGGGTGCGCTCCAGGGGATAGGCGCGATCAGGCGAGTTGGGATTGGTCGTAACGGGAGCGGTAGCGGCAGACATGACTGGAGTCGAGTTGGTGTTTCCGTTGCGTTGAATTAGAACCGGAAGTGCGCAAACGCCCGGTTGGCCTGAGCCATCTTATGGGTGTCGTCGCGCTTCTTGATCGCATTCCCCTGCCCTGCGGCTGCATCTTTCAGCTCCGAAGCCAGTGCGTCACGAAGGGAAATTCCCTTGCGGCCCTTGGCGTAGCCAACCAGCCAGCGCATGGCCAAAGCCAACTGACGGGCCGGCTGCACTTCCTGCGGCACCTGATAGGTGGCGCCACCGACGCGGCGGCTCTTGACTTCGAGGCGCGGCTTCACGTTGTCGATCGCCTTGTGCAGGGTCTCGAGCGGATCCACCGAATCGCTGCCCTGACGGCTGCGCTCGATCGCGGCATACACGATGCCTTCGGCGATGGATTTTTTGCCACTCTGCATAACCGTCGAGATCAGGCGGGCCACAACCTGGCTGCCATAACGGTTATCAAATTTTTCTTCGCGGTGAATGACTCTGCGACGACGGGACATACGAGTTCTTGAGCGCCTGGGTTAAAATTGATTACTTCTTGCCACCTTTACCACCCTTGCCCTTTGCAGCGGCAGCTTCCTGGCCCGGCTTCGGCCGCTTGGCTCCGTACTTTGAACGGGAGCGGCGACGGCCATCAACGCCGAGGGCATCCAGCGTGCCGCGGACGATGTGATAACGAACACCGGGAAGATCCTTCACACGACCGCCACGGACGAGGACGATCGAGTGCTCCTGGAGGTTATGACCCTCGCCAGGAATGTAGGCGATGACCTCATACCCATTCGTGAGGCGAACCTTCGCCACTTTACGCAGCGCAGAGTTCGGCTTCTTGGGGGTACGCGTCATGACCTGAACACACACGCCCCGGCGA
>OUNM010146098.1_pt1 | contig 26295 bp, 25 predicted proteins | sample 1769961 | NCBI WGS metagenome assembly OUNM01 (sample SAMEA3914820, study PRJEB12502) | metagenome | biome: forest; material: soil | place: USA | collected 2012-03-12 | depth 0.3 m | reverse complement strand
TCGGACAGCATGGTTCTTGGAACAGTTCAGAACTTGTCGGCTACAAAGTGGTGTTCGTCCCTTTTGAAAATGGGAAGGCCATCGGGAAACCGGAAGATTTTCTGACGGGCTTCATTGCCGACCTTGAAAAAGGCGAGGTGTATGGAAGGCCCGTAGGAGTAAAGGTGATTTTCGACGGTTCTTTGTTGGTTGCCGATGATGCCGGCAATACAATTTGGCGGGTCGCGTATTCAAAATAAATGCACATGATCATGAAAAGGCCATTTTCGCTCTTCTTTCTGTTGTCTGTTTTTGTCGTTCGCGGGCAGGCGCCCACTCTTTCGGTGCCTGTCAAAGAGAAGGATTTTATTTACTATGTTTCCTTGAACTTGGCTATCCAAGAAGGGCAGTTGGAGGGTGTACAAACAGTAGGAGAGGCCAAGATGCAAGGCAATTTCGGCCTAGGGTCGGAAGAACGGCTCGGGAGCGAATTGGTGCTCTTGGATGGAAAAGCCTATGGGATCCCCTGGAACGGCAAGGCGGTACTCTTGGACGATGAAGTGAAATTGGCCTTTGCCGCCGTCAAGTTTTTCAAGGCCGATACAACGATTTTATTCCAAAAAGCCATGTCTTTTCAAGAATTGCAAACAGTCTTGGGGGCTTGGCTTCCGGCTTCCTCGTTTGTGGCCATCCACATCAAGACGCGCTTTTCCGACGTGGCGTACCGAAGTTTCAAAAAGCAGGAACGTCCCTTCGTCACGACGAAAAAGGCCATGGCCGACACCTTGCATCAAAAGAATCTAGAAGCCGAAATGGTCGGATTTTATACGCCCAAAGGTGCCCAACTCCTCAATAGCCCTTCCTTTCATTTCCATATGGTAGACAAAAACAGGACGACAGGGGGCCACGTATTAGGCGCCCATCTCGACTATGCCGCCATCGAAGTGGATTATGCCCAAGGCTTGGAGATTGCCTTGCCTACACCAGCCCAATTGAAAACTGTGGACTTGACAAAGCCGGGTGAGTGAAGTCGGGTGTTACCAATCACGGGTGGAACCAACATAAGCAGCCTTTTATGCATGAATGTTGAGCAATACTTCTGCCGGGATTTTTAGGCCTTTGGACAAATTGCGGATCATCTCTACTGTCAATTCCCTTTGCCGTTTCAGCACTTGGTGACAGTCGATTTGTGGCCAATGAAAGGGACTAAATCTTTTGGCTTCAGGCCTTCTTGGTCCATTCTGAATTTAATCGCTTCAATGGGGTCTGGAGAAGGGATCGGAAAATGTTCGTCTTCGTATTTTTCTACTAGAAAACACAAGAGTTCAAACTCCTTGCCTTCGGTGGTGCCAGGTTCTACTTTTCCCCATAATTGGTCTATTCGTTGTAGATACTGGGTATATTGTTCTTCTGTCTTTATTACTTCGATCGCCACTGTCTATGCATTTAGAAACATTTCTACCGTTTCGGCGTCCACTTTGTCATATTCTTGATGGGTGCCCTCAATTGCAATATAATATGAAAAAAAGGAGGCTCTCTAATTCATCTGAAGAAATTACAAAGACCAAATCCCTTTATTTGGCTACAACAAAAGGCGATTTGGATACGTGCGGTTTTCAGGTTCTGCCGAACTTTGTAGAAACAAGCAAGATCCAACCATGAAAATCGTCGTCACGGGTTCTTTGGGACACATCAGCAAGCCCCTTGCCCAAGAATTGATACAAAAAAAGCATACGGTAACGGTCATCAGCAGCAAGCCGGAAAAGCAACAGGACATCGAAGCCTTGGGCGCAAAAGCAGCCATTGGCACGATCGAGGATCCGGCCTTTCTGGCCGCCACCTTTCAAGGGGCCGATAGCGTGTATTGCATGGAGCCGCCCTTCAGTTTCTTTGACAAGGAGTTGGATGTCGCGGCCCATATCGACCATATTGGGCATGCCTATGCCGAAGCCATCCGGCAATCGGGCGTGAAACGGGTCGTGCATTTGAGCAGCATCGGGGCCCATACGGATACAGGCAACGGCATGTTGGCCCTCCATTACAAAATAGAGCGCATCCTAAACGAACTCCCGTCCGATGTGGCCATCACCTTCCTGCGTCCCGTCGGTTTCTATTACAACTTGTACGGATTTTTACAGACCATCAAGACCCAAGGTACCATTGTCACCAATTATGGCGACCTACGCGAACCTTGGGTGTCTCCGCTCGATATTGCGTCGGCTGCAGCAGAAGAAATGGAATTGCCGTTTACGGACAGAAAAGTACGCTATGTAGCCAGCGAGGAACTCTCGTGCGAAGAAGTGGCCCATACGTTGGGCACAGCCATCGGGAAGCCCGATTTGAAATGGGTCGTCATCTCCGACGAACAATTGCTGGAAGGGTTGTTGGCCGCGGGGATGAACCCTGCGATCGCCAAAGGCTATGTAGAAATGAATGCGGGAAGGCGGAGTGGTGTCTTGTACGAAGACTATTACCGTCATCGGCCCGTCTTGGGCAAGGTGAAATTGGCCGATTTTGCCAAAGAATTTGCGGCCGTATACCAAGCAAACTAAGTATCTTCGCTTATGGCCAGCACCCAGCCTTACCGCATCAAGACCCTCCACGAGTTCCACCAGCTCAGAGGCCTGCCGCCGCCTGCCCATCCGCTGGTCAGTGTGGTGGATTATGGAGCCGTCCGACATTCGACGAAAGACAATACCACGAGCTGGGTGTTCGATTTTTACTCGATTTCCATCAAACGGAACCCGTCGGCCAAAATCCGCTATGGGCAACAATCGTATGATTTTGACGGTGGGGTCCTGTTTTTTATGGCCCCTTGCCAAGTGTTGCGCGTCGAAGTGGAAGAGCATTCCAAAGAACCCCATTCGGGATGGATTTTGCTGATCCATCCCGATTTTCTCTGGAAGACGCCATTGGCGCAACGGATCCGGCAGTATGCTTATTTTGACTATTCGGTAAACGAGGCCCTGTTTTTGTCGGAAAAAGAAGAAGCGACACTTCAAGGGATCATCGAGCACATCCGGCAAGAATCCCATTCCAATCTCGATGCTTTCAGCCAGGACATCATCATCGCCCAATTGGAGCTCTTGCTCACTTATGGGGAACGGTTTTACCAGCGTCAATTCTTTACCCGTAAGATAAGCAGCCACCAACTATTGGACCGCTTGGAAGAACTATTGGCACACCACTTTCAAGAAGATGGGACGATCTCCCAGGGATTGCCCACGGTGCAGTCCATTGCCGATGCATTGCATGTGTCGCCCAGTTACCTGAGCAGCTTACTGAAGGTGCTGACGGGCCAAAGTACCCAGCAGCATATCCACGACAGGTTGATCGCCAAGGCAAAAGAAAAACTGTCCACCACCGATTTGACCGTGAGCGAAATTGCCTATGCCTTGGGTTTTGAACACCCGCAGTCGTTCAGCAAATTGTTCAAGACCAAAACCAAGCTTTCTCCTTTGGAGTTTCGGCAATCGTTCAATTGATCATACGAGCGCTTCCATTAGGCTAAAAAATGTGTTCCATATTAAATTCTGAATCGGCTCCAGCAAATGTCCTTGCTGGCATGTTTCTTTTTCTGTAACAGATTAAACCCTATGCGTCATGAAGAAGCACATGCCCAAAGCATCCGCCGACCACAGTTCGAAAGACAAGGAAAAGACATCAGAAGGGGAGCGAACAAGTTCTCCTAAGTTAGAAGAAGAGGTTTGGCCCGTCAACAAAGGAGAAAAAGAGTGGGAAGCCCAGCATCCCAAAGGCAAAGAATTTACCTTGGACAAAGACAAAAAGAAACCGGATGGAGATTGGCTCAACTGGGCGTAGACTGGATGTGGGAGTGAGTGCTTCCCAAAAATTGTCAGGTGAGAACACCTGACAAGGCAAGGCATAAATAAAACGAGAAATTTAAATTAGGGCACGGGCATATACCTGGGCCTTCTTTTTTTTCTGGATGTATTTGCTGTTGCAGAAATGAGTGCCCCTCTCTCTTTTACCTTATTTTCCTTTGGTCTGATTTTTTAATATCATCAAGAAGATGAAATCCCTTATGTTCCGCCATATCCTCTTTGCTCTATTGGGCCTGACGCTGCTTGCCTCGGGTTTTGCCTACAAACAAAACGGGGTGACGGACGGGGTTTTGACCTTGCGGAAAGTTTATTTCGTGGACCCTGCTTCGCAAAAGAAAACCATGGATCGGGTAGAGGGGTGGATGGTGCACCGGTATGGCACGCAGAACATGTACGAAGTACCGAACGGAGTCGCGGCGGAAGGTTCCTTTTTTGCCATTGCCCGTACCTTCTTGGGAAAGAATACCAAAACGTGTCATTATACGTATTCAGCCGTACTCACCCATGATTCCCTGTATGTCCAGTTCAACGAAATTTATTTCACTTGGTATGCGCCTACCACCTACAAAGGCGACCGTGGAGGCAGGGTTTCCCAACCTTTGGAAAACATTTTTCCTTTGGAGAAAAAGGTGCCCTTGGAAAAGAAGGCCTATCGACAGTATCTGAATCAATTGGAGGAGCATATGGCTTGGGTGTTCCAAAAAACGGAAGGCTTTTTGCCCGATTCCAATGCCCGACAGGCAAGTCCGGAAGGCTTAGAATGACATTACGGCCACTTCCAGTGTCTCACTTTGCGGTAGAAAACGTCCAGTAGAAACGAAATTTCTTTGTTGGCCATAACCCCATGAATTTATCTTCGTAAGTAAAAATAGATGCTGGCTTCAAAGCCTATTTTAGCGTTTAGAGGTTCCTGTCGGTGCCCGGACGTATGGAAAAGTACCTCGCTGGATTTTTTTTGATCATCAATAGGATAGGACGAAATGAAAAATGCTCAACATCTTTTACTGGCTCGAGCGCAAGTAGAAATCGAGAGTCTTCACTCAAAACAGATCAAACAAGAGGGACTCTTGGATGCCTTGATGGAAGGAATTCAGATTTTGGACTTCGATTGGCGCTATGTATATGTGAATCAGGCATTGGTCAACTACCAACACACGACCAAAGAAAAATTGATCGGGGAATCTATCTTGGATAGGTTTCCGGGAATAGAACACACGGAGGTCTTCCCATTCCTTCAAAAGTGCATGCGGGAGAGGAAAGCGCAACAAGCAGAGTTCCCTTTTGTGTATCCTGACAGGTCGAAAAAGTGGTTCGAGATGAATGTATCTCCCATCGAAGAAGGCATTTTGATTTTGTCGCACGACATTACTTTGCGTAAGGAAGCGGAAGAGAAAATGCAGAGGGCACAACACTTGTACGTATTTCAGGGCCAAATCAATCAAAACATTGCCTGGATAAAGAACGAAGCGACTTTATACGCAAATGCGTGCCGCTTGGCGGTCCAATTTGGAAAATTGAACAAGGCATGGATCGGCCACGTGGATTTTTCAAATCAAGAGGTGCACTTCGTGGAACAATTCGGCATCCCCGCAGAGGACCTCCCTTCGTTTCAACATATCCCGTATGAAATGCACGGACCCATTGCCCATATACTCCAGACAGGCCGATATTTTGTGTCTAATGACGTGTCGTCAGATGCTCAATTGATAGAGTGGAAACCTTTTGCACAGCGGCATGGGATTGGTTCGTGCATGGTAGTGCCTATCAGAAGATCGGCCGATGTGATTCAAATATTTAATTTATACGCTACAGAAAAGGATTTTTGGGAGAAGGAAGAAATCGACTTGATCGAACAGGTGGCGGAAAACATTTCCTTTGCCCTGGAACAGATCGAGGGAGTAAAAAAGCAAAAGGCGGCAGAAGAGGGCTTGGCCAAAAGCGAACGAAGGCTTCGCCATACCATGGACCACATGATGGAAGGAGTTCAGCTCATTGGATTCGATTGGAAATACATCTACGTGAACGATGCCTTGTCGGAGTACAGTACTTATTCCAAGGAAGAGTTGGAAGGGCATTCTATCTTGGAAAAATATCCCGGCGTAGAACATACCTCTCTTTTCAAAACCTTGGAAAAGTGCATGATCCAGCGGGAACCTACCCGATTGGAGACAGAATTTGCTTTTCCCAATGGCGTGAAGCGGCATTTTAACCTGAGTATACAACCTGTGCCGGAAGGGATATTTATCCTGTCGGTCGATGTGACCGAGCGGAAAAAAATAGAGAGCGATCTGTTAAAAATGAATCGCTTATATGCCTTCAACAGCGCCATCAATCAATGTATTGTCCATACGGAAGAGGAACAAGAACTATTGGACAAAGCCTGCCAGATCGCCACAGATATCGGTGGGTTTGCCATGGCTTGGATCGGGCTACTGGACAGTGCCTACCAATTGCAGATCAAAAGCGTGAACGGGGACAAAGGAGTGATCCAATCAAGAGAAGACAAAAACGGATTGGACTATACCGATGCCCACTTGCTTTTGACTCCTACAGGAAAAGCCATCAGCACTGGAAGGTATGCTGTGAGCAACAGTGTACTGAACGATCCTTTTTTGGCCCCTTGGAAAGAAGAGTTTGAGGACAATGCTATCCAATCCACGATTTCACTTCCCCTGTTAGTAGGGGGTGAGGCCATCGGAGTGGTGGGCTTCCATTCCAAAATAGAGCATTTCTTCGACAAGCAGGAAATTGGTTTGTTGGAGGAGGCGGCGGGAGACCTTTCCTTTGCCCTGCAAATGTTCGAGAATGCGAAAAAACACCGTCAGACGGAAGCATTGGTGGAGCAAAACGAACGGCGTTTCCGTGCCCTGATCGAAAAAAGCGTGGATATCAAGACGCTTTCTTCTCCTGAAGGGAATTTTTTGTACGCGAGCCCGGCCGTGAAACTCGTATTGGGCTACACACAAAAAGAATTCCTGAAACAATCGATCGCCAACATGATCCATCCCGACGATATCCTCGGCTACATTGGCAAACGGATGGAAATGTTGCATGAACTCGGCGCTTATTTCAATTGCCAAATCCGGCTCCGGCACAAAGAAGGGCATTGGGTCTGGGTGGAAGGAACTGTCACCAATCTATTGGAAGAGCCTGCAGTTCAGGCGATCCTATCGAATTTTCGGGATGTCTCCGAGCGGAAACAGGCAGCTTTGCAGCAAGAGTTTGACCGAAACAACTTAAATGCCCTGATCAACAACACCCAAGATCTCATGTGGAGCCTGGGCAAAGACATGAAGCTGATCACATTTAACATTCCCTTTGGAAAAGCGATTCATTCCCTATCCGGTAAATCGGTACAGGAAGGAGACGATGTACTTTCTTTGGACTTTTCAAAAGAACAGATTGCCAAATACAGGGCATTATATGAACGTAGCTTTGCCGGAGAAACATTTTCGATCTTGGAACATCTGCAGTTTCCCGCTGAATCTTGGTGGGAAATCTCCTTTTCTCCCATCCGCAAAGGAGAGGAGGTGATCGGTACCGCCTGCTATTCCCGAAATGTGACCAAAAATAAACGGTTCGAACAACAACTTAAGGCAAGCGAGGCCTTTAACAAAGCCATCCTCAGCTCTCTCGACTCCCACATCGCAGTCATTGACCATACAGGCATAATCGTGGCCGTGAATGAAGCTTGGCGCAGGTTTAGGCTAGAGAATGGAAAAACAAGAATGGAACGGAGCGAAACAGGGGCCAATTATTTTGACATATGCGAAAAGGCTGGCCAAGAAGGGGACACGGCGGCCTTGAAGGTGCTAAAAGGCATGAAGGAGGTGTTGGATGAACAACGGTCCATGTTCCACTATGAATATGAAGGAGATTCTTCCGAAAGGAGGCAATGGTTCAGTGTACGGGTAGGAAAATTCAGCAGCGACGACCGTATGCTTGTGGTGGCCTATCAGGACATCACAGAACGGAAACTGGTGGAGGAAAAACTTATTCGCCAAAATGAGGAATTGGAGAAAGCCAATGGGGAACTGGACCGCTTTGTCTACAGTGCTTCCCATGACCTCAGATCTCCCCTTACTTCTATTTTGGGCCTGGTCTACTTGATGGAACAAAAAAGCAAAGAAGCGGATACCCTTCAATTTGCAGGGATGATCCGTACGAGCATCCAACGCCTGGACGGATTCATCAAAGACATTCTGAGCTATTCCCAAAACAACCGTTCTGCCTTGGAGATCGTAGAGATCCCGTTAGGCCAAAAGGTAATTGAACTAGTCGAAACGTTGCGCCATGTGCATGACGCTGGGGACATCCGTTTTGAAGTGGACATACAGGAAACGGTCCCTTTTTCGTCCGATTTTCAACGGTTTACGATTGTCATGACCAATCTGCTTTCCAATGCCATCCGGTTCCACAAAGACCCAGGGGAGGCCAGATACGTCAAGGTGAAAGGGACGGTTTATCCGGAATACCTTCAATTGCAAGTGGAGGACAATGGCATCGGTATTCCGGCGAAATACCATACCAAGATATTCGACATGTTTTTCCGCTTGGCCAGCAAGGTGGCGGGCCCCGGAATCGGGCTGTACATTGTAAAAGAAACCGTAGAAAAGTTGCAGGGATCGATCCGCGTGGATTCCCAAGAAGGCGTAGGTACCTGTTTTACGATCCGATTGAAAAATTTTTGAAGCGCCTAGCTTCCGCCTGACGCGTCACAGAAGACCCTCAGAAAACGCACATTCGCGATGCGAAATCCTATGCTTAGCGGTTCGAAGAAGGTTTTGGACGATTGGCCCGGTAGGCTTTTTCTTGAAAATGTCCCCCAATGAACAAACAAGCGTGGAGGACCGTCAAACTCACGAAAAGGGAAAGTAATTCCATTGTACAATAAGTTAGGTTGATTTTTGCTTCTAAAAAACATCGTCAAAAAATATGCCATGGCTATGATTGTAGCTACATTGTTTTTGATTTAATATAATTTTAAAATGGTTTTTATGCTACGAAGGGGAAGGTAACATCATAGGGAGAGGAATTAAGCTAGACGATATGAAGATTATCCAATTTGAGGACAAAGGTCTGTCCCACTATTCCTATGCTATTCTAAGCGAAGGAGAAATAGCATTGGTAGATCCGGCGCGCAACATACGCCCTTACCTCGATTTCGCCAATCAGCACCAAGCCAAGATCAAGGCAGTGATCGAAACCCATCCTCATGCCGATTTCATAAGCGGACATCAGGAACTGCATGCTGTCACCGGAGCCACCCTGTATTGTTCCAAATGGGTGGGGGCGTCCTATCCGCATGTTTCGTTTGACGAGGGAGATGCTATTCGACTCGGAACACTCGCTCTGTATGCCCTCAATACACCAGGACATTCTCCCGACAGTATCAGTGTAGTAGTGGAAAGTGAAGGGAAGAAAAAGGCCGTTTTTACAGGTGATACCTTGTTCATTGGCGATTGCGGGCGGCCTGACCTTCGGGAAAATGTCGGGAACCTTCGGGCCTCCCAAAAAGAGCTGGCCAAACAGATGTACCGTTCGTTACGGGAAAAATTGCTCCCACTTCCTCCCGAGGTGATCGTGTATCCCGCACATGGGGCTGGCACGCTATGCGGCAAGGCCCTCCGCGAAGCAAACCAGAGCACCATGGGCGAAGAAAAAGAACACAACTGGTCCCTTGGGACGATGAGCGAAAAAGACTTTGTGCAAATCCTTACCTCCGATCAGCCTTTTATTCCCTATTATTTTCGCCATGATGTGGAATGGAACAAACGGGGAGTCCCTCCTTTGGAAGAAGCGCTGTCTGCGGTACCTCTCCTCGATTCTTTCGATTCAATACAAAAAGGATTTTTCATCGTCGACGGCAGGCCTGGCCTGAAATTTAAAAAAGGGCATCTTCCTAGGGCCTTCAACATTCAAAACGGAGGGAAATTTGAGACATGGTTGGGCTCCGTCCTGAAGCCGGAAGAAAAGTTTTATTTGGTCGGATCTGATCTCCGTGAGGCCAAAGAATTGGTATATAAGGCCGCGAAGATCGGGTATGAACAAAATGTATTGGGCATTTTGGCCGATACAGGCCAGTTCACGCTTGGTTCCCCTCTGTTGGACTTGGAGGAATTCAAAAAGAATCCCGAAGGGTACACCATCGTGGATGTCCGGAATGCAAGCGAAACAAAGACCGGAAAAGCCTTCGAACACAGCCTTCTCATTCCGCTTCCCGAGCTTCGCGACCGGCTTTCGGAGCTTCCGCTCCATAAACCCATTGTCGTGCATTGTGCAGGAGGGTACCGCTCGGCCATCGGGTCAAGTTTATTGGCAGAAAAGTGGGGGAATCAGGTGCCGATTTTCGATTTGGGCGAAAAGGTGAAGGAGTTTGCTGCGCTATAGGTGACCCGATCGTGGGAGTTGAGACGGTGTACGACTTTTACAAAAAAAATATTTTTAAATACTTTTTTATTCAAAAGTATGTATATTCATGATCAGCGGGCAAGGAGAAAGCGCTGCTTGGCAATCTAAAACCTGTCGACATGAGGTACGCTGCTGAAGAAATTCGGGAACTACTGGAAGCTCTTGAAATAAAAGAGAGGAACCAGTACGTGGATAAAATCAAAAAATACAGGAAGGAGTGTGGGTGTTCTATGGGCGGGCTGTTTGTCATCATTTCTTTAGCAGGGTATGTGGCCTATACTTGGTCAGTTTTTCATGAGGTGTCACTCTTCAGTGCAGCAAAGATCATTTTTACCGGGATCGTGATAGTATTTGTCGCAGGCTTAGTAGGAAAAATAACGGGCATATATCTCGCTAAAATAAAACTGCTCCTGCTTTACCGTTCGCTCCGTTCCAATCTCCATAAAAAAACCATCCGATATGCCGACATGTATAAAATGGGTAAACACAATTGAAATAACGTGCACCAACTGGACAGAAAGTCTTGATTATACGTGTACTACTTGGGCGGATGAGGGCTCGAATCAATGCAGTACTTGGGCGGATGAAGGCTCCAATCAATGTTCGGAATGGACCGAGAACCATTGTCATTGGTACAGTCCTTGGAATTGTATTGCCGGTTGGTTTTGCCAAGCCTATTATTGGGTTTCTAAATGGGTCTGTAAAGCTTGGTATTGGGTTTCCAAATGGGTCTGTAAAGCGTTTGCCTGGGTAACAAGCTTTCTTTGTGGTGCATTTTCCTTTGTGCTGAAAAGAATTTGTACCGCTTGGAATATGGTCCTGTGTGGCATAAAAAGTATCGTGAATATCCTCGGTACCATTTTATTTAAAGGAAGGAAATCTGTACCGAAAGTCGAACATGTTTTTGTCCTCATGCTTGAAAACCGTTCGTATGACCATTTGTTCGGATTTAGTCAGATAAATGGGATAGATTCGATCACGGGCGAACCCAAGATGGCAAATGGAGTGGATGCCTCCGTCCACAACAACATAGACCCTGCCACCGGCTTGCCCGTATTCGTGCACGCTGGAGCGGATTATTCGCTCAACGGGATCGATAAGGACCCGGGACATACGTTCGCCAGAACGCTTACCGAGCTTTGTGGGATGGACGCGCAGTATCCGGACCCAGTTACAGGAGGGTATCCCACAATTACCAATGCGGGTTTTGTCGCCACGTACGCCGATTTGGGTTCCAGCTCGCCCGGTAGGATTATGGATTGTTTTGACGAGAAGCAATTGCCTGTCTTGAACCAATTGGCCAAAGAGTTTGCAGTGTGCGATAATTGGTTCAGTTCCTTGCCTGGCCCTACTTCCTGCAACCGGTATTTTCTCTTGGCGGGGACTTCCGGTGGGTTAACGGCAAATCCATCCCCTTCCCATTTGTCGGTGGAAGACATTATTTCAGGCGTAGGAGGTACTGGCTTCAAGTTTGAAAACGGGCATATATTCGATGAACTGGATAACAAATGTGTGGATTGGGCCATTTTTGCAGGCGACAAATTTCCCAACTGCCTGTTGATGGATGGGATGATCGAGGAAGAAATAGACATTGTCAATGGAAGAATACACAGCATGGATATCTTTGAAGCAAGGGTGAACGATCCAGGTTTCAAAGAGAAGTTTATTTTTATCGAACCTAGGTACGACGGAGGCTCGGAGTGGGACCCAAGGACCCACGACTATATTTGTGGCAACTCCATGCATCCTTTGGACGACGTCACCCGGGGCGACAAATTGGTAAAGCGGGTGTACGAGGCAATCCGGAATTCGCCCCATTGGGAGAACTCGGCATTGGTCATCATCTTTGATGAGCATGGTGGGTTTTACGACCATGTGAAACCACCCCAAGCAATTCCTCCAGGTGATTTGGACACATTTACCGAAGATCCTGTTCCATTCAAATTTGACCAATTGGGAGTCCGTGTCCCTGCCGTTGTCGTTTCCCCTCTTATTAAAAAAGGGGTAGTGGACAGCGTTTCCTATGACCATACTTCCGTATTGGCGACACTGGAAAGGTTATATGGGCTGGATTATTTGACCCAGCGGGATAAAAACGCGAATGACTTTTTGCATTTGTTTTCATTGACAGAGCCGAGGACCGATGCACCTACCGTCTTACATGATGTTGCCATATCGGGCGTTGATTGTGGTGATAAGAAAGAATCGGAACAAAGTTTATTGTCCTTACGGGCAGAATTGATCGAGGCGCAAAAAAGCGGGTATTTCAGGAGGGAAAGAGTGCATGACCTGACTCCAACGGATACAGAATTGGGGCTTGCATGGATGGCCTTGATAAAAGTAATGAAGAAATCCACTTATAGAGAAAAACGGATTTGGTCGGAAGAATTCAAAAAAATAAGGACCAACTTGGATGCTGTCAAATTCAAGACGGAGGCAGTATTAAAAGTAGACTATGCGAACGATTGCCTGTCTCTGCCCATACAAATGTGAAGCCAATGTAAAGCACTGTTTTTCCCCTTGCTTCTACTTTTTTTATAAAATCCGGTGGAATGTGTACGTTTGTTGCGTTGTTTTTTAAAGGATCACGACCATGCTTGTTGCCCTGATCGCCCCCTCTGTTTTCCCCTTTTTTCTGCTCCTGTTGGCGGCGATGGCTTTTCTGTATGCTTCCATCGGGCATGGAGGTGCAAGCGGGTATTTGGCGGTGTTGGCTCTTTTCAGCGTAGAGCCTTCGGCAATGAAATCTTCAGCCCTTTTGCTGAATATCTTCGTCTCCTTGATTTCCTTTGCACATTATTATAAAGGAGGGTATTTCAAATGGCGGCTTTTTCTGCCTTTCGCCCTCACGTCGATCCCTGCGGCTTATTGGGGGGCACAATTGCCTTTAGAAGCGGCTATTTATAAGAAAGTTTTAGGTGTTTGCCTCTTTTTTCCCATTCTACGCCTTGTCGGACTAGTGGGGCAAGAAGGGGAGGAGGCTAGGGAATTGCCTTGGGGATGGGGATTGGTCATTGGGGCCATCATCGGATTCTTGTCCGGGATGATCGGGATAGGAGGGGGGATCATCCTTAGCCCTGTTATCCTGCTTTTTCACTGGGGAAAAATGAAAGAGACGGCGGCTGTTTCCGCTCTTTTTATCCTCGTCAATTCCATTTCCGGACTTGGAGCACTCGTGTCAAAAGGATATGCCCCTCCTTCCGAGATGTATTCTTGGTTGGGAGTAGCGGTAGCAGGAGGTTTCCTCGGTGCCTATCTAGGAAGTCAAAAATTCAATCATTCGGTACTGCGCTACCTCTTGGCGTGCGTGCTCCTCATCGCGAGTTTGAAATTGATGTTGACATAGCCGGGAAAACGTTTTATTGCGCTTGCCCGAGCCATTCAGGATTTTCGAACTCCAACTTGTCGATATCGGACTTGTAGTCGATCTCTTTGTCTCCGATGATTTTCACCAAATAGACCAGAGAACCTGCCATGATTTGAAGGTCGTAGCCCGTTTTTCCTTCGTGCTTGCTCACAAATGCCATTTTTATTTTCATTCCTCTGAATTCATTGGCCAGTTTATTCTGAATGACGTGGGGTACGATACTGGGGTCTATTTCCACCCTGGAATATAACAAGGTGCCTTTTTTGTGAAATGTGAGGGAGATGTTTCTCCCTGCATGGAAGAAGTCCGCCCGGTAGGTCTTGTTGGCCTTGTCCCAAAACACGGTATCTTTTTCGGGAAACAAGGAATCCAACTGGTGAAGTACGGCGGCAGGAACTTCCGTTGGTCTGATGGGCCTCGCGTAGAGCGTACTGCCGGCCAAAAAAAGGAGCAAGAGTGGTATGAGTGGTTTCATGTACTATTATTTAAAAATATTCCGTAAAAGATACGTTCCAAGAAAGAAAAAGGGTTCGCTTTTGATCAGAAATCTGAAGACTGAGACTGAAAAAGAATGAAACGCTGCCTTTGTGAGATTTTAGCAAGTCCCTTACGGCATTATCGGAGCGTTGGGCAATGATATGACACAGGTGGTCCCTTCTTGCGCGACGGAAGTCAAGGAGATTTTTCCTCCCAATCGGGCGACCATTTCTTTCACATTGTAAAGTCCCAACCCGACGCCTTTGCTCAATTCCGTGCCTCTATAAAACATGTCGAATACTTTAGGCAGGATGGGTTCCGGGATTCCGATCCCATTGTCGCTGATCACAAGGGTCGCATTTTGGGGAGTGACGAATATCCGGATAAAGAGGTAAAGCCCCTTGCTCCTGTCTTGGTAAAGGATCGAATTAGAAAGAATGTTCTGCAAAATGCTGCTCAGCCGTGCCTTGTCCGAGAAAAAGGGGACATCGTCTGCAGAGATATTTTTGGTGATGGGTTCGGGCGACAAATGCGCCAGTTTGTCGATATGTTCGGCAACTAGGTCTTCCCATTGGATTTCTTCCACTTTGACCTCATTCCGGGCGTTTTGGGAATAATCGATCATCTCTTTTAAGATTTCGTCCAGTTTGGAAATACTTTGGTCCATCATTTTATGCAAAGAGGACAACTTCCCTTCTTTGTCTTCCAGCTTGGCCAAGCGCAACAACCCTGCCATAGAAACAAGAGGATCACGCAAATTGAGGGACAAGCTGTGCACAAAATTGTCGAGCTCTTTGTTGGTCTTGATCAGGTGGCGGTTCCGTGTCCTTAATTCCTTGCGTGCATCCCGGCGGAGAGTATCCAGTTTCCTATTTTTGAGGGCCTTCCGGACGGCAGATGGCAGTCGGGAAAGATCAGACTTCAAAATATAATCTGCGGCACCCTGCTGAAGGCTTGAAATGGCGAATTCTTCCGATACATTGCCCGTGACAAGGATAAACGGAGCCGACAATTTTTCGGATTGACATATTTTTAACGCTTGGATGGAATTGAACTGCGGCAATCCATGGTCGGAAAGAATGATGTCAGGTTTAAAATGATGCAAGGCATGGTGGAATTCCACTTCCGTGTCGGCGTGTTCACTTTCAAACGAAATGCCGTCCCTCTTGAGCGTTCGTTCGATCAATTCGATGTCTTGTCGATTGTCTTCCAACAAGAGGATGCGTAACCTTTCTTCTTTTTGCATACGTGCAGTACCGTCTAATTTCAGTCGATTCTTAAGGTCACTGAATATAAAAAGTCGTATAGAAGTGTACGTGAAAAGCAAAGGCCAAGTTATCAAAAAAGTTCATGGTTGGCTGTACGTAGAAAGAAATATTCTTACGTCAAAATTACATCTACAAAGGAATGAAACAGAAATTTCCGGAGCTCGGACAATAATTTTCAAAAAGTGCTCATTTTAGAATTAAATGCCCTATTTTTAAGTGTTAATCCCTAATACTTAATGGGAGCGCGTTCGATTCACATTGGCAAAAAATGAACATTTTACGTGCCCTTCTCCTCGCCAGCCTTGCCCCGTGTGCGTATTGCCAAGCCCCTCATTGCGAGAAATTCAAATCAGGGAAATTTTACTATCCCCAAATGCCGGATCTTGGCTATACAGTGCGGGAAGACAAACGACAACAAACCTTTTACAGCGAAAATAACGTGGTAGTGACCTGGAAAGTGAAATGGACCAATGTCTGTAATTTCGACCTTTTGTTTGACAGGGAAGAAAACGGGGACGTCATTTTTGACAAGGGAGACCGGATCTCTGTCACGATTACCGCCACGGACGGAGAATGTTATGCTTTTAAATCGATTTTTTACAAAGGAGGCGACATGGCAGGGCGGGAAATCCCTCCGGGGCAAATGTGTCGAAAAACAGAAGAAGCGAAATAGTCGGGCGGAAATTCACCAGGCAGAAAATGGCAGTCGGCCGAGGTACAGTGCAAGCGTTTTACAGATACAGGAACGATGGCACTGAAATTTTGAATCCGAAAGAAACGATCACCACCATGAGCTATCAGAAATACCAAGAATGCATTGACGCGTGTTTGGAATGCGCCATGCAATGCGAGCAATGTGCCACTGCCTGTTTACAGGAAGACAATGTCAAAATGATGCTGAAGTGCATCCAGTTGGACCGTGACTGTGCGGATATTTGTATCAATACGGCACGTCTGTTGGCGAGAGGCTCGGAACATGGCGTGCATTTGATGCGGGAGTGTGCCGAAGTGTGCGAGAAATGCGCGGAAGAATGCGAAAAGTATGACTATATAGATCATTGCAAAATGTGTGCAGAGGCCTGTAGGAGATGCGCGGAAGAATGCAGGAGTATGTCGGGGCAGTTGGCATAAACTAAGAGGGGCTTGTCAAAGGGCCCCTTTTTTCTTCCTCTATTCCTAGTTTTGGGATCAATCACAAGAAGAAACTGTTCAGATATGGGAAGAAGGCGAACCAACCCGATGAAGAACAAGATGTTCAGATTTTTCAGGATGAGCCATGGCCCAATTTTTCAGGTGCATTTTTTTGATGTTCTTATGCGCCCGCACACAGGCAGGATTGGCGGTAGTACATTGCACTAAAACGTTTGCTCCTAAAAGGAGGAGGAATAGGGTGATTGAGCTGGAGTGTTTCATTGGTTTGTTGGGGGGGTAAAAATGTTATTTGGAAGCTTCTAAGGGCAAGGCAATCATGTCCAAGTGGTATCTTCTGGCAAACGCCATTTGGGCATTTTCAAATTCGCGGTCGATTTTGTCTTCTTCATCGAATAATCGTGCCTGCATGACATGCAACGTCTCTAGTTCTTCTGGGTTCTTGTCTTTTTTTGCCAATAGGGGAATGGCTGTTTCAAAATCGACATCGAATGTGTATTTGTAAATTTTTAACCACTCTAATGCCGCCAAGCGCAGCGAATCGTTTCCTTGGAAAGAGGCCATTTTCGACACTTTGATGATTCCTTTGTCGAGCAAAAATTCGATGTGTTCTTTTTCGTGCAAGGCTTTTTCCAAGCTGCACCCATGTTTCATATGTTCTTCAAAGAATGCGACGATAGAGGGGACCACTTTATGCTGCTCGGCTACCAAGGCATTGTTGTAGCGGACAGCTTGGCGGTTTTGGCCGTTAGACGGGATAGCGAGAAGAAGCCAACTGGCTGCCAAGATGAAAAGGCTGATCTTGATGGGAAGGTGGGATGTAGGCATCTTGAATAGGATTATAGTAGAAAATAGTAGGATTTTGTTTATGAATTGCTATACGCATTTTTTGTGCGGAAAGTAGTAAGTGTACCAGCGTACTGCCGCTCGGCAGATGTAATGTTTTTACCGAATCAGGGAAACAAAAAAGTAGGGAGGGGAAAAAAGAATACAGCCCCTGATTTCCCAAACGGTCTTCATGGGTTTATTTGTGCATGTCTTCGAGGGCAAGGAACAGGGTGGACCGGCCTGTAAGATGCAAGAAGAAATAAATGGTATTTAGTCAAAAGAAACTTCCCAACACAGTTTACACTGTTCGGTATAGGTAGCCAACAGATTCTCGTATTCAAAAAAGAGGCTTTTGACCTTGGTAAGCTGATTGATGGCTTTAAAATCGAGCCGATCCCATTTTTCAAGGGAAGAAGCGGGATAGAAATAATAATGGTGTGTAGAGTCGGAATAAATGACTTGAAGCGAGCAGGAGTGTTGGACCGGGATATTGAAGCGAATATAAGACAATGCCAATAAATCATAATTCAACAGCTTGATGCACTTTAGTTCTGAGGGAAACTTGTAGTAATGATACTGCAGTTGCTCAGGATCCAATATCAAACTGACTGTATCCATGATCGTTTATTCAATCTGCAATATTAATAATCCATAGATTCAATTTCATTAAAATAAGAGTAAATTAATAGAATTTTTTCATGGGAAAGATAAAAAGTAGCAGGAGTGGGTATTTCCTTCCTTGGCAGTTGTTTTGCCGTTATTACAAGCTTTTTGTGCGAAAAACACGGCATTTTTTGTCAGGCAGATTGAGCTTAGATGCTGTTATGTATGCTTTTCTGGCAAAATTGCCTGTGTTTGTTGTCTCATCTTGTTTGTGCCATTTCCCTTTGCATCCATTTTCTTCCTACCTTGTAGCACAATTAAAAGAAAAGGTATGAAAAAACTAGTACAAAAAAGCGGCTTGTTGCTGCTAATGAACATTTTGGCCCTGCATCTCATTTTTACCGAATCGTCTGTGTTTGCTGCTACCATCACGACGCCAGTATTTACCAAAAGCTCCTATGGAGTATATGAAAAAGTACAGGCCACTTTCCAGCTCAGTGCTACGTACTCCAATCCGTATGATTCGGCCGTCATTCAAGTAGATGCCCAAGTATCTATTCCTGGGGGAGGGCAAGTGACGGTTCCGTGTTTTTATTATGTGCCTACCAAACTCAGCGGGGATGCGGCCACGCCCAACACGGCTGGAGCGGTTTGGATGTTGCGGTATACGCCTACCAAAGTAGGGACCTATTCTGTGACCATCAAAGCGATTCCGAACGGGGTGACAGCGAACGGCTATTCTTCTTCCAGTGCCACGTTTAGCGTGACTTCCAGCAATTTGCCCGGTTTTGTGCGACTGGACCCTAACAACAAGCAGTTCTACCGATTTGACAACGGTACTCCTTATTATCCCGTCGGAATTAACTTGGCTTGGAATTCAGGGAATCCGTTTACAAGTTTTTACCACAATTACCTGAACAGTATCGGGACAGGGGGAATCACGTGGATGCGCTACTGGTTGACAGATTTTGCCCGTCAGGCCTTGGAATGGTCGTCGAGCCATTGGTCGGGATTTTACGGTGGCCTTGGTGTGTACAGCCAGCAGTCTGCCGCACTTTTGGATTCCGTGGTCCAAGAATGTGCTGGGCATGGTATTTACATCCAATTGGCACTTCAGCACCATGGGCAATTTTCAGTGGGGGTGAATCCGGAATGGACGGACAATCCTTATAACACAAAGAATGGAGGTTTTTTGAAAAAGCCCTGCGGCTATTTTACCAGTGCACAGGCAGTCGGGCAAACCAAGAAACAATACCGCTACATTGTGGCGCGTTGGGGTTACTCGCCCAATTTATTTGCCTGGGAATTGTTCAACGAAGTCAACTTTGCGGGCGACACCACCAATTCGTATTGCGCCCAAGCGGACATCGTAAGCTGGCACAAGACAATGAGTGCCTATTTGAAGTCGGTGGATGTAAACAAGCGGCTGGTGACGACCAGTTGCGGAAATGCAGGCAACCCTATTTTAGCTGCCATGGATGGCAACGCGACCTCCTTGGACATTTTGCAATTCCATGATTATGTGAGCGCGCCCGTAGAATCCCCCTTGCTTGCGGACGATATCTCAGCCTTGTCAACGTATTCTAAATCTACTTTCTGTGGGGAATTTGGCGCGTCAGGAGACTACAATTCTTCAGCACCAGTTTGGGCAGATAATCAGGGCGATCATTTTCGGAAAACAGCGTGGTTGGGAGCGATGAACAAAGTGCCCAATATGTTTTGGTATTGGGACGGTTACATCAATACCAAAAACCTGTACCATGTATTGACCCCGCTTGTGAGTTATTTCCAGGGTACGGACATCGTAAAGGAAACTGGGGCGAACAGTGGGGCATTTGCTTTTGCCAATAACCCTGCCATTGTGGGAACTGTCACCGCAACCCCTTCCAAGAGTTTTTCAACTTGGCCTTGTACCAACTCGCCGGATCCATGGTCTGCAACTGTTGGCCCGGACGGGAGTGTGCCCGGATTGAATACGCTTTGTTCGTACCTCATGGGTTCTTGGACCGGGGCCAGTCAAAGCGTGAGCTTTACAGTCACTTTCCAATCGGCAGGCACGGCCACGATGAATTTGGCAGGTTCTTCCACATCCGGAACAAACGGCGTGCAAATTTTTATCGACGGAGTTTCTACCAAAACCTCTTCCATTGCCAGCGGTGCTTCCGGAGCCTATTCGGTCAATGTGCCGGCAGGTACCCATGTGATCCGTTTTTACAACAATGGGCAAGACTGGCTGCAAGTGAATAACTATGCGTTCACCAATGTAGGGTTATCGAAATGCGTCGCGTACGGATACAGGGGAGATGAGCATGTATATGGCTATGTGTACGACAAATCTTACGGAGCTTGGGCCGATAGTGCCAGTGTGGCGGCCATTTCAAATGCATCGTTGAAGATCGGACCTATGAAACCAGGAAGTTACAGTGTGAGCTTTTCTGATCCAAAAGGAGGGGATATGACGAAAGAGCTTCTGGTAGTGACTACCACGGCTTCCGATTCCATTGTGGTTCCCGTCCGCTCTTTTAAAAAGGACATTGCCTTTAAAATTGCTCCTTACGTTGCTCCGCTTGGCTTGGACGATGTCAGCAATGGGACGTTATCGAGTGCGTTTTATGCTTCCCCGAACCCATTCCGATCTTCCACGAATATCCATGTGAACCTTCCTTCCGCTTCCCCGCTTCGGATCGCAGTCTATGACCAGATGGGCAAGCAAGTGGCGGTTTTAGCAGACAAGTGGTTCGATGCCGGAACAAACATTGTGGAGTTTGATCGGAAAGGACTCCTTCCGGGGGTGTATTTCTGCCAAATAAACGGACAAAGCTCCAAGTCGACGTTGAAGATCGTAGCGGAATAAGAATTGTTACTATGCGCGGTAGAGTAAACAAGAAGCTCTGCCGCGCATTAAGTAATACATCTATTGGGTCACTAACTTAAGAAGGATAAGAATAGACCTATCAAAATGCTTGGCTACTTCTTTTAGATAAAAATTTCTTTTAGTTTCTCCGGATTTTGTCTGCTGTCCCAAATAGTTAAGATAACAATTTGATTTTCAGATTCCTCATAGATATTAGATAGTCCTTTACAATTTTTATCCGTACATTCTCTTCATTGGTTTGTTTGCCAACTTGCGGGAAATCAGATGAGCTTGATCGATTCTTTGAAAAATTGGTTTAATTTTTAATGTAAAAATCCGACTTGTTCTTTTGTCGCCAATAATTTAGGATTTGTTTTCTGTCAGATTGTGCTCGAAGAGACCAGACTATTTGCTTAGCCATTCGTCAATTTCTTTGTCAGCCTGATCGTTTGTTAGGAATTGTCCGTTTTTGATTTGTTGTTTTGCTTCCTGAACGGCCTCTTTTTGCTCCCCAGAAAGCACAAATACCTCCATATCTTCAGACTCGAGCGAAAGTAGCCGATACGCGTCTTGAAGAAGACTTTCGTTCTCCGTTCTTTGAATCGTATCTATAAGCCGTTTTCTCAATTCAATGGTCGACATAGTGCAAGTCCTTTGTTATAAAGTTATGAATTTTCTGCCAAATAATTCAACAAGGTATGACAAAATGGAGGATTAGAAATGTAGATGTTAATATTTTGGACTCCTGCTCTAGATCACGATCCGGAACGTCGTTCCTTTGCCCAGTTCCGAGGTCTTGACAAAAATTTGGCCGCCATGGTATTCGGTGATGATCCGTTTGGCCAAGGTGAGCCCAAGTCCCCAGCCCCGTTGCTTGGTGGTGTATCCGGGGCGGAACACTTTTTCCTGCTTGTTTTTAGGAATGCCTTTGCCAGTGTCCTGTATGTCGATCAGAAAGCGTCCCAGCGCATCTTTTTGCATGTACACATCGATGTTGCCCTGTCCGTTCATGGCATCCACCGCGTTTTTGATCAAGTTTTCGATCACCCATTCGAAAAGGGGTTTGTTGAGCATCGCCTCTTCTTCGGAGGCAATGTAGGTGTGCACCGCGATTTTCACTTTTTGTGAAGTTCTCCTTTTTAGATACTGCACCATGTCGTTGACCAGCGTGCTCACGCTTTCTTTTTTCAGGGCAGGTTGTGAGCCGATATTGGAAAAGCGGGCCGTGATGGTTTCGAGCCGATGGATGTCTTTTTCGATTTCAGGCACCGCCGGATGGTGTTGAAGCTGATCGTCTGCTTTAAAAAGCTCTGTCCAAGCCATCAAAGAAGAAATAGGCGTGCCCAATTGATGGGCCGTTTCTTTGGCAAGGCCTACCCACACCCGGTTCTGTTCCGCATTTCGGGAAGAGCTGAAAATGAAGTACGTCAAAAAAGCCAAAGAAAAAATGACAGCCAATTGGAGATAGGGATAATAGCGCAACTGGTCGAGCAATTCGGAGTTCCCGAAATAGATGTAGTTTTTTAGCCCCGGGGCGATTTCAATGACGATCGGCTCTTGTTCCAAGGCCAATTCTTTGATTTTCTTGATCAAAAAGGCTTCTTTTTCTGCTTCTGTGGCATGGGGGGGCAATTGGATATTCTTGCTGTTGATCGGCAGCTTTTTATCGTCGGCCAAGATGACGGGCACAAAGTCGTTGGTTTCGATGATCTCGTTGAAAAGAAAAGAAAGGTTGTCGCTGGCGTTTTCCGCGATCAATGTTTTGACGCCTTTGGCATACAAATCGATCAGGCGTTGCTCCCTTTTTTCCAAGTCCACTACGAGCACATTGGTGTACCACAGCGAAATCCCCGCCACCATAATGGCCAAGGCCACCACGATGAATTTTAAAAGGGACTTGTTTTCGTAAATATTCACGGGCAAGGGCAGAATAAAAACGAAGTTAAGAGGGAAAATCTTTTAAAAAATCTTTTGCCCGTACTTTGAAAGCGGGGGCCTCATAAGGGAGCCGTTCTTTCAAGAGGAAGGTGATTTCAGGTGCCAATTCGGGGTGTAAATGGCAGAGTTTCTTCAATACGGTGATGGAAAATGCTTAGATGGCTCCAGGTTGCTTGGGGTCTTGTACCTTGTTCAGGCAAATGTCCACCAAATTGCCGCGTATATGTTCTGGGAGAAAAACGAGGGGTAGTATGCGCAAAACATTGCGGGCCACGGCATTGTGGAGTGTCGGGTGTTGCAAATACGCCACTGCTTTTTCTGTATATTCCTCAAACAATGCCGGATGTCGTTGGATCACGGAGCTCATGGCCCAAGCCGCCCTTTGGGTGGCCCGGTATTCTCCTGCAAAGAATACCTTCATTAATTCAGCAAACCGTGTGTTGTCGTGGCCGATGTATTCCACGATGTATAAAATCTGTGATTTTGAATGCTCCTGAAGCAGTGCTTGTTTGAGGTCCATAGAGTGTGGCTTCGTTGCTAAAAATACGAAAAACGGCCGCTCAAATGCAAAAGGAGGAGGAAGACAGGGAGGTGAGCAATTTTTAGTTTACTTTGTAGGGCTTTTATGTGGCCATAGCCTGAAATGTGCAATGCGATGAAATACCTTTCTCTTCTTCTGGTCGTGACCAGTATTTTCCTTTTAGGGGCCTGTACATCGGAGGACGCACCTTCTTCTGTTTTGGGAAAAGACAAAATGGTCAATATTTTGATGCAGTTGCATTTGGCGGAAGCCTTTGTGAATGCCAACTATCCTTTTTCCGATTCTTCCAAATTCGTGTATAAAAGCATGGAAGATTCGGTACTGCGCGTCCAAGGAACAGATGTGGTCACTTTCGATTCCAGCATGGCCTATTACCAACGCCATGCGGAACTTTTGGATGGCATTTACAGTGCCGTGGTAGACAGTTTGAGTTTACGGGAGAGCGTGCGGAAAAAATAACACGCTCTCTCGAAACTATATTAAGGAAGACGTGGGTATTTGCTGAAATCGGGAGCCCTTTTTTCCAGAAAGGAATTTTTTCCTTCTTTTCCTTCCTCGCTCATGTAGTACAACAGGGTCGCATTTCCAGCCAACTCCTGAATCCCTTGTTGGCCGTCCAGATCGGCATTGAAGGCCGCTTTTAGGCACCGGATGGCCATGGGGCTTTTGGCCAATATTTTCTGGCACCATTCTACAGTGGTTTCTTCCAGCTTCTCCAACGGAACGACTTTGTTTACAAGACCCATCTGCAAGGCATCTTGTGCGTCGTACTGGTCACAGAGGTACCAAATTTCCCGTGCTTTCTTTTGGCCGACAATACTGGCTAAATAAGAAGCTCCAAAACCCCCGTCGAAACTGCCGACTTTTGGCCCTGTTTGTCCAAAGCGGGCGTTTTCGGCTGCAATGGTCAAGTCGCAGACCACGTGCAATACATGCCCGCCCCCGATGGCCCAACCTGCCACCATGGCAATGACGGGTTTGGGGATGCTGCGGATTATTTTTTGAAAGTCAAGGACATTAAGGCGTGGAATGCCGTCTCCTCCCACATAGCCGGCATGTCCGCGGACAGTTTGGTCGCCGCCGCTGCAAAATGCTTTTCCACCTTCTCCTGTGAGAATAATGACTCCGATGCGCGGGTCTTCTCGGCAGATTAAAATGGCATCGATCATCTCATGTACTGTGAGGGGAGTAAAGGCATTGTGTACCTGAGGGCGGTTGATGCTGATCTTTCCGATGCCTTCATGATAGGTGAAAAGGATTTCTTTGTATTCTTTGATGGTCTGCCAAGCGATCATGTAGACGAAGGTTTAGTATGAAATGATTGAAGGGGCAAAGGTAGAGGGAAAGTAGTTGTCGGAAACAAAAAAGGCACGGAAAATCTCCATGCCTTTTCTGTTTGAATTAGGGATTCTTATTCCACGTGTTCGGAGGATACAGAAGCCCCGATAAATTCCCGGTTGAGCCGGGCGATATGTGACAAAGAAATCTCTTTGGGGCATTCTGCTTCGCAGGCACCCGTAACTGTACAAGATCCGAATCCTTCTGCGTCCATTTGGGCCACCATTTTCTCGGCACGCGCCTGACGTTCCACCTGTCCTTGTGGCAAAAGCGCCAATTGGGATACTTTTGCAGAAACGAACAACATGGCGGAAGCATTTTTACAAGCGGCGACACATGCACCGCAGCCAATACATGTAGCGGCGTCCATGGCCTCGTCGGCGATTTCTTTGGAAATTGGTATGGCGTTGGCATCGGGCACACCTCCTGTGCTCACTGTCACAAACCCTCCGACTTGCTGAATCCGGTCAAAAGCAGAACGGTCTACGACCAGATCTTTTACGACAGGAAAAGCTTTGGCTCTCCACGGTTCGATGACGATGGTTTCGCCATCTTTGAAGCTGCGCATATGCAATTGGCAAGTGGTCACTCCCTTCAAAGGGCCATGAGGACGGCCGTTGATGTACAAGCTGCACATTCCGCAGATCCCTTCCCGGCAATCGTGGTCAAAGGCGATAGGTTCTTGGCCTTTCTTGGTCAAGTCTTCGTTCACCACATCCAACATTTCAAGGAAAGACATGTCGGAAGAGATGCCATGGGCATCGTAATCCACCATTTTACCGGGGGTCTGGGCGTTTTTTTGGCGCCATACCTTGAGCTTAATATTCATCGAGCCTGACATATTACTTATAGCTTCGTTGGGTAAGTTTTACGTATTCAAAATTCAAATCCTCTTTGTGGAGGGTTTCTGGCTGGCCATAGCCATTGTATTGCCAAGCGGCCGCATAACAGAAATTTTCGTCGTCGCGTTTGGCCTCGTTTTCGTCCGTTTGGCTTTCTTCCCGGAAATGGCCACCGCAGGACTCTTTCCTGTTCAACGCATCGTCGACCATCAATTCTCCCAATTCGAGGAAATCGGCCACACGGCCTGCTCTTTCCAACGCCTGGTTGAGCTCTTCATTTTCTCCTGTCACATTGACGTTTTTCCAGAAATCTTCACGTAGGTCATGGATCATTTGTTTGGCCTTGATCAAGCCCTGTTCATTTCTGGCCATTCCGCAATATTCCCACATGATTTTTCCTAATTCTCTATGGTATTCGGTAACGGTTTTAGTCCCTTTTATGGAAAGCAACTTTTGTATGCCTGCTTTTACCTCTTCCACTGCTTGTGCATAAGCAGGGTGTTTTGCATCTAGTTTTATTGGGCCGATCGTTGCCAGATAGTCTCCAATGGTAGAGGGGCCTACAAAATACCCGTCAGCCAATCCTTGCATCAAGGCACTTGCCCCAAGCCGGTTGGCACCGTGGTCGGAAAAGTTTGCCTCTCCTAAGGCGTACAAGCCTGGCACCGTGGTCATCAAATTGTAGTCTACCCAAAGGCCGCCCATGGTATAATGCACCGCAGGGTAAATACGCATCGGTGTTTTATACGGGTCTTCGCCCGTAATCTGGGCATACATATCGAAAAGGTTGCCATAGCGTTCTTTCACGACATGTTCGCCTAGGCGTTTGATGGCATCGGCAAAGTCCAAATAAAC
>OUNM010540555.1_pt1 | contig 26297 bp, 29 predicted proteins | sample 1769961 | NCBI WGS metagenome assembly OUNM01 (sample SAMEA3914820, study PRJEB12502) | metagenome | biome: forest; material: soil | place: USA | collected 2012-03-12 | depth 0.3 m | reverse complement strand
GGTGAATGGGCGTGGAATTAGCGGCAGGCAAGTCCGGCATCATTTCGGAAAGCTGAAGGCGCTTAGCTTCAAAGAAGGGGCGCAGAACCGACGCCAGGGAATATCCATCGCGGCGAAATAAGCCGTCGGTGAGACAGACAAGAAAACAAGATAACGCGGAGGAGACGCAACATGGGGCTTTCTAGACTTCCTCGGATCATGCTGGGGGTAGCGCTTGGCCTCGCGGGCAGCAGCGCTTACGGCGCTGACAGCACTTATAAAATCGGCATGCTGACCTCGATGTCGGGTTATGTCGCCAATATGGGCCTCGGCGGGCGCGATGGCCTGATGCTGGCCATTGACCAGATCAACCAGAATGGCGGCGTTCATGGTCGCAAGATCGAGGTCGTTCAGTTGAACGATGAATCGGATGCGACCAAGGGCGTGCCCCTGGCCGTCAAGCTGCTCGAGGGCGAGAAGGTGCTTGCCGTTGTCGGGCCGGTGCGAAGCGATATCGTCGAAGCCGTCGCCCCCATGATGATCAAGAGCCAGGTCGTCGACATGGTCTGCTCGACGATCCTGCCGACCAAGTCCGACTATTCCTTCGCCACCGCGCCCACGCCCGAGGATGAAGCGCCGGTCGCCATCGCTTTCCTGAAGCAGCAGGGCGCTAAGTCGGTCGCGGTCCTCAGCGCCATCGACGTCTGGGCGAGAACCTTGGGCAAGACCTGGGCGGCCGAAGCGGAGAAGCAAGGATTGAAGGTCGTTGCCGTCGAGAGCTACAACTCCGCCACGGACAAGAACTTCATCCCGCAGCTCTCGAAGTTCAAGGCGGCCAATGCCGACTGGATTTTGGTCACGGGCGCCGGGCCGGCGGCTGGCCTGATCCTGAAGCAGAAGGCGGAAATCGGCTACTCCGCCAAGGTTTTCGGCAGCACGGTGTTCCCGGTCGCAGGCATATCCGCATTGACGCAGATCGCAGGAGCCGAGGCGCTCCAAGGCGCCTATTTTGCCGCCGTTCCATTTTCGGTCTGGCAGACCTTCCCCAAGGAAGACCCTCGCTCCAAGACGATCGGGGATTTTCGCGAGGCGTTCAAAGCCAAATACAATCAGTATCCGGACCCGTCGCAGTGGTGGACCGCGCAGAATTACGACATCGGCATGCTCCTCGCCGAGGCGATCAAGCGCGCGGGCCCTGATGTCACTGGCGCGACGCTGAAGAAAGCGCTTGAGAGCATCCAAGGTCACCAGGGCGTGCTTGGTGTCGGCTACAGCTACTCGGCGACGCAACATGCGGGCGTCAGCGGCGTGGCTGTCGCCCAGATCCAGAACGGAAATGTGGTGCTGGTGTCCAAGTGACCTCAAGCCCGCTGATCAATGTCCAGGGCCTGACCAAGAAATTCGGCGGCATCACGGCCCTGGACAATGTCGATTTTTCAGCGGAAGCGGGTCAGATCACCGGCCTGATCGGCCCGAATGGTGCGGGCAAATCGACCTTCTTCAATGTTCTGACCGGCGTTCTGCCGGGAAATGGCGGCCAGATACATTTCGACGGCAAACGGATGGATGCCGTCCGGCCGCATGACCGGGTGCGCCTTGGCGTGGTGCGGACCTTTCAGAAAATCCACCCGTTCCACGGAATGACGGTTCTTGAATCGGTGAAGGTCGGTTGCCACACCCGGGGCCGCGCAGGGATGATTGCGGCCATGCTGCGTCTTCCCGCCGTCAGGCAGGAAGAAGAACGTTTCCGGGAGGCCGCCGAATCCGCTTTGGCGTTCGTTGGCCTCAAGGCGCAGTCGCAGACGCCGGCGGATGCCTTGCCTGTCGGCCATCAACGCCTGCTGCAACTTGCTTGCGGCCTGGTCACCGAGCCGCGCGTCATGCTGCTGGACGAGCCAGCATCAGGCCTGGACGCCAACGAGACGGCGCGCCTCGCCGATCTGTTGCTCGCCATCCGTGAACAGGGAAAGACCCTGGTGCTGGTGGAACACGATATGAGCCTCGTCATGAAAATCTGTGACCGGATCACCGTTCTCAGCTTTGGCCGCAGGCTCGCCAGCGGTACGCCAGACGAAATTCGCCGCAACCCCAAGGTGATCGAAGCCTATCTCGGCGGTGGTGAACGGCGTGCTTGAGGTCAGTGATCTTAAAGTTTCCTACGGCCGGATCGAAGCGCTCAAGAAGGTGTCGATCCGCGTCGACGCCGGTGAATTCGTCGGTGTCATTGGCTCCAACGGGGCCGGCAAGACCTCGCTGCTGATGGCGCTTTCGGGGGCCGTGCGGATCGGCGGCGGCAGCGTCGTGTTTGACGGCGAGGACATTACGCACCTGCCGCAGCATCTGCGCGTTGGTCGTGGCATCGCCATCGTTCCGGAAGGCCGCCAGGTGCTTGGCCCGCTGTCCGTCATGGAGAACCTGGAGCTGGGTGCCTATCATCGCCGTGGCGAAGCACGGTCGGTGATCGCCGCAGACCAGGAAAAGATCCTCGATCTGTTCCCGATCCTGCGCAAGCGCGCCCGCCAACTTGCGGCGACGTTATCGGGCGGCGAGCAGCAGATGCTGGCGATTGGCCGCGCGCTGATGAGCCGGCCTCGTTTACTGCTTCTGGATGAGCCATCCTTCGGGCTTGCGCCGATGGTTTTCGGCGAAATCCTCGCGACGCTTGGCGAGCTGCACAAGCAGGGGCTTGCCTGTCTCATGGTGGAGCAGGATGCGCATGTCACGCTGGAAAGCACGAGCCGGAGCTACGTGTTCCGGACCGGTCAGGTGATCATGGAAGGGTCGAGTGCCGAGTTGCGCGACGGTGGCCTGGTCCTGGTCGAGGAGAGCTATCTCGGCTCGGGAGGAAAGCCCTCATGATGGACCTGCTTCCGGTATTGCTGGTCAATGGCATCGTCTTCGGTGCGATTTACGGCATCAACGCCATCGGCATCGGCATCGTCTACAACACGACGGGCATCATCAATTTTGCGCAGGGCGAATTCGTCATGCTGGGCGGCATGGTGACGGCGTTTCTTTATGGCCATGGATTGCCATTGCCGCTGGCCATCGTTGGCGGGGTTGTCCTCACCGTGATCATCGGCCTGCTGATCGAGCGCCTTTTCATTCGGCCGCTATGGCGGCGCGGCGCGAAGGACTGGACCTATGTGTTCATGCTGTTCGCCGTGGCGACTGTCCTGCCGAACCTTGTGATGCTCGGCGTCGGCCGCGATCCGCTGACCTTCCCGTCCTTCGAGATGCTGCCGTCGCTTCACCTTGGATCAGTCACGCTGAGCAGCCAGGCGCTTTGGGTGCTTGGCGTCACGATCATCGTGGTTATCGTCCTGCAGAGCTTTTTCGACCGCACCTTGCAAGGAAAGGCGATGAAGGCGACGGCGATCAACCGCCGCGTCGCCGCCTGGCTAGGCATCGCGGTCGAGCAGATGGTCGCGCTGTCGTTCGGGCTTGCCGCCCTGCTCGGCGCAATCGGCGGCGTGATATTCACGCCCCTGATCAGCACGCAGTTCGACGCGGGCGTCTCGATGACCCTTAACGGCTTCGCGGCGGCCATCATTGGCGGCATGGGTAATATGCGCGGCGCGGTCGTCGGCGGACTGGTGATCGGCATTCTCCAGTCGATCAGCACGGCTTTCATCTCGTCCGTCTATGGTGACGCCGTCACCTATGCCGTGCTGTTTGCGCTCCTGATCGCATGGCCAGCCGGCCTTTTCCGCCCCTTGATCGAACTGAAGAACGAAGAAATATGAATTGGCGCCCCACCAACACGCAAGGCGTGGCGGCGTTGATCGTCGGCGCGGCCGCTTTCCCGCTTGTCGTGAGCTCATCGGCGGTAACCGTCATGGCATTGGCGGGTCTGTTCGCTATCGTTGCAATCGGCCTGAACCTCCTGGTTGGTTACGCCGGAAAGATTTCGTTCGGGCACAACGCCTTCATGGCGCTCGGCGCCTATGGGTCCGGCATCCTGACGGTGACTTATGGCTGGCCGCCATTGGCGGCGATGATTGCCGCGACGGTCGGCACCGGGCTTGTAGCCTTTATCATCGGTGCGCCCCTCCTGCGTGTGCGCGGGCATTATCTCGCTATGATCACGCTTGCTTTCGCGCAGATCGTGATCATCGTCAGCACGCGCTGGACCGAGGTCACCGGCGGATTGACCGGCATTCCAGGCGTGCCCGACTTCAGTCTCTTCGGCTTCGCCTTCGATACCAAGATCAAGATGTTCTATCTCATCTGGTGCGTGGCGATCGTGCTGCTCCTGCTCTCCTTCAGGATCGTCGATTCACGCTTCGGCCGGGCGCTGCGCGCGCTGGGCGCTCACGAAGCGGCGGCCGCATCCCTGGGCGTGGATGTGGTCCGGTGCCGTATCCAGATATTCGTGCTGAGCGCCGTCTATGCGGCGCTGGCCGGCAGCCTCTACGCGCATTTTCTGAACTATGTGAACGGCACGTTCTTCGATCTTGGTGTGATGATCCAGTTGATGGCGATCCTCGTCGTCGGCGGAATCGGAACGCTCTGGGGGCCATTGGTCGGCGCGGTGCTGCTGGTCTGGGTCTCGCAGAACCTCGGAAGCTATGCCGAGTACAGCCAGCTTATTTTCGGCCTGCTCTATGGCGGCGCGCTGCTGTTCCTGCCACGAGGCGCTTTCGGGGAACTCGCCGCGCGGTTCAGGAAGCCGAACTCGGTTGGCGCCGGCTGAAGCCATGGCGTGTTTTTCCATCGCTGCTTCTGTTGGATGCCATCATAACTTCGCGGATTAGCTCAAGCCGGGCTCCGTGCGAGGTTGTGGCCTGACAAGAACAAGACGCGGGTCCCTCCCGAATTATTAAGGGATGCCGCGTCCAGGGAGCACCGTGCAATGCAGTCGGTTGTGTATACGCAAATTCCTCGCTGCTCCCCTGAGATACTGGAGCAGATCGCGGCCTTCCCCATCGCGGATCTGCATGAGGCGCTCGGCGCGATCGAGGGCCGATTGCGCCTGATGAGCCCGCGCATGCGCCCGGTAGGGCCTTCGCAGAGAGCGGTCGGCCAGGCTGTGACGGGCTTCAATTATCCCGGCGACAATCTGATGATCCACGCCGCGCTCGATGTCGCGCAGCGCGGCGACATGCTGGTCCTGGTCAATGGCGGCGTGCCCCAGGGGGCGCTCTGGGGAGATGTCGCGGCAACCTACGCCATGGAGAAGGGCGTTGCCGGCCTTGTCGCCGACGGGCCCGTCCGCGATACCGACACCTTGCGGACGATGGGTTTCAAAGTCTGGACCACTATCGTTTCGCCTGCCCATCCCGAGAAGCGCGGTCCGGGATCGGTGAATATTCCGGTTGTCTGCGACGGCGTCAGAGTAGAGCCAGGCGATATCATCGCTGCGGATGATGATGGCGTGCTCGTCATTCCGGTTCGATTGGCGGTCGAGACCATTAATAAAGCTCGACAACGCAATGACGCGGAGATCGAAATTCGCCGCCAGATCAAGGCCGGCAAGCGGCTGGTCGATATCCTCGGAATGCAGAAGCATTTCGACGCGGCCAATATCACCGTTGTCGACGGACTTTGGTCTGAAGAAGCCGCGAAATAACAAGGCTGCAGGACGCCCGCGACGGGCGTTACGTTCAACCGGTCGTGGCCGAAGCACCTGCCGCGTTTCCTCCGACGATGCGCGAGAGCGTGCTTGCCATCGTCGCCAGGTCGCCGGCCGGTACGTTTCGAAAGAGCATCTCCTCGCATTGGCGAGCATGCTTGATGATTTCTCTCACGCGGTTTTCGCCAGCCGGCGTGAGCCAGACGCAATCCTGCTGATCTCTGACGACGAGGTCGAGCGCCGCCAGTGATCCCAGGACGTTCTGACTGGAGTTGAAATCCAGGAAGAGCTCCGGCAGCAACGCTTCGAGGGTCGAGCCTGGACGCGCCGCGCATGCCCGCAGAAGACGTGCCTGGATCAGGGAAAGACCTAATCCTGCCTTCTTGCGCGCCCGTTCAAGTTCCGAAGCGATCAACGAATAGGCGCGGACCATCAGGTTCGACAGCACCTCGCCTTCATCCTCCAGTTGAGGGGCTGCTGCCGCCGGCAGGATCGGAACGTCGGGATGGTTCGCCGTCACGGCGTAACGGCCCTTGGAAAAGACGAGCGGGGCGCGATCGTAGCGCGAGAAGGTTTCGACCTCTCCAAGCAGGATGAGATGGTCGCCGCCTTCGTAGGAGCCCGTGCGACGGCATTCGAAGCTCGCCGCGACGCCATGCAGGAGTGGGGCGTTTCCGCGCCCTTTGCCGTGTGCGATCTCCTGAAACTTGTCCGGCGCCGATTTGGCGAAATGCTGCGACAGTTCGATCTGATCGTCCGCCAGAACATTGACGGCGAAATGCTCGCAGGCTTCGAAGGCGGCAAAGCTCTGGCTCTCCCGCCGGATCGACCAGAGGACCAGCGGCGGATCAAGCGAGACGGATGTGAAGGAGTTCGACGTTAGGCCATAGGACGCGCCGTCCACGGTCGCGGTGATGATCGTCACGCCCGTGGCGAACTCTCCAAGCGTCCGGCGGAATCCACTGCGATCGGCTGAGGGGGCGCCGCTTTCGATTGGCGATTTCATGTCCTTCATCCTCCGCTGCTGCGCGGCAGCTGGCTCATCGCGGCGCTGTCGTGATCCGTATCTGGATGCCGTCCCCGGTCCTGCTCGGCTGCAGCTTCAACCACTCTGTAAATCGCTCGCGGATGCGGTCGAGCAGCCATTGCGCGGCGAGGCCCGGCGGTTCCTCGACGCGAAAGGCGGCGTAGAGCGGGAAGAGCAATGGCCGATCCTGATAGATGGCGAGCCGCAATTCGACGAGCTTTCCGGCCTCGATATGCGGCCAGGCCAGATGCGTCGGCATGGTGCACCAGCCAAAGCCGCGAATGGCGAATTCCAGCCGATTGACCTGATCGACAAAGCTCCAGGACTTCGTGCCCATCACGACGCCGCGGTAACGGCGCGTGCGATCGGTCAAAGTGAGCTGGACATGCTCGTCGAGATCCGATTGCGAGATCAGGCCCGAGATCGCGGCCAGGGGATGGTGCGCCGAAGCAACCACCGAAATCGGCACATTGCCGAGGAACTGAAGCTGGATGCCCGGCAACCCGTCGAGGGCCGGCGAGTAGATCGACAGGCGGGCATTGCCCTCCATCAGCGACTGTTCGGGCGCGCCCAACCCCTCGGCGAACAGTGTCACGGAGACGAGCGGATATTTGGCGCGAAACTCATCCAAGCATTCGATAAGCACCTCGCTCGGGAATACCTGCTCGATCGCCAGGCTGATCTCCGGCTCGGCAACGGTGGCGATGCTTTTCGCACGGGCGCGAAGCGCATTGGCGCCACCGACGATGCGTTTGGCGTCGGCCAAGATCGCCTTGCCCGCATCGGTGAGCTGAGGAAGTTTCTGAGACCGGTCGAAGAGCTGGAGCTGAAGGGCATCCTCAAGCGACTGGACCGACTGGCTGACCGCCGACTGAACCCGGTTTAGTTTCCGTGCCGCGGCGGAAAAGCTGCCCAATTCGTCAACAGTGATCAGGATCAGCAACTGATCCAGCGTCATCCTGTTGATCATGGCCGTGCTCCCTTCAGATGTTTGAGCACGGCGATACATCGAATGTTGAGCAATGCCACGAGGAAGTTTTCGGACGCTGCGACGCCCAATGCCCCGAGACGGTCGGTACATCGCGGGCGCAAGTCGTGCGGTCCCGTTTCGTGGCTGGCTCTCAATAGCCATAGAGCCGTGCCGGGTTGTCGACCAGGATGGCCTTATGGACGGCCTCGGAATCCGAGCATAGCAGCAGGAAATCGAGCAGGTCGGCATCGTCTGGCCGATGTTCGTCCAGATGCGTCGGGTGCGGCCAATCCGAAGCCCAGAGCAGGCGTTCGGCGGATTGTCGAACCAGCGCCGAGGCCAATGGGACCACATCGGCATAGTCGGGGCCGCCAAGCTTCGAAATGTGATAGGCGCCTGATATCTTGACGTAGATGTTTTCCCGCGCAGCCAGACTCATAAGCGATTGAAACGCTTCATGCTCGGGGGGAATCGGCTGCGAATAACGCCCGATGTGATCGATCACGACAGTGCCGGGAAGCGCCGCGAGCAGGCTCTCGTACTGCGGCAGTTCCATGCCATCGAGCTGCACCTGGACATGCCAGCCGCTGCCGGCGAGGCGGGCGGCCATGATCGGTAACTCGCGCCACTCCATCATGCCGCCGCGCATCTGGTGGAAGCGCAGGCCCCGCGCACCGCGTTTCCAGAATGCGTCAAGCTCGGCGTCTGTGGTCGATATCGGCACCGTGACGACGGCGCGTGCATCATCGCCGATCTCGTCCGCCGCATCGAGGATACAGCTATTGTCGAAGCCATAGGTAACGGGCTGGACGAGAACCATCCGCTGAAGGCCAAGCCTCTTCTGTACCAATCGGTAATCGGCCAGCAAAAAGTCCGGCGGAAACAGCCAGGCTTTCGACGAGAGCGGATAGGCCCTGTTGTAGAAGTGCATATGCGTATCGCAGGCGCCGGCCGGAACCTTGAGCCGGGGGGATCTTTCGGGCGTCGCAGACATGGATTGTCCCGTTCCTCTTGCGTGGCCGAGAAAGCGTCAGTTCGCTAGATTGCCGCGCAGCGTCGTGCTTTCGTATTCGCGCCGGAAGACGTTCCTGTCCTGCAGCTTCGGCACGACGTGATCGACGAAATCCTCGATGCTGCGGATGTTGGTTGCCGGCGTCAGGTTGAAACCATGGCAGCCGCTCTCGCGCCAGATCGTCTCGAGTTGATCGGCCACCTGGTCAGGCGTCCCGACGACCTGCAGCATGCCGGTCGAGGCACCAAACACCTTCGCGGCATCGCGTATCGTGGCGTTGCCGTCGCCCGCGATATTGGCGAGCGCCTGCAACATGCCGCGCGAGGCCTGCGTGTCGTTGGCGGCAAGCGGCTGATCGAGATCCATCTTGCTGAAGTCGATGCCAAGCGTGCCGGACATGCGGCTAAGCGCAGCGTCGATCGGGATGCGGTCGCGCATCTCGGCCTGTCGTTGCTTCGCCTCGGCTTCCGTGCCGCCCAGGATGCATTGAATGCCGAAGACGACCTTCGGTGTCTCGGCCCGGCCAGCAGAAGCGGCGGCTTCGTCAAGTTTCCTGGTGAAGCGCGTCATCTCGCTCAGCCGCGGCTGGATCGCAAAGACGATGTCGGCATGCTTCATCGCGAATTGCTGTCCACGCCCCGAAGAACCGGCCTGGAACAGCACCGGTCGCCCCTGCGCCGATGGCAAGGTCGGCGGCACCGCATGGCAATTGAAATGCTCGCCGGCAAAGTCGACGACATCGACCTTCGCGGGGTCGGCATAGATGCCCTGCTGCTTGTCGGCCTTGATCGCACCCGGCTTGATACCGTCCCAGAGCGCGTAGCAGATATCCATATATTCGTCGGCATGATCATAGCGCTGGTCGTGCTCGAGCTGGGGCAACCCGAGCGCTCGATGTTCGCCGCGCAGATGACCGGAGACGATGTTCCAGCCGACGCGGCCACCGCTGAGGTAGTCGAGCGTCGAAAGGCGGCGGACCGTCGTGTAAGGATATGTGCCCGACGTCGACAGGGTGAGCGCCATGCCGAGATGCTTGGTTTCGGCCAGCATGACGCTGGCGATCGCCATCGGGTCATGGCTGGGCCAACACACGCCGTAGCGGATGTAATCGTCGAAGCTCTCCTTGTAGCGGTCGAAGCCGCCGGGCGTGTCGGCGAAAAACATCGCGTCGAACAGCCCGCGTTCCAGTGTTCTTGCGAGGCGCTTCCAGTGATCGAAGGAAGCCAGCCCCTCAAGCCGGTCGTCTTCCGGGTCGGCCCAGCTCATCACGCTGTGATTGATCGGGCTGTGCATGTTGAAGCTGATCAGGTGCATCCGCTTGTCCATGGTCACCCCTCCCTACGCTCGGGTTGCAACTGGGCACCGGGGCCACGACTTTCGCGAAACAGCTTCGGGTCAGTGAGATCGACGATTGAATCGGGGCCAGCACAGCCGATGTCGGTCCATCCCATCTGACCCATCGCGAGGTGCAGCTCCTGCCGGTAGATATCGAGGACTTTGCGCGCGCCGGCCTCTCCACCGGCAGCGACGCCGAACATTGCGGGCCGGCCGAAGAACGCGCCCTTGGCGCCGAGACACAAGGCCTTGGCGATGTCGGCGCCCCTGCGAAAACCGCTGTCGATCAGGAGTTCCAGCTTGTGGCCGACCGCGTCGGCAATGAGCGGAAGCATGTCGATTGGGGCAGGTGCGCTGTCGAGCTGGCGGCCGCCGTGATTGGAAACCAGCAGGCCATCCGCGCCAAGCTCCATGCAGGTCCTTGCATCCGCCGGGTGCATGATCCCCTTGACGACAAGCGGGCCGGACCAGGCCTTGCGCACCGCGCGCAACACATCCCAGGTCTGGCCTGGGGCGGGGGTCTCGCTGCCATAGAGGTCCGCAACCGTGTTGGCGTCGGCGCCTTGCCTGGCATAGGGACGCCAGTTCTCCATCATCGGAATGCCGCCTCCCGTGAGATAGCGGTACGTCCAGACGGGGCGGCTCAACCCCTGAAGGATGACGCCCGGGGTGATCTTCATCGGCCGCCGGAAACCGTTGCGGATGTTGCGCTCGCGCTTGCCCATGACCGGCGTGTCCACCGTCAGGATCAGCACCTTCACATCAAGGGCCTTGGCGCGTCGGACCAGGTCGGCGGTGATATGGGGGCTGCGGGTTCCGTAGATCTGGAACCAGGTGGTCTTGGGGCCAGCCGCGGCGGCTGCCTCGATCGAGTCGCAACTGGCGCTCGACATGATGTAGGGCAGGTCGAGACTTGCTGCGGCCCGCGCAAGCATCAGGTCGGCGCCTGGCCGGAAGAAGCCGGCAATGCCCATCGGGCAGATGCCAAAAGGCGAAGCATATTCCTGACCGAAGAGCGTTGCGCGCTGATGGCGCTTTTCCACGTCGATCAGGTAACGGGGCACGAGCCGGTAGCGCTGGAAAGCCTCACGATTGCGGACTAGGCCATCCTCGCCATCCACGCCGCCATCAATGAAATCATAGGCGATTTTCGGAAGGTAACGGCGCGCAAGCCTCGCGACATCGTCGATATTGACCGCATTCTCGATATTCATTGACGCCGTCCGGATCGCTCTTGGCATGGCGCTTCAAAACGCGATCAAGAACCTATCCATCGGCACAAAAGATAGAAGCCGGATTATTCCGATGGCTATCATCGGAATGGAAGATATGTAAGGGGATGGCTGGCTTCGGCCGAATGTCAGCTCGTCGCGCCTGTTCGTTTAGATACTCGCCACGGTCTTCAGCTTGGCCCGCGAGTGGATTTCCTGCTGGCTGATGACAGGCGTCGCCGGCCGGAAGCGTTCGACGATGGCGCGGACGTGGGGACGGATCAGGTTGGAGGTGACGAGCGCCGGCATTTCGCCCTGGCGTGCGGCGTCTTCGAAGCGGTCGCGCAAGGTCAGCACGAATTCGGTCAATTTCGAGGGCTGCATGGCGAGGTGGCGGTTCTCGCCTTCACCGACGAGGCTGGTGGCGAAGGCGTCCTCCCAACCGGCGGAGAGCGTGACCAGCGCGAGGTGGCCGCCGGGCGACGAATATTGCGCCGTGATCTGGCGCGCGAGCCTGCCGCGCACATGCTCGGCGATGTAGCGGGGATCGCGGATCGCGCCGGCGGATTCGGCGATGCCTTCGAGGATCGTGCCGAGGTCGCGGATCGAGATGCGCTCGGCGAGCAGGTATTGCAGCACGCGCTGGATGCCGGTGGTCGAAATCTGCGAAGGCACCATCTCCTTGACGAGATCGGTATGCTCCTTGGGCAGCTCTTTCAGCAGCTTCTGCACTTCCACATAGGAGAGCAGGTCCGACATGTTGCCGCGGATGATCTCGGTGAGGTGGGTCGAGAGCACGGTCGCGGCATCGACCACAGTGTAGCCGCGCAGTTGCGCCTCGTCGCGCTGCGAATTGTCGAGCCAGGTCGCGGGCAGGCCGAAGGTCGGCTCGATCGTGTGGTGACCGGGAAGCTGCACCTGGCCGCCTGACGGGTCCATCGCCATGAACTGGCCGGGATAGACGACGCCGCGCCCGGCTTCGACTTCCTTGACCTTGATGACATACTGGTTCGCTTCGAGCTGCACATTGTCGAGCAGGCGCACGGAGGGCATGACGAAGCCCATTTCGGCTGCAAGCTGGCGGCGCAGGGCCTTGATCTGCTCGGTGAGCCGGTCGGTGCCGTCCGGGCCGTTGACCAGCGGCAGCAGCGCGTAACCAACCTCGACCTTGAGATCGTCCATGCGCAGGATCGAGGTGATGGTTTCTTCCGGCTGGCCGGTCGCCGGGTCGGTCGGCAGCAGCGCATCGCTCGCGACCTTGGCGGCGGCGACTTCCTGCGTCTTGCTGTTCTTGCGCGCGAGCCAGGCAGCACCGCCTGCGAGCGCCAGGAAGGGCAGGGCGGGGATGCCCGGCAGCATGGCGAGCACCACCATGACGAAGGCCGACATGCCGAGCGCTCTGGGGTAGCCTGAGAGTTGCTTCGACAAGGCTTTTTCAGCGGGGCCTGAAACGCCGGCTTTTGAAACCAGCAGGCCTGCCGCGATCGAGACGATCAGCGAGGGAATCTGCGTGACGAGACCGTCGCCGACGGTCAGCAGCGTGTAGGTGTGCGAAGCATCCGCGAAGGTCAGACCCTGCTGCGCCACGCCGATGATGATGCCGCCGACAATATTGATGAAGGTGATCAGCAGGCCGGCAATGGCGTCGCCGCGCACGAATTTGGACGCGCCGTCCATGGAGCCGTAGAAGGCGCTTTCCTCTTCCAGCGCCTTGCGGCGGGCCTTCGCCGTATCCTGGTCGATCATGCCGGCGCCAAGATCGGCGTCGATCGCCATCTGCTTGCCGGGCATGGCGTCCAAGCTGAAGCGCGCCGCGACTTCCGCGATACGGCCCGAACCCTTGGTGATGACGACGAAGTTCACGATGACAAGGATCGTGAAGACGATCGCGCCGATGACGAAATTGCCGCCCATCACGAAGGAGCCGAAAGCCTCGATGACGGCGCCGGCCGCATGCGTGCCCTCGTGACCATGCGAGAGGATCAGACGGGTGGAAGCGAGGTTCAGCGACAGGCGCAGCATCGTTGCGATCAGCAGCACCGTCGGGAAGGACGAGAACTCGATTGGCGCGGCGATGAACAACGAGGTCATCAACACCAGCATCGAGATGATGATCGAGACCGCGAGCAGCAGGTCGAGCAGCATGCCGGGCAGCGGCACGATCAGCACGACCAGGATGATCAGCACGCCGAAGGCGAGCGCGAGGTCGCCGCGCATCAGCTTCTTCAGCAGCGCGTTGAAGTCGGGCATCCCGACGCCGCCGGTGGCCGGGGCGTTTGAAGGAGCGTTGGCTGCGACGGTGACGTCGGTCATGCGGCTTCAGGCGAACTCATGCGTGCTGACGCCGGAAATGGCGCAGCCCGGCAAATCTTGCCCGGTGCATGGTTAACGGTGCGTTACGAATTGCGCTTTTGCGCCGCGCGCGTGGGAACCCCTGACGCGATGAACTGTTTCACCTGCGCTCACAGGAGGAACAGATCATGAGAGTCGCACTAGCCTTCGCCATCGGAATTCTCTTCGCCGCCAGTCTGCCCTTCGTCGTTCGCGCGGCAGGTACGGACGGAACAGCCGGCAATGGCGCTGGCGCGGGCAGCGCCGCCGGCGTGATCGGCACCAACAAGCAAGGCGTGGTGGGCGGCGTGAACGTGAAGACCGGGAAGGTCAATTCCTCCGCCAGGCGGGTGTCGCATCGCAAGCATGTGCATCGCAAGCATGCGTTCAACTGAGCGCTGATTTTCTTTCCGCGAATATCGCTCGCGCTCCGGCCTCGCGTGGAGGCGGTGATGCAGAAGCTTGAGCTTTTCGTGAACCGGATGGCCGCCGCGCTGGCGACGACCTTCGGCTTCCTCGGCATCATGAGCACCATCCTGATCGGCGCGCTGCTTGGCATCCCCGCGCATTTCAGCGAGTTCTGGTCGATCTGCTTCAACATGTATCTGTCGCTGGCTGCGCTGTTCATTGCTTCGACGCTGCTGGTCGCGCAGCGCCGCGACACCAGCGCTGTGCAGGCCAAGCTCGATCACATCATGATGTCGGGCGAAGGCGATAACGATCTCGTCGGGCTCGACAGCCTGCCCTCGGCCGAGATCGAGAAGGCGCGGAGCAGCACCAAGGAAGCGGTTCGGACGAAGGAATGATCCTCGTTCTAGGGCTCGATCACCGTGATGCGGAACGGGCCGCCATTTGCCGCGGCATGGGCTACGGCCTCGTTCGCCTGAGCGAGCGGGAAGCTCGTCACCTCATAGTCATCCAGCGAGAGCAGCCCGGCGCGGATGATCGCAGCGAGGCGGGCTGGCGCATCGCGCGGATACATATACTGTCCCCGCACGGTTATGCTGTTGCGCATGAGATGGGCGTAGGGCAGCGCCACATCGATACGCAGGCCGCCCATCAGCACAATGGCGCCGTTTGGCCTGACCGTCATCGCTGCGGCGCGAACGGGCGCCGAGTCCTGCATCGGCGGCAGGATATCGAGCACGATATCGATCGGCTGGCCGGCTGCCATCATCATCCGTTCCGTATCCCGTTGTTCCTCGCCGCTGAGCTGAACCGGAATGACGCGTTTTCCGAAGCGGCGGACAAGATCTTTAAGCACCGTTTCGTTACGGCCGGGAGCAATAACGGCGTCAGCGCCCATTGCGAGCGCCACGGCTACGGCGGCGCTGCCGAAATGTCCGGTCGCGCCGCTGATCAGCACGGTATCGCCGGCCTTCAGTCCGGCGGCGAGCAGGCCGCCGTAAGGTACCAGCAAGGCATTGAAGGCGCACCAGCGGCCAGCCTCGTCCGGCGCGATTTCACCGAGGCGGACCGCGTTCTCCATCGGCATCAGCATGCGTTCGGCAAAGGGGCCGTGGCGGAAATAGGCCTGGATTTTCTGCGGTCCTTCGCCCGGCGCGATCCAGCCTTGCAGCATGATATCAGGTGAAACGGCATTATCGCGCGCCCGGACAGTCGGGTCGCAGAACACCCAGTCGCCGGGCTTCAACCGTGTCGCATCCGGTCCGGCTTCACGCACGCGGCCGATAGCGCCGACGCCGACGGCGAGCGGCAGCAGCAGCGGATAGGTGCGGATGCCGGAAAAAACTTCGTTCGCGTAGGAGAGCACTGGTGCGGCGGCGACATCGACCACGATTTCGCCGGCCTGCGCCTTCGGATCGGGCAAGGTTTCGATGGAAAGCGGTGAGCCATAGGCCTTCAGAAGAGCGGCTTTCATCAATCATCTCCGTGTTGATGAAGCGAAACTAAGCGCTATATCCGCATCTATTCAGGACTGGTATTATCCTGGGATTGGTTAGTCCCAGCCAAGGGAGCCATCGATGGATGAAGCGCTTTATCCAGCCCGGTCGGAACTCGGCAATTTCCTGCGCGCGCGCCGCGAACGGCTCGACCCGCACACCATCGGCCTGTCTGCCGGCAGGCGGCGGCGTACGCCGGGCTTGCGGCGTGAAGAGGTGGCCGAACTCGCCGGCATCGGCGTTGACTGGTATATCCGGCTCGAGCAGGGGCGAGACGTCAATCCGTCGGTGACGACGGTTGACGCGCTCGCCCGCGCACTCCGGCTGGAGCCGGCCGAGCACGCGCATCTGCGCGCCCTCACACGGGTTGCGGAACGCCATCCCTTCGTCATCGAGACGGTGCCGGAGACGGTGCGAAAGGTCATCGAGAGCCTCGATCAGCCGGCTTATGTCACAGGGCGGCGCTGGGATGTACTGGCCTGGAATGCCGCCGCCGCTGATCTTCTGATAGATTTCGGTGCAATTGAACCAGAGGATCGCAACATCCTCGTGTTCATGCTCTGCATGCCGGAAGCCCGCGCGCTGTTCGGCGAGGGTTGGCGGGAGATCGCGAGGCGCATGATCGCGCAGTTCCGCGCCAGCCACGACCTACTTGCGGGCGATCCTGCCTTTCTGGCGCTGCGCGAACGGCTTGCCAGGTATTGCCCGGAATTTGCCGGCTGGTGGCAATCGCACGATATCCGGCAGCCGATCGCTGGCATGAAACTGCTGCATCACCCAACGCGCGGCTTCCTGAAGGCGGAATACGCTACCTTTCAGGCCAATGACGATCCATCGCTGAAGCTGGCGCTCTACAGGGTCGAAGCGTCCTGATCTTACTTGCTCGCCAGAGGTTGACGGCTTGCCCTGGCCGTTCCATGTGAGCGCCGATGACCAGCGCCATGCTCGACCTGATCGGCTTGAAATGCCCGCTGCCGGTGCTGCGCACGCGCAAGGCGCTGGCGGCCGCGCAGCCGGGGGCACGGTTGGAGGTGCGATGCAGCGATCCGCTGGCGGCAATCGACATTCCGCACCTGCTGCATGAAACCGGGGACCGGCTCGATGCGCAGCGGCGCGAGGGCGAAATCCTGATCTTCGATATCACCCGGCAGGGAGCCGCCGCATGACCGCCTGGCCGACCGAAATCCGCCTCGCCAAGGACCGGCGCAGCCTGCATGTCGCCTATGATGACGGCGCGAGCTTCGAACTGCCGGCCGAGTTGCTGCGTGTGCTGAGCCCCTCGGCGGAAGTGCAGGGCCATTCGGAAGCCGAGCGCAAGACGGTCGGTGGCAAGCGTAATGTCGGCATCATCCGTGTCGATCCGATCGGCAATTACGCGGTCAAGCTCGGCTTCGACGACATGCACGATACCGGCATCTATAGCTGGACCTATCTGCGCGAGATCGGCGAGAACCAGGATGCGCGTTTCGCAACCTATCTCGAGGAGCTGCGGCAGAAACATCTCGACCGCGACAAGCCGGGAATGCGATAGTTTTTCCGGGCTCGAGACTGGGAACGACGATGCCGCGCTTCACCATCCGCTTCCTGCTCCTGGCCTCCCTCGCAAGCGCCCTGCCGCCAACCGCCTATGCGGCGGATGATCGGCCCTCGCTTTGCACCCCTGCCGAAACGGCGATCTTCTCCTGCGCGGTTGGCGGCAAGATCGTTTCGCTCTGCGGATCGCGCGATCTGTCGGAGACGGCCGGGACCATGATCTATCGCTACGGCCGCAAAGGCGCGGTCGAACTGACCTATCCGGAAAAGCCGGTGCATCCGCGCGAAGCGTTCACCGCCTCCGGCGTCGGTATGTCCGCGGGGCTTGGCGATTACCTCCGCTTTTCCCGCAACGGTATCACCTATACGCTCTACGCCCTGCTCTACAGGGGCGTCGGCGAAGAAGACGGCTTGATCGTCAGCCGCGACGGTAAGACGCTGAGCCGACGCAAATGCAAGGATTACGCTCTCGGCGCGGGAGCCTGGGGCGCTATGTACAGCGCGAAGCTGCCACACGACCCCGGCAATTTGGATTATCCCGAGTAAAGCCGCATCGAGGAGACGACAGCCATGGCCGAGCTACCGATAGTCTTCGATGACGGCGCATCTTACGAGCGCATGATGGGCGTGTGGAGCCGCCTCGCCGGCGAGGTTTTCCTCGACTGGCTGAAGCCCGCGACCAACCTTTCCTGGGTGGATGTTGGCTGCGGCAATGGCGCTTTCACCGAGTTGCTGATCGAGCGCGTCGCGCCAGCGGAAGTCCATGGCATCGATCCGTCAGCCGCGCAGATCGCTTATGCGAAAGATCGGCCCGGCGCGAAAATGGCCGCATTCCAGACCGGCGACGCGATGGATCTGCCCTTCGACGATAACAGCTTCGACGCGGCTGTCATGGCGCTGGTGATCTTCTTCGTGCCCGAGCCGCCGAAGGGCGTCGCCGAAATGCTGCGTGTCGTGCGTCCCGGTGGCTCCATCTCGGCCTATGCCTGGGATTTCACGATCGGCGGCTTTCCACTTGATCCGATCCAGGCGGAAATGCGCGCCATCGGCCTCAATCCACCCCGCGCGCCACGTTTCGAGGTCGCGGCGCTGGAACCGCTGAAGCAACTCTGGATCGACGCGGGCCTCGAACAGGTCGAGAACCGCGCCATCACCGTGCAACGCACCTTCGATGATTTCGACGATCTCTGGACGACCTTCCTGCTTGGCCCCAGCATCGGTGCGATGATCAAGCCGCTGCCGCCGGCCGATGTCGAGCGCATCCGGATGGGGCTTCGCCAACGGCTGCCGCCGGACGCGCAAGGGCGGATCACCTGCTCCGGCACCGCCAGCGCGGTGAAGGGGCGCAAGCCTGCCTGAGCGCCTCTTTACCTCTTTTCGGTAAAATGCTTTCCAGTCGCGCCTGCGCCGTTCTAGTTTTCCCAGTGGAATAAGCTTCGAACAAACGGGAATACTATGCTCGCGCAGGATCAGACTTTCAGCGGCGTGACGATCGCGCTCGATGGCGCATCTTTCTACCGTTGCACCTTCGAGAATTGCACGCTGACCTATTCCGGCCTGATGCCGGTGACGCTGGAGAACAACCGCTACGTCAATTGCCGCTGGAACCTTGTCGGCCCGGCCAAGGCGACGCTCGATTTCATGGGCGCGATCTACAAGCTCGGCTTTTCCGAATTGATGGAACGCACCTTCGACCTGATCCGCTCGCAGAAGCCGGCGGCGGCCCCGTCCGCGCCGAAGGGCAATGTTTCCAGCCTCAGCTTTGACGAGCCGCCGAAACCGGCAAACGAGCCCGGCGCGAAGGGCTCGAAGAAGAAAAAGTAAGGCCGCTTGGAATGCGCGTCACGTAGCCCTCATGCCGAGGAGGCCTGAAAGGCCTTCTCGAAGCACGGGGGCGTTTCCAGAGATCACTGGAGTCATCCTTCGAGACGCGATCTGCGATCGCTCCTCAGGATGAGGGCCTGGTGGCTTCCAGGCATGAGAGAAAGAGTGGAGGCACCGGATGGGAGTTGAACCCACCTATCGGAATTTGCAGTCCCGTGCGTAGCCGCTCCGCCACGGCGCCAACACCGGCAAACTGGCCGGTGCCGGCCTGATTGGCAACGCGGAACGCCAAGCGTGGTTTCGGGATCGTAAATACATGCGGGGGATCAAGGCCCACGTATCTCAGCCGCCCATCAGCGTCGTGTGGTAGGCTTCCGTTTCGTCATCGGCCGGGAACATGCATTCGAGCCGCAGTTCCTGCGCGGCTACCGTTTGCGGTGTGCCGACGGTGGTGATCAGCGAAAAATAGTTGAGCACCCGGCCGTCCCTGATGAAGCCGAGCGGGATCATCGGCAATGCATCCGAGGCAACGGGGGCTTTCCATTCGGCGCGAACATCCGGATAGGCCAGCAGCGCACGTATCAGCGCCCGCGCCTGGTCATCGACGACGCGGCCGACCGACTCGCGATAGACGCGCTCGAACAGGCTTTTGGCGGTCGCCTGCCAATTTGCGATGAAGGGCCGCATGCCGGCCGGATCGAACATCAGGTGCAACAGGTTGCGCGGTTTCGGCCGCGCCTCCATGTCGATGAAGCGGTCGAAGAAAAGCGGCGCGGCCTCGTTTGCCATCACCACGTTCCAATAGCGGTCCATTACCACGGCCGGGTACGGCTCGTGCTGGCGCAGCATGCGCTGCAAAGCCTTGTTGATGCTCTGCATTTCCGGCCCGTCCCAGGCGCCTTCGGAATAGATCGGCGCATAGCCTGCCGCCAGCAGCAGCGCGTTGCGATCGCGCAGGGGCATATCGAGCGCTTGCGCGATGTCGAGCAGCTTCTGGCGACCCGGCACGCTGCGCCCGCTTTCGACGAAGCTGATATGGCGCTGCGAGACGCCGGTATCCATCGAGAGATCGAACTGGCTGCGCCCGCGCACGCCGCGCCAGTGGCGCAACAGGACGCCAACGTCGTTGGTCGATATCCGGGATGCAGCGTTCGGCGTGGCCATCGGTTTCTCCGCGAATGGCGGCGCGCCGGCAAGCGCACCGCCAGAATGATCAGAACTGAACGGGGCCGACGGAGCCGATCCAGCTCCGCACCTTCTCCGGATTGGCCTCGTCCATATAGAAGAAATGCGTCATCACGGGCCGGACCTTCGGCTTAGTCTTATCGTCCGGCGTCATCGTCACGATGCCGCGAAAAACCTTGAGATGGCCGCCATCCCAATATTCCACCACGTCGTGGTGCGCCGTGAAGCCGGTATCGATGAAGGCGCGCAGGTTGTTGCGGATGGTCTCGCGCCCGTTCCATTCGGCGACGCCGAGCCGGCAGGTCGCATCCTCGACGAAACAGTCGAAACCCTTGCCAAAAGTCTTGTCGTCGATCTCCTTCCAGAAATCGAGCAGCCACTGCGGCGGGTTCTTCTTGGTGAAGGTGATGGAAGTCATGGGATTCTCCAATGTTCTGGCAAAAGTTTTGCGCGGCGCTTGCGTCGCGATCACCGCGCCTGCGGCAAGTCGCTGAAGCATTCCGCGCCGATTGAGGGTTGTTTTCACGTGTACGGCCTCCGTTTTTCGTTCGGGGGATGGCCGTTTATAGGGTGGCGGAAGTCATCGCCTCAATTACATCGGAGGTAATAAAATGACTGCCACGCGCCGACAGCCGCGGTCGTTTCCGACCCCGGACGTGTTAGCTGCAATGAATGGAACGTAGCCTCATAGCCTGCGGCGAGAAGCAGGCCGCAAGCGCCCGGCTCTGCTAGTGGTCGGTCAATCCCTGCACCACGGAAACCGCTACGCCCAGGTCGTAAGGCTTCCCGAGGAATTTCGCGCCTTGTGGCAGGTCATTCGTTTTCGGCGTCACGCGTCCGGACGCGATGATGACGGCGATGGACGGATGCTTCTCGCGGCTCGCATGGGCCAGTGCGACACCGTTCATGGTGCCGGGCATCTCGACATCCGTGAACAAGGCGCGGATATCAGGCCGCTTTTCAAGTATCGCCATTGCCTCATCGGCATTGCCGGCTTCAAGCACCTCGAATGAGGCGTGTTCGAACGCATCCACCGCCGTCATGCGGATCAGCGGTTCGTCTTCGACAATGAGAACGGTTTGGGAAGAAGACATGCAATGGGCCATGAGAACCGAACAAAGGAAAAACTGTCAGGGTTCCCCCGAATGCAGATAATTCTGAATGATTCTCGCCGTTAGCGGCAGTTCTGCATCTGACCTAGGCCGATTGTCGGTTAATCGACCGGCATTCGCATCGTAAAGCGCGTCTCTTCCGGCGAAGAAGTCGCCGCAAGCGTGCCGCCATGCGCCTTCGCAATTTCCGCGCAGATATAGAGACCTAACCCGAGCCCCTGCTGGCTCTCGCCGCTCTTCTCGCGCACGAAAGGCTTGAACAGGCTTTGGAGCGTTTCGGCAGGGATCTGCTTGCCTTTATTCGCGACCGACAGCTCGAAGCTGCCATTCGTCGTGCGGGCGCGAACGTCGATGGGCGAACTTGCGCCGCCATGGGTGAGGGCATTGCCGACAAGATTGGAAAGAAGCTGCTGCATGCGCGCGCCATCGCAGCGCACGGTGTCGTGAATTTCGAACTTGCTTTCGATCACCCGGTTCGGATGGGCGGCTCGGAGTTCCTCGATCACCGGCTCCAGCAGGGCGCCAAGCTCCATGACAGGCTGCTCGGCAACCGGAATGCCCCCGCCAAGGCGTCCTCTGGCGAAATCCATGACGTCAGAGATCAGCACCGCCATGCGCTTGATGCTGCCCTGGATCGCCGTCACGATCATTTTGCTTTGCTCGTGGGTCACCTTGCGCGACAGCAGCCTTACGCCGGCGTCTATCGAGGCGAGCGGGTTGCGCAAGTCATGGCCGAGCACCGCGATGAACTGCTCCCGCAACTCGGCGTTCGCCCTTTCTGAGGTCAACTCGGCATTGACGACACCAAGGCGCGATTCAGCGTTCAGGTGATAGCCGATCAGCTCCGCGAAAAGCCTGAACATATTGACGATGGTCGGGTTGTTCAGGCTACGCGGCTTGGGATCGATCGCGCAAAGCGTGCCCCAGAACATGCCGTCGGCCAGGATGATCGGCATCGATATATAGCTTTGGAAGCCATATTTCAGCGGCGTGTGATGCTGGCGGTATTCCTTATCCTTCGCGACATGGTCAATGACGACCGGCTCGCGGCTCGCTCGAATTTCGTGGCAGATCGTGGACTCGACTTCGAGTTCGCCGCCCGGCGTCAGGCCGAACGCAATCCGGTCACGGACGTCGCAGGCGATCCACCGCTGTTCGGTGACGCGGGCAACGGCTGAGAAACCCATTCCGGTCGTTTCGCAGACGACGTCGAGGATGCGTTTAACCGCTGGGATACGCGATATCGCATCGATATCGGCCTGATAGTCGTGAAGCAAAGCGGACTCTATTCTCGCACTTACAACCGTTGTCTAGAACTTTATGTAGCCTTTACGGTTCCAGGACAATGCAGGGCTATGTGCGTTGACAGAGCGCCGGAGACTTGGGGCCGTTTCGAAGCGGATGCATCTAGGGTCGATAGCTGCCTTCCTACCTCGGCAGCACCTCAACCGACCCCTGCGCGCTGTCCATGCTCCAGATGCGGTCGATCAGGGTGCGCATCTCATCCGGTGTCGCGCCATCGCGGAACTGCGCCAGGCGGATGGCTTTGGCTTCCAGTTCATCCTTGGTCAGCGTGTTGCCGGGATCGCCCTTCGGCTCGTCGACGCGGGCGCTGAGCTCGCGGCCATCCTTGGTTGCGACCTTCACCTTGCCGACCCAGCGCTTCGGGTAAAGCGTGTTGACCTCGTCATCGAGCACCATCCGCACCTTCTTGCGGAAATCGGTAACTGCCGTATCGGTCAGCGCATGGCGCTCGAAAGCGTCGAGATCGGCGACGCCATGCACGGCGATCAGGCCGAGAACGCTGCCCATTGAGAATTTCGCCTGATGCACCGTCTGCGGGTTCACGACAGGGCCGAGTACGTCGATCGCGCCCTGATGCACCTCGGCCACCACCTCGGCGATATCGCCAGCCTTCAGCCCATCGCGCTGCATCAGTACCTGCAATGCATCCGCCGCCGGGTGGGTGTGGCGGCAGGAGGCATGCCATTTGTAGGAGGTTTCCTCGGTCGCCCAGCGGGTGCCAAGGCCATCGGTCAGCTTCGCCGGATCGGCGTCGCGCGACATGCCGGCCGCCATACCCTGCGCGCCTTCGAGGATGCGGCTCGCGCCCTTGAACCCGTCACGGGCCAGGAATGCAGCCATCATGCCGTCGGTCGTGGCCTTCGCGGTGTGCAACTGCTTGGAATCAGCGGCATCGCGCAAAAATTCCCAAAGGCCGGCTGCCTGCGTGCCGGCCGAGCCAAGCGCGTGGTTCATCTTCTCGGCGTCGAGTTTCAGCAACCGGCCGACAGCGGCGGCCGCCGCGACAGTGCCGACCGTACCAGTCGTATGAAACACCTCGTAATGCGAGCGCCCAAGGAACTCGCCGATGCGGATGCCGACCTCGTAGCCGGCGATGCAGGCCGCCAGGATTTCCGCGCCGGAAGCGCCCTCGGCTTCCGCCACCGCGAGCACGGCTGGGAAGATCACGGTCGCCGGGTGGAAGACGGAGCCATTATGCACGTCATCCTGCTCGACGACGTGCGAAGCCGCCGCGTTGATCATCGCCGCGAAATAGGGGCTCGATCGTTTCCGGCTCGGAATGATGGTGCTCGGGCCATCTGTCGGCCCCATGCGGCGAGCGAATGCCTCGATAATCTCGGCTTGCGGTGAAGACTTGCCGGCAAGCGCTGAACCGAGCCAGTCGATCATCAGCGATTTGATCGCATGAACCACTCTGTCCGGCACGTCGGTGAGAGCGAGGCCTGCCGCGAAGCGGCTGAGTTCGGCGGTTGGATGGGTGATGGCCGTCTTGTCGAGCATCGTTTCCTCGCGTGCTTTTTCTCAGGCCGTTATAGGCGAGCGGCGAGGGGCTGTCAGCCGTAGCTTGGTGTCACAGTAGTCCGGAAAGCGCGATCTGCGCCGCCGCCTGCGCCCGGTTGGCGGCGCCGAGCTTGCGCAGGATATTGTCGACATGGAAGCGGACGGTGACCACCGAAATGCCGAGGATGACGCCGATATCGACATCGGTCTTGCCGCAGGCGATCCAGCGCAGGCACTCGAGTTCGCGCGGCGTCAGCATTTCGCGCAAGTCTGGTGGCGTATTGGGCGCGTCGAGCGCGCGCAGCCGCTGGTGGGTCAGCAAGGCCAGCATCTGAAGGCGTGCCCGCGCCTTCGGCCGGTAATCGAGGCCATTCTCCATCGAGGCCATGCTGATCGTGGTCAGATAACCGCTGGGACCATGCACCGGAACCACGAACCCGTCGGTCCAGCCCCAGGCGGCGGCGATCTGCCAGACCTGGCGATCATGGTCGGTGAGGTTGGGAAGTTCGCTGAGTTCGCGCCAGGCGAAGGGGGCGTGGCGGCGGGGCGCCTCCCGCAGCACCGGGCTCTTCACGTCGATCGCATATTCCCGGCTGACGGCCAGCCAGTCCGGCGACCAGTTGCGAAAGATCGGCGGGCACGGCTTCGCCACGTTGGAAATGGTGCGCAAGGCACAGGAAGAATAGCCTTCCCTCAGAACGGCCGCGGCGAAAGCAGCGCCGACGCTGTCTGCCGTCGCGCAGTCCTGCACATATTCGGCGAAATCCCAATCCATCCAGGGAGCCTTCGACAAGAACCAACTGCGTCGACACAAGGCTAACCCAGAACAGGCCAGATTCCATCCCACCCAAATGGGGAAAGGTTATTAATCAGGCAGCGCTAGGCTTTCCCGACAATTACGGAAAGAATCGCATGTCGGATTTCCATCAGCTCAGGATCGCGGTGCTGGTGCCTTGCCATAACGAGGCGCAGACCGTGGCACGCGTCGTGGCGGATTTTCGCGAGGCGCTGCCGGGGACGGCGATCTACGTCTATGACAACCGCTCGACGGATGGCACGGCGGATGTCGCGAAAGCGGCCGGCGCCATCGTGCGGCGCGAGGCGCGGCCAGGCAAGGGCGAGGTGGTCAGGCGGATGTTCGCCGATATCGACGCCGATATTTACCTGCTCGTCGATGGCGATGCGACCTATGACGCGGCCAGCGCTCCCGCGCTGATCCGGCTGATGCTTGAGGGCCAGCACGACATGGTGAACGGCGCGCGCATCGACCGCTCCGTCGCGGCCTACCGTCCGGGGCACCGCTTCGGCAATCGCCTGCTCACCGGCCTCGTTGCCCGCATCTTCGGGCAAATGACGACCGATATGCTTTCCGGCTACAAAGCTTTCTCGAAGCGTTTCGTGAAATCCTTCCCCGCTCATGCGCGTGGTTTCGAGATCGAGACCGAATTGATGATCCACGCGCTGGAACAGCGCATGAGCATCGGCGAAATGGCGACGCCCTATAGCGAGCGCCCCGAAGGCTCGTTCAGCAAGCTGCGCACCGTTCGCGATGGCTTGCGCATCTTCTCGATCATCGGGCTCTACGTGAAGGAGGAGCGGCCTTTGCCGTTCTTCGGCGCACTCAGCGCGACCTTGGCGCTGCTGTCGATCGGGCTTGGCCTGCCGCTTGTCGCGGAGTTCTGGCAGACGGGGCTCGTGCCGCGCTTGCCGACCGCCGTCCTGGCGAGCGGCGTGATGCTCACGGCGATCATGGCGCTGTTCACCGGCCTTGTGCTCGACACGGTGACACGCGCCCGGCGCGAGGCAAAGCGCTTCGCCTATCTGTCGGAGCCCGCGCTATCGGCGGAGGTCGATATGCCGTCCGCCAAGCCGATCGTCCGCGCCGATATCGAAACGCAGATCGCGGCGCTTGGTGAACTGTGGCGGGAATCCTTGCGGAAATCGGCCTGAGCCGGCGCGAGCCGCTCAGGCCGAAAATCCTAGTACCGATAGTAATGGCGATGACGACGGTAGCCGTGGTGGCGGCCCCATCCGCTTTGGCCCTGGTAGCGGCCTTGCGCGGCGATGCCGGGTGACGCGGCCGAGAAGCCGGATATCTCGCCATGCTCGGTGCCGGATTGCGCGTTGCGCTCGATCCAGGAACCGGCGCTGGCAGGCAGCGCCAGCAGGAGTGGAGAACTGGCCGCCAGCAACAGGGCGGCGGCCAGGGAGAGCCTCTTGGTCATCCTCGTGTCCTTCCAAATCATTCTTGTTGTAGAACCACTTGGAAGACCGGGAGTTCCCGCGAGATCACGAGTTCGGCATGATGAAGGTGATGGCGCTGCCATTGCGATAATGCGCGAGCGCGACGCGGCCACCATAGTTCGGCGAGACTGCCGTGTAGCCGCCGGGCTCGACCTGATCGACCACCGCGACGTGGCCGCCACCATGGCCGCGCCGGAAGATGGCGATAGCGCCGGGTTGCGGCTGCGATACGCGTTTGCCGGCCTTGATC
>OUNM010107521.1_pt1 | contig 26317 bp, 24 predicted proteins | sample 1769961 | NCBI WGS metagenome assembly OUNM01 (sample SAMEA3914820, study PRJEB12502) | metagenome | biome: forest; material: soil | place: USA | collected 2012-03-12 | depth 0.3 m | reverse complement strand
GACGATCGTTCCCTTGTCGTCCCAGACGAAGCCCGAGCCGGAGCCGGCGGGCACCTCTTGCAGCGTGCCGGCGAAGTAGTCCTCGACGACGCGCGTCTGGGTCACGAACACCGTCGACTGCGCGACGTTGCGGAACACGGAGATCGTGTTGCGCTCGTCCTCGATGCGCGCACCGGGTGGAAGCGGCGGGACGGGAGGCGGCGTCGCGCTCGCGCTCGACAGCGGAGCGGCGCTGCGCGGGTCGCCGCCGGCCGGTTGGGCGTGCGGACGGCACGTGGTGAAGACGACGACGAGGAGCGCAGCCCAGGCGAGCCAGCGGCTCGTCAGCGCGCGGACGATGGAGTTCCACTGCATGGCGACCGCAGTTTAACGCTATTTGCGCGGTCGCGGCACCGCGTACTCGTCGAGGCGTCGGAGCAGCGTCCGGCGCGAGATGCCGAGCATCTCGGCAGCCTGCGTCTGGTTGCCGCCGCACTTCGCGAGCGCATCGAGGATGCGTTGTCGCTCGAGCGCCTCCATCTCGTCGGGGAGCGAGGCCGCCGAGCCGAAGGCGAGCGTCGCGTTCGCGGGCGGGACAGTGACCGGGCCCGTGGGGGTGTCGGCGTGAGTCGGCGGAGCGGGACCGCCGGGTAGCACGGGCACGTGCACGGGCACGTGGGCGGAGATCGGATCGGCGCGCGGGGCGTCCGGGAGGCGACCCGGCGGGCGCGAGAGGCGATCGACCGGGAGACCGAGATGCTCGGGCGCGATGGTGACACCCTTGCAGAACACGACCGCACGCTCGATCACGTTGCGTAGCTCGCGCACGTTCCCGGGCCAGCGGTAGTCCTTGAGCACACGCATCGCCGCGCTCGAGATCGGGATCACGGGCCGGCGCGCATCGGTGCAGAAGCGCGCCACGAACTCCTCGGCGATGCGCGGAATCTCCTCCACGCGCTCACGGAGCGGCGGCACCACGAGACTGACGCCCGCGAGGCGATAGTAGAGATCCTGACGAAGCTGACCGCGCGCGACCATCTCCTCGAGATCGCGATGGGTCGCCGCCACGAAGCGCACGTCGACGGTCTTCGGCCGGAGGCTGCCGAGGCGCATGACCTCGCGGCTCTCGACGACGCGCAGCAGCTTCGCTTGCGTGGGCAGCGGCATCTCGCCGATCTCGTCGAGGAACAGCGTGCCGCCGTCGGCGGACTCGATGAGGCCCGCCTTCGCCTTGTCCGCGCCGGTGAACGCGCCGCGCTCGTAGCCGAACAGCTCGCCCTCGAGCAGGTGCTCGGGCAGCGCCGCGCAGTTAAGCTTGACGAGCGGGCCGGCGGCGCGCGCGGAGCGACGGTGGATCTCCTCCGAGATCACCTCCTTGCCGGTGCCGGTCTCGCCGCGAACGATGACCGTGATGTTGCTCTGCGCGACGTTGTCGACGAGGCGATAGAGGTGCTGCATCCCCGGCGACTGGTCGGTGCGGATCGCGCTGCTGCCGACGCTACGTGAGGCGGTGACCGGCGCGGAGCCCTCGACCTGCACGACGATCATGGTCTCGCCGAGCTCGACGATCGTGGAGAGGCCGACGGGGAGCGGAACGTTGGGCGCGATCTTCGTCCCGCCGATGCGCGTCCCGTTGAAGCTGCCGTGGTCGACGATGCGGACCTCGGTGCCGAGGAGCAACGTGACGTGCTTGCGCGAGACGGTCGCGTGATCGATCCGGACCTGCGCGTCCTCGCCGCGACCGATCACGACCTCTCCGGCGTGCGGCAGCGCGTGGGACGTCACCTGGCCACCGCAGAACACGATGAGGCGCAGACCAGTCGTGGCATCGGCGGCGTGCACGCCGCGATCGCCGATCGAGCGAGTTCGGTCCTCCGCCATCCGCGACCGAATCTATCACGCCTGGTCGCACGTCTCCCACGTCGTGGTTCGAGACACCCTGGCGCAAGCGACGCGCGGTTTCGTGGCACTCGATGCGCCACGAACGGGCGCCACGCGCCGAGTTGCGCCGGCACGACGGTTGCGAGGGGGCGATGCACGATGCTCCGCGCAACGTCCTTCACGTCTTCGCCCGCCACTTCCCTCTGGAATCGTCCTGTCCCCAGCCGGGTCGTCGCCGGCCTCGCCTCTGCCACCGTGCTCGCGTGCGCATCCGGGATCGAGATCGCGCGTTCGTGGACGGACGCGCCGCACGTCGCGGCGGAGGCCGAGCAGGCGCTGGGCGGTCTCCTGGTCGCGCTCTTCACGGTGGCGGCGGTCGGCCTCGGGATGCGCAGTCGTGCGCTCGCGGGCGCAGCGGTACCGGCCGTCTTTGCGCTGGTCGCACACGGCGGCGCGCTCGTGCTCGGAGGCGAGCTCGTGGGCGTCCTCTTTCTCGGCGTCGCGCCGCTGGTCGCGCTCCTCGCTCACGCCACGTTCGCGAGCGACGAGCTCATGGAGACGGCCGCCGCGCGCGACGCCGTGATGAGGGCTAGGATGCTCTCGCTATGGTTGAGGACGAGCCGCAAGAAGACTGCACGCGCTGCGGCGCCTGTTGCTTCTCCGATTCCCCTCGCCACGCGCGTGTCACAGGCGACGATCATCGACGGCTGGGAGGAGATGCCGAGCAGCTCGTGACGTGGATCGGGAACGCCGCGTTCATGCGCATCGAGCGCGTCGCGGTCGATGGCGGCGCGACCGACGACGACGGCGATGATGGCGCCACCCCGGGCCGGCACAAGTGCATCGCGCTCCGCATCGATCCCGGGGCGGGCACGTTCGCGTGCTCCGTCTACGAGACGCGCCCGCAGGTGTGCCGAGATCTCGAGCGCGGCGGGGGCGCATGCCGCGGCGAGCTCGCCGCCAAGAGCGATCGCCCCAAGCGCGCCCTCGCCGTCCTCCGCCGCGCGCTCACTTCTCGAGCTTGACGGTGTCGATCACGGGGTCGGTGCCCGACGCCGACAGACCGTACGTCGTGAGCGTGAGGTCACGCCCGTCGAGCGTGAGCACGCCGTAGACGCCGTCGAGGCCCGTCGCGCCGCCGAAGGTCGCCGACTTCTCGATGAAGTCGGCGCTGCTCACCGAATACGCGCTCGCGCCTGCGCCCGCGTTGACGACGTAGACCGTCCCCTGCCCCGCAAGGGCCGCGCTCGGCGCGCCACGCGCGTCGGCACCGGCGTGCAGCGGCTTCGATCGCTCGTAGGCGTGGTCGTGACCGTTGACGACGACGTCGACATGGTGCGCGTCGTACATGGGCGCGAGCGTCGCCCGGAGATCGAGCACGTCGCCGTCGGTCGCGTGCTGCGAGGTCGTGTAGAGCCCGCGATGATGAACGACGAGCACGAACGGCACCTTCGCGCGGTTCGCGTCCGCGCGCGTGAGATCGCCGTCGAGCCACGTGAGGATCGTCTTTGCGTGATCGCTGCCGGCAAGCAGCGCGAGCGGCTGATCGTCGAGCGCCACGAAGTGCGTGTTGCCCGCGTCGAACGACGCGTACGTCTCGGCGTAGTCGCCGGTGCCGGGCAGCGAGAACGCGCCGAAGAAGCGCGCGGCGTCGTTCTCGTGATTGCCGGGCAGCATGACCATCAGCTGCTGACCGAGCGTGACGAAGCGCGTGGGGTCGGCGGGATCCTTCCAGATCGCGCCGAGCCACTGGTCGTAGAGCGACTCCTGCGTGCCGGTGAACACGAGGTCGCCCGTCGTGACCTGCAAATTCACCGCGCGATCGCGCATGCGACGCTGCGCGGCCTGCCACACGTCGACCTTGTCGCGCGCGTCACCGAGGATGCCCACGGTGATGGCGCCGGTCGCGGGCACGGTGGTGAACGACTGCGTTGCGCTCCACGCCTCGGGAGCACCGCCGCCGGCCTGGTAGTAATACGTGCGTCCGGGATCGAGCCCGCACAAATGCACCTCGTGCATCGACGTCGCCGGCTCGTTGCTGCCGAAGCCGACGTCGGGAGCAGGCGTCGTCCACGAGTAACCGCTCACCGGCGCGAACGGTCCGCCGGGGCTCGTCGCGATGCGGACCTTCGCTGCGTGCGTCGGCGCCGCCGTCTCCCACGTCACGACGGCGGTGTGCGCAGGATCGGCGTACCCCGGGCCGTCACTCTTCGTGTCGCCGCCGAGGCCGAGCCGCACGCGCACCGGATCGCTGCCGGGCGCTGCGCCGTCGTCGAGCGCGAGATCGGTGAACGCGTTTCGCTCGGGCGGCGTGACGTCGTACGCGCATCCAGCGCCGCGATAGGTGAGCGTGGTCGAGGACGAAGGCGACCCGCCGTCGGCCGCCGCGCCGGTGTCCGACGAGCTGCTGCATGCGGCCGGGCCCACGGACGCAACAGCGGTAGCGACGGTCGCGACCGCGATCGCCGCCAGCGTTCGGACGCTCACGAATGCACGCTCTTCATCACTCGGCGCCCATGAACGGGTAGCCGACCGCGGTGGGCGGAACGAACGTCTCCTTCACGACGCGCGGCGACGCCCAGCGCAGCAGGTTGTACGCGCTGCCGGCCTTGTCGTTCGTGCCCGAGGCGCGTCCGCCGCCGAACGGCTGCTGCCCGACGACCGCGCCGGTGGGCTTGTCGTTGATGTACATGTTGCCGGCTGCCTGGCGGAGCCGCTTCACGGCGCTCGCGACACCTGCACGATCCCTCGAAAAAACCGACCCCGTGAGGCCATACGGGCTCGTGCGATCGACGAGCGCGAGCGCGTCGTCCACGCCGTTCGGCTTGCTGTCGTCGTACACGTACGCCGCGAGCACCGGCCCGAACAGCTCCTCGGCGAGCAGGAGATGCTCGGCGTCGGAGACCTCGGCGAGCGTGGGTCCGGCGAACCAGCCCTTCTCTCGCGACCATCCCGCGTCGGCGATCATCTTGACGCTCGAGTCGTTCTTCAGGCGATCGTGCCACGCCGACAGACGCGTCCACGCGCGCTCGTTGATCACGGCGCCCATGAAGTTCCGGAAGTCGGTGACGTCGCCCATCGTGATCTTGGCGATGTGCGCGGCGCAACGGTCGCGCACCTCCGGCCAGATCGAACGCGGGATGTACGCGCGCGAGGCCGCGGAGCACTTCTGACCCTGGTACTCGAAGCCGCCGCGCACCAGCGCGACGGCGAGCGCCTCGATCTCCGCGCTCGGATGAGCGAACACGAAGTCCTTGCCGCCGGTCTCGCCGACGAGGCGCGGGTAGCTCTTGTAGCTCGCGATGTTCTCTCCCACGGTGCGCCAGATCGACTGAAACACCTTCGTGGAGCCGGTGAAGTGGACCCCGGCGAGGTCGCGATGGCGGAGACAGACCTCCGAGACCTTCGCGCCGTCGCCGTAGACGACGTTGATGACGCCGGGAGGCAGGCCCGCGGCCTCGAAGAGGCGCATGGTGTGGTACGCGGCGAGGCTCTGGTTCTCGGCCGGCTTCCACACCACGACGTTGCCCATCAGCGCGCAGACGGACGGCAGGTTGCCGGCGATGGCGGTGAAGTTGAACGGCGTGATGGCGAGCACGAAGCCCTCGAGCGGCCGGAGCTCCAGGTTGTTCTGGAAGCCGGGCGGCGAGATGGGCTGGTGCTCCGCGAGGCGCGACGCGAACGCCACGTTGAAGCGGAGGAAATCGATGAGCTCGCAGGCCGAGTCGATCTCGGCCTGGTACGCGGTCTTGCTCTGCCCGAGCATGGTCGCGGCGTTGAGCACCTGCCGCCACGGACCGGCCAGGAGATCGGCGGCCCGCGAGAAGATCCGAGCTCGCTCGTCGAACGGCATCGCGGCCCAGGCGGGCGCGGCGGCAAGCGCGGCCGAGATCGCGCTCTCGCTCACGGCGCGACCTCCGTCGTGGCACGTCGCGAGGAGGAGCTGGTGGTCGTGAGGCGCGCGCACCTCGTAAATTGCGCCCTCCCGTGACTCCTTGCCACCGATGACGTGAGGAACGTCGGGCCGCTCCTTCGCCATGGTCCCGAGCGTGCTCTTCAGTGCGGCCCGCTCCGGAGAGCCCGGCGCATAGGACAGGATCGACTCGTTCGCAGGGGTGGCGATGGGGGTCGGAAGGTCCAGCATGGCAGTCTTGCCGGAAGCATAGTCTCTAGGAAGTGTGCGCGCGACGTGCTTAGTAGCGCTCACCACACATGGCGCGCATCTTCCGAACGCTCCCCGAAAAGGGTCAGTCCATTGCCATCGCCTTCTCGGGCGGCCTCGACACGAGGTGCGCCGTCGCGTGGCTGACCCGTCGCGGCCTGGTCGTCCACGCCTACACGGCTGACCTCGGGCAACCCGACGAGAAGGACGTCGCCGACGTCCCGAAGGAGGCCCTGCGACACGGAGCCGTCGGCGCGCGGCTCCTCGACTGTCGCGAGGCCATCGCACGCGAAGGGATCATCGCCCTCCAGTGCGGCGCGTTCCACCTCGCCACCGCGGGTCGCAAGTACTTCAACACGACGCCGCTCGGTCGCGCCGTGACCGGCACCGCCATCGCGCGCGCGATGCGCGAGGACGGCGTCGGCATCTTCAGCGACGGCTCGACCCACAAGGGCAACGACATCCAGCGCTTCTTCCGTTACGGCCTGCTCGTCCAGCCCGAGATGCGCGTCTACAAGCCGTGGCTCGACGCGGCGTTCGTCGGCGAGCTCGGCGGGCGCACCGAGATGTCGATGTTCCTCGAGAAGGCGGGCCTCCCCTACTCGATGAAGACCGAGAAGGCATACAGCACCGACAGCAACATGCTCGGCGCAACGCACGAGGCCAAGGACCTCGAGCGCCTCGATCGCGGCATCACGATCGTCGAGCCGATCATGGGCGTCGCGTCCTGGCGGAGCGACGTGACGATCGAGGCCGAGCGCGTGAAGGTCACCTTCGAGCGAGGCGTGCCCGTGTCGATCGCGAGCGGCGCCGGCAGCGAGAAGAAGCTCGGTTCGCTCGCGGCGGCCGTCCTCGAGGCCAACGCGATCGGCGGCCGTCATGGCCTCGGCGTGAGCGATCAGATCGAGAACCGCGTGATCGAGGCGAAGAGCCGCGGCATCTACGAGGCGCCCGGCATGGCGCTCCTCCATGTCGCGTACGAGCGACTGCTCAGCGCCATCCACAACGAGAACACGCTCGACCAGTACGCGAGCCTCGGCCGTCGCCTCGGCCGCCTCCTCTACGAGGGTCGCTGGTACGACCCCGAGGCGCGCCTCCTCAAGCATGCGCTCACGTCCGGCATCGCCGCGTACGTCACCGGCTCCGTCGAGCTCGAGCTGCGCCGCGGCGACGACTACTCGATCCTCGCCACCGAGGCGGCCGCGGCGACGTACTCGCCCGAGAAGCTCTCGATGGAGCGAAGCGACACGCTCTTCACCCCCGAGGATCGGATCGGCGCCCTCGAGATGCAGACGCTCTCCGTTCTCGACAGCCGCGCGCTCCTGCAGCACGCCGCGCGTGTCGAGAAGAAGGGCGAAGGCCTCCCGCTCGATCTCGACGTCGACTGACGTCGTTCGACGTCGCGATCACTTCTCCGCGGCGCAGAGCGTGCGGGCGGTGTCGATGTACGAGGCGCACACGTTGTTGATCGCCGCGTATTGATCCGCGCCGCCGCATGCCGTGATCGGGCTGTACGCGGCGCACGCATCGGAAGCGCCCTGCGAGTTGTAGCAAGCGGTGACGGCATCGTCCGTCCCGCACGCCGTCGTGTCACAGGCGCGCGCGTAACAGTCGCTCCACTCGTAGACTGCGTGCCCACACTCGACGCTGCCGCCGGTGGCGGTCGCGAAGCATGCCGCGTAGTTCACGATCGCGTCGCCTTGCGTGCCGCTGTAGATGACCGCGTGCCATGACGCGTCGGTGTCGTGCGAGAAGATGCACGCGCTGCAGGCGGCATTGCGCGTCGTCATCAGCGACTCGATCCCGAGCCATGTCTGCGTCGCGGCGACCTGCCCGAAGTACGTGATGTCGGCGGCGCTGCATGCCGCGGAGGCGGCGGGCGGCGCCTTCCACGGCGTCACGGTCGAGATCGATTTCGACGGACAGTGCGCAGGATCGGCGGCGGACGCATCAGGCGCGGCATCGGTCTGCCCTGCACCGCCGTCGGCGCCGCGGGGACCGGAGCCGCCGGGACCGCCGCCGCCGGACGCGGACGCGGAGATGGGCGCGGTGGGCGGAGGCTCCGTCGCATCGGTCGCGCCCGTCGTCTCCTTCCCGGTCGCCGCGCCGGCCGAGCTGCTCGGGCCGCCGTCGGCGTACGGCGACGAGCAAGCGACGGCGACGAGCATGAAGCTCGCGGCGGCGAGCGTGACGAGACCTCGATTCATCGCGGGAGCAAACCAGCAACGAACGCGCCACGCTGCGGCTTCGAGGAAATTGCGCGAATCGTGCATCGTGCACGGATCGGTGGTGCCGGTTCGTGGATCCGCGCGGCCTCTCGGGTCGTGTCGTCCTCGGTGCGCGGGCCTCACGTCTTCGGCATGGCGGCGATCCAGGCCTCTACGGCGGCCTTGCCGGCGTCGTCGACCACGCGCGTGGCGATGGGCGGCATCTGCTGGGCACCTCGCTGCCCGAGCAGCTCGAGCACCACGCTGGATTTCGGATCGCCGGGAACGATCCGATCTTCGCCGGCCCACGTAGGTGAACGCACGGGAACGCCGACCGTCGACTTCACGACCGCCCACTCGGCAGGCGGCTTTCCAACGAGCTCGTCCCAGCCGATGCGGAGCTGCATGCCGGTGCCGTAGGCGGTGCCGATCGACGTGCCGGTATGACAGCTCGTCCCGCAATTCACGTGGATCCATGCGAGGGCATCTGCGCCGTGACCGGTGCCGTCGTCGGGGATCGTCACCGTCGTCTTCGCGGGAGGCGCGGTGAGCCGGCCTTCGGCAGCGAGGGCGCCGAGCGTGAGGCCGGTCGCCTTCGGCTGGCCCAGCGAGACCGGCTCGAAGCCGAGCAGCTTGTCCTTCCGGCCCTTGTGACAGTCGTCACACTCGCTCGACTTCGGGACGACGTAGTCCTTGCCGCCGCCGAGGTCGACGGTCGCGCCGTCGGTCTGTCGCGTCGCGGTCGTCTCGTCGGCAGACCAGACGTACGCCGCCTGGACCCAGTGCGTGGCGCTCGTCTTCTGCATGAAGCGCGTCTCGACGCGCCGGCCCGCCATCTTGAATTCCTTCCAGACCTTCGTGCCGACCGGGTACTTCCACTCGTCCATCGATGCGGAGTCGATCTGCGCGCCGTCGGGGAGATCGATCCAGCGCAGCTTCTCGGCGCCGTCGCTCCAGAACGTGACGGCGGGCGCGAACTCGCGGGCGCGTGGCGATAGCGCCTTCTTGTCGAAATCCGCGTAGAGCCCGGTGCAGCGGAGATCGTCCGGCGCGCCGTCCGTCGCCTCGCAGCCGGGAAGCAGACCGTCCGTGATCGCCGCCGGCTGCGATTCCGCGTCGTCACCCGACGGGAGCAGACCGCAGCCCACGCCCGCGCTCCCCGCCGCGACGACACAGAGCGAAGCGGCGAGCGCGCGCGCCCGCCCGCGCGCCATCAGTTGACTCCGCCGTCGCCCGAAGGCGAGCTCGAGCCGCTCGACGTGTCGCTGCCCGTGCTCGTGTCGGTCTTCGGCTGATGGTCGCCCTTCGGACCGCGGCCGCCGAAGTCGACGTCACCTTGCGACTTGGGCTCGAGCGAACGGAGGTAAACGACGATGCCCTTCACCGCGTACTCGTCCATCTGCCACTGATGGAGCTTGCTCCATGCCGCCTTGTTCATCATCACGCGCTGCGGGACACCGGCGGGCTTCTGACCCTTCGTGAAGATGTTGATGAGGTCTTGATCGCTGTAGCCGGCGGTCTGCGTCGGCGTGTGCTCGACGTCGCCGCTGCCCTTGTCGGCGGCCGCTCCGTGGCAGTTGGTGCACGAGAGCTGCTTGTCCTTGAAGAACCCGCCGCCACCGCCGTCCGGGTGCATGCCGGGCGCGGGGCGCTGCAGCACCGTTCCGTTGTTGTAACGCTGGTTGCCCGCTTCCCACTCGTCGTCCTTCGACTCGGTGATGGTGAGCGGCGCCTTGCCGACGACGCTGCCGGCCTTGGCGATGATGTCGACGGTGCCGGCCGCGAGCACGGTGATCATCGCGCTGCCGTCGGTCTGCGTCTCGATCGAGGCGATGCTCGGATCGGAAACGCTCCACTTCACCTTCTTCACGCCGGTGACGACGGCGGGGAGCTTGAACTCGTGCTGTCCGTCGAACGCCGAGTACATCGTGTCGAAGTGGATCTCGAGCTCCGAGTCCGTCGATGCGCTCTCGCTGCTTCCCGAGCCGTCACCCGCGCCGGAGCACGCGTAGAGGGCCGACGCGAGGACGGAGATGCACGTCGCGGCCAGCGGCCGCCAGAGCGAGAAACGGATCATGTGAGCCTCCAATCACGCGGTCACGTCACTGCTTCGTGACGGCCTGCGCGACGCAAACACTCGGTGCAACGACGGTGCCGCCAGGTGCGCGACGAAAAATCCGTCGCGCGCGGCGCCAGGTGCGTCGATCGGCGGTGAGCGCACACGGCGCGTGGAATTCGGCTCTGGATCGCGTCCTTCACGGGGCCTTCGAAGGCGCATGATCGATGCGATCACGCACGCGCGCGCTAAGGCAACGCCGCGAGACTCTTCTAGAACCAGCTGCCGACGCCGAGGCTCCAGCCGAAGTATTCGCGCGAAGCGTCGACGGCGCCGCTCACGCGAAACGCGTTGTCCTCGGGAAAAATGCCGAAGAGCGACCAGTCGACGACGCGCAGCTCGAAGCCCGACGTCGCATGAAGGCGCGGGCTCGACTCGCGAAATCGCGTTGGCTCCATGTACGAACCGGCGCGTAGCTGGAGGCGATTGGGAATGACCTCCACCTCGGTTCCGCCGCGCAGGGTCACGCTCGTCTTCTCTCCCGATCGATCGATCACCTGTGTGAGCATCGACTCGACGCCGACGGCGCCATGGGTCGGTCCGGTGACGAGCATCGAGAACGAGAGCAGGACCTTCTCGCGTGCGATGGCGCGATAGCGTCGTCGCAGGATGCGTCGCGCCGCCTTGTACGCCGGCTCGAGGTGCGCGGGCTCCTTCGCGGTCGCCTTCACCTCGCGTCGTTCGTCCTCGACCTCGGGGTCGTCGAGCTTGTCTTCGTCGGCCCAGTGGATGTTGAGCGGCCGTGGCCCGAGCTGGAAGGCGACGCCCCACTCCGCTTCCCAGGGCAGATCGACGCCCTTGGGGAGGTAGAACTTGCCGACGACGTCGTCGCCCGTCGCGGCATCGTGCGACACGTGCGGCGCAGACGTGATCGTTCCGATCACCGGCGAGCGGACGGTCCCGCCGACGCGGAGCGGCAGATGACTCGGCCTCCAGAGCACGCCGCCTTGCACGCCGAACCCGTAGGTCCCGAGGAGCAGCGGGCCCGTCTGACCGGTCGACGTGTCGACGGCGTTGAAGACCGCACCGCGGAGGCCGCCGCCGATGTGGAGCTGATCGTCGAGGAAGCCGTACGACGCGACGGCGTCGACCTTGAAGATGCGGATCGTGAGATCGTTGATCCCGGTGCCCCCGAGGTCGAGCTGCTGGGGCTTGCCGAGCGAATAGTTCTGGAGCGACACGTTGGCGCCGAAGCCCCAGTGGTCGTGCTGGAGGAAGCCGCCGCCGGTCAGCCAGACGAAGTTGCGGTAGCCGAACCCGGTGTGGCCGTTGTTGTCGAAGTCGGTGCTCGCGACGGACGCCGGGAACGTGATGCCGCCCGTGAGCTCCCAGTCGGTGCGCGTCGTCGAGTACGGGTAGCGCTGCGACGCGGCGGCGGCGTTGAACGGGATCCCTTCGGCGCCGTCGGCGAGCGCGGAGTATGCGCCGCCCATGCCGGTCACGCGCGACGAGGCGAGCACCGGACCCTGGAAGAGATCGAGCGTGTAGTTGCTCGTCTGGATCGGCGCTCCCTGCGCGCCGAGCGGACCGCCGGCGAGCACCGGGCGCGACGACAAAAGCAAAAGGCCCGCGGCGAATGCGCAGGCCTTCTGGCTTTTCCGGAAGCGCGCCCTCATGAGGCGCGCAGCCTACGAGACAAGCCGGCTCAGCGGAGCGGCTTCGTGCCGGCGAACACGCGCGAGACAATGGCGACGACCACCATGGGCACGAGCACCGCCGCGCCGATCGCCCACGGACCCGCCGCGTAGAACTTGTAGGGCGGCACCGCGACGTAGGACGCGAACACGGCGAGCGGCGAGAGCAGGCTGATCGCCCAGCCACGCTTGCCGGCCGGCAACGTGCGGACCTTCACGCCGAGGAGCATGAGGTCGACGAGCACGAGCAGCGTGCAGAAGACGAAGGCCCAGACCGAGCCGACGAGCATGCCGACCGTCCAGCCGAGCACCTTGCCGAACAGGCCGTCGATGTGGAGCGCGGCGATCGCGGTGACCGCGCCATACGCAGTGAGCCACGGCGCAATCAGCGTGGGCGTCAGCCATCCGGCGACGGTGGGTCGAACATATCGCTGGTCTGCCATGTCGAATCTCCTGCTCTCTATAGATACGGAGTAACGCCCGAAAGGACGTACGCCACCCGTATTTTGTTCCAAGAGAAGTAGGTAGATGTGCGCTCGTTCACATGAGGTTGAACGTGCTGCGGCGTACGAACTTGCCGTCGCCCTTCTTCCCCACGTAGCTCCCGTTCTCGACCACGACCTTGCCGCGCGAGAGCACATGCGTGGGCGCGCCGACGACCTCGCGGCCCTCGTACGGCGTGTAGTCGACGCGCATGTGCAGCGTCTTGTCGCTGAGCGTGTGCCGCTTCTCGCCGTCCCAGACGAGGAGGTCGGCATCGGCGCCGACGGCGATGGTGCCCTTCTTCGGATAGAGGCCGAAGATCTTCGCCGGCGCCGTCGACGTGATCTCGACGAAGCGGTTCATCGAGATGCGTCCCTGACGAACGCCGCCGTCCCACATCAAGTACATGCGCGTCTCGACGCCCGGCATGCCGTTCGGGATCTTCGCGAAGTTGTCCTTCCCGAGCTCCTTCTGACCCTTCATGCAGAACGGGCAGTGATCGGTGGAGACGACCTGGAGGTCCTGCGTGCGGAGCCCGCGCCACATGTCCTCTTGCATCGACGCCGGACGAAGGGGCGGCGTGCAGACGTACTTGGCGCCCTCGAAGTCGGGACGCGCGAGATCGTCCTGCGAGAGGAAGAGGTACTGCGGGCACGTCTCGGCGAAGACCGGGAGGCCGCGATCGCGCGCCTCGACGACCTGCTTGAGCGCGCGCTCGGCGGAGAGGTGCACCATGTAGACGGGCGCGCCCGCCATCTCGGCGAGGCAGATCGCGCGAAACGTGCCCTCGGCCTCGGCGATCTGCGGGCGCGTGAGGCCGTGATAGATCGGCGCGGTGTGGCCCTTCGCGAGGGCTTGCTGCACGAGGATGTCGATCGGGATCCCGTTCTCGGCGTGCATGCAGATGAGCGCGCCGAGCTCGGCGGCGCGCTGCATGCCGCGGAAGATCTGACCGTCGTCGACGAAGAGGACGCCCGGATACGCCATGAACATCTTGAACGAGGTGATGCCCTCGCTCACGACCTGGCCCATCTCCTGGATGGTGCCCTCGTTCACGTCGGTCATGATCATGTGGAACGCGTAGTCGACGGCGCCTTTGCCCTCGGCCTTGCCGTGCCACGTGTCGAGACCCTTGCGGAGCGGATCGCCCTTGGTCTGGATCGCGAAGTCGACGATGCACGTCGTTCCGCCGTGCGCGGCGGCGCGCGTTCCGGTCTCGAAGTCGTCGGACGCGGTGGTGCCGCCGAACGGCATGTCCATGTGCGTGTGCGCATCGATGCCGCCCGGCATGACGTACTTGCCGGTGGCGTCGATGGTGACGTCCCACGGACCGGCCGGCGCCGCGTTCGGCCCGAAGATCGCGGCGATTTTGTCGTCGACGATCGCGACGTCGGCGAGGTACGTGTCGACGGCGGTGACGACGGTGCCGCCTTTGATGAGCGTGCGCGTGGGTTGGGCCATGGCCCTCGAGAATAAAGTGCTCTCAGGGCGCGAGCAACGAGAGGATCCGTCGCAAATCGCCGATCGAAACGAGGGCCGCGTCTTTCGTGGGCGCGAATTTCTTCGTCTCGTCCCACGCGGTGCCGAAGCACCAGCTCTTCGTGCCGTCGATGCACTCCGGCACGACCTCACCGGGCACGAGCGCGTCGAGCCCGATCGCCGGAACGCGCAGCAGCCACGACGCGCGCAGCGACCCGGTCGACGCGACGATCGCGTCCGAGGTCGTCTGCGTCTCGCCGGCCTTCATCGCGACGTCGGCGAGGAGCGCGTCCGGTGTGATGCCGGGGAACAGCACGGCAGCGCGGGCCTCGAGCTCGGTGCTCGTGTGACCCGGCACCTGTACGGCGGCGAGGCCGACCTGCCACGCGCGGCCGGCGCCGCAGACCTCGGTGGGACCGATGACCTGGTCGCCGGTGGCGGTGTTGCAGTTCGAGTAGCCGTAGACGGCGGAGAGCTTCTGCTCCCACGTGCCTTCCTTGAGGGCCCACCATGCGCCGCGCGCGGCCATCGTGAGGCGATCGTCGCGCGTACCTTCGAGCCGCGGGACGACGTCGGCCGCGATGATCATCACGGGCGCCTGCTCTTCGGCGGTCAGGAGATGTCCGTTGACCGTCCAGTCGATCGGGCCCGCGTCGTGCGGGGCGGCGTCGGTCACGAGGCTTGCGTCGCCGCCGCTCGCGATGCCCGTCTCGGAGCCGACGCCCGCCTCCGAGGCCGACGTCGCGCCCGGCGGGTCGCCGGCGCCGTCGTCGCTGGCTCCGCAGGCGACGGACGCGAGCGACGCGATCGACGCAACCGCGGCGACCGCCATGCCGAGGACGGCGGTAGCCCACGTGCGTGCGTGCGGTATCACGCCACGGATCAGAGGCTACTTGCGGTCCGCGGGCAAGTGTAAGCTCGGCTCCATGAAGGTCCTGGTCGCGGACAAATTCGAGGATTCCGGTCGTCGTGGGCTCGCCGAGATCGGCTGCGAGGTCGCCTACGAGCCCGACGTCTCGGGAGACACGCTGCTCGCCGCCGTGAAGAGCACCGGCGCCGACGTCCTCGTCGTGCGGTCGTCGCAGGTCACGCGGCCGATGCTCGAGTCGGGAAACCTGCAGCTCGTCGTGCGCGCGGGCGCCGGCACGAACACCATCGACGTCGAGGCGGCGAGCGAGCGCGGGATCTGGGTCGCCAACTGCCCCGGCAAGAACGCGATCGCGGTCGCCGAGCTCGCGACGGGCCTCATGCTGGCGCTCGATCGGCACATCGCGGACGGCACCGCCGATCTCAAGAGCGGCAAGTGGAACAAGAAGCGTTACAGCGCCGCGCGGGGACTCTTCGGACGCACGCTCGGCGTCATCGGCGCCGGCACCATCGGCCAGGAGGTGATCCGCCGCGCGCATGCCTTCGGCATGCACGTCATCGCGTGGGACAAGCATCTGCCGCCCGCGAAGGCCGAGGAGCTGAACATCACGCTCATGGCGAGCCCCACCGAGGTCGCGGCATCCGCCGACATCCTCACCGTGCACCTCGCGCTCGTGCCCGAGACGCGCGGCATCATCGGCGACGGCGTCTTCGCGTCGATGAAGCAAGGCACGATCTTCATCAACACGTCGCGCGCGGAGGTCGTCGATCAAGCGTCGCTCGAGCGCGCCGTGAAGGAGCGCGGGATCCGCGCCGGCCTCGACGTCTTCGCGGAGGAGCCGTCGGGAGGCGTCGGCGACGTCGACGCGAGCATCTTCAAGCTGCCGGGCGTCATCGGAACGCATCACATCGGCGCGTCGACCGATCAGGCGCAAGAGGCGATCGCGGAAGAGACCGTGCGCATCGTCCGGCTCTTCAAGGAGACGGGGCGCCCGGCGAACGTCGTCAACCTGGCGAAGGAATCTCCGGCGACCCACCTGCTCGCGGTGCGTCACTACGATCGCGTGGGCGTGCTCGCGGCTGTGTTCGACTGCCTGAAAAAAGGCGGGATCAACGTGCAGGAGACGGAGAACATCGTGTTCGACGGCGCTCGCGCGGCGGTCGCGCGCATACACGTCGATCGCGAGCCGGGCGGCGAGGTCCTCACCGCGCTGCGCACGTGCACGTCCGACGTGATCGACGTCTCGCTGGTCGCGCTCTAGACCGCACGCTTCACGCGAGCGCGCGCTTCACGCGAGCGCGCGCGGAACGGCGTCCTTGAGCAGAGCGAGCAGCGCTCGGAGCTTTGCCGGCGGCGGATTCGAGCCGGCGTGCACGGCGTGGATCGGCGTGCGCACCCAATACGGCTCGAGCACGGGGACGAGCATGCCCTCGGCGACGAGCGGAGCGGCCAGCATCACCGCCGTCCGCACGACACGCGCCAGCGCCGCGAAGACGAGCATGGCCTGCGGATCGAGCTCCGGCAGGTGCCGGCCGCGCCCGGAAGCCGGCGTTTCTGCGGATTCGCGCGAGGCGATGACCGTGCGTTCGCTCGCGGGCCGCCCAGCCTGAGCCATGAACCGCGTTGTCCCACGGACGAGACGCTCTGTCCACGCTGCCCCCGCTGACCGCGAAGGGCTCGCTCGTGCGCATCGCGGTCGCGCCCGATGGATCGGCAGGCGCGCTCACCACGATCGTTGCAGACTGCAAGTACGTCGGTCTCGACGGTCTCGTGCAAGATGCCGACGGGTCGTTCATCGTCGCGCAGAACGGCTCACCGGGACGCGTGCTGCGCATCACGGAGGCCGGCGCCGTCACGGTGCTGCACGACGGCACGCCGCTCGACGGCCCGGGCAGCGTCACGATCGCGAGCGCGTGGAACGGTGCGCGCGCGGCGCGCGTCACGAGCACCGCGTTCTTCTCGGTGGGCGTCGACGGCGGCGCGCCGAAGCCGGCCTCGTCGAGCTGGCGCCGCTTCCGTGACCTGACGGCGAGGCGCGATCAGCGCGCGATCAGCGAACGAGCAGGGTGACGTCGTCCAGATCGGCGAGCGACCGATGGCCGGCGTCGCCCTGCGTGATTCCCGCGTTCAACGTGAGGGCGCCGTCGTAGAACGGCACGGTCAGATCGGTCGACACCACATCGGAGGTGTCGTCGACCGACGCTTCGAGGCGGCCATACGGCGCCGCATTGGCCGGGTTCACCTCGAAGCCGAGCGTGACGCGATACCAGTGGTTCGGATGTGCCGCCGCGATGAGCGTGCGCTTCGCGGCGCAGCGATCCCGCAGGCACTCCGAGCCGAAGCGCTGCTCGACGAACACACCTTCGGGCGCCATGAAGAGGCGAACCGTGATCGGTCCGTCGGCGGTGCTCATCGTGAGCTCGGGGCCGCCGAGGTACTCCGAAGGAACCGCGGCGACGCGGAACGCGAAGCCAACCACGCCCGACCAGCTGCCCTTCACGGTGCCCTTCTGCTCGACGAGGAATGCCGACGACGAGTCGTCGGCCGTGAAGAGGCGAAGCGAGCCACGACCGAGCGACGCCGAGGCGCCGTTCTGCTCGATGGAGCCGCTGCCGCTCGTGAACGACGACGTCCAGCGGCTCGCGAAGCCCTGCTCCTCGAAGTCCTCGCAGAACGCGCCCGCGCGGCACACGAAGCCGGCCGGCGACTCGGTGGCGGACGGGACCTCGGTGCCGCCGGTGACGACGCGCACGGGGCCGCCGTTCGGGTCGACCTTCGCGACGTGGAGATCCGAGGGGCCGGGCGTCGGCGCGTCAGCGGCGACGGCGGCCGGTGCTGGTGGCGCGGGCGAATCGGTCGGTTCCGCATCCGCGGTGCAGGCGGCGAGAGCGAGGCAAGGGAGGAGAGCGAGGGCAAGTGAGGCGCGCATGTCTCCCTTTCGTACGGCGCCCTGGAGCGCCGGCTTCCTCGAAAAATCGCGCTTTTTCCGCGCAAAATCGCCCAAAAACGTTGAATGATCCCGGCCGGTTCGCGTCACGGACCGTGGGCATAGAACGTGACGTCGTCGACGCGGGCCGTGGCAGGCGCCGTGTCGCCCGACGTGATGCCCGCGCGGGCCTCGGCGCGGCCATCGGAGAGCATCACGGTCAGCGGGAGGACGATGAGGTCGCCGCCGTCGACGAGCACCTCGATGCGCCCGAACGGCGGCGCCGTCGTTCCATAGGTCTCGACCGCGAGCACGACCTGCCGCCACTCGCCCGGCTTCGGCTCGTTGCTCACGAGATCCGATCGCGCGCTGCACCCTGATCCGGCGCACGAGTCGAAGTGCTGCTCGAGCGCGATGCCGGCGGGACGGACCGCGAGGCCGATGCGTGTCGCATTTCCCGAAGCGTCGATGACCGCGAGCTCTGGACCTCCGACCGCCACCGCGGGGAGCGCGTCGACGCGCAGCGCGAGCTCGAGCACACCGACCCACTGCCCACCGACCACGCCGCCGTCGCGGGTGAGGTACGCCGCGTCGCCCGCGCCCGACGTGACGGCGCGCAGCGCATGCGCGCCGAGCGACGACGACGGTCCCGGGAAATCGATCGCGCCGCCCGGCGTGAGGACCGTGCTCGTCCATCGTGTCGCCGGCGATGCCTCTTCGAAATCGTCGCAGAACGCGCCCTTCTTGCACGTCGCGATCGCGAACGGGCCGGCTGCAGGCGCGAGGTGCTTCGTGGCGGATGCGGAGACGGCGATCGGGATCAGGCGCTCGTTACTGCCGAGCTCTGGGAGCTTCGCGCCGGGCGGACCCGGATCCGAGAGCGCGATCACGGGATCGCCCGACAGGTCATCGCCGCTGGTCACCGACCCCTGCGCGCAGCCTGCCGCCACCATCGCCAGCGACGCGACCAGCGCGAGCGAGGCGGGCATTTCGAGCAGAGCGCGCCTCATGGTTCCAACGTACGAGCGCACGGAGCAAGCTGTCCCATTCGAAGCAACGCGCCGCGCGCGATCGGGAGGACGCTGGCCCACACGCACGCACGAGCACGTGCTGCGCCAACCGTCTGCTCGTCCGCAGCTTCGAGCAACGTTCGTCCACGGTCGACCTCGCACGCGCAAAAAGCCGCGTTACGATGAGCAGTGGCATGGCGAGTGACAAGAACGACGCAGAAGACCGGGACGACGCGAAGAAGACACGTGAGCTCATCGCCGAAAACATCCGTCGCGTCGAAGAGATGCTGCGGTTCTTGCCCCTGTCGGACGCCACTGTGAACGACCTACGCGCCAAGATCGGTCTGCTCCGCACCATCCTCCTCGAGCAGCGCGCTCCGGCGTTCGCGCTCGTCGGACGTCGCGGCGCCGGCAAGTCCTCCCTGGTCAACGCGCTCTTCGGGGCGAAGGTGGCCGAGGTGGGACACGTCAAGGCGCAAACCGGACGCGGCAAGTGGTTCGAGCACAAGACCGAGCGCGGCTCGCTCTCGATCCTCGACACGCGCGGCGTGCAAGAGGGCTCGACGCCGGCCGAGACGGACGCCGCGAAGGACGCGGTGGCGTCGATCGTCGTCGAGCTCAAGAAGAAGGTGCCCGACGTCATCCTCTTCCTCGTGAAGGCCTCGGAGGCCGACAGCGCGATCGACGCCGACCTCGCCGCGCTCGAGCGCGTGTACGCGGAGATCGAGCGTGAGCATCGCTTCCGGCCGCCGCTCGTCGCGATCGCCACGCACTGCGACCTGCTCGAGCCGAAGGCGACGCGCCTCCATCACGCCGGCGAGAACGCCGAGGACCTCGAGGAGAAGCTCGCGCGCGTCAGCGAGGTCGAGCACCACCTCGAAGGAAAGATCAAAGAGCGCGGAAAGCTCGCGCCGCATCTCGTGTGGACGCGCGGCATCAGCACGTACATCTCGTTCACCAAGGACGGCGGCGTGCGCGCCGACGAACGGTGGCGCATCGAGGAGCTCGTCGGCACTCTCTTCAAGCATCTCCCGGACGCCGGACGCGGGACGCTCGTCCGCATCGCGCGCGTGCGCGGTCTGCAAGAGGAGCTCGCGAGCAACCTCACGCGCGCGACTGCCGCGATCTGCGCCGGGGTCGCCGCGCTCCCCATTCCGGTTGCGGACGTGATCCCGATCACGACGCTCCAGGTCACGCTGATCGCCGGGATCGCATGGCTCTCGGGAAGACCCCTCGATCGCAAGGCCGCGGCGGAGTTCCTCGGCGCGATGGGCGCGAACGTCGGCCTGGGCTTCGCGTTCCGCGAGGGCGCTCGCGCGCTGATCAAGTTCGTCTTCCCCGGCGCGGGGTCGATGGTGTCGGGCGCGGTCGCGTTCGCGGGGACGCTCGCCGTCGGCGCCGCGGCGCGGAACTACTTCCTGCGGAACACGTCGATCGAGGACGCCAAAAAAGCGTTCGAGACCACGAAGACCGCCGCCGAAAAGGGCGATACGCAGGAAGACGAAGCGACCGCGTCGAAGAGGCGCGACTGGGACATCAACTGACGGCGCCACGAAACCGCCGACCGATCGCGTAGCCCTGACTTTGCATCAGGCGGCCTCGCGATGGAGGACGCGTCGAAGCTCGACGTCGCGATCTGGGCTTGGGTGGTCCTTGCTGCGGTCGTCGTGTGCGGCGTGCTCGTCGAGGCGCTCGCCCATCGCGGGAAGCATCACGTCGGCAGGAAGAGCGCGATCTTCTGGAGCCTCGTGTGGATCACGGTCGGGCTCGGGTTCGGCGCGCTCGTGGCGCTCCGGTTCGGAGCGGACGCTGGTGAGGACTATCTCACGGCGTTCCTCGTCGAGAAGAGCCTCAGCGTCGATGACCTCTTCGTGATCTTGCTGGTCTTCCAGCGCCTCGACATCCCCCCGCACTATCAGCACCGCGTCCTCCAGTGGGGGATCCCGGCCGCCCTCGTCATCCGCGCGGTGTTCGTCGCGCTCGGCTCGGCGGCGATCGGCGCGTGGCACGAGATCATCTACGTCCTCGGCGCCTTCCTGATCGTCACAGCCGTGCGGACGGCGCGCGCGGGAGTCGGAGTCGACATGGCTGGCGAAGGTCGGCTCCTTCCCTTCTTGCGGCGTCACCTACCCTTCACGGACCGATTGCACGGGCACCGGTTCATTGCCGTCGAGCATGGACGTCGCGTCGCAACGCCCCTCCTCCTCGCGTTGATCGCCATCGAGGTCACCGACGCGATCTGTGCCGTCGAGGCGGTCCCAGCCGTCTTCGCGATCACCGACGAGCCGCTCATCTTCTACAGCTCGAACGTCTTCGCGCTGCTCGGGCTGCACGCGCTCTACCTCGTCCTCGCCGATGTCCTCGCCGACCTGAGATACCTCCGCTACGGGCTGGCGGCGATCCTTGCGCTCGCCGGCATCAAGATGCTCGCGTCGAAGGTCGTCCACCTACCGCACGTCGTGTCCTTGTCGATCACCGTCGCCATTCTCGTGGCGACGATCGTTCCGAGCGTCGTGGCGAAGCGGCGCAAGGATCGGCGGAGCGCTGGCGACGCCGAAGGCCACGCCGCGGCCGTGTGAAGCGCCTCAGCGACGCGAAGCTCGTCGTGACGCCATCCGCGTGGCGAGCGCCGATGCGCGTTCGTGGCCGCGCTCGAGCGCGCGCGACCAGAGCTCGCCGCTCTGCTCGCCAGGCCGACCGGCGCGCGCGAGCTCCGCGCAGATCGCCGTCGCGAAGGCGTCGCCGGCGTCACCGAGCGTGGTCGCCGCGTCGGCGCCGCTCGCTCCGCGCGCCTCTGGGCCGCGCGCGACCTCGCCGAACGGGCCGCTCGCGAATGCCGATCCTGCGCCGTCGCTGAGCGCGAGGACGGCGTTTTTCCGAAGCGCGGCGCGCATCGCAGCGGCGTCCATGTTGAGACCGAAGAGATCTTCGGCGCTGCACCACACGACGTCGGCTTCGCGCAGGACCATGAGGATCGATCGTGCGTCGCGGCCTTCCCACAGCTCCCATCGCGCGTTGACGTCGACGACCACGACGCTGCCGGCGCGCCGCCCGGCCCGCGCCGCTCTGCACAACGCGGCGCCGTGCGAGACGATCGGCGACATCCCCGAGAGCAAGAGGACCTGCGACGACCATCCTTCGGGAACCGAGACCGGTCGCTCCTGATCGCGGACCTCCACCACCTGGCGCGCGCCGCCGCGCACGAGCACGATGCCGCTCGCCGGCTGCGCGAGCTGCACGCCGCCGACGTCGACGCCCGCCTCCGCGATGCGCTCCTTGGTCGCGCGGCCGAGCGTGTCGTCCGAGAGGACCGTCGCGAGCCCGACGCGAAGGCCTTGCCGCGCCAGCGCGAGCGCCGCGTTGATCGCTCCGCCGCCGAGCCGAAAGCGCATGCTGCTGTCCGCCGCCTCGGCGACGCCGACGAGCGCCTCGCCCGCGCAGATCACGTCGAAGGAGCGCATGATGGGAGTGTAGACCCGGGCCGCATCCACGCCACCACCAGATTCGAGTGACTTTCGCGCCGGACGGCGCTTTCCTGCAGCCGCCATGCGTTCGCCGCGTCCCTCCCACGCTCGCCGCGCCGGCGGCCTCGTCATGATCGGCGCGCTCGCCGTTCTCACCGTTCTCTCCGCTGCTTGTGGTGGACAGGACGACGATCCCGACGGCGCTCGCGTCCTCTGGGCGAAGGTCAACGCCGGCTCCGGGTTCGCGACGTGGCAGCGCGCTCCCGGGTACGCGACTCGAATGCCGAGCTTCACGGCGCACGCCAACGCCGTCGAGATCTTCGTGAGCCCCGAGGTCAGCGCGACGCTCGTGACGCCCACGAAGGACATGCCCGCAACGGCATGGCCGGTCGGGTCGATCGTCGTGAAGGAGGCGTTCTCGAGCGTGCGCGGCGGCTCGCGCAAGGCGGTCGCGATCATGGAGAAGCGCGCCGACGGGTGGTTCTGGGCCGAGTACGACGACAGCGGCACCTCGACCTACTCCGGACACCCGACGGTGTGCGTCGACTGCCACGCGCATCGCAAGAGCTACTCCGACTGGGTGTACAGCTTCGAGCTCCCGCGCTAGACGTGCCGCGCAGCGAATGACCGACGCGCATCTGTCCGCACGTCTCGAGGCCGCGCTCCTCCGCGAGGTCGCCGAGCAGTATCGACATCTCGCCCTCGCCTACTTCAAGGGCGCGCTCAAGATCCCGCAGTTCGAGCTCGTGGTGTCGCGCGCGCGGCTCGGCCGGTGGCTCCCGGAGACGCGGACCATCGAGCTGTCGCGCCCACTCGTCCTCGAGCAGCCGTGGGGCGTCGTCGTCGAGGTGCTGAAGCACGAAATGGCGCACCAGTACGTGAGCGAGATCCTCGGCGAGCAGGCCGAGACCGCGCACGGCCCGCGATTCCGTGCAGTATGCACGAAGCTCGGGATCGACGCGGCCGCGGCGGGCATGCCTATTCCGAGCCCGAGCGCGGTCCGCGCCGAGCACGGCAAGATCGGCGAGCGCATCGCGCGGCTGCTCGCGCTTGCCGAGAGCTCCAACGTCCACGAGGCCGAGGCTGCCATGGCCGCGGCGCAGCGCCTCTTGCTCAAGCACAACCTCGAGCTCCGCCACACGCGGTCGGCGCAGGGCTACTCCTGGAAGCACCTCGGCGAGCCCACGGGTCGAACGACGGAGGCCGAGCGCGTCCTGTCGCTCATCCTGGGCAAGCACTTCTTCGTCGAGGCGATCTGGGTGCCCGTGTACCGGCCGGCGCTCGGCAAGCGCGGCAGCGTCCTCGAGATCTGCGGCACGCCCGAGAACGTCGAGATCGCCGAGTACGTCCACGGCTACCTCGTGCAGACCGCGGAGCGCCTGTGGATGGAGCACAAGGTCGAGCAGGGCATCTTCTCGAACCGCGAGCGACGCACGTTCCTCGCCGGCGTGATGAGCGGCATGAGCGAGAAGCTCGCGCGCGAGGCGAAGAAGAGCGCGAGCGCGGGCATGGTCTGGATCGCAGACGCCGATCTCGACGGCTACTTCCGCAGCCGGCACCCGCACGTCCGTCACGTCCGTTACCAGGGCCAGCGTCGCACCGACGCGTACGCCCACGGCCGGGAGGCCGGTCAGAAGATCGTGATCCACAAGGGTGTGAAGGGCACCGCGACCGACCGCGGACTGCTCCTCGGACCACGTCGCTGAGCACCTGAGCGCCGAGCGGACGTCGAGCGCGCGCGCTACCATGGCGCGTATGACGTGGACGCTCTTCGACACGCCTCTCGGATCGTGCGGAGTTGCCTGGACGGATGCAGGCCTCACGTGGGTCCAGCTCCCCGAGGAAGATCGTGCGGCGACGCGCGCACGCCTGCTCTCGAAGATGCCCGACGCCGGCGACATGGCGAGCGAGAAGCTCGCGCCGCCCTGGGTGAAGGACGCGATCGCGCGCGTGCGCGAGCACCTCCGAGGCAAGCCGCAGGACCTCACGCGCGTGCCGCTCGATCTCTCGCGCGTCGCGCCGTTCACGGCGAAGGTGTTCCGCGCGGCGCAGGCGGTACCCGCGGGTCGGACCGCGACGTATGGAGAGCTCGCGGGGATCGCCGGCTCGCCCGGTGCATCACGCGCGGTCGGTCGGGCGATGGCGACGAATCCGTTCCCGGTCATCGTGCCGTGTCATCGCGTGGTCGCTGCCGGCGGCGGCGCGGGCGGATTCTCCGCGTACGGCGGCCTCGTGACGAAGGAGAAGATCCTGAAGCTCGAGGGAGGGACGCTCGCGCGACGCGGAGGCGAGGACCAGAAGCAAGCGTCGCTCTTCACCGGCGAGCCCGGCCCGCGCAACCTCCCGTTCGACGGCGACGCTGCGCTGCGCGCGCTCACCGACGCCGACCCGCGCCTCGGCAAGCACATCGCGAAGACCGGTCCGCTCGGGCTCCAGCTGAAGGAGACGGAGGGCACGTTCGCGGCGCTCGCCGAGTCGATCGTGTACCAGCAGCTCTCGGGTCGCGCCGCGGCGACGATCTTCGGTCGCGTGCGCGCGCTCTATCCAAGTGGCCGCCTCGATCCGAAGAAGGTGCTCACCACCGACGACGCGAAGCTGCGCGGCGCCGGCCTCTCGGCGGCGAAGCTCGCCGGCTTGAAGGACCTCGCCGCGCGCACGATCGCAGGAGAGATCCCGACCCTCGCGGCGCTCGAGCGCATGGACGACGAAACGATCGTGGAGAAGCTCACCGCAGTGCGCGGCGTCGGACGATGGACCGTCGAGATGCTCCTCATCTTCCGGCTCGGTCGTCCGGACGTGCTGCCGGTCGCCGACTACGGCATCAAGAAGGGCTTCGCGCGCCTCTTCCCGAACCCGGAAAAGAAGGGCGGCCGTACCAAGTATGGCCCAGACGAGCTGCCGTCGATTCAGGCCCTCGAAGCGCGCGCCGAGCGATGGCGCCCCTTCCGTTCCGTAGCGAGCTGGTACCTGTGGCGCGCGCTCGACGACGCCACGTAGCACGGAGGCAGCACCTTCACTTGCGCGCGGTCTCGCGCATGTGATGCCTGAGAGCCTCACGCGCTCGCGTCTGTCGACCCCGACCCGTTACGTGTCGTACGATGTCTCCGTCATGGCGCGCAACCGGCGGCCGGGTGAGCAGGACCTCACCGAAGGAATGCGGCTTCTGGACCGCTACACGATCCTCGACCGGATCGGCAGCGGAGGCATGGCCACAATCTACCGCGCCACGGACGATCGTCTCGACCGCGTCGTGTGCATCAAGCTGCTGCGCACAACCCTCGTCGAGGGATCGGGCAGCAACAACACCAGCGGCCGCGCGGTCTACAAGGCGACGTACTCGCACTTCCTCCAGGAGGCGCTTGCGCTCTCGAAGCTGCAGCACCCCAACACGCTCCGCATCTACGACTTCGGGTATCTGGATTCGAACCCTCCCGCCGCCGCTCCGACCTCCTCCGATGCGGGCGCGCCGTTCCACGTCTCCGAGTACCTCGACGGCGGCAATCTCGAGACTCACATCCGACTGCGTGGCGCCATCCCCGCCGACGAGGCGCTCGGGATCCTCGAGAACATCAGCGGCGCGCTCGCCGAGGCGCACGAGCACGGGATCATCCATCGCGACATCAAGCCCTCGAACATCTTGTTCGCGCGCGTGCGCGGTGCGCTCGTCCCCAAGCTCGCCGACTTCGGCATCGCGCACAGCGATCTCCAGAAGAAGCAGCGCGAAGGCGCTCCGAGCACGTTCGACGGCATCGAGTCGGTGAGCACCGTCGCGCTCTTCTCGCCGCGCTGGGCCGCGCCCGAGCAGCTCTGCGGCTCGCCGGAAGGCCCGCGCACCGACGTCTACGCGCTCGGTCTGCTCGCGGTCTTCATGCTCGCGGGGCGCGTTCTGTTCGGCGACGAGGACGTGCGTCTCACGTTCAACGATCGCGTGCGCGGCGACACGCTCGTCAACGCGCGGCTCGCGCAGATCGGCTTCGGCGGCGACGTCGGGCGCGTGCTCGCTCACTCGCTCGTCGCTCGCGCCGAAGACCGCATCGCGACGGCGCCGGAGCTCTTCGAGCATCTTCGCGACGCGCTGAAGGTCCGCGCGCCGAACAGCATCGCGCCG
>OUNM011097336.1_pt1 | contig 26334 bp, 32 predicted proteins | sample 1769961 | NCBI WGS metagenome assembly OUNM01 (sample SAMEA3914820, study PRJEB12502) | metagenome | biome: forest; material: soil | place: USA | collected 2012-03-12 | depth 0.3 m | reverse complement strand
CCCCTCCTCCCCCTCCCCCCCCCCTCCACAACCCACGCCACCACCACCACCAAAACCCCAACCACCATCTAACCCCCCGCAGACCAGCAGCAGCAACACCAGCGCCGCAAGCGTAATCTTCGGCTCCAAGCTCGCCGGCCCCGCGCACGAGCGCGCCGAGCGCCTGGCCCGCCTGCGCGCCGCGAGCCGCCTCGTCGCGGGCGTGCTGGTGCCGCCGCGGCCCGACGAGCCCGACAACTGCTGCATGAGCGGCTGCGTCAACTGCGTGTGGGACGGCTACCGCGACGAGATGGAGGCGTGGGCCGCGGCGAGCGCCGAGGCCGAGCGGAGGGTGGCGGCTGCCGCGGTCGGGGAGGCGGTCGGGGTCACCGAGGAGGCCATGGGCGGCGTGAGCAGAGGGAGGGCGGGGATGGAGTTGGGGGTGCATGAGGAGGTGGCCGAGAGGATGGACGAGGATGGTGGGGGTGTGGATGTGTCGGGGTGGGGGGACGGCAAGGGCGTGGTCGGTGGCGGGGAGGGGTTCTGGGATGAGGAGCTGTATAAAAATGTGCCCGTGGGGATACGGGAGTTTATGAAGCAGGAGAAGAGGCTGAAGGAGAAGCACTTGCGGGAGGGCACCGTGGGCGGGTAGACGTCCTCCCGCGGGTCGTTGTATCATAATTCCGACGTTCAAGACGGGGGGGTTGCGATAGACCGGTGAGGTTTGGGGCACGTAATAGACCGTTTTCACCCAGAGGAGTGTTCCGGTTGGTGGAAATTGGGGGGCATTAGTCGATCTGGGCTCTATATATCCCGAAAACCGCATCCACGCGCGCACTCCAACTGCCAAGCGCAGTCATCCTCAACCATGCTCTCCACCCAGGACAAACTCCAACGGGAATGCTCGCTGTTACCGAAACGCACCGCCGAGTGCCCGGCGTCCTTTTCGGGGGACCGCCGCACGGCAACTCGTATCTCCCTGCGACTTGTGCTCCAAGATGCCCGGATATTGGTGGGGTTGACCCTCCCCTCCTCTCGACTCGTCTACGCGCACATAGTGTGCGGTGGGTTGCTGTATGTTACTCGGCTTCTGCCTCGTTGCTGCCCCTTCACAGGCCGTTCTTGGCCAAGGCGGAGGCGGCATGGCTGTCGTGCTCGTCGATGTCGATGGCCTCCCACGGGTAGCAGATCCACTCGTCGCCGACGGTCCGCGCGGCCAGGTAGCGGCCGTTCGTGATGTCGTCGGGGAGGGTGCCCTTCTTCGGCTTGTCCTTGTTCTGTTTGAGTCGGCGGCAGATCAGCATGTGATTTCTCGTCTCTCGCGACAAGAGCAACGCAGCAAGCAGCAACACGTACGTGTAGGACGAAAATGGCAAACTCGGTATTGAGGTCGCTCCCGATCTTGGCGCGGGCCTCCTCGACGTCCTTCTGCAGCTCCTTGACGGCGTACTCGAGGGTGGTGCGGGTGTCGTCGACTTCGTCGACGATTAGGACGCGCTTGCCGACCAGGTTGGCCATCTCGCCCAGGGCGGTCAGGTCGAGCCACTGTGTGCGCGTGACCTTGGTGCCGACGGCCTCGACCTCCTCGTCGACGGCCTCGGGCAGGCGCTCGTACAGGGACAGACCGATGGCCTGGATGGGGATGTTGGGGCTGCCGGGCTGCTTGAGGAACGAGCGCAGGATGCGGGCGGGCACGTAGCCGCCGCCGCCGATGGCGATCATCAGCTGCGGCTTGAAGTCGGCCAGGATCCGCGGCGCGGCCTCCTGGCACAGCTTGTGCACCTGTTGTTTTGCATCGCGGGTCAGTTACCGTCCGAGGCGTGTTTTGTTGAGAGCTTTGTAACTCGGCCTGGACGGCAAGGGGCGCTTACATCGTTGTAGGTAACGTAGAGTTTCTCGACCATTTTAGCGGTTGGCGGGGCTGCTTCTTGGTCCCGGTCCAGTCGATCGTCTCACAGCAGCAGGACGCGGCTAGCTCCGTGGATGGCGGGGTTGGATGGCACGGCGTTGAGGTGGACGGCTTCAAGCAGTAGATCGGTCGGATCAGCGAGCGGCACGGGTTACCAAGCGAAAAGACGGCGGATGGATATTTTTTACGGTGGAAATGGAAACGAGAATCAGTGAAGTGCATGTGCTTGAAGGCAGAAAAAAAAACGTTTCCTAATCCTTAACCCCACCATGGATGCGCCCGGCCCAAGGGGGGGGGTTCGCGAAGAAAAAAAGTAGGAACCCCGCAGCCGTTCGCCATGACGCGGGCAGGCAACAGCCCGGCACCTACCCAGTTATCTACCCAGATAGGCAGGCAATGTCTTACACAACGACCGCACATGCCACGATTCTGGCCTTCGCTGTGGTTGTTGGCGGGCATTCCCCACCAGCCAAACCATCCACACAACATACCACATTCCCTCACTTGAAGGCTCGCTGGACCCGACTTCTTCAGCGACAAGCACTGGCAGCCCTGGAGCAGAGCCACAGCACCCGCGCCCGCCCAGCCCGGCAGATGGGGCGCTAACGATTAGTGGAAGGTCGGGTGCCCCACGGCGGGGGTCGCCGGAGGCCCGCTCTGCTTGCCCATCACGCCCATGGAGGCGCTGAGGCGTTCACCGCGCCAGGTTCAGCGACCTGCAGACGCAACCCACCTCAGGGACCCTTGGAGGGAATGGTCGGGCTGTGAATGGTCGGGCGGTGGATGGCCGGGCTGTGTATGGCCGGGCTGTGGATGACCCCTCATTCCACGATCGTCGAGAGCTCCTCGCTGTGATTGAACACCTGTCACAGCGGCAGAAATGTCTCAGACGATTGCCCTCGAAGGCCTCACGGCCCTAGACGGTCCCGCGGCCGACGGCGACAATGCTGTGGAGTAAGTCAGGGACTTGGTTCCCGCTGTCACTCGGGCCTCTCCCAAAACCCCACTGGCGTCTGCTGGCATTGACATCTCAATGCTGAGTTGCTGACCACGCCGGCTATTCCCACAGCTATGTCTTCTTGCACGGTCTGAACGGCAACCCCCAGGAGACATGGACGTACGAGACCAAGGATGGCTCGGGCTTCTTCTGGCCCAGACAGCTCCTGCTCGACATCCCTGGGTGTCGCGTCTTGACTTTTGGCTACAATGCCCTCTTCGAGCGCGCTCTCATCGACAATACCACGAACATCAACGCGATTGCTGAAACCCTGGTCACGCAACTGATAACCAACAGAAAGGGCGCTGAGTATTTGAACCGGCCGTTGATTCTCGTTGCTCACAGCTTGGGCGGGCTGGTCATCAAGCGGGTACGGGATTCCGGTATTTCCTCTGCCAAAGTCGCAGGCTCTCTCTCTACACAACTCAAATGAGATTGCTGACCCAGCCTGACTTCAATTTTCTCTCAGGCACTATGCAACATTCACCGTGACCGCCATTCTGGGTTGGCAAACCGAAAGATCAGAGAGCAAAACGCAATCTACGACTCTCTGGCCGGCATCATCTTCATGGGAACTCCCCATGCCGGGAGCCACGTTGCGGATGCCGTTAGAACTAAACTGCTGAAAGCCATCGCGAGAGCAACCTTCAAGAAGGCACCGGAGAAGTTGATCACCGCCTTATCGGCCCACTCCTCGGAGCTGCAAGACCTAAGCGACAGCTTCGAGAACACGACCATCTTCACCCAGCACGTCATAGAAATCTGCACCTACTACGAATCAATGACCCAAAAGTTCGCTGGGGAGGAGGTATGCTGTCTTCGTTTATCCTGTCTCGCTCTTCTTTGATGCCCATCTGCCCCTTTTCAAGCCTTTGCTTGTTGATTGCTGGGGGCGTGTCGTAAGAAGCAGTTGCACCCTAGATGGCTGTGGCAATTCGGGTTGGGGACTATTGTCTCTGAGACTTGAAGTCCTCGCGCAGTCTTTTCAAGCCGTCTGACCCCCTTCTCAACGAATAGGTCGTCCCACGCGACTTGGCTATCTTGCACTACCTTAACGAGCGCAAGGAACCAATCCCCAGAGAGCACACCAAGATGACCAAGTTCGAAAACGCCCAGGACAATTTGTACAAGTCGATCCGCGAGAGGCTGAAGGATATGGCCGCGGACGGGTTGGAAGGACAGAGGGCACGCCAAGGTCAATAGCTCCAACATCAGATTGAACGTTTCGTTTTCTTTTCTTTTCTGACACTTGACTCCTTCAGCGACCTACCGCATCCTGCAAATCCCTAGTAATATTGCTAGAGCACATGTCGGCCATTTCCTCTCCACCTGTGGTAACGGCGAGCTCGGCCCGCCAGCAGGAATCCGCGTACATTCCCTGGCGTCACGCGCGGGGCAGAGCCAGTCGACCAAGATGGCTACTGTGACATTTGCCAGTGTACCTGCTATCTTGCTGGAGAAGAGGAAGGGCAAGGAGAAGCAGTGGTCCATCCCCTTTGTGCACGAGGGGAGCCACAGGGTCCTCACGGTTGATGTTCAGGCTGCCTTCAACGGCTTCACCTTTCTCAACGATGTCCCGCTTGACGACCATACTATGGAGTGAGTTCTCGGGTCTCTTCGGGGTTCGAAAGATTCAAGCGCTAACCGGCAACAGCGTTGTTGCACTGCCTGGCCTAGGCTACGACCCATTTACCAGCTGGCAGTATAACGCCGCTGCAGACCCCTTCATGTGGTTGAGGGACAGTTTACCGGATCTCATACCTGGGGCTCAAATTGCTATATATGGGTATGACGCGGACTTCAACAGCCAATACGATCCGGTTTCAATCCAAAGCATTGCGATATCGCTGATTTCAGCACTTCGTGGCATCGGTCGGTCTGCTCTGTCGGCGAAGCCGGTCGTCTTCCTGGCACACAGCTTAGGAGGCACCATTCTCAAACAGTGTCTGATCGAACTGGCCAACTCGGGACAGTCTGAGCTTTTCATGCTTCAGACAGTCAAAACGTGCATATTTATGGCAGTTCCCAACTGCCTTCCCGACCCCTCCGAGCTCGCCGCCATTCTGACCAGCCAGCATTTAGATGGACTGCTCAAGGAACTCCAAGCCGCGAGGAACGTCAGATATCTCGAGTCGATGAGTGGGATGCTGGGCGGGATTTCGCAAGCAAATGGAATTCGACTGTGTTCGGGCTTCGAAACGGTCAAATCCGGCATCACCGCATCCAAAGTGAGTCGTCTTTCTACCAGGGAGGAGGTGTCGTTGCGGGGAGTAGTCTTCCCTTGTCCATCACGTCAACGTCCAGGCTAACGAGCAAGCAGGAAATCATCGAAATCGGCGAACCGAGGCACAAGTCTGCATTATTGCTCCAAAAAAGCCAGTCCGTTCAGGAAGGATCTCAAAAATCGGACCAGTTCCCAATCGCCAAACCTCACAGGGAAGTGATTGCACTCGAACCCGGGAACCAGGCGATAGATACCATTGCTGCCTTGATCAAGGACACCATGCAGTCGATTTCTGCGTCAGATGTGGTACCCAATGCGCCTGACGTTGGGACAAGCAACTGGAAAAGTTCATGGACAGGTCTCATTTCGTTCTTCGGGAGAGGACCATCGGCTGAAGGTAGGTAAAGGTTTCGTCCACCCTTGAGGGCACTAATAACTGACACTGTGTTCTCCCCAGCTTCGGCCACTCGGCAGAAGCCAATGAGAGCCGATGATGACGACGATGGAACCTTGTATCATCAGTTTCTCTCAACCCTCAAAGACTACGGTGCCGAACGGGAAGAGGGGATCAGTGAGGCCTACCAAGACACTTTCGACTGGATATGGACGAATCAGGAAGTTGGCTTCCCTGCCTGGATCGCCAACGATCAGCCGTTGTTCTGGATCCGTGGAAAACCAGGGTCTGGGAAGTCAACACTGATGCGACACATCTGGGATCATCCGAATCTACCTGGATTGATCGGCAAAGGAACGCAAGATAGGCCGAAAGTCAAAGCGGCCTTCTTTTTCTATTATCGCGGCACCCACCTTCAGAAGTCTTTTGAAGGAATGCTCCATACCATCTTACTCCGACTTTTGACTCTCGAGCCACGCTTGGCTCTCATCCTTCTCCCCGAGTTTGCAAAGCTGGATTCTCAACAGCGGGCTCACTACGTCTGGACCCTCCCAAAGTTGATGAAGGCATATGAGGACATACTCGTCCGCAATGCGTTGCCAGTCGACATTTTGCTCTTCATCGACGCATTGGACGAGTACGACGGTCCTCCCGAAGCGATAGTAAACTTCATTCAGTCGTCGGTGCAAAAGTCTCACCACGGTGCAACAAGCCTCAAAGTATGCTTCTCGAGCCGAGAGTGGGAGGCTTTCGAACAAAGCTTCTCTCGTGGACCTGGCTTCCGGATTCACGACTACACCAAGGCAGACATTGAGCGGTACATTTCATCACGACTTTCCAGCGACCCGAACATTGCTAAGAGACTTGATTCTGGCAGTGAGCAAGAACGGTCGGAGATTCGGAGAATGGAAAAGAGTCTTGCTGAGCGGGCCAACGGTGTTTTCATTTGGGTGAGGGCAGTCATCGACGAGATACACCGCCTTTTCTCCCAGAACACCCCTACGAGCGAACTCTTGGGGTTCCTGAAGGACGTCCCAAGCGATCTGGATCAACTCTACACGGATTCTGTCAAGCGATTGCCCCACGAGTTCCGGAGAGAAGCGTACTACATGTTCGAGATTATGCTGAGGTCCGATCGGCAGTTATCACCAAGTGATCTCAAGCAGGCGGTCTTATGCTCGATGCATCAAAGCCTCGATGATTGCGTCCGCGAGGTGCAGGGCGAAAACATGCAGCTGGATTCGATTCCCAACGCGCCAGACCGGTGGGTCAACGAACGTGGAGCGGGTTTGGTTGAAATTCAGCACAACGGAGATACTCGGTTCATCCATCAAACGGTTCTCGACTTTCTTTCTAGGCCTGGCTTCCGCGGCACCATCTTCGGCCATGCCTTCGAGTTACCTCGGGAGAACGGATATTCCCTCGTGTTAAAATGGCTGCTTGCACGAGCCGAAGCCGCATTTCGTGCGACTTCAGCGGAGGATTTCGAACAAGGCCGTATCCCTATCCGGGCCTCTCCAGCAGTATTCTTCAACATCTTGGCTCTTTCAGAGCAGACAACCGGGAGAAGCATGAGGAAACTCCTGGGCCAATTGGATGTTCGAATCATGCGGGATGAGTTGAGGTGGTTGAAATCTGAGTATGCCAATGCCCATATCCGCAACCCGTTATACTCTTTTGCTGCTGTGCATGGTCTCATGCTCCTTCTGGAAGAGGTCTCCCGCGGACCCCAGGGTGGGATCCCAGACAAGGAAGAGGTATCCATTCTTCACTATCTCTGCATCCTGGCCAACAACCCCTACCCTCCCGAGGAATTTGGCCAGTGGACCGGTTTTCCATACGACCGGGAGAACATGGCCACCACGGCCTCGTTCCTCCTCCGCCATGGAGCCAGGCTAAATGCGAAATACAAAGATGAGACGCCCTGGAAAGCTCTTTTCGACCGTACCTTGTATTCCAAGTTCAACGGTCGGGGCCAAAACTACACTGAGCACCATCCAGCCAATGCTCTCATCAGCGTCATGCTCCGAGAAGGGCAAGATCCCAACGAAGATGTCAGTCTTCAAATACGACGCCGTGGGACAATGACGACGGCCACCGTCACAACTCTCCACATAGCAACAAGAGATATGGCCGAAATTCTGCTCCGCCATGGCGCCAACGTGAACGCGCTCGACAGCCACGGCCGGACCCCTCTCGATCTCGCCTGTGGCGCAGGAGGAAACCCATACGAACTGGGTGACCATGTGCGACCCGAGGAGGCGTACCCCTTAGCCTCCCTTCTGGTCAGGCACGGCGCAAAGCTGACAAAGGAGGGCCATGCTGCGTGGCCTGGTTTCCTCTCGCGCCTAGTCACGCTCGCACCGGAGATCGAAGCGAGCTTCTCAGACACTTTCAAGAACCCGGGTGTCATACGACATACCACAACAGAAAAGCTGGCCCAGGGGGCAAAAAGATTCAAGGCTCGAGTGACGAAGTGGTGAAACAAGCCCTTGATTTTCCTGTTCCTTTAAACGTTGCGAGGAAAGAACTACGATAGGATTGGAGTTGGGGCAGTTGACCCGGATTGTATATCGTCCACGGGCGACGCGCGCGGTCTTAAGGTTTGGTAATGGCCGAGACTTGGTCCGACGGGCGTTCTCGACAGAGCTTCTTGATGAATTCACAAGCACATTTCCGTCTGTAAGTGACGGGTTTGAAGCAAGCATGCCCTCAACCGACCACCGACAGCGATGTAATCAGAAAGCGGAAACTGGTCGTGTGCAATCTCGACCTCCTTTTTGTGTGTGTCGACCTTGTAGAGATCGAGGTAGACTCGACTTTGTAGATTAAAAATCCATGCGTGTTCAAAACCCAGTGTGATCTCAGGGTCTTCTACAGAGTGGACAGTCACCGGCCAGTCATCCATCCGCCACGAGGATTCTGATCTGAGCACCCTCGACGTTGGAACCAACAGGACAGGCGGCGGCCAATTTCTGTGACCCAACGCAACCCATTTACCCCGCTTCTTCACCTCTGCTCGCTGAAGGGGCCGGAAAGTGCGGGAGATAAGCGGTTTTTCAAGAGTTGTGCGAGATTTTTCCCTCGCGACTTTGGCACGGGACATCGGGGTGTAACATTCATATTCACCTTTTCTTCACCATATACCCTTGTCCCCCTTCATTCCTTGCAATCAGCAGGACTGGTCTTCAGAAAAATGGCGACGACGTACCAGCTCAACGTCAAAGGCATCTTCGACCGCCTTTCGCCACGCGAAAAGCTCTATTCTCATCATTTGGCTCAGGCCGCGTGGCGTGGTAGCAGGATCGTTCTCCGGCAGACCTCGCCTGAAAGCGAAGGCATCTTCGACTTCATAGTCGAGCTACACAAAGCATGCGAAGGGCAGTGGTCAACGCTGGCCAACGAGGACGGCGTCGGACGTGAAGACGTGGAGAGCTTCCTTGACTACGCCGGGCAATTCCTCGCGCATCTGGGTAACTACTACGTAAGCTCTTCTCTCAATGAATGCAACAAATGAAGAAGCCGTTCTAATAGAGCCAGGCCGATGGGAACCGCAAGGTAGTCCCGCGAGTTTCAGCGGATGTCCTCCGGAAGATGGCCCGTATCTCACAAGAAGCGACTTCTCTACTTGACAAGATCATCGACGCCCTTCTCGCCGAGACGCCGAATAGCTTAGGATTTCCCGGTCCCGGCACACAGTCAGCGTACTATCCTGGCCCCGAGACCATCACAAAGGACGAGATCACAGCGATCGCCGAGATTATGGAAAAGAATTCGATCGAGCCTGAGAACACACGCTTGCGCAAGAGCGTCGACGAGGGCGCTCCTGTTTTCCATATCCTACAGGCATCCGTTGAGAACTCCTCGGCTCCCACTGAACTGGACGGAGGCGACCCTGGGTTAATAACAGTGCGTGTTGTGCCCGGAGATCACGCAGCCGAACTCTCGCGCGTCTGCGCGGCCCTTGGGGAAGCGGCCAAGTACGCATCGAACGACACGCAAGTAACGGTTTTGAACGAGTACATCCAGTCTTTCACCACCGGGAGCACCGAGGCATATCGTCGGTCGCAGAAGGCCTGGGTTACTGATCTGTCGCCGAGCGTTGAGAGTGTTTTCGGGTTCGTCGAGCTATACTGGGATCCATACGGTGTCAGAGCGGAATGGGAGGGGATAGTGCCCATCTCGGACCCCGACGAGACGAGGAAGCTGGCTGGCTTAGTCAATGACTCCGCCAAGGTCATTTCTCTGCTTCCTTGGGCGTCCGAGGAGAACGATGGAAAGGGGCCCTTTGAGGCAAGCCTCTTCCGGGCCCCGGACTTCACCATCGTCCACGGTGAGTTCTCTTTTCCACCTAGCCCCCTTCCATGCTCCACTGAGAGGCCTCGAGTCTTGCTGCAACGGGCTTTGTCTGTGTCAGTAATGTGTCTTTTCCAATCTCTTTGGCGTCTATCTTGTCTTGGATGGTGCCAACGTGCTTTCTGGACGACAGCTAACACGGACAGCGCTCGCGTGTTGCGGGAGCGTTGTTTGGGATGGTGTCAATCTGCCGAACGTATGTATGTTTCCGGTTTGTCGATTACTGAAGACTGTCTAGAGCCGTTGTTCCAGCAACGAAGGTCTCTGCTGACCACACTATAGTACAGCGATATTCGGGAAACCTGTGGCTCTAAAAACATCCTCTTCTGGAACCGAATGGCCATCAGGGTCGAGTCACACCCGCCCTCTAGCCACGTCCATCCATCTGAGGCAGAGGCCCTGAAACGCCAGAGCCAGGTGGTCAACTTTGTCACGACATCAATTCACGAGCTGGTCGGGCACGGCAGTGGAAAGCTGCTAAGTGAAACGGCGCCGAACGTTTACAACTTCGATAGAGACCGTCCGCCAACAAGCCCCTTGACCGGCAGGCCTATTGAGTCGTGGTACAAGCTGGGACAAACGTGGACTGGCGTGTTTGGAAAACTGGCAACAACGGTCGAAGAGTGCAGGGCAAACTTGATTTCGTACTATCTTGCCGACGAGAGGGACGTTCTGCGCCTCTTTGGCTTGGAGGATGAAGGCAGCATCTCAGACTGTCAGTTCAGCCTTTTCTTCCCTGCCTCCTGTTCTTTCTGACGTTTATCTGCCGATGTGTAATGTCAGTCATCTATCATGTGTATTTGATGATCGGGACCAAGGGCATCGACGCCCTCGCCTCGTTCAAGGCGGAAGACCAGTCTTGGGGTGACCAGCATGCCAGAGTGAGTCCCTGCTTGTAAAGTGGAAAGCAAAAGACAGATTACTAACAAATCCGACACTAGGGAGCATTTGCTATCCTGAGGCATCTGTTGGGGGATGGTGGCGGCACCATATCCGTTGATCACTCTGAGGGAACCTTGCAGGTCCGTGTCGACCGCTCCAAGATCCTCTCGCACGGCAAGCCTTCGCTAGGTCGGCTACTACTTCGCTTGCACGTTTGGCGTTGCACGGCAGATATCGAAGCATGCAGGGAAGTCTACGAGCCGCTGAGCACCGTTGATGGCGAATTCGAGGTTTGGAGGCAGGCCGCCGTGGTAGCGTGGTCGAATGAGCGCTCCTCGCTGGTACAATCGGAGCCTGGATCGAAGATCGTCCAGCCGAATACTGTGATTGAAAGGGATGGCCGAGTGGCGTTGAAGGTGTACGATGCTAGCAATGAGGGAATCATTCAATCGTTTGTGGACAGAGATATTTGAGGACAAGGGCTGGTGTGAAACATCTCTGGCTCGGGTGTCTGAAGTTCTGAACCATCAAAGCCAGCTATGTACCGTCAAGACCTTCACTGCTTCCCTTTACGATGCTTGACCCATGGAAAGGCGCATATTTACGGGATGGAAAGATCGTGGTCTCATCAATTAGGCCAGCAAGGAACGTGCACGAGCCATATCATATAATTAAGACTCAATTCACGAGCCCGTACTGGCTGCAAACTGAATCTTCTGGAAGCCCACATCTGCTGGACAATCTCCATTTCGGTGTTTCTCTGATCTGGGGGCATTGTTGCATTTCATTACTAGCGTACATTCCAGGTTAACATACAGGCGGCGTTTACAAACAAAAAGGCAGAAAAGCCGTTACACTAAGCCCTGGCACCGTTATCATCGAACTGGAGAAAAGCCTCGATGTCTGTGCTGGTCAGAAAGGGCTCGAAAGAGTCGTAGTTATTGGGTGTAGGATTGGACCAAGAGCCCGGCAATGCGGTGGACGGGGAGCCGAGGGCCTGCGCTGGCGGGGCGCTGTCGGTCCCTGGCTGTTGGTAGCCGAGAGGCTGGGTGTTGTGAAGGAGAGGCAAATCAAGAGCGGAAGAAATCGGTGAGTCGAAGACCGTGGTGACATTCCACAGCGGCGACGGGATAGGATGCGTGTTCGAAAGCGTGGAGGGGCCCGAGGGGAGGGTGGAAGAGGGCCGTCCGGCGCTCCAAGAGGTCGGAAAAGGTGCAGGCACCAGCGCCGGCGCCGCAGGAATGGTGTGCGTGTTGGTGAGGGAGTTGGCAGACCTTCCGGCACTCCGAGATGTTGGGAGAGGTGCAGGCGCCAGCGCCGGAGGCATCTGGATGGTGCGCGTGTTGGTCAGGGAGTTGTAAGGCCCCCCGACACTCGCTGTGGTTTCTCGAAAGGGCCAATCGGCGGCGGTTGATCCCACGTGCCCACTTGCAGCACGGTCGGGGGGGGAGGAAGCGAGTATAACCGGGTACTCCTCCATGACCTCCCAGACTGCAGCCCGGATAACCTCCGTCATGCCATCGATCGAAAACCCCACTGGCAGGAGCCGCCAGGCAAGGAGGTGGTTGTTTACGCCGGCTTCAATACGAGACGGAAGATGTTGCTCCACGAATGCACGGAACACGCGAAGTATCGCCGAATCGGGCGGTGGATCCTGATAGGACTCGTGGTCTTTCCGTCTCGGTCGTCAGTACTCATTCCCACGGCTGCTCTTCGGGCTGGTTTTGGCTTACATGGTGTTGGAAGTTGGTCGGGGGAGACATCAGGGAAGATGATCCGAAAGCAATTGAGCCATCGATCCTCCACCCCGATGTCTCCCTTCTGCCTCTGTCTCAGCTCTTTCTCCTGGGACTGGGTGATGTAGATGATCTCTGCGTCGAGCGATGGGTCCTTGATCTCGCAAGGAGTTTCAGCGCGTTGGTGTTTAGAGAGCGCTGCTTCGTTGAGAAATGGGACGAAGCATCTGTTGCAAGGGAATGTTTGGCTTTTATGGCGGCGGTAGATGTGCTCTCTGTGGATCTAAGGGTTAGCGCCTAGACAACCTAGCAGCAGGACGAGGGGCCTACTTTGTTCTGTGCACATCGGGCCAGCCGGGCCCACGGCACGACTTCTGCAATTTCTCGCTCTCGGGGTATCTCTTGTAAAACGGGCACGCAAACCTTTTGAGAGGCTCTTCCGGCCGCGTCTTAGATGTGGATTCTATCCGTTTTCTCTTTTCGCCGTCATCACCGTCCCCCCGGCCGGGGTTACCACCCTCGTCTTCATCCAGCGCGCGCTTCCTGCCAGTTGTCAGAGTGGCGGCAAGGGAGGACTTGCCCGCATCACCCGAGGGCGGCTGGGAAGATGAGGAACCTGGGTTGTTATCCTGCACTGGCCGCTGGGTTCCGGCGCTTTGAAGCATCATCGTTTGCAGCCTCCGTGTGATGTGGTCTACCGCCTCTTCCTTTAGTGAGATCAGAACCAACAGCAGAATGGGGTCGAATGGCGTCGGCGAGGCATCGAATTCCTCTATTAGCGATAGGTCTGTGTGGTCCGTCACGACAGACATCGTATCTTCGTCTTCACTGATGTCCTGGGCTGTTTCATCAGGTCTCACAAGCTCACCCACTGTCGTGGCTGAAATGTTGGACCCCTCGGGGGACGTCTCTCTGGAGAAGTCGGACGCGGTCTCGGAAAGCTGGGGTTCCGGCAGTTCCCCATCAGCACGGCTCTCAGTCGCGGGTAGATCGACCGATGCACAAGATGAGGCAAGCTTTGCTGAACCGGCATCTGATGCATGTTCGTTGATAACACTCAGGATACCGCTATCCGTCTCGCACGGGACAAAAAGCCTTGATAGCTCAGCACCGTCTCCGCTCTCCACTGTTGACCAGTAGCCATTGATGTGCTTGCGACGCCGCTCTCGAGCCATTGTGCCAGCTTGCAGTATGCGTTGGGGAGGGATGCACAATCGCGTGTAACTTGGCAAATCATGAATTGGGCGGGTGCTGGCCGGCGGCGCGGGTTGCGGTGGTTGACCTACATAAGGTCGCGGGGCCTCGTCCTGCGGCATCGGCGGTGGTGCTTTGGGTCGCAGCGCGCCGGGCATCAAGGGAGGGGGAGCCGAGCGAACAGAAGGGGTGGAATTTGATGGGAAAAAACTTGCTCGAGATTCGGGTCGAAGTCTCTTGAACTGCCCGGGCAACATCTCGGGGCTCGCGGCCAGCGACGGCGCGGTCCATGTTGAGGAGTCTGACAATCTCCTGCTGTCGCCGGAGAAAATGGTCCCAGAGACCGTGGTGCCGACCGTCACCTCCGAGTCTCTCCTAGATATAGATAACCGGTCTCTCAAAGAGAGGGTTGAGGGGTTTCGGAGCGCATCAACGCCAAGGTATTGGGACTCAAATGTTCCTCGACGTGATGCGGGGGCGAACTGATCGTGTTGCGATTCTCGCAGAACCGCTCCAAGTTAGCGCGCTGGGGTTTGATTACAGCTCGATAAGATCCGCAAGACATGTCATGCATACCTCTTGCCTTTGGATCTTGAGAACCGGCTCTAGCACGAAGCGGCCGGGGAAGGTGAGATGGTTCGGGGAGAAAAGACCGGGACTGGATAAACCCCATCGGTTGTTCCCCTTCTTTGGTCACGTCACATGTGTCGGCTGGTACGCTGAGATCACCGCTGTTGGAATATGCCGGTGGGGGCTCCGAAGTCTGCTCAGCGTCGCCAAATTCGGGTATCTCGCAGACGAAACCTGCGTCCAAGGTCAAGTCCAAGGACAACCGAGGAATAGATTCGTCTGGTTCCCCATCGTCGGACGGCGGCATGTGCAGGCCTTGCTGTTCCGTTTTCCAGGGGTGTCATAGGCCAAAAGTTGGCTGTGAGGCGTTTCGGAAGAACGGGTAGGCTCTGGGGACGCCCCTCCCGGAGTGTCCCCAAGAGTTTGGTGAACCGGCCTTTGGCCATTATACCGACAGCGGCGGCAATGCCAGCAGACAACTTGGCCCCTCAGACGGTCCAACCTCGCACCGGCTTGCTGCAGATTCGACGGCTGTTGGCCGTGATGCAGGTCTGGGATTAATACACAATACACGTGTACGATGCCCAGGCGAAATAAAGGGAAACGGGCACAGTGAGATAAGTGCAAGCCCGGGCAGCAGCCCCAGTGAGGACTCCAATGCTCGGTGACCGCCTGAGACGACGCCCCCCTTCCATGTCTTGGCAGCCACAAGGCCACCAAACAAGCACCACATCTCGTGGTGTTTTGCGCATTGCGCGTTCCACACTTCGCAGCACCCTACGAAGGCGCAGAAAGAGCGCGCAGGGAGAGCGCGCGGCGTAAATGCGCTTGAGGGAACTCTCGCGAGCAGTCCTTCGACGCGAGAACCCGCGCGAGCGTTGACCCCCTCAGGAAGAGCGAGAGAAAACGTCACATAAAGAGGAACGATCTTGCATGGCGCTCTGGAGTCCTGTTCATGATGGTAAGCTTTTGTGACAGGAAATCGCCAACATGGCCGGATCCAGAGCCTATTCTGTGCCCCTGAGCTGCGCGCACGCCAGCGCATCAGCCGCTTCGGGTGACTCCTTAGCGCCAATGTGTGGCTGTCCAGGTGCTTCAGGCTATGCAGAGTAAGCGGTTACCGGAGGGCTGGGCCGGGTTGAATTTCCGGTTTCGATGGTTTGCTGATCAAGACTTGAAGGCGCCGCGCTGCGGGCGACCCATACTCCATCTCGCGATACGTCCAAGAGGCCCCGTCACTCTCGGCGCGCATCTCCCTCCACGGGGACGACCAACTGAAGCGGAGGGCAAGAAGACGAAATGTGGCGGATGAGATTGCCGAGCTGGAGAGAAGACTGGCGAGAGGTTTCAAGACGAGTTAGCGGGCACTGGTTAGCGGCGGGGGGCATGCCGTGCCGCCTGGGGCCTGGTGGGCGCGCCGGCCGAGTCGTGGCCCCTGTTGGTCGTGTTGCAGACAAGTTCATATTTCACTTGCCGCGGGAATTCCAACTAATATCCGCTGGACGGAATGCGACGCGGGCACTGGAAAAGTGGAAAAAGGACGTAGACAGATGTAATATTAGTGTTGCTCAATTACTGAGACGGTCAAACTGGATGCGGTTGGATTAAAGTTGGGAATTTAAATTGAGCCTCGACCTGCGTGCGGGATGCAGAGCCGAATGCGGGGTTGTCATTGTCCATCTTGTTCATGTTTCTTGGATTCTGTAACCGAGGTGGCTGTTGGGAGAGTTCCAAGTTGGCCAGGGGTTTGATAGTTGACCAACAGCTCCAAGTCCCCAACGCGTCGCGTCTCTGAAGTTCCGATTCCGACACTTTCCAACTTCTCTCCGGCACAATTCAGTCGCCAAGATGCCTCGCGTCAACAATTTGACCACCGACGTAATCCTGCCGATGCAGGATCCTTACATGAGCCAGATCGTCAACGGGACAAAGAACTACGAATTCTGGAAGTACTGCCTGAAGCCCAGCGTCAGGCGCATCTGGTTCTACCGCACCGCCCCCCACTCGGCTCTCACCCACATCTGCGAGATCCTCCCTGCGCGGACGCGAAACCCCGGCGATGCCCCGCTCGAAGAGGACGGCGCCGGAAACTCCGAGTTCAACAACAGGCACAAGGACTGGGACGGTTACGATTTCGCTTACAAGATCGTTTCTGTCTATGAGTTGCGAAAACCCATTTCCCTCGCCGCCTTAAGGTCGGAATTTGCGTTCAAGTCCGCCCCGCGAGGGTTGGTGTACCTGCCTCACCAGGTGGCTAAGCGCGTGCCGTGGCGTCTGCAGAAGCTCATCATTGGGAAGGAGGAGGCACGAGAGGCGGAGGGCGAGGGCTCGGTCGGATCTTGACGACGGTGGTGGCAGCCATGTGGAGGGAAGACATTCAAAACCTCCTGTCTCATGGCACGGCCCGATGCTGGGGATGTAGGGCGGTTTTGGTGGCCTTAACGAGTCAGTGATATGCCATGGCAACATGACATCCAAAACTATGTGCCATGCCATCAGTTTGCGGTCTTTAAATCTTACCAACATCAGTGAAAGACAAGCCGAAGTCATTCAGTAACTAGATATCTCAGTGTCTAATGAACCTGCTATTTTGACCCTCGGATTTGGCTCGCTGTAGCACCGCCCTTTGCATGCCACCCCTCGCTAATAAAAGCTTTCATCCCCAGTTTCCTCACCTACAGACGACACAAAGCGTCTTGTCCCACGCCTTGGACCGCGCGTGGCACTTGGTGCAGGTGTGCGGGGTGCAGTACACCGAGGTCTTGTATTTATCGCTGCGGGCACTGTAGCAGCTCATGTCGGCGCACACGCACTTCCTGCAGTAGTCCATTTCTTCGCGGGCGCCGCACTTGTGGCACCCGTGCTCTTCGCAGTAGTAGCCCAGGGCCTCCGAGGACGGCTTTCCGTCCAGGAGCCCCTGAATCTTGAGCTTGCAGGACTTGTAATCATCGGTGGATCCGGAGCAGACGTCTAGGCCGATTTGCAGAAGGAGGGTTAGTGAATGATCACATAGAAAACAAGAGCCGAAAGCCCAAAAGATCAGCTCATACATACGCCTCACGCAGTAGCTGTCGCCGACGTTTCGAACACCATTCTTGCATACTCGGCACCTGTCTAAGAAGCGAGTTAGTTCAAGTGCGAGAGATCCGGAGTTGCAGCAGACGTACGGACTAGGCAGTAGTCGTTCCACGCATCTGCGGCCTGCCGAGTGCATCCCGCATTCCGGAAGTTGCAAGCCTTCTTTCCCATGTTTCTTGAGCTCTCGGGACGGTCAGAAGCGTGGCTCGATATTGTCGATGTTTAGGAAGATCGACTTGGCAGCCGGATGAGACCAAGATTAAGCAAGAATGTTGTGGTGAGATCTTGATTCTCGTCAAACCACGATGCAGACTCTGCCTGTTTATCCCTTCTCTTCATTTTGCTTTTCAGAAGGAAAGCAACAGAGTCTGGTATGCCAAGTGTTGCGCCGCCTCCTGGCCATCGCTTGAAGCGAACTGGAACAGCACTGGGGCGGCAACTCGGCCCTCGGGACCACCATCTGGACTTTGTTAAATCCTACAGACCATGGTGATCCATGTCAGGTTTCCGCCTTTCGCGGGGTCTATCGGGACCTGTGCGGCCGATTGTTGCGTCCGTTACTGTCTTAGTCAGATTATGGCCGTCGCCAACACCTGCTTGGCCCCAAGTTGTCCGTGTGTCCGTGAGGGAGTAAACACAAGTGCCAATGTCATACGGTTGGACCCGGCGTCTGATACTAAGCCACGTAATGAGGCATGTTCATGCTCTCACGAGTAGTGCTTTAGATCGCTCAGTGGGTAGGTAAGTAACTTGGGTAGTGACTGTGAAGCACTGTAGGATTGGTGTGCCTTGTGTAGCCCTCTGACCTACGAGCTGTGTCAGCGATTAATTATTATTGCATGAGATTGGAATGGCTCCAACACGTTTGGTTCAGGCTCTGCTGTAATGACTCGAAACTCCTGGATCTCAGGAAGCGGGTCTGTTGCTACCGGCTTTAATGTTTCATCGTTATTTTTCTATAGTAGCTGCTCGGTGCCGAACAGACTCCATCCTGCCGCGGCGTAGGAGGCGGCGCACGTCTTAACCTCCATGGCCGCCACGTTACTCAGCTGTGGGCTGGAGAGGGCCGCAGTCACGCCAACTCGACTGTGGAGTGGAACTTGTTCGACACACAATACGGCGTTCTGGATGTGGGCATGAGAGACCGCCCCCAAACAGACCCGGACCGCGTTCGCTTGGGCATCTTTAGGCAAATGTTACTCCGGCATTGGCAGAGTACCTCACCATACTGATGGTGCAAAGACATGTAACTGCGACTCGCCTCGACTTTCTCCCAACAAACGGTCCTTACAATCGAGAACATGAAAGAGAGTGGGAAGATGAGGGGGAATGGCACAGCCAAAACCGACCTCGCCACACCGTCCGTTGCCAGAAGACGAGAACCAAAAGAATCCGTTCTTCTTCGTTTGAGCCAAGTCCTCTGTTCGGTCGTCGCCGACTCCGAGGCACACGACGACGCCGGCATCGCTGGCACGGCATTCCAATCCTGAAGTGTAAGCGTGCAAGTGTGGACCCTAATAATCGAAACCCCACCAGTTTAGGCAATATAAAATTCGAAGTCTGGGCACTGCGTGAGCCACGCGGTTGATTGGCGTTGGTGGTGGGAGTGATGTCAGGGGTTCGAGGGGTTCGGAACGCTCGGCACAGCGGGTCTCGAAGACCGCTGGGTTGCGGTTTCGCGCTGAGCACTGCCATGCTACTGTGTATGTGGGCATGTAAATCACTAGTACTGTGATGCATGAAGGGTCTAGCACTCCACTTCCGAGGCTTGTTCCTCTTACAACCGCAGCCCTTGAACTTGCGAGGGTTGAAACAGTACAACTGAACAAACAAAGATCTTCCGGGCTGGGGTCTTCAAATTCAGAGGCTTCTTTCTATGAGCCACCGCTGGAATTTGACATGTACAGAATACTCAACCGTACAATACCAAAGACCCGTTCTCTTTCCAGGTCGGCGCTTCGGCTTGGGTGGAGCCTAGTAGAGGACGAGATTCTAGGCCAAGAAGACCAGTAGGGGCAGCCCCTGGTCAACCATGGTGTTACCCTGCTCTTGACTCAGCTACCCGCTGTGTAGGTAGGGGTTCTCTATTCGGTGTTAGCGTTACACTATCGAAAAACGACGGCAGAGTTTGGGCTCTATTTGACTATTTCCCAAGGAGAATACGAGTTTTAGGAGACATTGAATGGAGCTACCGAGAACTGGGGATGGCACGGCACGTTTTGTATCTGCTACTACATACACTGTATATAAAAGCCTTTCCTTAGCGTCGGTACCGGGGAGACCGCTCCAAGTCTCTCGTTCTGAACGCTGACAACTCCGCCATCGCCATGTCGTCCCTCTCGTTTGGCCTCTTGGCCGCGCCGCTCCTTTCTGGGCTCTTCTCGACAGCGACCGCCCTGCCAAGCAGACGCCCGATCCCAGTTTCGGCCCGAGCTGCCTTCACTCGTTCAGGCTGCTTCACCGATACGGATGCAGGAAACCGAGTCCTGTCAAGTGACTTCTTGGGCGATGACACCATGACGGTCGAGATGTGCGCCGAGTACTGCTCGGCCTACCGGCTTTTTGGTATCGAGTATGGCCGTGAATGCTACTGCGGCAACGAGGTTAGCACAAGCTCCAACTCACTGGCTGCCCCGGACGCCGAGTGCAACTTTGCCTGCCCTGGCGATGCCAGGCAAACGTGCGGTGCCGGCTCCCGTCTGGAGGTCTACGTCAACGACAACTACACTCCTCCTGCGCCGCCCGTCATCCCGGATGTCGGCGCCCCATATCTCGGCTGCTTCGTCGACAATGGGGCGCGTGTCCTCCCTGACAACATCGTCTCCGAGGACGACATGACGGCGGCCAAGTGTGCCGCCAACTGCGAGGGATACGCCTACTTCGGTACCCAATGGGGCCGTGAGTGCTACTGCGGCGATTCCGAGCCGACCGAGGCCGCCACTGCCTCGGACTGCAACATGCCTTGCTCGGGCGACGCCACCGAGCTTTGTGGTGCCGGCATGCGTCTGAGCGTGTACGGGCCCGTCGTCACACCGCCTGTTGTTACCGCCCCTACGAACCCGACTACCGTCGGCAACTACGTTTATGACGGCTGCTTTACCGACTCTATCGCCCTTCGCGTCCTGTCTGGAGAGACCATCTCCAGCGGCGATATGACTCTCGCGTCTTGCGCTGCGATCTGCGCCGGGTATGCCTACTTTGGCGTCGAGTACGGCATCCAGTGCTTCTGTGGCACCGAGCTCGATGCTTCGGCCGTCCAGACCCCCGAGTCGGAGTGCGCTATGCACTGCCCCGGCGATAGCTCCCTCATCTGCGGTGATGCTAACCGCCTGACCGTGTATAAGAAGCATGCCGTTGCTGCGCCGTCCAGTCCGGCGGTGGCGGGTTCGTTCAAGTACCAGTCGTGCTGGACGGACTCTGTTGGCGAGCGCTCGCTTTCAGGCCCGTCTGAGGTCCGAGCTGAGATGACGGTGGAGCTTTGTGCTGCTTTTTGTGAAGGCGTACGTCCAACCTCCACCTTGTAATCTTTCCGCGGTCCCCGGAACGCATTTGCTCCCGAACTTCCCTCTAAAAAAGAAGTTATGACTGACCTTGTTGTTTAGTATGCCTTCTTCGGCGTCGAGTACGCAAACGAGTGCTACTGCGGCAACGAGCTCGCCACAGGTGGTGAGGCGTCAGCCGAGGCGGACTGCAGCATGCTGTGCGCGGGCAGCGCTGAGCAGTGGTGCGGTGGTCCCAACCGTTTCGACCTCTATGCCGTCAACCCCTGGACTAACCCCTCATCAACGGCTGCTCTCTCCGAAACTACCACGGTAGCCCCGGAGCCGACCGAGACGGAGGCTGCCCCTGAAACGACAACCGAAGCTACCCCTGGGACCAGCACTCAGGCTGCTTTTGAGACGACCACCAAGGCTACGCTTGAGACTACAACCGAAACTACCCCTGAGTCGACCGACGTTGCTGAGACCACCACCTCGGAGGCCGCTGAATCGACTGATGTTGCTGAGCCGACGCCGACGGCTCCCACATCCACCAAAAGCCCCGAAGCAACCTCGACGGCCGCTACACCGGCGGATGCCTCTTCAACCGAGGGTGTCCCATCGACGACCGTTTTGCCGCCCAGCTCCACCGTGGCCGAGGAGACGTCCACCATCACCGCTCCGGCCCAGCTCACCACCGTCACTAGCTGCGGCAGCCCGACCATCGTGCCCGGCCAAACCAGCTGCTACGGCAAGCTGCCCAACTACTGCGCCGCTCTGACCAGCACTGACGTGGCCGACTTTGGGGACTACGACACGTCGTACCTCCTCTGCTCCATATTGTTGCCGTATCCGATGCCGACTCAAATAGCTAGCTGCTTCCCCGATGCGGGGATCAACGACTTCGCCGACGGCCTCAGCGTCTACTCGTGCATGGGCGGCATGACGTGCAGCTCCTCGAGCGAGTGCGCCACGGCCACGTACACGGTCGGCCAAGAACCTGCGACCACCCCCCCGGCCCCGGCTTCCACCCCGGCCCCCAGCAACGCGGTCGTCGCCAACGGCGGCTTCGAGACGGGCACCAAGTCAGGCTGGACCTACTACGACAACTTCCTGCCCTACACCCCCGACGAGATCAGCACGCTCCGCGCTCATGGCGGCAGCAAGTACGCTCTCCGTGCCGTAAACCTCAACGAGGCCGGCCACAACTCGGTGCTGGCGCAGGACGTGGCGGTCGTCCCCGGCGGCAACTACACGCTGTCTATCTGGCTCAGCCACGACAATGCAGCGGGCACGGCCGGGTGCGGGCTGACGTACAACGTCTCACCCACCGACGGCGACGGCTATGTCGAGGGCGGCGTCTCCTTCAACTGGTACCCCGCGGGCACCTGGTCACAGGTCGGCTTGGACTTCCAGGCCATTGCCACGTGGGCTACCATCACAATCACCTACTCCTGCAACAACATCGGTGCGCTCAAGTCGGTGGCTGGGCAGGATGTGCTGTACCTGGATGATATTGAAGTGCTGAGCAGGGATATTGTGCAGGCATGAGGGGGGTGGAAACATGTTCAGGAGGAGGAGGGAAGAGACACTGCCTAGGTACCACCTATGTACTATTCTAGTTGATCAATGACAATTTCACTTGATTATTATAGCCAACACCCCACAGGCTTGTCTCTCTGTCTCATGCCATTCGATCCGCCTAAGATCCAACTCTCTCAAGACTCGGCTCTTGAACAATGACCACATCTTTACATACCTCTTATCTTCTGAGGCGCTCACCATGCTTCATCTCTGCAATGCCGCATTCTGGAGCCACAGGAAGGCACTCAAGACTTGCATTCACTTGCATATGCACGCCTCTTCTGATGCATGACGTTGAGAGTAGGGCTTCCTGACGGACATTACCCCATGGCGAGTCCGACCGACGCCACAATGTTTTAGACATTTCGTGGAGTGCGCCCCGTGGAAGAAGGGAGGTTAAAAGGCTACGCTAGATCTGGGGAAAGCCACTGAGATTTTCTCCCCCCTCCCCCCCCTCGACTTTTGATTTCCTCCCACATTTCCTTGTTTTGTAGGGAGTCTTGTGCACATTTCATCATGAACAGTGCAGGGAGAGCTTTGATAGCTGCCTTGGGTAAGTAGATACCTACATTCATTTGCCCACCTGCCTCCTCAGCTCATGTTTATTACCTGCTGCCGTGACAAGGCCGGCTAACTAACTGGGAATAGCCTCCGCGACGGCGGCTCGGGCCCAGGGATTCGGGGGATTCAGCGGGAGCCCTTTCAGCACGGCGTCCGGGTCAACGTCCGGGGCGTCCGCTTCTTCTTCGTCCGGTTCCGATTCCGGTTCTGGATTTGGCTCCGGAGGGCCTGACCCCGACTCCGGCCCGGGGTTCTCGGGCTTCGCTGGACCCGGCTTCGACTTTGACGAGGCGGCGCGGGTGCGGATAATCCACGGCGTTCTGGGTGCCATAGCCATGGTCGTGCTCTTCCCCGGCGGCGCCATCCTCGTTCGTGTTCTTCCTGGCCGGCTCGCGCTCTGGGCGCATGCTGTGGTGCAGGTCATGGCGCTCTGCGTGTTTGTCGGGGCCGTTGGGCTGGGGATTCACCTGGTGCAGGAGGTGAGGGATCTTGGTCTGAATCTGGTGAGTGCTGATTGACAAACTCAAAAGACATGGGAGGCGACGAGAATCATGCTGACCAGAGTGGAACTAGTTTACCGACCCTGGCACCGGATACCACCCGATACTTGGACTTGTCGTCATGGTCTGTCTGCTCGTGCAGCCGCTGCTGGGTCTCCTGCACCACGAGAAGTTCAAGTACTTGGGCAGACGGCAGATTTGGTCGTATCTGCACATCTTCAACGGGCGCATCGCTATCACGCTAGGGATCGTCAACGGCGCTCTCGGGCTATGGATGGCCAAGGCGTCAGACAAGCTCAAAGTGGTCTACGTCGTGGCGGCAGCCACCATCTGGGTGATATGGGCCTTGACGGCCTGCTGGGGCGAGTGGCACCGCTGGGTGAGGGGAAGAGGTGCGAGGAAGCCAAGGGAGGGCCAGACGTCGTTCTGAGCACGGATACCTAGTACTCCACGACTCAGGGGCCGTAAAAAGGGGGAAAGGAGAGGGGGGATATGCGGTCGAAACATGCCCAACGCGCAAGATTGACGAATATCCGATAGAATACATAATTCCCTTTTCCATCGCCGTCTGATCCGGGCTTTGACCGCCACGCGAAACTTGTGCAAGGGTTGGTGTCCGAGGGATCCGTTGTTCTATCGAAGACTGTGCACGAACAAGGTACAGTGCATTATAGCGATACAGCACTGTATGGGCCTGAAAACGAGCGAATGGGCTTTGAATTTGTCTCCTCTTTTTTACTCGATTCATCAAACTTCACAGGTCCAAAAATCTGCGGACCCCCTTCACTTTCTTCATACAACCGACCACCGGCCCCGCAACGCCAGTCTTGCTTGTATGGGGGCGCAAACGAGGGAGCGGTGCGCAGACCTTTCGCTGCCGCTGGCGACATGACCTTGGACGAGGCGGCGTGCGCTGCCGAAGCCACCGACGGCGGCTCTCGTCAACCCAGACCCGGACCCGGAGACGACCTGCTGACGCTCATCATCACCACTTCGCCCACTCCATCCGCCCCCTCGACAGAGCTGCTGTCGCAGATCTTCGTCTCGTTCCGCGAGCACTGCCCCGAGTTGACCCGGTGCAGGGTCATCCTGGTGCTCGACACCTACGACCACGTCAGCTCGACTGCCCGCCTCAAGAAGGGTCATGTGACGGCAGAAGGCGCCCGGAAGTACGCCGAGTACAAGGCGAACGCGAAGCAGCTGGTCCTCCGGGAGTACGCCCCGAGCGGCGCCGTGCCCCGGGTGCAGGACCTGGTGGAGGAGTTCGGCGACGCCGAATTCGGCTCCGTCGCCTACGCCCAACAGACGAACGCGGTGCCGCTGACAATCACCAAAACCGACGACGGCCGCATCGCCTTTGTCGAGCCCCTGCAGCGCTTGGGCTTTGGTCTCGCCGTCCGCTCCGCCCTCCGGCTGGCCGAGACGCCCTACGTCTGGATCCAGCAGCACGACTGGACCCTGGTCTCCGAGATCCCCCTCGGGCCGCTCCTGACGGTCATGCAGCAGCAGTCCCGGCCCGCGACTGGCGATGTGGTCGATCTCGAGACCGCCAGAGCGCCCATCAAATACGTCTGCTTTCCCTCCATCCGGATGGTACAGTACGCGACGTCCGACCACGTCATGCAGTTCCCGGCCCTGCGCGCCCTGACGTATTTGCACAAGCAAACCATCACGGTCAGATCCGAGGACGGAAGCGCTGCCAAGGTCCCGCTCACCCCGCTCTTTTTCTGGCACGACAAGCCTCACTTGGCCGAGAGGGAGCACTACCTGGCCCGGGTGTTTTCGAGCCGAGTCGCGCTGCCCCGCGGTGCCTTCATCGAGGACACCATCGGCCACCGCGCCAGGACGGAAATGAAGGACGGCCAGTGGAAGAAGTGGGCGTGCTGGCTGTACTACCCGGACGAAGGGAGGAAGCTCTGCATGCGGCATCTCAAGGGGAGGACGTGGCGGGGGGCTGATGGCGAGCTGGCGCAGAAGCTGGAGTATATGCGGTTGAACCAGGGGACCGAGGAGGTCGCGTCGTGAACATTCCACGTTGAAATAGTCCCCCTCGAGACCACTTGATACAGCTATGAGCTTGGGGAACCATCTTTAGAGCTGCCTCATCGCGATCGGCGTCCCCCACTCCGAGATGGGCTTGTCAGTCGGCACCAGCCAGATCACTCCGCCGTCCCACCCGTTCCAATCGCCCTTGTTTCCAGCAGGCTCGTCCGACAGTACGATGCCGGCTCGCTGAACCGTCGTGGTGATTTCCTTGAGCGTATCGTCCGAAATGTGCTTGTCGCCGCTGCAACTCATCAGCATGCCACCGCCCGGGTCAGAAGGAAAAAACTCACTACATCAGACTAAGGTGCGGCCCGAACTCCTCTCTCCACCGCCTGAGCCTAACCACCAACGTCAGCGTTGGGCATTCCACGGCCCCTTCCAAAAGGCCAAACCCCCAAAACAAAAGAGACCAAACTCACCACGCCTCCGTCCCCGCCCCAAACTCCACCGCCCCGTCCTCCCCAAACCCAACCTCCTCCCTGACAACCGCCGCAGCTCTCGCCACCCCGGCCAACACCCTCACCCCCTCCAACCCAACCCTCACAAAACACCGCCGATAAAACACCTCCTGACTCACCACCCTCTCAAACCTCACCCTCACCTCGGGAGGCGAGACTCGACCAGACTCTCCTCCAGAGGAAGTAGCGGAGGGACAAAACCCCGCAAACACCCGGTCCACCCACCCCTGCGGATCGGCGCCGTATACCTCGGGCGAGATGTCCGAGGTGAGGGTGATGTGGGCGGGGAAGAAGTGGGGGGTAAGCTGTGGCGCTGAGGCGGCTTCGAGGGGGAAGTTGGCGGGGAGGGTGGTGCGGATGAGGGTTTGGAGGGCGGAGTGGAGGGGG
>OUNM010096349.1_pt1 | contig 26337 bp, 37 predicted proteins | sample 1769961 | NCBI WGS metagenome assembly OUNM01 (sample SAMEA3914820, study PRJEB12502) | metagenome | biome: forest; material: soil | place: USA | collected 2012-03-12 | depth 0.3 m | reverse complement strand
TTTTTTTTTCTTTTTTTTCTTTTTTTTCTTTTTTTTCTTTTTTTTCTTTTTTTTCTTTTTGTCTTTCCTCTCCTTCCCCACCTCAGGCGATATCCTCGGGGAACAGAAAGAAAAGGCTGGCTGACCGGTTGGTGTGTACAACAGATCTTTGATGTCATTGCCGAAAAGGGCGAGCTGTGGCTGGCCAAGAACCAGGACGATCCGCGCGATGTCGTCGGCTGGATCTGGTCCAAGCACTTCGCCAAGTTGGCGGATTCCTGAGGCTGTGGTGTGCCGTGCCCTCTACTACTACCGAGCCGAACTGAATCGAACCGAGCCGGACTTACTACTGCCTGCTGGGGGGGACAGCATCACGGCGACTGACTGGCGTTGATTTCGTTTTGCTACTAGTATTACTACTACTGCTTTGCTGGGTTGGGCTGGGTTGGGTTATTGCGCGGAAGATTTTGGGTGCTCCTGCAAAGAAGACGGATACGGGTTGCGGTTGTCAGCATGGCGTTTTGGAGAGTCTTGTGTGTTCAAACTGGGACTTTTTTTATTTGGTTTTTGAAGTTGGGCCAGACGAGGTACTACTGCTGCAAACCTGGGAAAAGGAATTGGGGAACGGATATCCGGGGGGTGGCGGGAAGGGGGGTGGGTGAACTAAGGGGATTAGGGGGCTGCTTTTGGTATGAGTTTTGGGTTTTATTGTTTTGTGTCTTGTTCTTGTTTCCCTTCGATTCGCCGGGTTTTCCCCCTTCGTAACTGGACGTTACTTACGTTTTTCCTCCCTTTCGACTTTGACGTTGGACGTGCGACTACCCAATATGGCGGTGTTTTGTTCGCTGTCTTGTTTTTCGTTGATGGCGGGTGACTTGTTGCTTGCTGTTTCCTTCTGGGGTGTTGTTGCCAGCTTTGCTTTGAGAGCTCGTGAGATCGGGATGGCAGGACTGCTGGATGGGGTTGGAGGTTTGGTCAGGTTGGCTACCTACCTGAGCTGACCTACCTCTCGGCAGTTGATATGAAGGACTGGGCGCGAGAGAGAGAGATTATGGCCGTGGTTTCAAGTTGTTTTCTGCGTTACCTTTTTGCCTTGAATTGGCCGATGTAATTTCAACGTTGCCTTGCCTTGTCAATCCGCCCTGCCTGGTTGGGTTGGGCTGTGAAAGAGCCGGTGGGTCATGGAGTTGGGATGGGTTAAGAGGGAACGGGAGACGAGAGTGCAGAGTAACGATAGACTCAAAGAATAAAAATGGGAGTTGCTTGCTTCAAAAGAGTGTGGTGGACAGCGGCGAGATAGGAGCCTGACTTATTGGGCTTCGTTAGGGTTTCGGTGCCCTTGAGAGGCCGAGGCGGCTGATGGAAGATAATTGAGAACAGAAAATGGGAGGTAAGCTTTTGGGCGACATGCTATGAGAGGCATCCTTCTCGGCTTCGTGCCGAAGGAGAATAAGGTGCCGTGATGCCTCGAAAGGGGCAGATGAATGGCGGTCTACGGCATACTTTGAGTGTGACACGTTCTCTTTGAATCAGACATTATCTGAGCAAAACTATGGCCGCTACTGGTCTCAGTCAGGTAACCAAGCCAAAAAGATGTTGAAAGCCAAGGTGCTCGGGGGCATGAGTAGGTACCTATGTTTGTTTGAAGTTGAGAGGGAGGGTTAGGGTACAGTGAGCATTTTGTAGCTCATTGTTTACTTACCCCTTTCCTCGCCACCACCTCGGCAGCAAGCTTTGGGGTGATGATACCGATCTTCTTTGTAGGGAATAATATTCCGCGCACAATGCAACAAAAAACTCTGCGTGCCCGCGCTAGTATACCGAGAGACGGCAATCCGACATGGACGACTGAGAAGAGGGTAAAGTGTTGGTCCGGCAGGGGTGTAGATCGGGGCAAACCCCAAGTCTAAAATCCGCTCGGGACCGAGACACAAGAACCCGAGCAACACAGGGATATTTGGAATACGCCCTCTTTCGGAGTTTCACGCCATTGCATCCGGCCGCAACGGAGTCTTGAGGAACTGAAGACGTAGGAGAGAAAAGGCACCACATCTAGGTGCCGAAGTCGCACTTGTGGCTGTGGCTGCAAGAAGAGTTTCGAACCTGTCGATCCCTTGATGGTACGTGGTAGCTTTAGTTTTGACATCTGACCGTGGGGCTGCCAGACACAGCAGATGAGGTCGCAGCGAACCCGGTTCGGGCGACGACTGGACCAAGGCCTCCAATGTAACGACATATACAGGAAAAGTCCCGAGCGTCCGTGCCTGAGGAGACGGTTACCGTCGCACTGCGCTGTGTTGGTGTGTATCATCCGCCCTCGCCAAAGCCACGCGAGGTGATATGAAGAAAAAAGATGAGACCGCAGATGCACCCTGTGGCGATCTCGAACACCAACCCCCCCTTCGTTCGATGGCTTCCAGGTACACAACACGCATGGATGATCCCCCTCATCGGCAATCATCTGTCAGCCATCAGAGTTGACTTTCGTGCAGGCGATCACGCCTCGCAAGCTTGTCCCTCTCCTGCTTCTCGCCCCGGCCGGCTCGGAGGCGGCAGATCCACGGCCGCAGGGGGTGGCGCGGCCCTCGCAAGCTTTCCCAAGCTGACCTTACAACACAGCGCTATTCGTAGTTGGTAGATTCCGCGCTCGGACATGTCATTCCAGAATGATCTTGCCGATTGTCTCGTGTGCATGCCCGATCGCCAAGCTTGGCGCCGGCGATCATCAGGCTTCTAGAAACCGCATGGGCGCCACACCCCGGCTGTGTCTTGCATCCTGGCCATGCTGACCACCGATCTGGGGTGGTGCCTGTGAGGCTGGATTCGAAGGGCAAAGAGAGAAAATCGGTCCAAGACGACTACTGTTGGGGGAGGAAGTTGTAAGAGAAAGCGAAATAATTAAATAGCGGCGGACACAAAGAGAAAATAAAGTATTAATACGTGCACTATCAGAAGGAATAAGCGGATCCCTCTCAGAGAAAGACCCAGCCGCCGTTAAGTGCCCGTCCCTCAAACGTCACCCGTCAAAGTCCCCAGCAAACCGCCCATCAAGGCACCAGTGTCTCGGCGCCCTGCGGCAGCGCCGCAACACCGCTTCGCCCGGCTGAGCCTCCCGCGTGGACCGGGACGAAACGGCCCCCGAATAAGCACCTACGTTCGGGAGCCTGTCAAACCCTTTCCCGGTTCTGAGTCACCTCTCAACTGGACCTGTCCTGGTCTACTGCGAGGGTCCCGCGCGGCCCGCAACAACCAAGGATGACGCCTAAAAGGGTGATCGATTTCTTACCGTGACCGGCAGTGCAGGATTGCCGTAGCAGTAGGTTTGGGCCCGAGGTCTCTGAGCTGACAGCTCCGCGTGTCCGGGTAAGGGGCATTGTTGCGCGAAGAAGCAGCCAGAGATTCTCGCCCGTTCGTTTGAAACTGGGCCGTGGTGTTTCGTTGCCGCCAGTCCAGGATCGACGAGGGGAGCTGGGAACTGGCTGGTCTCCCCTCCATGTCAAACCACCGCTCCAAGAAGTCTAGACCTTGGTTTCCCTCTCCCCTACCCCCACAAGCTGCACAAGAAACCCGTTTCGGACTCTTGTGCAGTCCCTGGACGCCAGGAGCAGCTCCCGTTCGGGAAGGAGACGTGGCTTCCCCGGTTTCCACCCCATCCTTTCGAACGGCCGGGCTTCGGGTACCTACTCGGCACCCAGCCTGCTGCCCGGGGAAGCGACTGCCGCTGCCTGATCCCCGGACGAGCCGAGTACGGGAGCCACCGCTGGTTCTGGGAATCCTCCATGGCGGTAGCCGACCCTCCTTCCTCAAGCCACACGGACTACCCAACGCAGCGCAGCGCAGCGCGTGATCCCGGTGTCCAGGATGTGCTCGCCTTTCTCCGCCTATAGAACAGGCTCGGCCCACGCACTGTACTGTACGACCCCCTCTTGTTGGCGACGCTGGGGCGCTCGGTTCTTGGCTATTGACCTGCCCCCCTATACTGTGTAGACCGTCGAGGCCCGGATAGGGGCCTAGGCTGGGCCTCCTCCGCCGTCGGCATGCGGTTGCGGCTTGAAGTGCGGACGTCATTGGATGGCGTGGTTCTCCACTGGCGGTGAAACCCATGGGAGTCCTGGCCGTGGTACCGAATCCGGGTCCATCCATGGCGGCCATGTCCCAGGCGGCACCTCCACCTTTTGGCGAGAGGACGTCGACCCGGGACGGGGAATGGTGGTAGTGGCCAGATGATAGGGAGAGACCATGTAGCAAGCGGGGTTATCGGGCCCGCGAGCCTGCCTGGTGAGGCTCACAGTCCCGGCAGACCCCGTCCCTGCCCTCGTCCCAGAGAATTCTGGGAGATCTCCGCACCAGACCTGCCGTTTGCTACTTAGTAGCATTCCCAGTGACTTTTGATACCCCGGACTGTGTTCTGTAGCGGTAGGCCGACCGTGGCCCCCTGCAACTACCCACACAAGCTGCGGCGGCCTGCGGTCCAGCATGGCGAAGACCGAATCCCTGACGGCAAACGAGAGAACGGGTACTGTGTAAGCGACAAGATGGCACAAGACTGTACGTGACAAAGTCGCCCTCCGGGTCCTGCAAGGGGCACGGAAGGCGGGGTCTCATCTTGTGAGAGTCTTCGGCAGTATCACCAACGGCGAGGCTGCCGGCGTATTCAGTGAGCCGTTGCACGGCCAAGGGCGGCTCGCAATATCTCAGGGCAGGCGTGATTCCGTCAAACAACCATTAACGTTTCGGCCCTCCTCGGAAGACAGAGATGAGAGACGGCCGTTGGACGGCCAGTCCCTCCAGCGTATCGCTACAGAGAATCCGCGTTAGCTGGTACTGGTTGCGGTGGGCCCAGTGAGGTTTGTGAGACGGCACTTCCGTATTCCAAATTGAAGAGTATGAGAAACACGTACCGGAGTCGATCGGATGGTGGGAATGCTGCAGATCGGAGCGGCACATGGGAGTCAGCGGGCGGGCTGCCGTGTTGGCGCAGTTCAGACCCGGATTCGGGTACAGTCAATGCAGGGAACCCGTCGTCGGCGGGATTCTGTTTGTTAATCTAAATGAAGTTAAGCGACAGAAGATGTCGGTCGTCACCCAGCCTGGTTGGAGCACATAGATATACCAGGCCGGCCGTGTGTCGTCGATGGCGTTTGTTCGTACCCCGGGAGCAAAACGGTGGGAGATGGATGGCACGACGTCTGCATCCCCCGTCCCTCTCTCGCCAACATGGGTGTCAGTGCGGTGCGGCGGCTGCGACTCCCGGCGAGGGCGTGCCCCATGCCCCATGCGGTTCGTTCTCTCGAACAGGCAATGTTATCGCATGAAGGTCCAGGGGAAGCACACCCCCTGGGCTGTCTTGAGTGCACGGATTTGGAACGTCTCTCGCGTCTAGAAGCCTTCCCCAAGCGCAGCGCCAAGCCGGGTGGGCTAGCCACGAGATGCCAAGCGTCAACAGTGCGACGGTGAAGTCAAAGCATCACGCTAAGTGACGCCCTCGTGGATGACGCCACGTTGTCAACTGTCTCAGACGGGAGCGAAGGCAGCTAGGGCCCGCAGGTGCCCACTTGACAGCCAAGTTGTGCCGTCTGCACATCCCATGTACCGGGCTAGTCTTGGAGGGAGACACCAACTCGGGCCAGGAACGACGGCCCAGCAGGCGGCCAGAAGGTCAGAGCGGCGATTTGTCATGGCAGACTCAGGCGCCGTTCAGGTTTGGCTGCCCAAAGTCGAGGCCGAGGCGAGTCCAAGGAGGCCGGCCCGTCTCAGTGCCGAATCCGATGCCGTGGTGAAGTCGGCTTTGGGTTCCCCTCGCGGCGTGCGCCACCGGCTCATCGCTACCTACATACCTGGCATTAGTGCATTACCTGGCTCGCTCGCGCCCTCGTGGCCGCAGAGCCTGCCAGAGTCCGACTACGTAGCGCTACTGCACAGAGCATGTGCTAAGCATGCAGGCCGGTCAAGAATAGCAGCCGCGTAATTTGCCCTGGCGTCGCGGTGAGGGCTGGCCGTAAACATCAAGTCTTGGCTCGGAGACTTGAGCATCGGTTCCGTCCGAGATGGCAGCCATCGTGGTCCTGGGACGGCACTCCCGCTGATGCGTCCTGCCGCATGGGGAATGGCTCAGGCGCAGGAGGCTGGGACGCAGGACCGTTGGAGCCCATCGAGTGTTTCATCTGGCAGCCTACTGTACAAGAGATTGAGAGGGATGGCCACGCGAGGCCCGTCGGCAGGGCGGGGATGCAGGTGGTGCAGGTCGATGGAAGGTCTGTGGAAACCCCGCGGAAGCTCTGCGGAAACCCGGCCGAAGCAGCCAGGGCCGCCAGGGCCGCCAGGGCAGCCGGGGCAGGGAGGGAGAGGGGGGGGCGTCAACAAGGGCGTGTGTGAGTGATGAGTGCGCCGGGAGATGGTGTGCAAAATCAACCGCCAGGCGCATGCGCACAGACTGGTTGACAAGCCGGCGTCATCATCCTGGGCCAGGGGCCGGGAGGAGCATGGCTCAGGTCTTCGGATGATCCGAAGAAATTCCAGTCGGGCCAGTGCCGTTTTGGGATTTTGTGGCCTTTCGATTTGGACTCTTTTGGCCTTCTGCGACTTGTTTGGGGGATCGCCAAAAGATCCTCTTGGCGCGGCAAGGCACAAGCTCCGGGGCATTTCTTCGGTGCATTTTCTTCCAGGCTGGTCGCCTCCGGTCTGTGCGCTGTTGGAGGGGGCCGCTGGGGGGGCCGCTGGAGGGGCTGACGTTAGTTGCTGCTGCAGCAGCCCTGGCTTCGGTGGACCGGCGCCACCCGGCACACCTTGCCACTGTGCTGCGTGCACTGTGCCCAACGAGCTGCTGGCATGCTGCGCGCTGCAGGAGCTTCTTGGAGCTTGGGGTGTGGGCCGGGAAAGACGTCGTCCTTGCCCGAACCTGACAGGGCACAACGTCTTTGCTCTTGACTGAGTCCCGGTCGTTAGAGATCTGGGGATCGCGAAGAACCCGTGACCCGCGCATATTGAGATGGCCAGCTTCGGCTCACTCTCTCCTCCGTCTCTCCTCTCTTGTCTTGTCTTGTCGAAGCCAAGCGAAGGGAGCTGAAAAGGGCCTTGCCTGCTTGCCAGGGCCATGTGCGGGAGAGCCAGGGTCACGCGGCTCTCAGAATGCCGGGATGCTATTCTTGGACATGGTGATTTGGGAGATTTAGGACCGTCCGGACATTCCAAGATGAGAATCTCAATATCATGGAATGAGGTTCGTCATGCCACAATATCCTCGTCCGCCGTCGCGGCCCTGAGAAGGTCCTCCGCGACGGGTGGCGAGCGAATCGCAACTCGGAGAGCGTGTTCTAAAAAAGACAAAGAGGTGCACGAGTTGCCTCCGGGGGCGGGGGCCGTCGAGTGGTTAAGCCCAGGCAGCCCGCATTATAGCCTCTTGAAGCAGGGATCATGTTGGAGCGGCGCACTGTTGGTTGCCAACCTGGTGGTGCAGCCCCCTCCTCTTGCAAAATGCCACACGCTTTGGAGTGAGGTGAACCCCCCTGTGGCAGTGTGGGATTCTCTGATGTGCAGCGCAAGCGTAGGTGGTCGAATAGGAACGCATCCAGCTTCCCGCAACTCACACACTCGCACGCCGCTTGCCTGCATAGTGGCTCCCACAAGCCGCACCCACCCGTCGATCTTACTCGGGATTTGGGGGTTGTGGATGATGCGGCCCTCTCGGGAGGGGGGGAGAAAGATTCAGGCCAGAGGGCTGTGGCAGCGGGCCGAGAAGGGTGTCGAGCGCCGTGTGTGGGTGTGGTCGGTATGGGCAGCCCACCCAGGGGTTACGCAAGGGCATCGAACGAACTCCTCACTTAGGATTGCCAGTTATAGGAGCTGGTCTCTGGTGTCCTGTGGAGGTAGGTGCCATAACTGGAATCCGCCGCGGGAGCCAAATTGCAATATAAGCGCACGCCATCTGCTGACTGGCTGACCGTCCGGGTGGGAGCGCCCACCTGCTCGTCGAGCCGCAGGTGCCGTCCCGCGCAACCAATGAAACCAAGAAGTGGGTGTCAGTCGCCCTACCGGTGTGGGAAGCTCAGTGACGGACTGACGGTCTTGACAGACGTCGAGCATGCCAGCCTGCTGGGCAACACACCGAGGGCAGGGATGACAGCTCTTCCATGTGTCCCGTGCATACCTGTCCCGGCTTGTGATTCGGGCACGGCATGGCATGGCATGGCATGGCAGATCTAGGGAGCACAGTCCACGCCGCCCGAGGTGCATAGCTGCGTATTCGTAGGCGCGTTTGACCTCGCAAGCTTCCCGGGTTCCCAGTCCCCACAGGGTGCGTCTGTGGGTGTGCCCTGGAGCATCGCTTCGCTGCCGTCTGATTGACCCCCTCCCCCGTCCCAAGTCGTGACCCGGGTCCGGGGAGGCTGCTACTAGCCCCGCTTCCCCTCATCCACCGCGGGACAAGAAGGGAGCAAGATAGTACCTACATCTGGACATAGTAGACTCGAAAGAGTATCACAAGTTGCACGGCACCTAGCCGTGCCGCGACCGAGCTTTGGTTGTGCCCTGAGCGCCGCGAATCCGAGCACCATGGCGTCGCGGGTTGTTGCGGATGGTGGCATGGTGAGGATGGCCCCGACGACACTTCGAGTGTTAGGGCTGACTGGCGGTTGGCGTTACCGACCACACTCGTCGTGCTCGTGGAAGCATCCAAGCGTCAAGTCAATGGTGCGATGCTGAAACTGGCGGAGGCTCTTGTCGTCGCAAGGAAGTCTGATGTGTTCGGTGAGGGTTGGATGGGGATGGTTGACTTCCTTTCCGGGCTATCTGGGCATCCCGGAGCCACACGCGGCTGCGGCTGAGACCCAAGTGTGCAGAATGGGAGTGGAGATTGATTGCGGGTGGGATGAAGATGGGACGGAGGCACGGGAGGGTGGAGGCAGTGGAGGCACCTGCAAGTTGCTGCAAGCACGGTACGAGGTACGTACCGAAACCACCCACGCCAGCGCGGGTGGGTCAATCCCAGGCTGCCCCAGGCACTGTGGGCACAGTGCTGCGCAGCGTTCCTGGGACTGTCCAGGACGGGCAGTAAGGTCATGGATCAGGCTCATGGATCCAGGTAGCAACGACCTAAAACACTGCAAAGAAAGCACCTAGCAGCGGACAAGGCCAAGCTCCCTTGCCCGCGTCCCCGGGAAGTCCACACTCCAAGCATCCAGCTTCCCATCTCCACACACCACCACCCTCACGGCGAGCTTCATGCATCGCCCGCCCTGACCAGGGCGCTACGGCCACAGACCTCGAATACAGTTTTACCTAGGTCCTGTCCCGGCGGACAGCTCACCAGGTGGCCCCCCCTCCACGGTATATAAGCAGACACGGCCCCCCCCTCGGTCCAACGCCAAGCATCTGGCCTCCCAGTCTCTCCAACTCCAGCCTCCAATCTCCATCGCGCCAATCCAACGCCGCTCTGCTTTCAATCCATCCCGCCTCGCCTTCGAGCCCGACCCTCGTCAACCGCGACCGACTGACTGCCTGACCACCCCCCCCCCCTCCCCCGGTCCCGGTCCCGTCCAGATAATCTCCCGCCGAGATAATCTCCGCCCATCTCCCCGCCATCCACCCCCGCCGTGCTGTAGGCCTCTGACCGACCGGCCATAACGTTACCCATTGTGCCAGGGCATCGCGAGCGTAGCCGACGGCCGTTTTCCATTCCGCAACCGGCGCGGTCCCGAGGGACTCGACCGCAACCTAAATAAACCATGCATCACCCACCGTACCCCGCGAGCCAGGGCCAGCCGCTCCCTCCCGACATGCACGCGCATGCTCACCCGTCCCCGTACCTCGCGCAGCAGCACGCATCGATGCCTCCACCGGGCTCCTCCTACCAAGACAGCGTTCCGATGGCGGGCCCCGGAGCCCTGCAGCAAGGACAGCCCGGCGACGGCGCCCAATCGGCCCTCTCTCAGCCCCAAGAACGCGCCCCGCTCACCGCGGAGCAGAAACGCCAGCAGGAGCTCAACCTCAAGCCATACTCGTCCGAGGATGACCAGGCCCGCGTCTACACGTAAGGTTTTCCCCGCCGATGCGGCTCTCCCGCTTCGGTTGCTACAACCGAGGAGCTGCATGCGCCTTGTCACGCACCCTCGTCCGGTCCTATGGCCAGAGGCTAACCCGACCTCCGACAGCCTTGATGTTGTGCAACAGCCACAACGTGCGCGCATGTGTGGGTTTGGCGACAAGGTACGCTTGTTTTTGGGAAACTGGCTTTGGGCGCTTGACCAGCCAGCCACGACCGCTGACACCCAGACAGGACCGCCGACCCATCACTCCGCCGCCCTGTGTGAGGCTCATAGTCAAGGACGCAAAGACCGGCAAGGAGATCGACTGCAAGTGAGTAGCCTGCCAACCCCCACATTGCTGGCTTGGTGTTTTTCTAGATCGTGGCTGACCAGGCGCACCTTGCCCCGACAAAAAGTGAGATCGAGCATACCATGTATGTCCTCAATGTTGATCTGTGGTCTGAGGACGCCTTGAAGGAGGTGAACCTGGTTCGGCATACGACGGCTACGCCCTCGATATCCTCCACGTCGCCCGCGTCGTACGCCCAGATCGAACAGACGACACCGGCATATTCCCACATCCTGCCATCCAGCCGAGACATGGGCTACTCGCCACAAATGGCCTACCCTCCGCCGGGCCAAGCCGTGAGCCCTTACGGCATGCAGCAGCCATATTCTCAAGGTAGACACTCGCAACCGCCCCGAGCACAAAGGTTTCTTACTGACGTATCCGCAAGCCGGCTTTGTGTCGCCCAATGGAACCGGCTACCAACCGCCAAACCAGTACTATCCCCAAGCCGACATGCAGGGCCTGGCGCAGCTCGTCACCTCTCCTTACGGTCCTCCGCGGGTCTATGACGCCCAGTTTGGCGGTATGCCCCAGCGCATGTCCATCAGCGGCAACCCGCCGTCGGGCATGTTCACCCGGAACCTCATCGGGAGTCTGGCTGCCAGTGCTTTCCGTCTTCAAGACACCCAGGACAAGATCGGCATCTGGTTTATTCTGCAGGATCTTAGCGTCCGCACCGAGGGCTGCTTCCGGTACGTCCTCCTTGTCACGAGTTTGGTGCCGCAAGACCGAGGCTAACTTGCGTGCCTCAGGCTGCGCTTCTCCTTTGTCAATGTCGGTGCGCCTGGCCAGGCGGGCAACGGCTCGATCAACGTCGGCAAGGCGCCCGTCCTCGCCTCCGTCTTTAGCGACGTTTTCCAGGTCTACTCGGCCAAGAAGTTCCCGGGCGTCTGCGAGAGCACAGCGCTCAGCAAATGCTTTGCCAGCCAGGGGATCAAGATACCCATCCGCAAGGACAACCCAGGCAAGGGCACTACCCTGGATGACGATTATGAAGAATAATCCCACTCCTGAGGGGCGGTGCTTGCCGGTTGTTGTAACCCGAGACGAGAAAGAGCACGATGATGAAGGATTCGAATGATGGGCGGTTGGTGATTTATCTGTTGACGAAAACCTTGGCCCAACTTGGGGTCAGACTTATCTGTTGCCGAAAGGGGGAAAGGTGTCATGATTCAGGATCGCAGTGATACCATTGCGGGAAGGGGACGGCCTTGTTTATTGTCATGTTCTTGTAACTTTTTTTTTCTTGCTGTTCTCATTCATGTATGCACGCCATTTCACACAAGATGAATGAATATCAGAGTAGAAGGGTTGGTGGGTAGATGGGGTACATAGTTCGCGCTGTTTTAGAATCGACTCTCGTTCCACTCTTTGCTTCTCACTGCCGTGATGCCACGCAATGTCTCGGCACTTTTGCCAGGATTTGTGTTCTTGTTCTCCGTTGCACAAACAACCAGCTCAAACACAAGCTCCTGCAGCAAGCCACAACGTCACACGCTGAGCCTCGTCCTTGCGTTAGTGCAGATTCCCAGCCAACGAAAGGTGTTGGCCGCGGCATGACGTGCAGGAGGGGGCCCCGATATTCAGACGCACGACTCCTGAAGATGCGCTGCATGGCTGCGGATCGTCCCACCATGCTATCCGCCTGTCTCTGGCCCTGTTCGGCATCGCGATCCGCAGTCTGGACCGTATGGAGGTCTGTCCATATTGCCAAGACTCCTCTGGCATCCCATCGCGGAGCCGAGAGTTCCCAACAAACCAGTTTAGATAACTGTTAGTGTCCCCATCGTGACTCGGCCAGTGGGAAAGCGGGCTTGACGTGGGGGCCGTTTGCTTCTTCAGTCCGAAGCAGCGGAGAGCGGCTGGCAAATGAGATCTATGCGCGGCGTTGTCGCGATGTTGTGTTACATCAATCCATCCCGCGATTGTTGCCTGCCGGGGTGGAGGGGGCCGATTACGCGTTTGACCTGACCGTGTTACGGGGTGGCGTCATACCGCCGGGAGGATAATCCTTGGCGGGATCCCGTATTCGAATCTGGGATAGGTGAGATGTTGAGGGACGAGGGAACAGAAAGAGAAGGGGGAAGATAAAGGACGAGGAACAAAAACAGGCTTGCTGCAAGGTTCATCGAGACAATCGCGAAGAGAAATACCGAGAGTGAGATGCGAGAGTGGGGCTGACCACAGGACCGTCAGCTGAAGCCCTGCCGCCGCCCTACTCTACCCCGCTGCCGAAAATTCGCCCTGCTGCGACTGCAACCCACCCCTCTCGAACCGGAGATTTGATGAAGGGAAGCACCACACACACTGGTCCTGCTTCTGTGGACGCCCTCGCGAAATTGCACAGCTATTCTGGGGCGCCATGAACGGGCCTGGCCGCTGTTGTGCGGGCCGACCCCGGGTTTGCTGCCCTCTTCGGTGCTGGCATCATGGGGTTAATAACTGGAGTGCGGGAGCCAACTGGAGCCGACCCGAGTAAAATGGAGTCATGGAATGATACCATCTGGCCAGCTGATGCGGGCAGCAAAACACCGATTCGCAGACGCCGAACTTGGCGCCCCTGGGCAGCCCTCCGCGCCGTGACCGCCTTGAGCGCCTCAACCCTGTAAAGTGAGGGGCAATGAGGGGCGTGATGCAGAATTCCGGGGTGGCCCAGGTGATGTCAGGCCAAGACGGGCAAGCCAGACACTAGCAGATCTGGTCCCCTGCGTCCTGTCCACTTCGCTGGGAGAACGCGGTCTAGAAAGAAAATTCCTGCAACCTTGTGATCAATTTTCCCCTTCTGCAGCGGCCCAAGACCCGGCGTGTTTGTTGACTGAAGACATATTTGCAGTGTGACTTTCCCGCCAAGCGGCTAGGGGAATTTGAGGCGAGCATCCGGGGCTGCCACTCCCGTTAGTGTCAGTCACACCATCCCAACCTCCAACGCTCTTCCAGCCCAAGCAAACCCAAATTCGGGGAAACCATCGTCGCCCATTCCATTGTCACGGAGCATATAACCCAGTCCGGGTCCCACCTTTGTTTCGACCTCAACAATACCCAACTACCACCACACAACCAACGACCCAAACAACAACATATCAGCTGCGCAACCAAATCTCCTCCTTACCGACCCCGCCTAAACACCCCATCCACTTTCTCAACCCACTCAACAAGCCAAAAACCGAAAATTGAAGAAAGCATGTCTCAATTCCAGTCCTCTGGCCGCGGCGGCGCCGGCAACATCGTCGACAGCTCCAAGGCCCAACAGCTCCAGCCCCAAGACCTCCAGACCCCGACCCTCAAGACCTCCATGGTCACGACCGGCCGCGGCGGGACAGGCAACTTTGCCTCGGGCCTCGACGCCGAAGAGAAGCGCCGCCGCCAAGACGTTGTCCCGTATGTGCCCCCAAACCTACACCCCCCAAAAAACCACCCCCCACCGTCCAAAACCACTCCCAACAACCAACCAGAAGCTAATCCCTCCCCACAGCGTCGTCCGCCGCGACAGCCACGGCGCAACCCACGTCGGCCGCGGCGGCACAGGCAACGTCGCCACGCCGCCGCCGCCGGCGTCCCCGCAGCTCGCGCCCGTGAAGTCTGCCTCATCCGACAGCAACAACAGGCTGCCGAGCCCCACGGCCGCGACGGCGATGGAGAACCTGCGGCGCGAGAGGAGCCGCGCTTCGACGACTGGTGGTAACGGGAACGACGAGGATGATGTGGCGGTGCCGGCCAGGAAGCCCGAGGAGATGGGGTGGGCGGAGAGGGGGATGAATTTGTTGTTTGGGCGGAAGTGAGGGTGTTACCATACCTGAGGGGTGATGGGCGGGGGGTGAAAATGGGTTGGGTTTGCATTTACTTTGGGGGTTCGCATTGCATTTGTACGGCTGACTGACGGCCTGTCGTCTGTCCCTTTGGGTGGTGTTCTACGGGGCTATCGGTGCTTCTCGTGGCTGTTTTCATACCCCGGGCATTGGCGTTGAAAACAAAATTTGGGGGCGGGTTTGGGTCGGTTTTATTTGCATTCACGACGGTGGCATGGTTGGCGATATCGTGCGGAGTGGGTGTGTTTGGGCATGAATATGTTGATTCCATCGGGGTTATGGTACTATTCAGGGAAATCGAGTGGTATCCTTCTTAGGTCGACGAGCTATTCTGCATCATTAGGCGAGCGTCCAACAGAGGACGTCTTCAAAATGGTTCTGAGACCCTTACCCTGCTCACTTGGTCAAGTGTTCGCTTTGGCACGCTGGTCCTTGGGTTGCGCCCTATGATCTCCATCCCTGGCCAACCCCGGACTTTGGCTAACCTTTCCACACAGATATCCCGACCACTTACCCCTGACCTCCCATGACACAAACATCACCCTCCCTCTTCATCACACTGCACTCCCTTACTCGCTATGCCACCACAGCCCCCCCAAACCAGGAAATTGTAGCGAGGCTCGGCTGAGAAGTGTCCTAGGATGGTGATCTTACAGAGTGGGGGATCCTCGCTGACACGTTTCATGACAAGGGCTGAGCTAGCAAGCATCGGAAAGCCCGAGGTTTGATGCGTGACTCCGACTGCGATTTTTCATATCTACAATTTTGACCATCTTACACATGGTATCATGTCATCAACATACCCGCAAAATCATTCTTGCCTCATTGAGCATCTGTCTTCGTCAGGCGATGAACCTCCTGGAAGAAGAACTTCAAGTCATCCGGGTTGACGAATGGGGTGATGCCTGTAAACTTGTCAGATAAAATCCGGCTGAGCAGAGAACAATGAACGTACCATGTCCGAGGTTCACAATCCAGCCCTTCTTCCGGCTGGCCCACCCATAACCCTCCACCATCTCCGTCACAACTTGGGTAATGGCCGCGTGTGAGCCGTACAGAACACCGGGGTCGGCGTTGCCCTGGAGCACGATTGGCCGGTCGCCGACGGTCTTGACAGCCTCGGCAGGGTCGTGGAGCCAGTCGAGGCCGACGATGTTGTATCCCATGTCGCAGGCGGCGTCGAGGGCGTACCACGCGCCCTTGGGGAACACGACCATGGGCACCGGTTCCAGCCCCATCTCCTTGAGTCTCGGCGGGAGGTGCTTGGCGATGTAGGTCAAGTAGGGCTGGGAGAACTGCTTGAAGGATGCGGGTGACAGCTCGCCGGCCCACGAGTCGAACACTTGGATAAGCTAGCACACTTGTCAGCCAAGATCTCGGGGCGGAGGAAGGGATGCAAAGGCAATACCTGGGCGCCGGCCTTGACCTGGAGTGCGAGATACTCGACGCAAAGCTCCGAGATCTTCTGGAGCAAAGCCTTGGTCTCCTCGGGGTACTTGTAGATCCACGTCTTGACCTCCTTGAACAGCTTGCTGCCGCCACCCTCGACCATGTAGCAGAACAGGGTCCACGGGGCTCCGCAGAAGCCAAACAGCGGCACGCGGCCCTGCAGCTTCTTCCTGGTCAACGTGATGGCCTTGTACACGTAGTCGAGCTCCTTGGCGACGTCGACGTTGCGCTGCATCACCTCGGCGTACTGGCCGTCGGTCGGGCTCCGGAGGGGTTCGGGGAAGTGCGGCCCCTTCTTGTCGACCATTTCCACGACCATTCCCATGGCCTGCGGGATGACCAGGATATCGGAGAAGATGATGGAGGCATCGAGAAGGCCGGCGTAGCGCTCAATGGGCTGCAGCGTCAGTGTAGATGCGACCTCCGGGTCTCTGCAGCACTCGAAGAAGTCGCGGCCGCCCTTGGCTTCGTGGTACTCGGGGAGATAACGGCCGGCTGAGCTGGGAGTCAGCGTCTGCGTGTATACGTGTACTTGGGCACCGATCCGGCGGCCGGACAACACGGCGGGCTGGATGTCTCACCCTGCCGCATCACCCAGATGGGGGGCCGCTCGACCGTCTCGCCTGTTTGCAGTCAGCACATCTTGGTGTCCAAAATATAAAAATTGAAGTTGAGACTCTTGAAAAGAATTGCTCACCCCGGGCGACCCTCAGAATCAGGTCGTTCTGCAGAGGTGGGAACTGTTCGTCCATGGCTGCGGATGTTGACGCTCGGGTTGTTCCAGGATCCGGACTCTGGATTCCAGAGCCTCCAGACCTGCTCCGAGCTTCCCCGCCAACTCCGTCCCAATTGACTTTTGGCGCGGGGCACCAGTGCAGCCGGTGCAGCCGAGAGCCGGCTGTGCGCCACACCTGCAAGGTACCCATGCCGCTGTGGGTAGCATCAGCCACAGATGACAGCCGCAACGGAGGCCAGAGCTCCAATGCGGGATGCTGGAGGCTGGAGCTCCAACTTCGCGAAAAGTTTGGGGCTTTTCTGCCCAACCCACGACGACAACAATTCGACGACGACGGGCCGCCTGGTCTCATCACCCCGGGACGATACTCATTGCTGCTCCATCCACGGCTTCCCACGCATAATTTCTGGATGGAGCTCGCAAACCCGGCCAATCGCACCCCTCAACCCCTCTGCGCCCCCTCTGCGCTCTCCCCAATCTCCCCTCCGACCCCTCCGCCTTCTGCGCCCTCCGCGCCCCGGTCATGACGCCCCCTGCTTCGCACTGCCGCCGTGCTCTTCAACGCCAGATCTCGCCGGTCAGAGATTCAGTATGGATCACGGATGGCTTGCTGGCTAGCGCATTCGAGCGGTACTGTCGCGTGTCCAGGACGGGGACGAGAAATGCGAGCAATGTCCCTGGGCCCCTCGAGAGCCAGCGCCGATTGGGACGGCGACGCATGGGAGCTACCAGCACTTGGCATTATCCACCAGCCCCGTCACCTTGGGAGTTTCTAGTGCCATTGAACCTTTCGCAGTGGACCTGGAAGCCGCCGTCTCTGGTGCGAGACACCGAACACAGTCGACCAAGACACGACGCCATCGCCACTACCGAGCTCGCGTCGCTATTTCCACAATGGCGCCGAGAACCACCCCCTCGAAAGCCTGAGGAGCCGTCTATAATTTTGACGAGTGCGGCGTCGCCGGAGTTGAGTCCGCCGCTTACCGCCACAACGCCAGTCACCCCTTACGCAGCCGTTTTGGGCGACTTTCAGTGGGCAGCTACGCATGCCGACGACACGACCTTCGCAGCCTTGACCATCAAGGTGTGTAGCAGTTTCCGTCAGCGCATCATCCTCGGGGAGATATCACCGGGTGATATCCTTGTGTTGTCGACGGAGGTATGGGAGACGCTGGAGGCGAGGCTGCCGGCGTCGCTGCTAGGCCATCGTCTCTCTCTGTCGTTTTGCAGAGCTATCCTGAGCGGCTTGACGGCTTCCAAAGTGTTTTCCCCCACCCTCTTGGATGCCTCTTTTTGGAACGCTTTCCTTACTCGAATGTCTCACCTTCCTGCCGACGACACCCTCGGCAATCTTCTTGTCAACGTCATGGCAATCATGCCGGCGACTCACCGCCCCGCCGTCGAGGACAGCCTACTCTCTGTGCTTGGCTGCTTCTTTTCCGCATGGAATCGCTCGCGGAAAGCACCTGAAGGCCGCGATATCCGGCGACTTCAAGACATTGCGGTTCTCGGGGGCCTTTATGAGAAGCAGGCAAACGTGTCCGCGTTGCCGACATACCTGAGACAAGGAAGGGTCATATCGACAGCTCTCCAGGCCGCAAATCCCGAAGAGACGAAGAGGCTGCTTTCGGCTGCTCATCGCCTCGTCGTCAGCCAGGCAACAGCGGCAACAAGGGGCCAGCGCTCCTTGCGATACGGCTGGCTTTATATGCTCGCCCAGATGCCCCACGTCAACGAAGACTTCCTCTTTGATGCTGCCGCCAGCCTCTGCAGCCCGTCGCTGGCTATGCCGCCCATGCCCGTCGTCGAGGTATCTTCGTTGCTACTGACACAGTGGGCGAGCCGCGGGTACCTCAATTCTCCACGGGAGATCTACCGTTCCTACCGACGGCACCGTGGACAACGCGACGAAGCAGCCCTTGCCTCCCTCTTCCTCGCCGTTTTCAACCGCGGGCAGGGCGAGACGCGCAAGGGTCTTTACCGCAGCGCCTGGAAATTCCTCTCCAAGCTGCGCCAAAGCGACTCCGCCATCCGCTCCCTCACCTTCGACGCCCGCACCGGCAAACTGCCCGTGCGGATGCTCGAAGATCTCGCACACGCCGCAAACAACCACCGCATCGCCATCTGCCTCCGCGACCTGTGGTCGACCCAGCTCCGCACCAGAGACCAGCCGCAATGGTACCCGGGCGTCTTCGACAAGTACGCCGAAGCCATCGTCCACGATCCGGTCATTCCCCCCAAGGAGATCTGGCGCGTTCTGGACATCAACAAGCTGGAGCGCCAGGGCACGACGTTCCGCGGCCGGCGGCGCCGTCACGCCAACGCGTTCGGCTGGCGCCGTGCGGCCGTCGTCGAGAAGATGGCCGGCGCGTTCGCCACGGCGCCGCACCTGTCAAACCGCGCCGCAGTGCGGCACGTGTCGCGGTCGTTTGCGTTCCTGAGGCTGGTCCGCGGCAATGTGCCCGCGCCGATCCTGCAGGATATCTACAAGCTTGTGACCAGGGATTTGTGGGAGGAGAAGCCCGGCCGGACGAAGCGGCTGCTGTGGTTTTTGAGGTTGGTGGAGAGGGTTTATGGCCTGGAGCTGGCGTGGGAGTGCCGGCTTGCGCTGAGGCGGTGGAGGGCGAGGCTGACCAAGGTTTGGCTGAGCAAGGGCGGTGGGAGGAGGGAGTGAGCGGGGTTTTACTGTACATAGAGGGAGTTGTTGAGGCACACACCTAAATACCTACAGTCACATCACGGGTTTGGGTAGCCTACGGGTCCATAAGTAGAGGAGGTCTGTTTCGACTGAGATGATCAAACCAGACCTACGTATCGAGCCTCTCCCAACCCGCACCTTGCCCACAAACAGTCCTCACTTCCCCGTACACAGCGCGGAGGCGCAGTTGATGCAGGTTACATTTGACTCGCGGGATGTTGCACCGTGTTGGGTTTACACCAACTCTCTCCTCAACGGTTTCAAGGTCACGTCCCCGGGGCCGCGGGCTGAATGGAACCTCTGGCATGATTTAGACCAAAGATAGACTAGAGAAGACACAGGCTTTATCATACCTAAACATCTAGATTGGCGAGCCGGCGACGGTGTGAAGAAAACGATGAAGGACTGGGCGTTCATTTCCATGGGAGGCCTGCCGCCACGGGCCACAGCATATCCACGTAGAGAAGGGAGTATTTACCTAGCGAACAACCGATCCAGCCAGTTCAGTCCCAAAACCCTCGAGATACCCTCAGAAACTCACGGAAACACCACACTCAACGGCACAAATCGCAAGTCAAGCCATCATCACAAACAACGATAAGAGCCCCCACGGGAGAGGCAGAGAGAGTGTGTGTGTGAGTGTGTGCGGGTGTATGCCCCAACCCTTCCTCACCCCCACACCACCACCACCTCCTCCAGCGCCTCGAGAACCCAGCCACGTCACACAAAAATCGCACAGCTAAGTCCGTCGTCCCACGGCAGGCAGGCAGGAGGCGAGAGCGAGGGCCCCACGGTGGATGTGGATGGGCTTCCGACGGGCCTCTCCTCCACCCCCGCCCCATGCAATATATTCGCACATCCCCTTATCCGACACACCCACGCACGCGTCTGGGTGAGACCGGCATGATGAGGCGAGATGGAGGGCCGTGTGCGTGTGTGTGTGTACTATGTACGTGTGTGTGTGTGTGGCTAGGTACCTAGGTAGATCGTGCCGTGTTTTTTTGGTGGGCTACGCACAAGCAAGAGGAGAAGACACAGGCGAGAGAGTTGGGGGTGGGGGTGGCCTGACAGACTCGAGCCGTGGACTAGGCATTTGAGGGGGGCGGGGGAAGGGCACCGATTGGGGAGACCGGGAGGATGGGCGTCGGAACGTTGCGCCTCTCCCGCAGGGCGCACTTTTTCTTCTTACTCGACTTGCTGCTCGTGTCATGGACGTGTCTTGGACGATCCTGGAACGGCAGGCTGCCTCCCCGAGGGGGAGGGGGGCGCGAGCGGGGAAAAAGGAATGAACAGAGGATGGGGCGGCGGGGGAGGGCAGCGGTCTTGTTTCACTTTTCTTCATGTTGCTTTTCTTCTCGCTCGACAACTCGATCTCCCCGACGGGACCTAATCTCGATGCTGCAGCGACCCTTCGACCCCGATAGTCAATATCTCTGATGGGACGACATGATGTAGGTGCGCGACACACCACCAATCACCAATCACGCGTCGGGCACCTGGATCCTGGCCGCCGCTCCCCATCCGTGCGTGCCCTTGGAGAGGGGGGATTGGCTCGTGTTGGCGGGGGAGGGGGACTGTTATGTCTCGGTCCTTTTTTGTTGTGCTGTGTTCGAGGCCATGGATGATGGATAATGCAGCTCACTTTGCCGCGGGCCGAAGGGGTGGTGCGATGACTGGGATGGGCTCGTCGGGTGGTGGACCGGTAGGGGGAGGTGCATGGAGTGGTGAGTGGTGACGGATGTGCTGCAGCCCCCCCTCCCCCCTACTCCAGTAACGGCAACCATACCCGGTAGCTGACAGGTCACAGGTGTGGTCACGGCCAAGCTTTTTTATCAAGCAGAAACCGCGGGAAGCCAAGACGCTAAAGTCGGATGATCGACGCCGCTAAGCTGGGAATCGAACAGCCTGAGCGCCGGGATTGTGTTCTGACCATGGCGTCTGTCTTTGGTTGTGTCGAGAAAAGAGCAACGCAAACATCATAAATTGCGTAGAGATATTGATTAATTGTAAGAACAAAGGTCGGACCGAATAATGCTGTATATTTTGAGTTCCATGAGCAACATCGTTGTTGCTTGGCGGAAGGTGTTGGGACGGAAGCCGGCCATCTCGGGCTGTCCCTCGCCGTCCGGCAGCGAGCGGGCGGCTGGGCATCCGGGCGGACCAGGGCTTTGGATGACCAAACAAGACATCTAACACTGCCGCCGGTTGGGGGTTCTTGCCGGAGATATCGGGGAGAAATGTCGGGCGTGTGCACAACAAACATCCGCGATCGACGAGGAAGAAAACGCGTGGAAAACTCGAGCAAACGCGCTCGGTGCATCTCGAAGGCCGAGACTGCTTCTTGCTCTTGCTCGAGAGCTTGAGGGAGTGGCCCGACGAGGTGGGATGGTCTCTGAGAGGTCAACTATGCCGTCTTCCTTGCCATCCATTGCACCCATGCGTGCATGATGGTGGCCTGGTGGGTGGGTGGGTGGGGCCGGAAGCAGCTCATGACCGAAGCCGGGGTCCCTGTCCCGGGTACCGAAACACCTTCCAGGTTCTGCAATCTGCAGTCTGCAGCAGTCTGCAGCCCGGGAAGATCTGCGTCGGGTGTTGGTGAGCGGACTGCACCCGCAGGAAAGCACTCCTGGAATCCCTCCCTTCCAAGGATCAGGAGTCTAGGCAGGCAGCAGGCAACCGGTGGGCAGTGGAAATCGCCCCTTCCTGCCCCCTGCCCCATCAACACCAGGCAGCCACCCCCGACCGGAGGCTGGCTGTCAGTCAGTGCTCCCAGGGAAGACGTGGGAGCAGTGTCATGGTGCAACCCGAATCCCCTCAGATAGATCAGCGCCCGATCGTTGGCCAGCGCGATGCGGAAGCCGCCGGGCCACCTCGCCAGCGCGCCAGCTCTAGAACACAGAGGGCACGGAGCACGAAGCATGCAGCACAGAGCCCCCCGGCTGCCTCGTGTTCCTAATAATGGAATAAAGCCCGAAACCCAGACGGGGCCATGCGGCTGGAGGAGGAAAGCCATCGCTAAAACGTCGAGTCGAGTCGAGACCCCGAGTCAAGACCTCGAGTCGAGACGTCCCTCTCAGGGACCGGGAACGGGCCGCGCCGGCGTGGATAACAAACAAACCCACGTTCATCCGATGTCGAGTCCCCACGACACACAACCTGGGACGGCGACTGGGTATTAGTATTCGCTGTGCTTCCTGCTTGGGGCGACTGACAGGTCGACAGATGACCGGGAGGTCTGCATCGGCTTGCATACGATAGACAGACTGACAGACTGGCTGCATCCCCCAATCTATTTTACCTTCTTCTTCTGCTCCCACCCTCCGAGTTCATTGTCTCCCACTCTCTCTCACGGTGTCCGTCCTCCGCTGGGACGCAAGCATTGGCCACGACCAACACGCGGACGCTTGTCCGACGGCGCATCACGGAATACACACGCTCGCTCTGTTGGCATTTCCCAGACGTCTACCCATCGGCCTCCCGCCCTTGTACTTCTCTCTGCAGAATTCATCTCGCTTCTCGGCTGCTCGACTGCTCCTTCACCCGCGATACAATGGTCACTAACAACCAAATTCCGGATGCGATGGCCGCCAACTACTGGCCGCATCCCGCGTACTTGGGACCGCCGTCTCGACAAGCCCAGGACGAATACACCGCGCCCCTGCCCCATCACATGGCCCCGATGCAGCCCTGCCTTGCCGGCGTTGGAGGTTCTACAGCCACCGGATATGCTGCTCCCTCTGAGATGCGGCAGCACAACTTGGCTACGCCATCAACAGCTACGTCAACTTCTCCAGCTGGGACAATCACAAACACGACAACAGGAGGAGGAACAACAAGGACAGAGCGCCCCGGCGGGCCACATCACAAAGAGGATGGTCTTGCTGGATTTGGCCCTGGTTCCGCCGCCGCCGCCGCTGCCGCCGCCGCTTCGCAGAAGCCGATTCGCCGCCGAATGCGCATGATCACCTCCTGCCTCGAGTGCCGACGGCGTAAACTCAAGTGCGAAAAGAAACACCCGTGCTCCAACTGCAAAAGGTTTCAAAGAGAATGCGTCTATCTCGGTCCCAACCTCGACGAGGCCAGCCAGCAGCGCCTGACCGAGATTAAGGAGAAGGTGGGATCGCTCGAGCGCCAGCTGGAGAGGGATGTGGCCAAAGGAGCGACAGGCCGCCGCAAGGGCAGTCCCGGTCGTGGCGGCGATGGCTCTGACTCTTCCCAGCAGAGGTTTGTGGCAGACGACGTCGAGGAGGAGCTCGGCGAGGAACGCGACCTGCAGATTACCCCGATGGTTGCCCTCGACCTCACCTATGACGACTACTCCGATGGCAACGGTGCCGACGATCTGATTGACTTGGGAGTCCGGGTCGGAAAGATGAGGATAACGGAGCGGATTGGCGGGCTCAACAGGCCGCGCATCTCGGAGGAGGTATGCTCCTCGTTCCGTTTGTCGTTGTTATTCCGGCCGTGGTCTCGCTGACGCTGCTCAGATACAAGCTGGCATGGCCGACGCCACCCCGGGTCTCGTGTACGGTTCCCATGCCGCCTTTGCCGCGGATGAGCTTCAAGATGCGCCCGACCTCCCGGATTTTCTCAAGCCCGGAGAAACCTACCTTGCTCCCACAAGCGGCTTCTTCTTTGGCCAGTCGGGCCAACCGCTATCCTTTATCAACTTATTACCGTCCGCTGACTTCGGCCACCGGCTGATGCGGCGCTACTTTGAAGCTGTTCACCCAATCGCACGGTGCGTGCATCGTCCTTCTTTGGAGGCAAGCTACGCTGCGTTTTGGGAAGACGTCAGGCAGAACATCGAGCCTCGCGCGTCGGTGCAGGCCGTCGTTTTTGCCGCCTGGTTTAGCGCCGCGGTCAGCGTTGATGAGGGATTCTGTCGCGGCCAGGAGTGTAATAAGACCCAGTTAGTGCTTCACATGAAAATAGGGACCGAGACGGCCCTGAGCAAGGCGGGCTTTCTGAGCACGACGAGGTTTGAGACGATTCAAGCTTTTGTTATGTATTTGGTGAGTTTTCCAAGAGACGGGTGCGCGATCTCGGGTTGATTCGACAGGCTGACTGACAGGCACCAGCTTCCACTCTGCCGGGACGAGGTGTCCAGGGCCCATTCCGTCCTCGTCGGAGCCGCCGTCAGGATGTCGGAGTGCATGGGTCTCCATCGTGACGGATCGGCATACGGACTCACTCCCTTGGAAACGCAGGTGCGGCGCTTGGTCTGGCACCAGCTGTGCTTCCTCGATGTCCGCACGTGCGAAGCCCAGGGGCCAAAACCGGCCATACGACGCGAGGACTACGACACCAACATGCCCCTAAACTGCGAAGAGGAGGAGCTTGCGCCACAAACACTGGTCTGGCCCGCTCCGGCAGAATCATGGACACCGATGCTGCTGTCAATCATGCGGTTCGAAATCAACGCCATGATGCGCAACATCTGGACAGACCGACGAAAGCTTGAGATGGGCAAGACGACGCTAACCTCCATGCTCGCTAGAGTTGAGAACTTCCGCAAACGGATGCTGGAGAGGTATAACCGGCTTCTCAACGACCGAATTCCGATCCAAAAGTATGCTAAATACGTCATGGAACTTCTCATATTCCGGCTTCACGTAATGGTGCTACACCCGTATCACTCCAACACGGCAAACCCTCTTCCAGAGAAGCTCCGCGGCTTGCTCGTCACGAGCGGCGTCCTCATCATCGAGATTGCCATTCGCCTCGAGTCCAACCCCATGTTCCGGGACTGGGCATGGTACCTCGGTGCCTACCAGCAATACCAGATTGCACTTCTGTTGGCAACCGAGGTATACTACCGGCCGGGCCACAGAGAGGCCGAGCGGATATGGCCCTGTCTGGACTGGGTCTTCCAGCTCGACCCCAACGTGCCGCGGGCGCAAAAGATCTTGCAGATCCTGATCGAAATCAAGAACAAGACCAACCTTTACATGGGCCTGCGCAAGGTCCGCGCACCCACAGCAATCAACAGAGCTGTCCCGGGGAGGCAAGCCGTCAAAGAGAGTCCACCGGCACCGCTCCCAGATGCACTTCCACTTCCCGCTCAGCAACCTCCAGGGCCGCCGCCTCCCTTCGCACAGCAACAACCGCCTCACCACACACCAGCCGCCGGAATCATCCCAGGCCTCAAAACAGAGCCCATGCTCTGCCCCCCACTCATGCCCACGGCCACAACCACCGTCTCACCCCCGCTCCCGATGAACATGAACGCCCTCATGCCTCCCTCCATGCCCATGGGCATGGTCATGCCCCCGCACCATCCACACCCCCACTCCCACCACCACCAACAACAGCTGAATTTCCCCTCCCTCAACAACCACCATCAGCCGCAACACCAGATGGTCTTCACGGGTGTGACAAACGGCGAAGCCCTCTGGAGCCTACCGCCACGGAATAGCACTAGCGGCAACGGCGGCGGCAACCCGGGCAGTCCTGAGAACAGTAGTGACGGAGGAAGTGTTGTTGGCCAGCCGCAACGGCATGGGAGTATTGCTGGGCCGATGGGAGGGGGTGCGGCCTCGCAGCAGCAGGTTTTGAATGTTATGCAGGAGTTGGACTGGGTGAGTGCACTTCACTTTTAAGAAAGAAATTGGTTGCTTTTCCTGCAATGGTTGGCTGACTGGTCTACAGGAGACGCTTAACGAGCTGTTCCCGACGGATCCGCAGACGGGACAGTTCAGCTTTAATTTTGATGCAACGGGGATGGGCTCGGCTGGGGTGTGGTAGAGTTGACGCGGGTCTTGAGGACACTCTTCTTCATTTCTTTTCTCCCCTTTCTTCTTTGAAGTGCGGGCTGGTCTTTGGATTGATTGAATTATGGAGCACGCTTCTCCAATTGGAAATGGTTCTTTGGGCAAATGATGGGGAGGAGTTTTTAATGTTGTGTCTGAGTGCGTAGGGTATAGTGAAAGGTGTTTCAGGGCGATGGAACATAGGAAGATTTGGCAGTTGATAATCTGCTGCGATATTGTTGTTGCAGCGGATTTAGTCTGCAGGATTGGCTAGACAGGAGGATCTCTCTCATCTTGGAATTGATGTTGGGTATGCCACATGTCTTGTCAGCTAGGTGGTGTGCCAGTCTGGTGCCAATGTCATGGACCTGGCTGTCGACAAGACCTGCCCCCCCCTTTCCAACCTCACAATATGTGCACCTTGTCCCACCATCACCCCCAAAACCACCCCAAACCACCCATTAAACTCTTAAATCACAACCTCCACCCCTTCTCCCACCAACCCCCCCCAACACCTCCATCCCACCACCTCAACCCACACTCCCC
>OUNM010181565.1_pt1 | contig 26368 bp, 23 predicted proteins | sample 1769961 | NCBI WGS metagenome assembly OUNM01 (sample SAMEA3914820, study PRJEB12502) | metagenome | biome: forest; material: soil | place: USA | collected 2012-03-12 | depth 0.3 m | reverse complement strand
TTCACAGGTCTTGAGACCCGTAAGGCGCCCGATTCGACGCGCAGTCTTTCATCGGGTGAGTCTCCGCGACGAAAGGCGCTGCACCTTTCCCGGCTGCAAGCAAACTCGCTGGCTGGAGATTCATCATAAAATTCCTGTTGCCCAGGGCGGAACCAACGAGCTCTCCAATCTGACCACTCTGTGTTCAGCTCATCACGGCCATCTTCACGCGCAAGGCCCTTGAGTCCAAGCCCATTTCCCGCCAAGATGGCACCCCTATGGACTTCAAGCAGGCCGTCCTCCAAGGCATCCCGAACGAGCTCCCGCCTAAAAAGCCGCGCGACCCGCAGGTCAACCACGCACCCAAGCGCAAGGACATCCTGACCCCCGAAGAAAAGCAGCTCGCGCTCCGGAACGCACTCCGCTACTTCGAGCCGCGCCATCACGCGGAGCTGGCAAAAGAGTTCGCCGATGAGCTCAAAGAATACGGCCGCATCTACATGTACCGGCTCCGGCCGGACTACGAAATGCGCGCGCGCCCGATCCAGGAGTACCCGCACCGCTCTCATCAGGCCGCAGCGATTATGGTCATGCTCCAAAACAATCTCGACCCGCGCGTGGCGCAGCACCCGCACGAGCTGATCACCTACGGCGGCAACGGCGCGGTCTTTCAGAACTGGGCGCAGTACCTGCTCACAATGCGCTACCTCGCCTCGATGACCGACGAGCAGACGCTCGCGCTGTATTCCGGACATCCGATGGGGCTCTTTCCCTCGTCCAAGGACGCGCCCCGCGTGGTGGTCACCAACGGAATGATGATTCCCAATTATTCCAAGCCCGACGACTGGGAGCGCTTCAACGCGCTCGGAGTCACGCAGTACGGCCAGATGACCGCAGGTTCGTTCATGTACATCGGCCCGCAAGGCATCGTCCACGGCACGACGATCACGCTGCTCAACGCCGGGCGGAAATTTGTGACGGGAGCCGCCGACACGAAACCAGAAGCCGGCGCAGCAGGGACCTCCGCTGGCATCTCTCCACTCGCGGGCAAGCTCTTCGTCTCCTCAGGCCTGGGCGGAATGTCAGGCGCGCAGCCCAAAGCCGCGCGCATCGCCGGCGCGATCGGCGTGATCGCCGAGGTCAATCCAAAAGCCATCGCCACGCGCCATTCACAAGGCTGGGTCGACGAAGTCCATGACGATCTCGAAAAGCTTCTCGCCCGCATCGAAAAAGCGCGCGCTGCGCGCGAGTCCGTCTCGCTCGCCTACGCGGGCAATGTCGTCGACCTCTGGGAGTTCTTCGTCGCCCGAAAAGTCCGGGTCGAGCTCGGCTCGGACCAGACCTCGCTCCACAATCCCTGGTCGGGCGGTTACTATCCGGCCGGACTCTCCTTCGACGAGTCCCTGAAACTCATGGCTTCCAATCCCGAAGCCTTCAAGACGAAGGTGCAGGAATCGCTTCGCCGCCACGTCGCCGCGATCAACGCGCTCTCCGCGCGTGGGATGTACTTCTTCGACTACGGCAACGCGTTTCTGCTTGAGTCGAGCCGCGCCGGCGCGGACGTGCTCAAGCCCGACGGCGAATTCAAATACCCGTCGTACGTGCAGGACATCCTCGGGCCCCTCTGCTTTGACTACGGCTTCGGCCCGTTCCGCTGGGTCTGCACTTCAGGCCGGCCCGAGGATCTCGCCCAGACCGACGCGATCGCAGCCGACGTGCTCGCGCGGCTGCAAAAGAGCGCGCCCGCGGAGATCCGCCAGCAGCTCGGCGACAATCTCCACTGGATCCGTACGGCCGAGAGCAACCAGCTCGTCGTGGGCTCGCAGGCTCGGATCCTCTACGCCGACGCCGAGGGCCGCATCGAGATCGCGCGCGCCTTCAATGACGCCATCGCGCGGGGCGAGCTTAGCGCGCCCGTCGTGCTCGGGCGCGACCACCACGACGTTTCGGGCACCGACTCGCCCTACCGCGAGACCTCCAATATCCGCGACGGGTCGCGCTTCACGGCCGACATGGCCGTGCAGAATTTTGTCGGCGACGCCTTCCGCGGCGCGACCTGGGTCTCGCTCCATAACGGCGGCGGGGTAGGGTGGGGCGAGGTGATCAACGGCGGCTTCGGCCTCGTGCTCGACGGCACGCCCGCCGCCCGCGCGCGGCTCGATTCGATGCTCTTCTGGGACGTCAATAACGGCATCGCGCGCCGAAGCTGGGCGCGAAATCCGGAGGCCGTCTTCGCCATCAAGCGCGCGATGCAGGCCGAGCCACGCCTCCAAGTCACGCTGCCGCAAGAGGTCGCGCCCGGCCTGCTCGAAGGGCTCCTCGAGAGCGCGCTTCGATGATTGCGCGGCCATCGGCCCCGCTCAGCCGTGTCCCGATGCGTCTCGCCCTCGCGAGCGCGGCCGTAAATGCGGTGGCCCTCGCGACAGGTTTGGCCATAGCAATGGGTCTTGTCCTCGCGCCTGCTCCCGCTTTCGCCTCCGACCTCCCGAGCCTGGCCGGCATTCAGGGCGACAAGTCATCGATCCAATATTCGGGCTGGTATGAGCCATCGTCCCAGCAGGCGATCCAGATGCAAAACCTCCGCGTCGCCTTGCAGACGTGGTCCAACGAATCCGAGCGCGTGGTGCTCGACGGCCGGGCCTCCTGGCTCGATCCGATCAACGCACCCGATTTTCAGGAATACGCGCTCGGCGCGACCTACACGCACAAGATCGACCAGGGCCGGAGCCTGAGCTTCAACGGCAACTTCGGATCAGCCAGCGACCATCCCTTCGCGGATACCTCCGTGGATACGGTCAGCGCGACTTCGATCTATGCTTTTCCGCAGTCGGAGCAAAGCCGCTGGGCGCTGCTTCTGAATTATTCCAATAACCGTCCCATCCTCAATAACATCCCGCTTCCGGGCTTCGCCTACACCTATACGCCCTCGCGCGACCTCTTGCTTACCGCGGGCATTCCCTTCGCTTCGATCGTCTGGAAGTTCGCCCCCGACTGGTCGCTTTCGGCATTCGCCGTCGTGCCTTGGATCTTCCGAGCGAGCGTGAGTCGAGCGATTGCGGGGCCCGTGCAGGCCTTCGCGTCGATCGATTTCTCGCAGCAGACTTATTTCAGGCTCGGGCGCTCCGATCTCAAAGAGCGTCTGTTTTATGACGAAAAAAGAGCCACCCTCGGTCTTCGTTCGCCCTTGAGCGAGATGCTCACGGCCGAGCTTGAAGGCGGCTACGCGTTCGGGCGCCAGTTTTTTGATGCCCAAAACTACGGCTCTGACCACTTCAACGTCAATCGGCTCGATGCATCGCCGGTCCTGCGATTGGCGTTGAGCGCTTCCTTTTAGAGCGGGTAAACTATCCGGATGCGGTCACTCGCGCTCACCGCGCTGAGCTTATTCGTATTTCTCCTGTCTTCGACGAACGCTCGCGCGGCGAGTCCCTGCTTCTTCATCTCGGTGCCTTGCGAGTCGAGCCCCGATCGCGGCGCGGTGACCGGCGGCGCGTTCCCGGCCTTCGCCGACATGTTCAACCTCAATCCGGCGTCCATCCCGACGGTGGAGACGCCGGTCGGCATCGAGGCGATCGCGAGCGCTTCGGGCCGACTGGACTCTGAGCCGACTTACAATTTCTCGATCATCAAGGGCTTCAAGCGAATCGGAGCCGCGCTCTCTTCCAATAGCGAAAACACCTTCTACAATTACAACCTGGAACAGGCTGCGCAAGGAACGCAGTTCCAGAGCTACTTCGGCCAGCGGTCGACGCTCAATCTGGGATCGGCCTTCGCGCTCCTCGAGGACGAGCTCAAACAGTACATGTCTCCCGCCCTCGGGCTGGGCGCGCGCTACAATCAGGTGACAGGAGACTTGGATCTTTCGTTCGGAGCGTCGCTCAGCTCCAAGTACCTGAGCCTCGGCGTGAGCACTCACTCGACACGAGGGGATCCCATGACCGGGTATCCCAATACGCAGACGACGACTCTGAGCGCGGAGTTTCGGCTGGGGTGGCTGTCCGTCGACTACACGCTGATCTACTACGGGACCTCTGACCCCATCGCCCGGCAGCACCCAATCTTCGGCACTCCGACTCGGATCGCCACGATCGGCGTGCAGAAGGGCGGCTTCTGGGCGACTGCCGCCTACCGTAGAACGGTTGACCTCGATGGCGCCGAAAGGTCTCTCCTCCTCGGTTCGGTCCAGTACCAGTTCTTCAGCAAGCTATCCGCCGGATATCTCTACAACTACGTGCCGGGTTCCCAGTCCCTCGGGATCCAGCTGTTTATATAGGGGCTGTGTACTCTGTGGAGTGCGGATTCGTGCGCCCAAGGATTCTTCTGCTGGATTGCGTCAATATTTTCAAGTAAACAGGCTCCGACGCATTACATAGGAGATGTTTATGAAAAGTACCCTTGTCCTCGTTGCCCTCGTTTCGTCCGTCAACGTTCTCGCCGGCGTGCCTAGAAATCCGGTCCGGCTCCGCCCGAACCCGTTTCCGGTCGGCCGCAGTGTCCTCAACAGGCTCGCCTGCCAAGGCATGCAGGACGGCGATTACGTTACCTTCAACGCCACCAGCGAGGTCAATGTAGCCCCTTTTCAATTCCGGCTTTCCAAGCCCCTCGGCGGAATGCTTCCTGCCTTCGAGCCGGTAGAGTCCGTGGGCTATCAGCTCTCGAGCGCCCAGATGCAGGCTAATGGCGATCTCGAAGCCGGTTTCGTCGCGGATCTCGCTTTCGCGGGCGGCGGCACGCAAACGGCCACTCTTGAGTACTCCCCCTCGAAGAACACTCAGGACGTAGCCAACAACAGCAAGCTCACCATCCATCTCTCGACCTTCGACGAAACCCGCGGCGTACGCGTCGAGAATGATACCGTTTACCTCTTCAACTGCGCCACGCCGCAGGATTGAAGAAAGCGCTCAGCTCCGTTTTAAGGCCTCGGGGACGCCATCCCCGGGGCTTTTCCTTTTCCGGTAGTCCTCTCCGCACCACTGTGTCAGCTCTGACACCCCCTCCACTCTGACCCTGCCTCTCGCAACCCCGCGAATCCATTGACGCCGCCCCTGGCACCGACCCTGCTTTTACTCAGGGCGTGCACGGCAAGATCGCCACTGATGGCGGCCAGGCCGGGCCCGGAGGCACGTATGCAGAACCAGGAAAAGCTCCAGGACAGTCTCGAGGGAATTCGCCAACTCCTCTCGCATCTCCATGGTGAAGTCAGTGCTCTCGAGTCGACGTACTCGGAGCTTCTCCTGGTCCTCCGGAATTTCGAGGGTGCGGCCAACTACGATGACCTGACGGGTCTCCTGCGGCGTCGAACGTTCTTTCAGAAGTGGGAAGCCATCCTCCGTGAGTGCCAGCGAGTCAATGAAGACTGCGGGGTCCTGATGATCGACATCGATCACTTCAAGGCCATCAACGACACTCACGGCCATGCGACAGGAGACGAGGTGATCAAGCGGATCGCCTTGATGCTCAAGCAGTACGAATCCCCCAACTGCATCGTCAGTCGGCTCGGGGGAGAGGAGTTCGCCGTCGTCGTCCGAGGAACGGACGCGCAGACCCTGGGAGTCGCGGAGTTCATTCGTCGCGGCGCCGAGAGACTGCACGGCCCAGTGATGGGCCCCGACGGCGAAGCCTCCAGCACGGTGGAGTGGAAGTGCACGCTAAGCGTGGGCATGGCGTCGGCCCGCAAGACCGGATACGACGCCTCTCGTCTCCTCAAGGCCGCGGATGCGGCCCTGTACAAAAGCAAGCGCAAGGGCCGCAACCAAGTGAATGCAGCGTAAGCCCGGTGCGCTACCCAAAGCGCTGCGTGGTCAGAAGAGTGTGCTGATCGCGTGCGCCCAGCGGGCCTCCGGTGTTCGGTCACCGGGGGCCCGTTATGTGAAGGATGTCGAGTATTACTAAACTAATAATGGATATTATTTCTTATGAATATCCTTTTTGACGCGGTGAGTATAGTTTCCACTTCAGAAGCAGATTTCTTCAAGGGGGGAGAGTCCAACAGGGGGACTCTCTCAACGAGAGTGGAAGCCAACAGGGGGCTTCCGCTCACATGGGGTGGCCGGGGAGTTTCGACTCCCCGGCCTTTTTTATTTTGAAGCGGCGATCACTTGAGCCCGAGGCCCATCAGGAACTGCTCCCACCAGGTGAGCTTGCCGTAGCGATACTCGCGTCTCAGCGACTTCGGCAGCTTCATCTGCGCGTCGCCCGGCGTGGAGTAGACGATCTTCTGGCGCGTGCCCCGGCTTTTGCTAAACCAGAAGCCCGAACGCATGTACCGTACCACGAGGGCTTGGATCTCATCCGGCTCGATGTCGCCGCCTTGCTGGAGGCGGTTGGCGATCGCGCCGATCAGCTTCTCCTGCTGAGAGACGATCGACTCGACCTCACGGTACAGCGCTTCGAGCGCGCGATTCTGGTCGCCGGCGAGAAGCTGCGGATATGCTCCCTCCTTGGCCAGATCGTGAGGAACGATGTCTGCGAGACCCGGCGAGCTCTCGCCGTCGGGCGAGAGGAAGCTCAGCACTTCCCGCCGCTTCTGCGTGTCCTTCAGCATTTCGGCCAGGATCTCCTTGGCCGAAGCGATATCGCCCGGCATCGGCTCTGACACGAAAACCTTGCCCAGAAGCTTGTGCGCGGCCACATAGCCTCCCAGTACCGTCATCAGCAGCTTGCGCTGATAATCGTGGTTCTTGAGATCCGGCTCGGACCACATCTCGAGCACGCCCGTCTCGCCGGGCGAAAGATTGCGAATGATCCTTTGGGGCATGGACTTGAAGAGCGTCATCCCCACCACAGCTTGCCCGGCCTGGTGGACCGTCTGGCGCTGCAGGGCAAGGGACTTGCGCTTGGCGTGAATGACGGGCTTGTCCTTCGCGTCGACGCCGATTGCATAAGCAGCGCGCCAGCCTTCGGGGGCCGGAGGCGGATGCTTCTCGAGCGTGGAGAAGCTCTTGAGCCGCCACTTTTTCTCGCCATCCGGGACGTTCTCGTAGATCTCGATCCGGTTGGTCTGCGAGTTAAAAGACGCGACCAGGTGCTCGGGGCGAGCGTCCTTCGGCAGCCGCATGATATCGGCGGTCAAGTTGACGATCGAAGTCCAAAGCAGGTTGGCGGTCTTCGGAAAGAAGTTGCGCGGGCCCTGCAGCGGGTCGACGCAAGCCTTGTAGAGAAGGTCGTGGACGGAGCGATGGAACTCGAGCCGAGTATGAGGTTGGCCTCTTTTTTCGAGATTCTCCTCGAATTTCTCGGAGAACCGCTCGAGCCTGCGATCGACCAGCTCATGCCACTGGTCCGCGTTGAAGGGCGCGATGAGGCGCCAATCATTGAGGTTCCAACGGGATTGGGCGCCGGGCTTTACGCCCATGAGCGAGTTGAACCATCTCTCGATCTCCGAGTCGCGCACCTGGGTCGCGGCCGCATGGAGCGCGTTGGGATCGGTGCTGTTTTCGCCCAGGTTGGTCTTGATATCGTCGATGATCTTCTCGGGATTGGCCGTCACGAAGATGATGGTCCGGCTGAAGTCATAGGTCTTGGGTTCGTAGACCTGAGTCGCAGCCGTGCGAATGCGTTGCACGAACGCGGTAGTATCGGATGCGAAGACATCGAAGAGATCTTCGGGAGACAAGTCTTTCCACTCGCCCAGGACCTCCGGATGATCATTCAGGAGCTCGTATAAAGTCGGGACGTAGGCGGTGGCCCACTCCCTCATGTTGAACAGGTTATTGGCGAGAGTCTGCTCTTGGGCGATGAGATTCTGCTCTAGGGTTTGGATGTTGGATCGGAGGTTGACTTTCCAGGCGTGGCGATCCGTCCCTTCCGGGGGAGTGTCGGTTTCAAGCTCGGCTTGTTTCTGCTTGATGAGCGATTTGAGCCGCTCGACTACGCTCTGCTGTAGTTTGTATGTATTGATGGTTTGCCGGAGAGATGCGATATTGGAGGTCAGCGCCCCGATCAGCTCGGGGATGGTGCGCCGGGGTTCTGGCTGATATTTGCCGTTGCCCAGGATCTGCCAGTAGAAATTGAAGCTCGGCTCCATAGCCGCATACCAACGGGGCTTCTCGAACTTGGGAATATCCGTGAGCTTGAGGGTGGTTCCCACCGCGAGCCTCTCCATCAAGGCATTGTGCGCTTCTTCTTCGCTCTTGAGCTTGGCTTCGATCTCGGAGACCGGCGTGAGGTTCTGGATCTCGTCGATCAGGACCACGGCTTGCGGCAAGTTCTTTTCGATCGGGTTTTCAGCCATCCGCAGCAGGCCCTCGTAAGGGAGATGGGTCTGGCCCTTCTTCACGTTGATCGGGAGAAAGCGACTCTCCCAATTGAGGAGCTTGAGAAACCGCTGGATGATGGTCGTCTTGCCGTAGCCCGGAAAGCTGATCAGCGGAACCACCTGCGTCTTGCCCTCCTCGGGATCGAGGATGACTTTTCGGGCGGCGCTCATCATGCGGCGCACGGCCTGGTCCCAGCCGACGAACTCGTGCAGGAGCTGGGCCTCGACCGTGTCCAGCCACTCGACGGTCCTGAGGTAGTCTTCGCCTAGAGCTTGGCGGCGTTGGCGCTCTTCATCGGTGATCTGCGCGTCTTCTTTGGCCCGTCTTTCGCGAACCGCCGCGAGCTTGTCCTGGTACCGCTCATTGACTTCGAGTTGCGCCTTGCGGGCAGGCGTGATGAGAGCAGGCTTCTTGCTGGGCTTCTGGGCCTTGGCAGGAGGATGCGCCTTGTGGGCTTCGGCTGCCATGGCACTCCCCATGGATCCGGCCATTGATCCCAGGCAAAGAGGCAGAAGAATAGCGAGCATACGAATGAAATCCACGAGGTAGTCCATACAGGGGAGTGGTCATAACGCATCGTGTCAAATTCGTCAATTTATAACTTTTTTTATAATCAATATGAGTTCTTATAAATTGTGAATTAAACGCGGTGCGTATACTTTCCGCGTCAGAAGCAGCGATGCTTCGAAGATTTCTTCAAGGGGGGAGAGTCCAACAGGGGGATTCTCTCACTAAGAAAGGAAGCCAACAGGGGGTTTCCTTTCACATGGGGTGGCCGGGAAGTTTCGACTTCCCGGCCTTTTTATTTTTGGTTTCCAAGCCGCTCGTTTTTCTCTACGGTGACAGGAACCCTAGTCCTTGGAGGACCCAGTTATATGAATTCGACTTTGATTTCGATTCTGTTCGGGCTCACTTTGGTGGCTGGCGCCGCTCATGCGGACGACGCCGTCCTTCGTCCTGCCTACTGCAAGACCGAAAGGGATTACAGGATGGCGCCTTCTCGCAAAGATCCCCATGCCTGGGACATGTACCGCGTCGCCAACCGCGCCGTCTCGCTCGACGACAATCGCGTGATCGGCTCCGCGAATTTCAGCTTCTATCAGTGCTCCAAGAATTCGGACGGCACCTTCGGCTGGAAGCTCTTCAGCGAGGGCCGCGCTGATAGCGGCGTTTACCTCATCGGCCAGGGGTCCTGGGGCGCGCTCAAGCATATCAACGTGAGCGACCGCGGCCGCATCGACGTCAAAACCGGCAAAGGCGCGGCTGACCTCCACGTCGACCAAGTCATGGACTCGAGCCAGAGGTCGGCGTTTTCGCGCCATCAGACGGTTCGCGACCTTCAGGTGGTCATCGCCGCCAGCCAGGACAACTATGTCGACGGCAACTACACGCCGGGCAACGACATCAGCAGCGAAGGCATGCGCTTGAGCTTCGATCTCGTTTTCGAGAACGGCCATTACAAGGTGGTGCGCAAATGAGCCGCGCTACTCCTACGATGATCGCCGCTCTGGTGACCGCGTTCCTGACCTCCGGCCTGGCTCGCGCCGAAAGCGCGGTCCTCGTCGACAAGCGCCCGAACCAGCCTCCGACCTACTGCCGCTCCGAGCAGGATTACGCCAATCGCTTGAGCGTTCAGTATCCTTCGGCCCATGAGACCGCGGACTACTTCGACTACTCCAAGCTCAAAGTCTCGCTCGATCACGGCAACGTGACGATCCGGGGCCGCGTGACTTTCTATTCGTGCGCGAAGCTAGGTCATGGAAAGTACGGCTGGGTGGCCCACAAGGCGGGCGAGGATCATTACAACCTCCTGACTGTCCCCCGGGTTTCGCTCTACGATAATCTCCAGCGGTATCTCTCGCCGGTGGATGCTTCGTCGCTCGAGTTCCGGCTGGAGCTCCCGATCGAGCAGTTCCTCACGACCGTGGACCTCGATCGCTACCGGGACGGCAAACCCGTGCGCGCGATCGAGATTTTCTCGACGTTCCTGCCTTCCGGTTATACCGCGATTCGGCGCAATACGCAGAATCCGGCCCAGCGCCTGTTCGTCGATTTCCTGCCTTAAGTTAGATACAATCGGGGGATGGACCTGCTTCCATCCCCCGTTCCTTCTCCTCTCGCGTCTCCACCGCCCATTTCAATCGATGAGCTCGAACGATACCGGGACCAGCTCTCTCAGGTCGCGCAGCTCATTGCGCGCTACAAGCCGCTCATCGATAAGTACGGAGCCACTCTCCAGAAGGATCTCGAGGAGATCGCCCACAGCCCGAACTGGGGTCTCTGGATTGGTTGCCAGGCAGGCTGGTTTTTCACGATTCTCGCGTTCAAGCACGCGGCGCTCGGAAAGTCGGAAGGCCTGATCTACCGAGGCGCGATCCGCGTCTTCTTCGGACTGCTCTTCTGGACCGGTTCGGCGATCGTGATTCCGCATCTGGTCTTTGGTGACCCTTATGCGCGCCTTCTGCACTTTGTCTGGGATCTCGGCCAACAGCTCGTATCCCAGAAACTATAAAGGACCCTGAGGTCTTGTCTTGCGACGTTCGGCCTCAGAGTCCTTTATCGCCACGGGTGCCGCTTCAGTGTGTGGGGGGGAAGTGGGGCGCCCATGGAAAACAAATTGTGATTCCGCTTATAGCCATGTTCTCAGGGTGCCGCAACAGAGATCTGACAAAATAGTGATGACGCGTTATGTCAAAAAACTGGCCCGCGCTGCGTGCTCAAAACAGCTGCCAATTTCGGCTTCAGTCAGGCCCATTCGGGTCCGGCAGATCCGGATTTCATCGTCCAGGCCCACGCCAAAGACGGCGGGATCATCCGTATTGATGCAAACCGGGACCCCCGCGCGGAGGAGCTTGGGCAACGGGTGCTCCTCGAACGAAGGAGTGGCTTGCGTGAGCCAGTTGCTGGTCGGGCACATCTCCAGGCAGATGCTCTCGCGCGCGAGGTGGGCGATCAGCTCGGAGTCGGCGATGGAGTGGATGCCGTGGCCGATGCGCCGAGCGCCGAGGAGCTCGATGGCTTCCCAGACGTTTTCGGGGCCCGTCGCTTCGCCCGCGTGAACGGTGATCTTGGCTCCGCGGTCGCGCGCCTTGAGAAACGAGCTCTTGAAGAGCGCGCACGGAAAACCCATCTCGTTTCCCGCGAGATCCAGGCCGACGAACCGCTCCTGATGCTTGAGGAAGAAGTCGACGGTTTCGGCGACGGCGTCGGGGCCGTAGTCGCGCGAGGCGATGCAGATCAGGCCCGCGCGCATGTCCGGATGTTTTGCGAGCCCACGCTTGACGCCTTCTTCGAAGCCGTCGAGCGCGTCCTGCCATTTGAGCTTGCTCCGCTCGGTGACGAAAGTCGGCGAGAACCGAAGCTCGACCGCGCGCGTGCCTTCGCGACGGCAATCCTCGATGACTTCTTCGGCCACACGGGCCATGACATCGGGGCGATCGAGCACGTCTTGAAAGAGCGAGAAGGTCGCAAGCACGGCAGTCAGGTCGCTGAGCGGCTCGCGCAGGACGATTTTTTCGCGAAACTGCTCGAGACTCGTGCTCTGGGGTTCAAGGCCGCGCTCATGCGCGAGCTCGAGCAAGGTGGAGAGCCGCACGGAGACATCCAGGTGGCGGTGGAGCTCCGTAGGGTCCGACAACTTTTTGATGCTTGGTGCGTCAATGTTCGGCATGTATCAGACGAATCTCACAAAATGAGGGTGCCAATCAATTGGATCCAAGCCTGAAAAAGGCATTAGACTTAAAGAATGGCAAAACAGGAACGCAGGCGGCGCTTTCGCTGGGCCCGGGAGTTCTGGACGCTCGCCAGGCCTTACTGGACCTCGGAAGATCGCTGGGTCGCTCTTGGGCTCCTCGCCGTGATCGTTTCGTGCATTCTCTTTGTCGTTGTCATGACCGTGCGCCTGAACCGCTGGTACCAGGAGTTCTACGACATGGCGGGCACGCCCAGCGCATCGGTCTTCTTCGGCTTCCTGCTTCAGTATTGCTGGATCGCCGGGATCTGGATCGCCGTGGAGCGACTCAACTCCTACCTCAAGTACCGCCTGAGCCTGCGCTGGCGCGAGTCGATGACCCGCCGTTTTGTCGAGCTCTGGATGTCCCGGCAGAAGCACTATTTCTGGTCACTCTCGCAGCAGGGCACCGACAACCCGGACCAGCGGATTTCGGAGGATATCAATCTCTTCGTCAAGCAGACCTTGGCGCTGTCGCTCGATCTTCTGGACCGCGGAGTGAGCCTGATCACATTCTCCGTGATTCTCTGGAACTTGTCGGGCTCGCTGGCCGTGCCCCTTCCCTGGGGTGGGTCTCTGAATATCTCGGGATACCTCTTCTTCGCTTCGGTGCTCTACGCCAGCGCTTCCAACGGGATTATTTACCGCGTGGGCCGGCGCCTCGTCGCGCTCCAGTATGATCAGCAGCATCGCGAAGCCGATTTTCGCTATGCTTTGATGAGGCTTCGCGAGAACGGAGCGAGCATCGCGCTCGCGCGCGGGGAGCCGGCCGAAATCGCTCGTGCAACGGGCCTCTTTGGCCGCGTGGTCGATAATTTCAGGCAGTTGATCCGCAAATACGTGCAGATCGAGATTTTCAGCAGCCTACACGGCCAGGTCAAGGTTCTCTTCCCGCTGGTGATGGGAGCGCCTCGCTTTCTTTCGGGAGCCATCAAGATCGGCGGGCTCTTCCAGATCAGCGATTCTTTCGGGAAGGTGGAGTCGTCGATCTCCATCCTGGTCAAATCGTTTCGCGACCTATCCGAATGGAGGTCGGCGGCCCGGCGTCTCTCCGACTTCGAGGAGAGCCTCTCCCGCGCGAGCGAGCTCAGCGGGCGAGTCGAAATCAAGTACGGGGAGGGCGCCGACGAGCTCGTTTCGCGTGACCTCGAGCTTCGCACTCCGGATGGCCGAGTGTTGTCTCGAATCGGCGATCTCGAAATCCGAGCCGGGGAGTCCTGGCTGATCTCGGGGCCATCGGGGAGCGGAAAGTCGACTTTGCTTCGCGCCGTGGCCGGGCTCTGGCCTTTCATGAACGGCGGAGTCGAGGCGCCCCGACGGGAATCGGCCATGTTTGTTTCACAGGCCGCCTATCTCCCGCGCGGAAGCCTGCGTCAGGCGATTCTCTATCCAGGCGGGGATCGGCAGGTCTCGGATCGCGAGCTTGGGGCATTGCTTGCGGAGTTCGGCTTAATTCATCTCACTTCGCGACTCGGGCACGAGGATGCCTGGGACCAGGTTCTCTCGCCGGGCGAGCAGCAGCGGGTCGTGCTGATTCGCGCTCTGGTGAGAAAACCCCGGTGGCTCTTTTTGGACGAAGCGACCTCAGCGCTCGACGACGCCAATCAAGCAATGTTTTACGAACGGATCCGCGAGCGCATTCCCGGCGTGACGATCGTCAGCGTAGGCCATCGTAAGGAACTTCGCGCCTATCACGACCGGGAGCTGAAGCTCGAGGCCGAAGTCAGCGTTTCCAGTCCCAGTTGACGTAAGGCTCCTCGCGCTTGAGCGGGCTCTTGACGAAGGTCCGCGCGAGCGACTTGCCGAAGACGAAGCAGGGATGTTCGTACTGACTCGGGCACGTGCCCTCGAACCTGAGGAAGTCCTTGTACTCGCCGAAGCTCAGCTCGATCCCACCTGCGACCTCGCGCCACTTGCCGTTGACTTTCTTCGGCTCAGGTCGCTTCGCAGCCGGCGTTTCCGGATTGTAAGACGTGTCCGGCATCACGACAGCTTTGCCTCCGGCCTTGAGCTCGAAGGCGGCGCCGTTTGCGTCGGACTCGGTCACGGCGTTAAAGGTTCCGAGCTTGATTTTCGGGGCAGCGGCGTGAGCGGACATGGAGAGTACGAGCGAGGTCGCCAAAGTGAAAAGGAAGGTGCGCATGAGTCGAGCTTACTCGAAAAGCCTCGCAAACTGAACGGAAACGGAAACTGAAACGGTAACCGAAACGGATACGGCTTCTGACTATGGCTTCCGACCTAGAGCCCGCTCGTCGCTCCCATGATGATTGCGCCGCTGTCGACGTAGAGCGTCTGACCGGTGATGTGGCGTCCGCCCTCGCTGCAGAGGAACGCGGCGAGCTCGCCCACGTCTTCCTGGTCGACTGCTTCGTGAAGCGGGACCATCTCTTCGTACTTCTTGAGCATATCCTTGAAGTTGGCGATGCCCGATGCCGCGAGCGTCTTGATGGGGCCGGCGGAGATCGCGTTCACGCGGACTTTCTTGCTGCCCATGTCGTGGGCGAGGTAGCGAACGCTCGCCTCGAGGGCCGCCTTGGCGACACCCATGACTTTATAGTTCGGGATCACGCGCTCGGAGCCGGCGTAGGTGATCGTGATGATCGAGCCGTTGCGGCCTTCCATCAGGGGCTCGGCACGCTGGGCGGCGGCGATGAGCGTGTAAGCGCTCACGTCGAGCGCGTGCTTGAAGCCGTCGCGCGAGGTCTGGACGAAGCGGCCTTCGAGGTCGGCGCGGTTGGCGAATGCGACCGAGTGGATCAGGATATCTACGCCGTCCCACTTCTCGCGGACCTTGGCGAAGTACGCGTCGAGATCCGCGTCGCTCGTCATGTCGCATTGCTCGCAGAGGTCGGCGCCGACGCGCTCGGCGAGGGGACGGATGCGGCGCTCGAGGTTCGGGCCTTGATAACTGAACGCGAGCTTGGCGCCGCCGCGATGGAGAGCCTGCGCGATGCCCCAGGCGATGCTTCGCTCGTTGGCGATGCCGAAGACGACGGCCTTCTTGCCTTTGAAGTCGAAGTTCACGAAGTTGCGTGGGGTCGTTTCGTCAGAAGTTTCCATGGGAAATCTCTATCCGCCGGCTATGGCCTCAGGCAAGGAAATTTGGATCGCGTTTGCCGAAGAGCGGTAATAGAAAAGAAGGCCATGAGACGAGACATCAGCGAACTTCCACCTGATTTGCCGCGACCGAAGGATGATGGTGGTGCGGATCACCTCACAGGGCGTCTCGTTCCGTCGATTCGACTGCAGTCGACCCAAGGCGGGCTTGTCGATTTGAGTGAGGCTCCTCAAAGTCCGGCCGTGCTTTTCATCTATCCGCGCGCCGGAAGCCCGCTGGAACCTAATACGAATCCAGAGCTTTGGGACGCCATTCCAGGCGCTCGCGGCTGTACTCCTCAGTCTTGCGGTTTCAGGGATCTTTATTCAGAATTTCGCTCGTTGGGCTACGCGGTCTTTGGCTTGAGCGTCCAATCGCCCGCGGTTCAAAAGGAGTTCGTCGAGAGGAATCACATCCCGTTCCCGGTTCTCAGTGACTTCGAATATCGCCTGACGGAGAGCTTGAAGCTGCCCACCTTTGAATTTGAAGGAGAGCGCTTGATCAAGCGGATGGCGTGGGTACTCCAGGATGGGAAAGTCAAAAAAGTATTCTACCCGGTCTTTCCGCCTGACCGGAATGCTGCCGACGTATTGGATTGGCTCAAGCGAAGAAGCTGAAGGCCGCGTCGGGCTCGTCGCGAGACGAGTGATTTGAGCGCGACAGTCAAGTTCCAGTGGCGTGCGCGATACCCTCGTAATATGTTCGAAGCGCCATGCCCCTCATTGTCCAGAAATTCGGCGGCACGTCAGTGGGTTCGATCGAGCGCATCCAGCATGTCGCGCGCTGGGCCCTCGACTGTCAGGCGCGCGGAGACCAGATCGTTCTCGTGGTTTCGGCGATGTCGGGCGAAACCAATCGCTTGGTTGATCTCGCGACGCAGATCAATCCGCTTCCGTACTCGCGCGAGTACGACCTGCTCATCGCCAGCGGCGAGCAGATCGCGGTCGGTCTGGTGACCCTGGCGATCAACACCGAAGCCGAAAAGCGCGGCTTGGTCCAGCCGGGACAAGGTCATCGCGCGCGCGGCATGCTCGGCCATCAGATCGGCATCCGCACGGACAGCGTGTTCTCCAAGGCGCGCATCCAGGAGATCGACACGCGCCTGCTTCGCGCCGAGATCGCCCAAGGCGTGATCCCCGTGATCGCCGGATTCCAGGGCGTCGATCCCGAGAACAACATCACGACGCTCGGCCGCGGCGGCTCGGACACGAGCGCGGTGGCGATCGCGGCGGCGCTCAAGGCCGACGACTGCGAGATCTACACGGACGTCGACGGCGTCTACACGACTGATCCGAGGCTCTGCAAGGACGCGCGCAAGATCTCGCGCATTTCCTATGAGGAGATGATGGAGCTCGCGAGCCTCGGGGCCAAGGTGCTGCAGATCCGTTCCGTCGAGCTCGCGGCCAAATACAAGCTGCCGCTTCACGTGCGGTCGAGTTTCAATCTTTCAGTGGAGGGTACCCGCGTGGTTCCACAAGAGGCGTTGGGCGATATCATGGAGCAGGTCGTGGTGGCGGGAGTCGCTGCCGACGTGGCGCAGACCAAGTTTACGCTTCAGAACGTCCCCGACGGGCCGGGCGTTGCCGCCAAGGTTTTTGGTGCGCTCTCGAGCGCCTCGATCGTCGTCGATGTCATCGTTCAGGATGTTCCGGCGAACGGGCTTCTCACTCTGAGCTTTACGGTCGGTAAGACCGATCATCTCAAGGCGCGCCAAGTGCTCGAGGGGCTGGCCAAGGACTTCCCTTCGCTCAAGATCGCCGAAGAGCGGGATCTCGCCAAAGTCAGCGTCGTCGGCGTCGGTATGCAGCACCATCCGGGCGTGGCCTCGAAGATGTTCGCGCTATTGGCGCAGGCGGGGATCAATATTGTCCTAATCACGACCTCTGAGATCAAGATTTCGTGTTTGATCGCGGAATCCCAGGTGAAAAAGGCAGTTGAGTGCTTGCATCAAGGATTTGAACTTCATCGGGTCGAGTAGTTTATAACGCATTGCATTCATACATTTTTTTGACACGGCCGCTCCGCGCATGAAATAACGCTTTGTGTTGGCTATGCGCGCCAGCACAAGGGGAGTCGGGATGAAATTCTTCGCTCTTTCGCTGTTTCTGATGAGCACGCAGACTGCTTGGGCCTTCTGGCCCTTCAGTGCGACTACCGTGATGGAAGGCCGTATCTATGGCGGGTTCGAGCCTAGCGGCGAGGTGGATGTCCGGCTGCTCACCAACGGCGACGTGATCCGCGTGGCCAATGGCAAACAGAAAGTCCTGGGTTCCGTTCCCATGAGCCGCGTTCGGGACATCCAGAAGGCCATCGAGACTGTCCGTGAGGAGAGGCTCGCGCTCGAGGATCCTGATGCCCAAGCCTGCGAGGGTGCGCCTTCGACGACTTACATCGCCTATCCCAAGGATGGCGGAAGCGTTCGCCTGGGCGAGCGAATCAATTGCCTTCTCACTCGCAATATGGACTTCCAGGGCTCCAAGCTCCTGGATGTCCTGATGGGGCTTGAGAAGCTCGGCGCGTTTTAGAGCTGCGTCTTTCCGGCGTCGACGGATGCCGGAATCTTCGTTTCTCCATCGCCCTTCGAGAGATCGAGTTCGAGAGTCTTGCCTTTGAGGATGCTGCCATCCCACTTTAACCGATACGTGGGTTTGATCTCTGCCGCTCGCGGGAGTGGCAAGTACGGGCTTTGAGGTTCAGGGACCGTAGCGTTTTGGCTTTTCTCGCGGACGAAAGCGTTGATGACCTGCCGGTACTCTTTGATATGGACATCCACTTGCTGATCCTGCGTCAGCAGATCGCGAAATTCGTTCGGAAGTACGAGCTTGCCGCTCCTGGGATCCGAATACTGGATGGCCGTCTCTACCGAACATTCGAGGCAGTAAATGACTGACTTGAGAGGAAGTTTCTTCAGGGCCAAGGATTGGTTCGGGTACATCTCGATATATTTCATGAATGCGTAGTGAGCCAGCGCCGCGGATTCCGGCGAGTTCGTCGAGGAGTAGCTGACCGGCGTTGGCGGCTCCTCGGCGCGAGTTGCGGAGACGGACGCGGCCAAGAGAAGCAGGGCAATGGCTGAAATCATGAATCGGGTAAGAGCAAAGTTGATGCCGCGCAGGAGCATGCATGGATTGCGGATAGAGCCGAAATCGATGGCTACCGACTGGGCAGGTGTCGAGACCGACCCTGTGTCCGAAATGACCTAAAAACCCAGCGCCCCTAACCCCAGTTGCACGAACGTCTCGCCCTTGCCGCCGAGGCTTTCCTCGAAGCCCTTGTGATATTCGACCGAGATCTCGAGCGGCACGCGCACGAGGACATCGAGATCGACCTTGAGTCCGGCTCCCGCTGAAGGCAGGAAGAGCGAGCCGTTTTCGTGGAATGGCAAATAGCTCGACTCGCCGAAGACGAAACCGTGGAACTGATCGAGGAAGAGCGGGTTCGTGCCCCAGCCGCGGAAGACCCTGAAAACCGGGAAATCCACATCGACCGAGCCGAGCAGCGCCTGGCGCGCGTAAAACGTCTGGTTGGGATAACCGCGGATGCCGATCTCTTTGAAGCCTTCGCCCGGGATCGGACTGATCAGGCGATTGTAGCGACCCTGAAGCACGACGTTCGAGGGTGAATAGGCGTCATTGAGGTGCGAGACGGCCGAGCCCACGAGCCGGGGCGCGATCACCGTATGGTCGAACGGCGTGAAATGCTCGGTGTCGCTGAAGAGTCCTTTGGTCACGGCGCTCGTGGGGTCGAGGTACTGCCTGACGCCGAGGAGGGTGGAGCGGCCGCGCTCGGTGGCGATCGCCAGGCGCGAGCGCTCGGCGTCCGAATAGATCGCGTAGGCATCGATGCTGGGCACGAAGCGCGAGCTTGCGTACAGATCGTCGTTCTCGGGAGAGTAACCGGGCACATAGCGGCGAGTCCGCTCGGAATTGAAGCCGAGAAACGGGGTAATGGCCGAGTAGGTCCAGAGATACGTATCGTAGATTAGAAAGTTGAACTCAAACTTGCGATCGTAATAGAGCAGCTGCGAATTACCGGAGGAGGTCGTGTAGCGATAGCTTCCCGTCGTTGAGTTGGAGAGATAGAAGCTCAGCGTCGGGCCGAGCTGCCGGTTTTCGTAGCCCACCAGCCAGTCGACGGCCGGCACTCCGGTGTCGTATCCGAGCACGCCGAGATAGCGGTGACGGTCGACGGCGTCGAAGCCCGCGACCTGCGCGTTGAAGTAGACGCTATCGGGGTAGAACGTCGGGAGAAAGTACCACTCGCGCGGGAGGATGCTCGGCCAGACGGAGTAGTCCTTCACGTCATAGTCTTTGCCGTCGCCGGGAGAGGGCGGCACTTCGGTGGGCGCGGGAGGCGGCGCGACCTTCACGGCGTCGCCGGCGGGGGCGCCCGCGAGTGGCTTGAGCTCGGCCACTGTCCAGCCGCTCGAGCGCCAGTACTCGGCGTAGAGCTTGCCGCCGCGGCCCGGCCCGCCCGGTCCAAAGGCGGGAAACGCGACGCCGCTCGTGACATTGGTCAGGAGCTCGGGCGCCTTGCCTTCGCGATAGCGGTAGAGGTTGTCGACCCCCGTCGCGTCCGAGACGTAGGCGATATCGCCCTCGGGCGTGAGGGCCGGGAAGCGGTTGAAGTGCCCATCGGCGACTAACCGGCGAACCTGACCTGACGAAAGCTCCTGCTCGAGCAGGTCTTCTTGTCCTTTGCCGTTCTCATGGCTGCCGAAAATCACGCGCTTTCCGTCGCGCGTGAATTTGGGAGAGTCCACGCGGCCGTACCTCGGCGGAAAATGCAGCTTGCGGATCGCGCCCAGGCCTTCGGCCGTGAGCGGCGCCGTGGCCAGGCCGGTGGTCTGGTTCTCGGTGATGGTGAAGACCAGGCTCTTTCCGTCAGGCGAGATATCGGGGTCGCGCGCGCGCTTGCCGTCGGTGAGCCAGGTGCGCTTGCCGCTTTCCAGGTCGTACACGGCGAGATCGCTGAGGAGGTGGTATTGGTCCAGCCTTCGGATCGCACTGAAGTAAAGGCGCTTGGAGTCGGGTGAGAACGCGAGCGATCCACCGAGGATCTTGTCGATCACACGATGCTCGTGGCCGGTGGCGAGCTCGCGGAGCACGAGGCCCGAGCGCTGGTCTGGCGTGTCGTCCGTGTGCGCGAGCCATTTGCCATCGGGAGAAACGGCCACGCCGAGCTCCGAGTGGGATGCGGGCGTGAGCGAGGTCGCCTCCGTCACCGGTTGCGATTTGATGCGGGCCAGGTCGGCGCTCATGCGCTTCCGCGTGGCTTCGACCCAGTCGTTCCAGTGCGTGTACCAGCTCTTGCCGGTGACGTTCTCGACGTTGCCGTTGATGAAATACGGAACTCGCCCGGCCGAGCGGATCGACAATTCGCCCAGGTTCTCGGGCTTGTTGGAGGCGGCCTGGTTGGTCATCTCGTAGCCGAAGAGGTAGGGCACTTCGCCGCCGGGCGGCCAAGGGTCGGTGCCCTGGATCCGGTCGAGCGTCATGAACGAAGGATGATCGAGCACGTTCTCGTCGACCGCCGCGCGAAGGATCATCTCGTAGTAAGGGCTTCGGCCGCGGCCCAGCGCCGTGTAGCGCGTCTCCATATAAACGGCCAGGCCCTCGAGCATCCAATCCGGCAGGACGGCGTTGGGCAGGAGCACGTCGCCGAAGAGGATACGAAGGATCGAGTAAAACCCCGTCGTCGCATCGATATTGAGAAAATGCGTGTACTCGTGAAAGACGAGCAGGCGAAGCCAATCGTCGTAGTACGCCGTGCTGAAGAAGCTCTCCGGCGGCGTCACCATGAGCACCATGCCGATCCGCCCGATGGGCGCGGTGAAACCATTGGCCAGGTCCGTATTGTCGACCAGCACGACCTGCACCTTGTAGTCGGGCTGCCACTGCATGAGCGGCGACATGAGGCGATTGGCTTCTTCGTAATGATGAGCCACGCGTTGGGCCGTGTCGGTCAGCTCCTTGGGAAAGGTGACGCGAAAATGCTCGGTCTCGATCGTCTTGTAATCCCACCACGGGTCAAGGCCCGCGATGTCGCCGACCCCCTGGATGACGGAGCGACCCTTGGCATGGGCCGCGCCTGAGAGCGCGCAGGCGACGCCCGCGCAGACGAGCAGGTTACTCAGTGCTCTCGCGAGTCGAGTACGGCGCGACCTGCGTGATCTTCCCGCTTGCGCCTGAATCGAACCGGACATCAGTGCCTTCCTTTGCCTGGAGTTTGCGGACGAATGCGAGTGACACGAACCGGCCACCTTGCGTGGAGGCCGCGCTGGTCACTACTCCGATCTCGATCGGAGGTTCCGCGAGGTTGAAGATCTTGTTTCCGCGCGCGGGGGCCGGGCCTTCGCCTTCGAGGAGCGAGAGTCTGCGGGCGGGCGCGCCGAGGGCGACGATGCGCTCGATGACTTCCTGGCCGGGATAGCAGCCTTTCTGGTCGGCGATCGCGTCGGTGAGCCCAGCTTCGAGCGGGATGACGTTTTCGTTGATCTCGTATGGATAGGCCGGGGTGAGCGCGCTGATCCGCCACGCTTCGAGCTCCGGCTCCGCGGCGGGCGCGAGCTGAGCGCCCAGACGATCGATCCACTGCGCGAGCCGCGCGGGGCGCCCCCAGACGGAAATCATGCTCCGGCCGAACTCGCGCGCGCCGTGATGGCAAAGCCTGAGTTCTTCTTCGATCGCGCTGGTCTGTCCGGTCTCGAGCGTGCCCGCTCCGACCGAATCGAGGAGCGACTGCTCTTCTTCCGGGGAATCCGCGAAGAGCCATCGGCATTCGAGCTCCGTCACTTCCTTGAGCGCGAACTTCTCGCCGAAGGTGAACTGGTCGATGATGGCTAGGAGCCCCTGCTTGGCGCCTTGGTCCGCTCCGGAGTCGATCTCGAAGCCGAACTCCTGGTCGCCGTAGCGCCAGAGGAGAAAATGGGCGCGGATTTTACCCTGAGCCGAGAGAAAGCAGCCGGCTTCGCCTTGGCCGACCTGAAGCGCGCGCACGTGGACGGTCGTGAGCCGATGCAGGAATTCCTGCGCGTCGGGGCCGATCATGGAGATCCATGCTCGGTGGGCGGGGGCGAAAATGCGGACCATGGGTTTTTTTCGCATGTTCCGGGATTTTGAACAATAGGTCAGAGACTCGAGTGGCAGTTAAAGGGGTGGATTCCCGGGCTCAGTGCCTGGCACTGCGCGATCAGGTCCTTGCCTTGCGATCCGATCGCCTGTCCGTAGTTGACCGGCGACGATTGGCTTTCCTTGCAGTCGCAGGACACCGGCGTGATGACGGAGTTGCAGCCGAATGGAAGGGTCGCGGGTGAGATCGCCTGGCACTGGTTGCGCAGATCGGTGCCGTCCGTGCCGATCGCTTGTCCGTAAACCAGCGCATTGTCCTGACTGAGCTGGCAGTTGCAGATGAGCACGCTAGAGCCAGAAGCGGCTCCGCCGCTCGCGGCGCAGGTAACGGTGTCGTTCTGGATGTAGCGGCTTTGGCCGGGCGCGAGGACCGTGTTGGCGGAAGCCAGGCCGCCGAAGGCCAAAGCGAGAAGCAGAAGTTTGGCTTTCATTCTCTTTAGAGTTGCAGATTGCGGACCACAAACCCTTGTCTCATCGCGCGCTTCGGGCTAGGGTGCCCCCACTCGCATGCAAAAGACCAAGTCCCAATTCGTTAAGGATATCAAAGACAAGGACGCCGTCGCGTCGCCCTTTCTGATCAAGTTCAGCGCCACGGCGACGGGCAAGAACGGCAAGCCCTACATGAACCTGGTCTTTATGGACAAGACGGGAGAGCTCGAGGGCAAGCTCTGGGACGATGTCTCCACGCATATCGGCCAGGCCGTGCGCGATGCCTTCGTTTGGGTCGAAGGCCGCTGCCAGACCTATCAGGGCCGCCGCCAGGTCGTCGTCAGTCGCATGCAGGTCCTGCGCGAAGACGAAGTGACTGTCGCCGAGTACGTGATCCCAAGCCCCGTGGATCCCGAGCGACTCTACGGCGAGCTCAAGCGCTACGTCGGTACGATGCAGGACCCTTATTACAAGGCGCTCGCCGAGATCATCCTCATCGAAGACGCCGACATCGTCGATCGCGTGAAGCGCGCGCCCGCGGCCAAGAGCGTGCATCACGCTTACAAGACGGGACTCCTCGAGCACGTCGTCTCAATCACGGGCATCCTCGATTCGCTCGCCGCTCACTACGGCAAGTACCTCGATCGCGATCTTCTATTCTTAGGCGGCTTCTTTCATGACATCGGCAAGCTCTGGGAGCTTTCTTACGACCGCGTGACCGACTACACGACCGAAGGCAAGCTCATCGGCCATCTCGTCATGGGCGTGGAGCTGATCGATCGCAAGATCCGCGAGCTCGAGGCCCAGGCAGGCCGCATCCCCGGGGACCGCTTTCCGGAAGAAAAGAAACTCTTGATCAAGCACGTGATCCTCGCTCATCACGGCATTCTCGAATACGGCTCGCCGAAGCGCCCGAAGTGCCTCGAAGCGCTCGTCGTTCATATGATCGACGACCTCGACTCCAAGGTGAACGCGATCCGCGTGTTCATGGAAAACGATCAGACTCCCGGGCGCTGGACGGCATTCAGCAAGCAGTACGAGCGCTTCTTCTTCAAGCCGGATTGGGCGATGGAGCCGACGGAAGGGCAGCAGTAGCGGTTTCAGTTTCGGTTTCGGTTTCGGTTTCGGTTTCGGTTTCAATACGGTTTCGGGTGCTGCTTCGGCAAAGGGTGAAGAGGATTGCTCCTAGGCGATCCAAGGTGTTCAGCGTTGTCGGGTCACTCACTCCTTCGAGATCCAGGATCGCTTCGACCTCGCTCGAGCCAGCTGATCCTGCAAGAAATGAGAGACCTTGAGTGCCCTGCAGGCCCAATGAAGGTCCCGAGCCAATCTGTAAGCATGAAAGTTTTTAAGCATGCCCTGGCTAGAGCAATAAGCAGACCGTACTGAAACCGAAACCGCTTCGGCGTCTTTACGGCGCGGAAGCCGTCAGCTCGTCCCACACCGCCTTAAGCTGCGAGTAGGCCGTGTAGCCGTACTCGCGCATCTCTTGGCGCGCGTCGGCCTTGAGGCAGCCTTCTTTGAGCACGCGGAAGAGCCCGATCACGAGACCCGTGCGGTCCTCGCCGCGCGCGCAGTGGACGTAGATGTTAGCGGCGGGGTCGATCGACAGCAGGCGCTCCATTTCGTCGATGGCCGAAGTCACGGCCTTGCGATTGCACTGGGTGGCCGAGAGGCCGGCTGACTTGCAGCTCTCGGACGGCACGTTCGAATCGGTGGCCATCGGAAAGTTATAGTAGAGCAAGCCGCGCTCTTCGGCGGCCTTTCTTTCGGTGGTTCCAGTCTCACCCTCGGAGCGCAGGTCAAAGACCGCGCTTACGTGGAAGCCGGTACCCAGGCACGCGACGCCGTCCGCGGTGGGAGCTCCTCCGCGGAAAACTCCCCAGGAACGGCGTTCGCCGGCGGGGGAGCTGCAGCCCGACATGACGTTGAGCTGCTTGAGGTGCTTGTAGCCGAAGAGAGGCTGCGCGGGGCAGCCTGAGGCGGGCAGGGCGACGTAGCCCTTGCCCTTGGACCACTTCGTTTCGCCGGCCAACCCAAGGGAGACGGTCGCGAAAAAAACGGCGATCGACATCCCGTTCCTCTTCCATGAAGAAACGATGTTCATCCATAGATTGTAGATCGGGGTGATGAGGCGGGCGAATTATTTAGTGATTAGATAAAAATGCCGCCGGGCAGGATTTGCCCGGCGGCGCGCGAAGGGTGATTACTTCTGCAGGCGTTCGACAGCGCCGGCCTTGTAGGTGAAGCGGCTGATCTCGCCGAGATGGAGGAACGTGCCGTCCACCCGGAGGCGCGCTACGTCGCGGCAGAGAAAGACGATGCCGCTATGGCAGCTCTGCGAGGTGAACGTAAATACCGAGTTTTCGGGGCCGAGGTGCCGCACTTCGGCCTTGATGGTGTTGGCTCCCTCTTTGAGGTCCGCGACCTTGTCGGCGGGCACTTCGAAGAGCAGGACGTCCAAGGCGGAGGTGTCGAGGTTGATGGGCTGGCCTGGCTCGATGACGGGGCCGGTGGTGATTTCGCCGGCGAAGCTGGCCTGGGCAAGAAGGGAAAGAGACAGGACCGAGAGAGCGATGATCTTTTTCATATTGGACTCCTTTGTTAATTCGCCGCCAAGCGGTGCGGCGGGAGTACTCATATCGCCAGCTAGAGTGCGTTGCATCAAAAAAGAAACCACGGTGGTTTCAAACTGGTTTCGTATTGAATAGAACCAGTTTAAAAAGTCAGGAAATGCCGAAAAACCGCTTCGCGTTCGCGGTCGTCGCCTGGGCGATCCGGTCAAAGCTCAAACCGCGGACTTCGGCGAGCTTCTGGGCGGTCAGGCGCACCATCGAGGGCTCGCATTTTTTGCCGCGAAACGGGATCGGAGCCAGGTAGGGCGAGTCGGTCTCGACCAGGATGCGCTCGAGCGGGTACTCGCGCGCGGCCTGGCGCAGTTCCTCGGCGTTCTTGAAGGTCAGAATGCCGGAGAACGAGATGTAGAAGCCCAGCTCCAGGCAGGACTGTCCGAACTCGCGCGTGCCCGAAAAGCAGTGGATCACTCCGGGGATTCGGCCCGGCGCGAGCCCTCGCGCGTATTCGGTCAGGGCCGCGAGCAGATCGGGTTCGGCTTCGCGCGAGTGGATGATGACGGGCTTCCCGACGCGGGCGGCGACGGCGAGCTGGTCGCGTAGGCGCTTTTGCTGCACGTCGCGTGGCGAATGGTCGTAGTGGTAGTCGAGCCCAATCTCGCCGACGGCCACGCAGCGCGGGTGCCGCGCGCGGGTCTCGATCTCGATGATGTCCGAGTCCGCGATGTCGATGGCGTCGTGTGGATGGACGCCGACGGTATGATAGACGCAGTCGAAGCGCTCGGAGAGCGCCTGGACCTCCGGCAGATTCTTCATGTCCGTGCCGATGGTGATGAGCGTCTCCACTCCGTTCTCGCGGGCTTCGCGGACGATATCGTCAACGCTCTTGGGCGCGAAGTCGTAGCTGAGGTGGCAGTGGCTGTCGATCAGCATGGCAGCTTCCGGCCCCTCACTGCTTGAGCAGCCGGCTGATGAGCTCGCTCCAGACAGCCGGGGACTTGACGCCGCTGTCGATCCGGTGGCCGTTCACGAAGAACGTCGGTGTCGAGCCGACGTTGAGCGCGATGCCTTCCTCGATATCCGAGGCAACGGCCAAGCCGGCGTCCTGCGATTTCACGCAACTGTCGAGCTTGGCCTGGTCGGCTCCGGCTCCCGCGGCGATGCCGGAGATC
>OUNM010124950.1_pt1 | contig 26391 bp, 12 predicted proteins | sample 1769961 | NCBI WGS metagenome assembly OUNM01 (sample SAMEA3914820, study PRJEB12502) | metagenome | biome: forest; material: soil | place: USA | collected 2012-03-12 | depth 0.3 m | reverse complement strand
CCGGCGGGCGGGGCCCCGCCGATCTTTAATCCTTTGCGAGAGGTGTGCCTCCTTGGCTGGGAGGCGGAGCTATTTCGCCGGGCGGGGCGAGATTCCCGCTGGGAGGGCACTTTGGTCTCGGCTCTCGCGGCGCGGACAAACTGGCTGGTGTACGAGGAGCGGTATGGTGAGATCGCCCCTATCGCCAGGAGAGCCATTCGGTTGGCTACGACGGAGGAAGGGAAGGCGGAGGCGGTTCCCGCCCTTGCCGCCCTTGCCGACGCCGATCGCCACCTGGGCCGAGGCCACGCCGAGGCGGCGCAACTTGCCGGACGATGGGCTGAGGGGCTCCCGGAGTCGATGTTCAAGGGATGGATGCTTCTTCAGGCTGGTATGAGCCTTGTGCGCTTAGGGCAGGTTGCAAAAGGCGTCGAGCGGGTCGTCCAATCGGCGGAGATGGACCTGCGGATATTGCATCACCCGGATCCCTGGAGCCATCAGACTTCCGTGCTATGCAGAGCGTATCTTGAGGCGGGCGATCCAAGGAAAGCCGCCGCACTCCTCGACGGCCGGAGGGAGCGCCATTTCCTCCCCACGATCTTCGTCGCGGTTGAGCATGCGAATGGTCGGGCGGCAACTGAGGCGGAAATGGCCTATCTTCGATTTTGGACCGCCACCCACTCCCCCTCTCGTCTGGACTTTCGAAGGCTCGACCAGATCGAGCGCCGCCAAGCCTGGCTAAAGGGCGACCGATACTCGCGCAGCCAGACCGATTCCGTACCGGCCGATCCCGATGCCGGGAACCGGCTCTGGGCGGCCGTCCTGCGCGAGAGCCGGGGTTAGAAAAAGTCCCTGTTCACATTTCGGTTGTAAATTTGGCCCGGCGGATCGAACGCGTCCAAACTCCTCGCGTGGCACACCGTTCGCGCCTGCAATCTTCCCGTCTCCTCGCCTTCGCCGCCGTCGCCGTCGCGATCGCCGCTGCCCCCACGGTTCAAGCCCAATCCTATTACTGGCAGGGCGGTGGCTACGATAACTGGTTTCTCACCAACTGGTACAACGCCGATACCGGCACCTTTAATCAGTTCCCGCCCCAAACGCCTACCCTCGCCCTCTACTTCGGGCCGTTTGCTGATTCGAATGGGCTTGTCAACAACGACGTCACGGACAACTTCCTCCTTGGAAGCCTCAACTACTCCAATCAGGCCTGGCATCAGACGGGAAAGAGCCTGCTTTTCCACTTCGGAGGCTCGATCAATGTCGCGTCTTCCAGCTCCTTCACGCAGATCGATAACGCGGTCATCCTCAACAACACGCTGCAGTTGAACTCCGCCACGGGCCTGGAAATGACCGGTGTTCTCTCCGGTACCGGTGGTCTCATCAAAACCGGCGTAGGCTACGCGCGGCTCGACGCCTCCGCCACCTATACCGGCGGCACCACCGTGAGCGGCGGCAATCTGATCGTAAAAACTCTGAACGGGAGCTATACGGACAACGCGGTTCTCTCCACTCTTAACGACAGCGACCAAAACTACTCGGGCGTAATCTCAGGCTCCGGCGCCTTCGGCAAGAGCGGGGCCGGCACCCTCACCCTCAGCGGGATCAATACTTACTCGGGCCTCACCACCGTTTTTAGTGGCCGTCTTGTCGACAACAATCCCCACGGCAACTATAAGAACGATGCGGCCCTCGAACTCGCACCCTCGTCAGACCTCTACTACGGTGGCGTCATCTCCGGCACCGGCTCGGTCGTCTTTAGCGGCGGTCAGACTCGACTCCTTGCTAAGAGCACTTACGGCGGCAGCACCACCGTCAACAATTCCCTGGTCTACTTCGTCGACGCCGCCCTGCCCACCTCAACAAGCCTGATCGTGAACGGCTCGTTGAGCATGAGCGCGGGATTTAGTCAGACCGTTTCTTCGCTCTCGGGGGCCGGAACCGTGTACCTCAATGGCGCTACGCTCACCGTGAACGGCTCGGCCGACTCCACGTATTCCGGCGAGATGTCTTACGCCGCCTTCGTCGGCGCGGGCGCCCTCGTCAAGACCGGAACAAGCACCCTCAACCTCACCGGAATCAACCTCTATAATGGCGGCACCACCGTGAATGGCGGCACCCTCGTCGATGCCCACCCGCACGCGAACTACACCGCGAACGGAAGTGGAACCGTAGAGTTCCGAACCGCCACGGACCTCAGCTACGCCCTGCCCATCGCCGGCACCGGCTTTTTCACCAAGAGTGGTCTGGGCAATCTCACTCTCACCGGTTTCAGCACGATCCCTAACACGTACGTCAGCGGCGGAACCCTGACCGATGGCGTCGACGGCGCCCTCGCGTCGGCCACGAGCCTCACCGTCGGGAACGACGGCACCTACGATCTCAAGGGCCACGCTCAAACCGTCAACAGCATCGCGGGCAACGGCAAGATCCTCCTGGGCAGCGGCGGCGCTCTCACCGCGAAGACAGGGACCTTTGCCGGCGTCATCTCCGGTGCCGGATCCTTTACCGCCGCGGGAATTAACACCATTGGTTTCGTCGCTCAGAACACCTATACCGGTGGCACCACGATCAACGCCGCGGCGAGGATTGAAGACTTCTACCCGCACGGCAACTACGTCGACAACGGCTCCCTCGAACTCACGCTCATCACGGATCAAACCTTCGGCGGCGTGATCTCCGGCCCCGGCTCCCTGACCGTGGACGGCCCGGGCTACCTCACCCTGACTGGACAAAGCACCTTCACCGGAACCACCTTCCTCCAAGGCATCGGCCTCAAGAACGGCGCGGACAACGCCCTTCCCGTCGGAACCACCCTTTCGTTTAACTCGGCAAACACTTACAACCTAAACGGCTTCGCCCAGACGATCAGCACCATCTTGGGAACCGGCGGAGTGACCTTGGGCGGCGGCGCGCTCACTTTCTCCGGCCCGGATACCACCATTTCTGGCGTGATCACGGGCGGCGGAACGGTCACCAAGGCCAGTAACTCGACCGTGACCTTCTCCGGCCAAAACAATTACACGGGAGGGACCAATGTCACCGGGGGCCGCCTGATCGAACAGAACCCGCACGGTGACTATTCGCTGCAGAACAATGCGGCCCTTGAGTTTGCCCACGCCGGCGACCAGGCGTTCTTCGGCAAAGTCTCTGGAACCGGCTCCCTCACCAAGAGCGGCGATTTCAACCTCACGCTGAACACCAATAACCTCTACTCCGGCGCAACCACGCTGAGCGCGGGCACCCTCACCAACGGCGGAAGCAACAACCTTCCGACCACCACCGCCTTGACCGTTAACTCGGGGGCCACGTACAACCTGAACGGCAAATCCCAGACCCTGGTCTCCTTGGCCAGCGCCGGTACCGTCGCCTTGGGCGGAGGCGCGCTTACTCTCAGTAGCGCCAGCGACACCACCCTCACGGGAGCACTCTCCGGCCTCGGCACCCTCACGAAGAGTGGGGCCGGCACCCTCTCGGTGGCGACCGCACAAGCCTATACCGGGGCCACCACTATCTCTGTCGGGAAGGTGAGGCTCGCCACCACCAACGCCCTTCCTACGGCCACCGCTCTTACCATAAGTTCCGGGGCAACCCTCGACCTAAATACCAAAGCTCAAACCGTCGGATCGTTGGACGGAACTGGCGCGGTTTCCCTCAATGGCGGAGCCTTCACCGTCGGCAACTCCGGTAGTTCGATCTGGTCCGGCGTGATCTCAGGCGCTGGCTCCGTAACCAAGGCTGGTACCGGAACCCTTAAGTTGCTTGGCCAGAACACGTTTACGACGGCCAACCTCAACGCCGGCACCCTCCGCAACGGAATCGCCAACGCCCTCTCTCCCGCCGCCCAACTCTCCATGAGCAGCGGCACCACGTACGACCTCAACGGATTCGGCCAAACCCTCGCCTCGCTCGCCGGGACCGGCACGGTAACCCTAGGCGCGGCGAACCTCCATTTCGCCGGCGGAACGGGTCAGAACTTCGCGGGTGTGATCTCCGGCATCGGCGGATTGTTTGTCGATTCCGGGTCTCAAAGCCTTTCCGGATCGAACACCTATTCGGGTGGAACCACGGTCAGTGGCGGAAAATTGATTCTCAGTGGGAACGATTCTTTGCCTGCCACCACCGCGCTCAACATCGGTTCGGCCGCCGGAAGCATCTTTGACCTAAGCGGCTACAACCAGACCATTGGATCTCTCACCGGCTCCGGACACATTGTTTTCGGCCTCCTAAGCAACCTGACCGTTAATAGCGCCGGCAATGCGACCTATTCCGGGATCATTAGCGATAGCGACGGTTACAGTGGCGACCTTATCAAAACCGGCGTCGGCACGCTGACCCTCACGGGAGCTAACACTTATGCTGGAAGCACAAACGTGCTCGCAGGCGGCCTGATCGACATGGCTCCCCACTCGTTCTATAAGGCGAACGGATCACTGGAACTGCACAACGACGATGACCGCACCATCACCGGGGTCAGCGGCAGTGGCTCGGTGATGAAGACCGGATCCGGAGTTCTGACCATCGGCAGCTCGACAAGCTTCGGCGGCACGACCACGATTTCCAACGGTCGGGTGATCGAGCAGAACCCCGGCGGCAGCTATGTAAACAACGCCGTCTTGGAGTTCTCCATCGGAGGGACCAAAAATGCCGGCTCCATTACAGGGACCGGCTCAGTCGTCAAGAGCGGCTCCGGCGAACTCGACTTCGGCGCGGGCGCCACTTATACGGGCGGCACCACCGTCCAAGCAGGCCGCCTCGTCGTATCGAACCCGATCGGCGCCTATGTCACGAACGGCAACCTTGACTTCCGATCCCCCAACAACCTCACCTACGCCACCCCGATCACGGGTACAGGGAAGTTCAGTTCGACCGGGAGTGGAACCGTGACCCTCTCCGGCATCAACACGTACACGGGCGGTACCTATCTCCTCGGCGGCACCCTCATCGACCAGCACCCCCACGGGACCTATCAGACCTACGCCGACCTGCAACTGGTCAACCAGAACGACGTCACGGTTGACGGCGTTCTCGCCACCGACCCGGCCTACGCCTTCGGCGGCTCCGCCGGAAACCTGACCAAGAGTGGTCCCGGAACCCTCACCATCGCCCAGTCAACCCACCTTAACATGGTCACCGTAAATCAGGGGCGATTGATCATGATCGCCCCAGAGAACGGGAACTACACGACGAACGCGGATCTCGAATTCTCGATCGCCAACAGCTTCTCCCCCAACTGGCCCATCACCGGAACCGGCAACTTCACCAAGAGCGGTTCGGGAACCATGAGCATCTTCCAGAACAACCTGAGCTACGCTGGCACCACGACGGTCAACGAAGGCACCCTCGCCATCATGAACGACTTTGTGATCCCGAAGACTTCCCAAGTCATCGTCAACGCAAACGGCACCTTGAATCTCAATAGCCGCCGTATGACGCTCGCCTCCCTATCCGGCTCCGGGGCGGTCACGATGGGCTACGGCTATCTCACCGTTGACGGAACGGCCGATACCACCTTCTCCGGCATTATCTCCGGTCAAGACACCCAGTACGGCATCGTCACCAAATCCGGAACCGGGACCCTCACCCTGACCGGGGTCAACACTTACCAAGCCGGAACCATCATCACCGGCGGTCGCCTCGTCGACGCCAACCCGCACGACAAATACACCCTCTCCGCGGGATCGACCCTGGAGTTCGCTCCCGCCGGACCGGTCAGCTACGTCGGCACCGGAATCTCCGGCACGGGAGCCTTCGTCAAGGGAGGCGTCGGCACCCTGACCCTTACCGCCGCCCTCCCCAGTACCGTCACGATGCAAGTCGCGAACGGCGCCCTCAAGGGCAACACCACGATCTTCAACCGTGACATCAGCAGCACCGGTGGCACCCTCCAGTTCGACCAGGCCTCGAACGGCGTCTATTCCAAGACCTACTCCGGCACCGGCGCCCTCCTCAAAACCGGAACCAAGACCCTCACCTTGACCAACGGCGTTTCCAACACCGGCGGCGTCCAAGTCTCCGGCGGCACTCTCATCCTTACCGGGAACGCCTCTGTCGCGGGAGGCCTCACCACCGACTCCGGAGCCACCTTCTTTAACCTCTCCGGCAGCAGCCTCGCCATCGGCGGCCGAACCATTAACCAAGGTGAAATCGACACCACCGCCGGAGGAACCACCGACTTCACCGGCCTCGTCTCCGGCGCCGGCCTTTTCGGCGGCGCGGGCAACGTCCGATTCGACGGCGGCTTCTCGCCGGGTAACTCGCCGGCGGCGGTGACGCTGCAGGGCGATATGACGTTGGGCTCCGCCAACGATCTGACGATGGAGCTGGGGGGGCTGACGCCCGGCACGGGTTACGACCACCTCAACGTGTTCGGCAACGCCGCGCTGGATGGCAACCTGATCGTCGCCTACTACGGCGGCTTTACCGCTTCGCTAGGTCAGAGCTTCGACCTGTTCGACTTCGCCCAAGAAACCGGCGCGTTCTCTTCCATCACCCTTCCGACATTGTCTCACGGCCTTGCCTGGAACACATCCGGCCTTTACAGCAACGGGACGATCTCGGTACAGGCTCAGGCTGTCCCCGAACCGGCGTCGTTCGCCGTCCTTGGATTTGGCGGCTTGGCGCTGCTCCGCCGAGGACGGAAATGATGGAGCACCGAGTAGCACTCGGCGAGTGTTGCGCCCTCGCCGAGTGCTACTCGGCGCTCCACCGAACTCCCTTGTTCACATTTCGGTTGTAATGTGGGGTCGCTAAGGCAAACCCCCTCACACTGCCGGTGTGGTTTACCGTTCACGCCGCCCATCCCCCCGTCTCCTTGCTTTCGCAACGGTAGCCGCGGCGCTCGCCGCCGCCCCCAAAGCCCAGGCCGGGATCTACTACTGGCTAGGAGGGGCGAACGATTTTTGGAGCGTTGGGTTCTCTCCGCAGGCGCCGGCTTCGGCCGGGGACAACGATCTCATCTTCGGGTATGGCTCGAACGGGTTGAAGGTCGTAGACAGCAACGGCATCGTCAACAACAACATCGCGGACAACTTCATCGTCCGCTCGATGGAGTTCGTCAATCAGGATTGGACGCTGGCCGGGAAAAAACTGCGCTTCGGGAACGGGGGCAATATCAAGGCTTCCACAAACGTCACCGCAAGCACGGCGATCCAGATTGACGGTGCCTTCACCGCTCAGACCGCCAACTCCTTCCTGTTCACCATCACCGGCGTCCTCTCAGGCGCCGGCTCCCTCTTCGCGAGCGGCGGCGGAAACCTCACCCTCTCGGCCGCCAATACCTACACCGGCGCCACCACCATCACCGCCGGCACGCTCACCAATGGCGTCAACAATGCCCTCACCACGACCACCTCCCTGGAGGTTCGCACGGCGACGGTGTACAACCTAAACGGCAAGACCCAGACGGTCGCATCGTTGATCGGCGCGGGCTCGGTCACTCTCGGTGGTGGATCTCTCAGCTTCGGTAATGGGACCGACACGACCTTCACCGGAACGATCTCGGGTACCGGCTCCCTCGTCAAGGCCGGCACCGGGACCTTCACCGCGAGCGCGACGAACACCTATTCAGGCGGAACCACCGTCAACGCCGGGCGATTCATCGACCCCACCCCTCACAACGGATACGTCACGAACGCCACGCTTGAGTTCTCCAAAGCCACTGACTACGCCTACAACCTAGCGGTCACCGGCACCGGCGCCTTCGTCAAGAGCGGCGCGGGAATCCTAACTCTCAACGGCCTTAACTCTTACGCGGGAGCCACCACGGTCAGCGCCGGCACCATCGCCAACGGTGTCAACGGCACCCTCCCAACGACCACCGCGCTCACCGTCAACTCCGGCGCTAAGTACGACCTGATGGGGAAGACCCAGACGATCGGCTCCCTCGCGGGCGCCGGTAACGTCCTGCTGGGTGACGGCGCCCTCACGATTGGCGATACGACGAGCAGCGCCCATTCCGGCGTAATCTCCGGCACCGGCACGCTCACTAAGGTCGGCGCCGGGACCCTCACCCTTTCCGGCATCAACACCTATTCCGGCGGCACCACCGTCAGCGCCGGCCGCCTCGTCGACGCCAATCCGCACGGCACCTATGTCGATAACGCCGCCCTGGAGTTCGCCAACACGGACGTCCTCCTCGACTACGACCCGATCATCACCGGTACCGGCTCCTTCACGAAGAGTGGCAACGGAACCCTCCGATTGAACGGACTGAACACCTACGCCGGGGGGACGACCACTTTTGGGTATCTCGTCGTCGCCCACCCCTTTGGAACTTACGTAACGAATGGAACGCTGGATTTCCAGACGAGCACGGACCTCAACTACGCCCTACCGATCACCGGCACCGGCGGGTTCGCAGTGGAAGGCCCCGCGACCATCACCCTGTCGGGCGTCAATACCTACGCCGGCCAGACCACCGTTTTTGGAGGTGGCCTAATCGACCTCCACGCCCATGGCACCTACCGTCCGCTCGGCGGCTCCTTGGTGCTGTACAACGACGCCGACTTAAACATCGGTTCTGTCCAGGGCGGTGGCAGCCTGACCAAGAAGGGGACGGGAACGCTGACGATGAGCAGCCAAAGCCGCGGCGGTACAACAACCGTCGCCGAAGGTCGTCTAGTCGATCTCAGCCCGTCGACCCACTACATCACAAACGCCGCTCTGGAACTCAGTACCGCGTCCACCCTCAATAACGGGATCACCGTGTCCGGCACCGGTTCGCTTACCAAAACCGGCACCGGCACCATCACCTTTACCGGAGGAAACGACACCTACACCGGCGGCACCCTCGTCTCGGCCGGTCGCCTCATCACCGCAAACCCGCACGGTGCCTACGTAACAAACGCGGCGTTGGAATTCAAGACAACTGGCACCGTGGTTTACACCCTCCCAATCACCGGTACCGGCTCCCTTACCACTACCGGCATCGGTGGAAACATCACCGTCTCCGGCATCAATACTTACACCGGCGGAACGACCGCTAACTCAAGTGATTTCACCGACCTTCACCCCCACGGAGACTACATCGGTTTCGGTCGTATGACCCTGGTGACGGACACCGACACCGCTCTCAACGATGTCTCCGGCACCGCTTCGGGAAGTATGACGAAGGGCGGCCTCGGGACCCTCACCGTCAACGCCTCCCACGGTCTGGTCTATACCGGGGTGAACCAAGGGCGTCTGATCGAGCGAGCGCCCAACTGCCGAGAGTTTCGGGACGGTGCAGAACTTGAGTTCTCCATCGACACGAACACCAACGTCTCGACCTACATCAATGGATCGGGAAGCTTCACCAAGAGCGGCACGGGAGTCCTCACCCTCTCCCTGTACTCGACGACTCAAAACAGTTACCAGGGCAGCACGACCGTGACTCTCGGCACCCTGCGGAACGGCCAAAACAACCTCCTCCCCAACGGCACCTCGATGGTCCTGAATAAACCGGGAGTCTATGATCTCGGCGGCTATAAGCAGACCATCGGTTCACTCTCCGGCGACGGCTCGGTCCTTTTGGGAGCCACGGGCGTCCTGACCGTGGGCAGCGGGAACTTCACGGGCGGTATCTCCGATGCGGGCTCCCTCGTCAAGACCGGTGCCGGGACCCTTACCCTTTCGGGAGCCAGCGTTTACACCGGAGGCACCACCGTCACCGCGGGCCGTCTCGTCGACCAGGTCCCCCACGGAGACTATATCGACAACGCCACCCTCGAGTTTCAACCGACGGCTGACCGCACCTACGCCGGTGTCGTCTCCGGCACAGGTGCCCTGGTGAAAAGCGGAACCGGAACCCTCACCCTCAGCGGCGTGAACACCTACTCCGGTGGCACTACCGTCACCGCCGGCAGCCTGGTTGACCAGAACCCCCACGGCGCCTATGTGAACAACGCGAACCTGACCTTCGCGAAGACCAGCGCCTACGCCTACTCAACCCCGATTACCGGAACCGGCTCATTCGCCAAAACCGGCGCGGGAACCCTCACCCTCTCCGGAACCCAAGCCTACGGCGGAGCCACTAAGGTTGGCGGCGGAATCCTCGCCCTCGGTGCCTCCAACGTCCTCCCCAGCGGTACCGACCTCACCATCGACACCGGCGCAACCTTCGGTCTATCTGGAAAAGACCAGACGGTCGCCTCCCTCTCCGGGCAGGGAGCCGTCGACCTCGGCAACGGCGGCAACCTCATCATCGGCGGCTCCGTTAGCACGACGTTCTCCGGAACCCTCTCCGGCACCGGTGCCTTCGCCAAGAACGGCTCCGGCACGCTTACCCTGACGAAGCCGATCGCGCCCAGCGTCACCGTCAAGCTCAACGCCGGCGTTCTCAAGGGTTCGACCACCGTCTTCACCGATAACGTGACCAGCTTCGGCGGCACCCTCCAGTTCGACCAGGCTACCGATGGCTTTTACGCCGGCACCTACTCCGGCTCGGGCGCCCTCCTGAAAACCGGGAGCCGGTCAATGATCGCCTTCAACGCCCCCGCCAACACCGGCGGCGTGCATGTCACCGGTGGCTCTCTCGCCGTTGCGGATACTGGTAAGTTCGGCGGCGGTCTCACCGTAGACCATGGCGCCTCCTTCCTCAATCTTTCCGGCGGCGACCTCAAGATCGACGGCCGAAGCTTTGTCCAGGGTGAGCTCGACACCGTTGCCGGCTCCACCACGGTCTTCAGCGGCCTCGTCTCCGGCTCTGGCCTCTTTGGCGGCGCGGGCGTCGTCCGCTTTAACGGCGGCTATTCCCCGGGCAACTCGCCTGCCTCGGTGACGATCCAGGGCGATATGAACTTGGGCTCGTCGAACGACCTCACGATGGAGCTCGGCGGTACGACTCTCGGCACTGGATACGACCATCTCAACGTCCTCGGTACGGCCACCCTTGGCGGCAACCTGAACATCGCCTACTACAACGGCTTCTCGGCCTCCTTGGGCCAGAGCTTCGACCTGTTTGACTTCAACTCCTCGAATGGCGCCTTCGCCTCCATCAACCTCCCAACTCTAGCGCACGGCCTGGTTTGGAACACGTCCGGCCTCTACAGCAACGGCGTGATCTCCGTCCAAGCCCAAGCCGTTCCCGAGCCGGCCTCCTTCGCCATCCTTGGTATCAGCGTAGTCGCCCTGCTTCGCCGTCGCCGAAAGTAATGGACCGCCGAGTAGCACTCGGCGATCAAGTGACAACCTCGCCGAGCCAGCAGGACACTTTCAACGAATTTCCTTGACCCAATTGTCGAATTCCGCCCCCGATCGACGACTATAGGTGAACACAACGAACTGGCCCGCCCAAGGGCCATTCTAGGAAAGAGACATGCCCCAATACTTAGTCGCAATTCACCACCCTGACAACTACGACGGATCCACCGAGGACGAAGCGATGCACAACGACATCGATGTGCTCAACGAAGAAATGGTCGCCGCTGGAATCAGAGTCTTCGTGGGCGGCCTCCGACCGGCGCGCGAAGCGAAGGCGCTTCGCGCCCAACAAAGTGGCGGGGTACTTGTCACAGACGGCCCCTACCTAGAAACCAAGGAACATATCGGCGGTTTCTGGGTGCTGGAAGCCGCGAGCCTGGATGAAGCCCTGGCATGGGGCCGCAAGGCCGTTATCGCCTGCCGGGCGCCGGTCGAGGTTCGCCCGTTCTACTGATGGATCACGGGTTGGGTTCGAGGCCGAAGGGCCTATCGTCGACGTAGACACGGTAGTCCCGGATCCGCCCGCTTACCTTCGCGTCCCCGGTGCGCGGCAGGTACCGAAAGCCTCCGATCTCGCGCGTCTCGCCGAGATCGAGGACGAGTTGGTGGGGAAGTGGCAGGGCGCTGGCGCCAGCCTCGGAGTGCCAGTACGTCGAGGTCTGGCCATCGAGCGCGTGGTCGGCCTCCCCCGGCAAGTAGTTGGCCTCCTCGCTGCTCACCCAAAGCACCTTCCAGCCCTCGCGCGGAACCGGACGGCCCTCAGGATCGAGAAGGTCAATGCCCGCAACGGCGGCCGAAGGTCCTCCTCCATGAGCGCTGATCGCCTCTAGAGCTAGGTAACGGCCCGTTGCCGGGCGGTCGAAAGCGGTCTCCTGCCAGCAAGCGTCCTCAGTAAAGACGCCTACCGCCACCGGCTCCACCGGAGAGAAAACGCCCGTCGCCCGTTTGGGGCTTGAGAAGTCGAGTTCCGGTCGGAGTTCGTTCAAAATCGGCTTCGCAAGACCTTTAAGGCGAGGTTCTCGCGGACCGAGAAAATCGAGGACGACGACGTCGTTGCGGCCCTCCCTCAACCATGGTCCCGGCACGTAGAGCGTCTGCTGCGGGCCGACGTTCCAGAATCGGCCAAGGCAACGGCCGTTCACCCAGACCACCCCCTTGCCCCACCCGCGCATGTCCAAAAATGTATCGCCGGTCTCCCCAAGCTCGAAATGGCCCCGCCAGAACGCCTGTCCCTTTGAGGAGGCAGGAGCGAAATGCAAATTTGCCAGCATCGCGTCGTCGAGCGGAAGGGGAAATACGTCCCAACCAGTGAGCTCCTGTCCCTCGAACTCGACCGGCCCGTGAATTCCCTTGCGGTCGAATACCTGTTCGCCGAAATTAACCCTGCCCATCGCGTAGACCAGCAGATCAAGCTGCATGGGCTCCACCCGCTCGGGCAGATCGAGAGAATAGCGGCCTCCCCGCCGGTCCATCACGCCCGCCTTTTGTCCGCCGAGAAATGCCCACGTGAAGTCGTGGGCTGCTCGCGCGGACAACCGGCCCGCCGGTCCGGGTGGGAGAGTCGTCCGATAGAGGGTCGCGCCTCGGCTCTGGTCATAGGCCTCCATCGTCCGGGGGGTCTCCTCGCGCAAGGGTTCGGGAAGATTGTCTAAAAGGGAGACCGATTCCGACAAGACGAAGCTCGGGATCTCGACCACCTTCGGGGCAGGGGGTGGGACGGGCAAGGATTCGCCGGACTGAAGATGGCCCGCCATCACCGCGCGAATTGCCTCGAACTTAGGGGTGATCCAGCCCGCTTCGGAGATGGGCGCGTCGTAGTCGTAACTCGTGGTATCGGGGCTGAACGGACGATCGGCCCCGGCCCAGAATCCGAACGAGGTGCCGCCGTGGGCCATGTAGAGGCTGAACGAGCGCCGGTACTTCAGCATGCTCTCAAGGTCTGCGACGATGGGCCCTGGCGCCCCAGTCCGGTGGCGCCGGCCCCACATGTCGAACCAGGCAGGGTAGTACTCCCCGTTCATGAGCGGGCCGGTCTGCTGGATCCCTCGGAGCCGCTCGAAGGCCTGCTCCGCGGCCCCCGCGCCGAAGTTGACGACCTGGAAAAGATCGTCCCGGTACCCGTTCGCCAGATCTCCCGCCGGGTTGCAGGCGAAGAGGGGAACGTCGAAGCCCCCATCGAGGAGCGTCCGGCGGAGCGCTCCCATATATTCGGGGTCCTTGCCGAACGAGCCGTACTCGTTCTCAACCTGAACCATCAAGATAGGCCCGCCCCGGGTGATCTGTTGAGGGCCGAGGACGCGTGCCACCTCGTGCAGAAAACGGGTTGCCGGTGCGAGAAATCGGGAGTCGGTCGATCGCAGGCGGATGCCCTCGTGCTGGGTCAGCCACCACGGCAGGCCCCCCATCTCCCACTCGGCGCACGAGTATGGACCAGGTCGGAGCAACACCCAGAGTCCCTCTTCCTGGGCAAGGCGGCAGAACTCGGCCGCGTCCGCCTGCCCCGACCAGTCGTACTCGCCCTTCTCCCATTCGTGGAAATTCCAGAAGAGGTAGACGCAGACCGTGTTCAGGCCGAGTGCGCGGCACATTCGCAAACGGTGACGCCAATATTCACGGGGCACCCTCGGGAAATGGATCTCGCCGCACCGAATGACGAACGGCTGGCCATCGAGCAGGAAGTCTCGCTCCCCAATCGAGAAGGTACGGGATACCTCCACCTGCCGTCGCTCCTCCGGCGATGCGGCTATCGATTCGGGGCGCTGGGCCAACACTACATCCATTATAGAAGGAAATGGTCGATGCACAAAGGTTTGTGCCAAAGGGCTGGATGAAGCTATGAATGACCCTTAGAGACCGCAAATCTTACGGAATATTGACCCAGGAGGAACCATTTCAGAGAATCTTCATGTAAGGGAAAGAACGTTAAGCGTATAATGCACAAACCTTTGCGCAAGGCGCGCGGAGGCAAAGTAAGGCGCCGAAGCCATGAAAGACAGCTCCAAAGTGAGTTCCCGAACGCGATCCACGCTCCATGACGTGGCGCAAATGGCGGGCGTGTCCACGTCGACCGCCTCCTCGGTGCTGTCTGGTAACTCGGGCCACCGCCGCATTTCCGAAGAGACCCGCCGCAAGGTCAGAGGCGCGGCCAGTGATCTCGGTTATACACCGAGCCTTTTGCACCGAAGTATGCGCCGGGGGCGGACCCACGTCATCTCGCTCTTTAATGCGTTTCGCAACCGAGCGAGCGGTGACCTCTACCTGGATCGGCTGTCGGGCGCGCTCGAAGAGGCAGGTGGCGAACTGGGCTACGACATTCTCGTTCACGCAAACTTCAAACGCGAAGCCAGCGCGACCTATGACTTTCTGAACGGCGGCTTCGCCGATGGTCTGGTTCTGTTCGGCTCAACCGCCGACGAGCCCCTGCTGCCCCTTTTGAGAGGCTCCAGCCTGCCCACCGTTCTCGTCGCGCCACGACATCTCGACCCCGATTTTTCCGCCGTCGTCGATGACGAAGAGATGGGGATGCGGCTGGTTGCCGAGGCTCTTCTGGAGAACGGTCACCGGAAGATTGCCGCGGTCGTAGGCCAGCGCGGAGGGATGCTCGATCCCACCGGTCGTCTCCGCCGCCTTCGCGAGGAACTTACCCGGCGAGGTGTGGAGTTCGATGAGCGCAACGTCGTCGTCTTCGACGGTTCACCGAGCGAAACGGTCCGTGCGCTTCTCTCTTTCCAGTCCCGTCCGACGGCAGTCTTCGTGTGGCACGACGGCAACGCCTACAAAATCGTTGAGGAGCTTGAGGCCCATGGCCTTCGGGTGCCTCAGGACATCTCCGTCGTGGGCTACGACGGCATTGTGTGGCCGTGCAAATCGCCGCACGTCGTCGCTAGCGTCCAGGTTCCGCTTGAGTCAATCGCCAAGGCGGGCGTAACTCTGCTCGATCGACTGATCAACGGTGAGCCGGGTCCGCTCTCGGAAACCCTCCCTGTCCGGTTTGACTCCGGGACGACCCTCGGTCGGCCCCTCTTTTAGCTCCGATATCCAACGAAGGAAACAACATTCATGCAACGCAAAGCATTCACTCTCATCGAACTGCTGGTAGTCATCGCCATTATCGCGATCCTCGCCGCTATCCTATTCCCCGTGTTTGCCCAGGCTAAGGCGGCCGCAAAGAAGACCGCCTGCCTTTCCAACACCAAACAGCTCGCCGTCGGGTTCCTGCTCTACGCAGGCGACAACGACGACACCTACTGCGGTAACACTCTGCTCAGCGTCGCTGCCTGGCAGGGAGCCGGGTACGGCCTTCCCAATGGGTTCATGGATCCGTTGGCTGACCAGAACTGGGGCGCCCAGACGTTCCCCTACGTGAAGTCCATGCCGCTGTACACCTGCCCGGTGGCCATTCCCGCGGCGTTCCCATACTCTTGGGGACCCGGGCTGAACTTCAACTCCACGCCAGGGGCCGCGAACACCAGCTACCGTTTCAACGGGGCGGTCGCCTTCAAGTCGGCAACCCAGGCGCATGATCCGGCCGGACTGATCGTCCTGCGCGACTCGCTCTACACCGAAAAGGTGGCCGTCTCACGTCCGGGTAACCCCTCGACCACGGGCGCAACGTCCTCCTGCAACGGCCTCGACGACGCCGACCTCGGTGGGGTCCACAGCATTAGCGGCTTTAACGCGGGCGGTAACAGCTCGTACGCCGATGGCCACTCCAAATACGCCGTTCGGCAGGCGCTCACCTACGGCAACCTAGGCCTGACCGTCGATACCTGCGGTGACTGGTTCTGCAACCACTACTATACGAACGTGGCGTCGGGCGGAGACACCTACCCGAGCGGCATCCACGAGAGCTGGGTAGCCGGCACTCCCGACCAGATCCACCTCCCGAGCCTGGGTGGCGGATACGACAACTGGACGACCCGTACCTGCAACCTCTGATCACCTCACTCCGGCGCCCCTCGATGAGGGGCGCTGGAGTCTCACCCAACGCGAGAATCCATAGTTGAAAAGTTCGATCTCCTTGAAACGAATCACCCTCTTGCTGCCTCTCCTGTGCGCCCTGGCCCTAGCCGGGTGTGCGCAGCAGGATGGCGCCACGCCATTAACGGCGGCAACAAAGCCCGCACCGGCTCCTTCTAACCTCACTCCCGAGCAGAAGAAAGCATACGACGAGGCCGTCAAGAACTCGCAGCCACCGACCGGCCCGTGAGAGACGGCAAGCCCCTTAAATGATCAACCTTTTCTTCGCGCCCCAGGCCAACCCGATGGCCCTGTCCATCGACGTGTCCAAGCCGGGCGCTCCCATCAGTCCCTCGCACTACGGCGTTTTTTTCGAGGAGATCAACCAAGCGGGTGATGGCGGTCTTTACGCCGAACTCCTCCGCAACCGCGGCCTCGAAAAGCAGGACGGACCGAACGGGCTTCCCCTCGGCTGGTCGGGAACCGGCGTCGCGCTAGACCGAGCCGATGGTCCGAACGCCGCCCACTCAGTTTCGCTGCGCGTTGAAGACGGCGGTTCCGTTGTGAACGACGGATTTTGGGGCATTTCCCTACGCAAGGGCGACCGATACCGGCTAGTTGTTCTCTCGAAGGGGCCCGGAAAGATCACGGCGACGCTGGGCCACGCGAGCACTTCGCTGGATGCGTCCGGCGCGCAATGGACACGAACGGAACGGACCTTCATCGCGGACGCGACCGACCCCAAGGCTCGGCTCGTCTTTTCCGCCAAGGGCGGTCCCGCCTGGGTGGGCTACGCCTCCCTATTTCCCGAAAAAACCTGGAAGAAACGTCCGAACGGACTCCGTCCCGACCTCGCAAGCACCGTCGACGCGATCAATCCCGGCTTCGTCCGCTTCCCGGGCGGCTGTTACGTCGAGGGAGGCGATCGATTCTCCGACGCGTTCGCCTGGCAACGCAGCGTTGGGCCGGTGGAAGAGAGGCAGGGCCTCGGGAACTCCATGTGGGGCTATCCGAACACCTTCGGCCTCGGCCTCCACGAGTACCTCCAGTGGTGCGAGGACATGGGCGCCGCGCCATTGTACGTCGTCAACTGCGGCATCGACCACCGTCAGGTCGCGCCGATGGACGAGATGGGCAATTGGGTCGATGCCGCGCTCAACGCCATCGAGTACGCGAACGGCCCCGTGACCTCCAAATGGGGCGCGGCGCGGGCGAAAAATGGCCACCCCAAACCTTTCGGCATCAAGTACGTAGAGATCGGGAACGAGAACGGCGGTGGTTTTCACGGGGGTAACGCTGCCTACGAGCCGCGTTACCGAATGCTCCACGATGCCATCAAGGCGAAATACCCGGACATCGTTACCATCGCAAACACGTCGCTCCCGAGCCAACCGGTCGAGCTGATCGACGAGCATTATTACGCCTCGCCCGCATTTTTCTGGAAGAACGCAAACCGCTACGACGCCTACGACCGAAATGGGCCGAAGGTTTACGTCGGTGAGTACGCGGTGACCGAAGGTTGCGGTACGGGCAACCTTGCCGCCGCCCTGGGAGAGGCCGCCTTCATGACCGGTATGGAGCGCAACTCGGACGTCGTGCGCATGTCTTCGTACGCCCCTCTGTTCGTGAACGTAAACAACCGGCAGTGGAACCCCAATGCCATCGTGTTCGACGGCACGCGCTCCTACGGCACCCCGAGCTACTACGTCCAGCGGATGTTCTCGACCAACCGCCCCAGCCGCAACGTCGCCGTGGCCTGCCCGGTTTCCATGGGCGAGCCCCCCAAGCCCGGGGGTGGCATCGGTCTGATGACCTGGGCTACCAAGTCCGAATTCAAGGACATCGCGATCACGGCCGGCGGAAAGACGCTGTACACCAGCGAGGGCGCTTCGCTCGTCGATCCGCGCGGAGACTGGAGCGTAAAAGACGGCGTCATCGCCCAATCGTCGCTCGAAAACAATCGCACGGTACAACTCAAGGACGCGGTCGCGCCCGAAGGCGACTACACTTTGAGCCTCAAGGCCCGAAAGCTTGAGGGGGCGGAGGGCTTCCTAATCATGTTCGACATGAAGGACGGCCGGCAGCTTCGCCTGAACGTGGGAGGCTGGAGCAACCGCCAAACGGGATTCGAGCGGGACGGTTCTGTCACCGGAGAACGCGTTCCCTTCTCCGTGGAAGCCAACCGTTGGTACGACGTCCGGGTCGAACGCCAAGGCAGCACCACCCGTGCCTACCTCGATGGCAAGCTCGTGCAGACCCTAACCGAAACCGGTGCGCCGGATCTCACCGCCGTCGCCGGCGTCGATAACCGGACGAAAGAGCTCATCGTAAAGGTGGTAAACGGCTCGGACTCCGCACGGAAGATGAGTTTGGATGTTGTCGGCGCGCGTCTGAAAGGGAAGGGAACTGCCCTAACCCTCACCGGGGCTAGCCTCAACGCGGAGAACAGCTTCGACGCCCCGGATCGCGTCGCCCCCCGACAGACGACCATCTCCGGCCTTGACTCCTACACCTTCCAACCCCGGTCGATCACAATCCTCCGGCTCGCTCTCCGGTGACAAGAGACGTACTATGGGTAGACGATGACATCCTTGATGTTAGCGGCCGTCTTTTGCGCGGGCCACGCAAAAGACGCCGTCCGGCCACCAACCGGTCTTTACTTGAGTGCGCCCGATCCGGTCGCCATTTTGCATCCCAATGCCCGCGGCACGCTAATCCGAGTGTTCTGGTCCCAAATCGAGCCGTCCAAAGGACACTTCGATTTCTCTCCGATCCAAAGGCAACTGGATCGCGTCAAAGCGTCCAAAAAAGACTGGTCGCTGGGAGTGGTCGCGGGGCCGCATGCTCCGGAATGGTTGGCCTCCGAAGCAACGACACCTACGATCGACTTCAATTTTCGCGGAACGACACCGGTCCGCATCCCTCCCCAGTGGGACGCGACCGTCCAAGAACGACTGAGGTTGCTCGCCAAGGCACTCGCCGCCGAATATAACACGGATCCCAAGCTGCGCCTGGTTTATGTGCCACAGATGAGCGCGAACGGGATCGAAGGCCATTTTAATGGCTGCCCGAAGGAGGCATTAACAAGGGCCGGCTTTATCGAAGACAAGTGGGTTAAGGCGGTAGTTGAGTCGGCGACCAGTATGGCCAAGGCATTCGACTCAAAAGCCATTGCCGTCGAAGTTCATGAAGTCCTTGGTTCAGCCGCCGCGGCCAAGAACATCCTCAATACGCTGTACAAGGATAAGTCGTTAAACGGACGGGTCGGGGCAGCCCTCTGGTGGCTCTCCGGATCCAGCAGTTACCAGCCTGAGCTCTTGCATGTTCTTGCCGATTTCCCCGGGGACAAATATGCGCAAGTGATTTCCCGCTCTGACGACGAACGCTATTTCCCGGACGGCGCCTTAGGAAAGGTTTTCGAGCAGGCAAAGCAACTCGGCGTTCGCTATATAGAGCCCTGGGAGACCGAATTCAAATCAAATCGGCAAGACAAGCTATTCGCCGATTTTCAGGCATGGGCCGACAAGCGGTTTCCGCAATGAGAAGGGTCTCGCCCCGCTCTAACCACATGTGACCTTGCCGGGGAACTTCATCGACTAATGAAGCGATGAAGTTCTAAAATCCGGGCAGATAAACCCCGCCAACGGTCCTACGGAAGCATGGAGTTTGAGACCGTCCACTTTGACGCGAAGTCGGAAGTAGAAGTGCTGACCCTACCGGAAACTACGATTCCTTTTGAAGTCACCACGATCCCGGTAGCAAGCGAAGCCACGTACCCCGGACAGAACTCTTGCAAGTCCAGATAGTTTTTCGTCGTCAAATTCCACACCACCGCATGGGACGGTCCCGTCAACGAGACATACCCAACGGCATAGTTCCCCGAGACGGCTGCGGCCAGTCCATTGGCATCGCCCACCGGGCTGAGATCGGCGAAGCTCGCCGCCGTTCCCGTCCACATCGCGGCATGAGTGACCGATCCGATTTGCGCGGTCCCGACCTCGGTACTTCCGGAGACTCCGTAGCAGTATGAACTTGACGACCCCGTCGGGTTGAGATCCACAAAGCTGCCCGCCGTCCCCGTCCACAAGGCCGCGTGGGTGTCACCGAAGTCGGCGTACCCTACGATGTTGCTGCCGGAACCTGCGCTCGCTGCAGACGACACGGCTCCCGCCGGATTCAGATCGATGAAAGTTGACGCGTCGCCGGTCCAATACCCCGCGTGATCGATCCCGCCCGTGCCGGCCAAACCGAGGACCGTGCCCGATTCCGAAACCCCGGTAGCCAGCGAACGGTCGGTTCCACTCGGCGCGAGATCGACGAAACTGGCCGCCGCGCCCGTCCAATACCCTGCATGAAACTGGCTCGAGAGATAGGCATACCCGACGACTTTACTGCCCGAAACCCCTACCGCCGACGACTGGGTGGAACCGGTCGGAGAGAGATCGACGAGAGTATGCCCCGCCCCCTCCCACTTCACCGCATGGGCGGGGCTCGCATACACGTTCCCGACGGTCGCCATAGCCGAAACCCCGGTGGCCATCGACTCCATCGACGAATCCAACACCCTAAAGGCGACGGGCTGTCCCCCGGACGATGATCCCCCGCAGCCCCAAACGGTAAGTGCCGCGGTGCCAATCACCGCCCAAAGGAAAAATTTCATGCAGGAGCAGAGTACTCACTCCAAGCCAACGCCGCTCCAAGCGTCCCCCCTCCGTGCCCCGGCGTAAGCCCGCATAAGCGCAAACCCACCGTCGTCCGCTATAACCCCCTATGCTTTCGTTGGCCGCCCTCGTCCTCCTTCAACCCCAGGCAAACGTGCTGGCCACCCCAGAACCAGGTTTCCGCCGGCCACCCCAAACCGTCCCCGGAGACAAGGCGGTCAAAATCCTCTTCCTCCGCACCCGGTACGCCGACGATCCCCCCACTCTGGTCTCCTACCAGCCGGACCTTCTGGACCGAGTGGCCAAGCGAATCGACGAATACTTCCGCCGCGAGTCCTACGGACTTTTCACCGTGGGCTCCTACGAGATCTCCTCCCTATTCCGGGTCGCCGCGAAGAAAGACTACATACAAATCCATGAGGAAGCCGGCGGGCCGCCGATCGACAAGCACAAGCCCCTGGAACGGGACGCGATCGACGGACTCAATCAAGCCACGAACCGCCACGTAGGCCAGATTTTCGACTTTATCTGCATTGAAGCCAAAAATCCGGGTCAGCGTAATTTCGCCTTTGCCGCATCGAAGCTATCCTTCTATCCGAGCGCCCCAAACGAATACGCCTATTTCCACGAGTTGGGCCATTGCATGGGTTTCGGCCACTCCAACGCCCTCATCTCCGAGGTCCCCGGCGAAACCCTTCCCCCGCGCGACTCCCGCTATATCGCCGAATACGGCGACCACGCCAGCGCCATGGGCGCTGTCGACATCTGGGCCTATAGCCTGCTCGAACGCTACACCATGGGCTGGATCGGCGACAGCGATAAATACCCCCGCTACATCAAGAAGTTCGATTGGGGCGAGAACAGCTTCGTCTCCCACGACCAGGTGTCGCCCAAAGGCTGCGTCGGAGGCTACGTCGAAGGCCGCTTCGGCATCGAAGCGGCCGAATACCGGCGAGACAAAACCAAACGCATCCCCGTCCCCGGCGCCGACGAAGTCCCCCAACGCCTCTGGTTCTCCCTTCTCACCACCGGCGGAATCGGCCGAAACTACGCCGACCTCCCCCGCCCCTTCCTCCTCGCCCACATCACCGGCGCCGCGTTCAACGGCAACAAAGGGCTCCTCCAGCAAGACAACCGAACCACCGTCTTGCTGGACCTCAGCCCCAGCGACAACCCCCAAGACCTAAGACCGATCAGCAAGGGGCTTTTTGAAGGCCAATCGGCGACGATCCGGCAGACAGACGGGAGCGCGATCACGGTGAAGTTTTTGCGCTATGACAAAACCGACCGCCGCGCGGTGATTGACTTACGCCTGGAGCCGAAATGAAGATCGGAATATCTCCGACCGGAGGTGTTGGCTTTACGGGTGGGGCGCCCAGCCGCCGCACCTATCAAGGTAGTGGGAGCTTATGGATTTGAGCCATGACCTGGTATGAACGAAAAATGTTGGCAGAGGCATCGGGAATCATGGAAATCGAATGGGAAGATAGCGGACCAACTCTTACAGACGAGGAAATAAGACGATTCGAAGAACGGAACGGTGTGAATCTAGACGAAGAGCACAAGTGGTTCCTCAGAAACGTTAGCAATGGCGGAGGTCCGGTAAACAATCTTATCGTGCCGACGACCGACTGTCCTGGGGGCGCGGCTGACCTCTTGGGCGTCTATGGAATAGGGCATACGAGAAACAACTTCAATCTGGAAGTAGAGATTAATCGAGATATAGGTCGAGCTAAGCAACTCATTCCCTTTGGCTACGATGATGTTGGAGGTGCCTTATTCGTAGATATGGTCGAACGCCCCGGCAGAATCGTTTACAATCCCGGCGATCCAGACAGGTTCTATCACTCGGCTGACTCGATCCAGGCGTTTCTCGAAAACCTCGTTCAAGAAGGCAAGAATTAGCATCCTTGGCAAGCTCCCCCTTCGGCGTTCCGGTGGACGTGGGGACGATCCTGAGGTGATGCGGGAACGACGAGGGTCTCCCAGCAAATCCGCCACGATCCGTCAGGTCGACGGGAGCGCAATCACCGTGAAGTTCCTAAGATACGACAAGACCGGCCGCCGCGCCCGTAATCGACCTTCGCCTCATTCCGAAACAAGCTCCATAGACCGCTCCGCCTCCAACTGCAAAGCCGCTAGTCGCCTGGCTCTACGCCGCAATCCAAGCGGTATTTTATGCTTTTCGACTTCCTACCTAGGATGGCAGAGGTGATCGACACCCTCAACAACGCTTCCTGGCGGTAACAAGCCTTTCCATGAATCCAGAGAATTTTCTTGACTTCGTTCGACACGACTTCGCGCCGCTTGCTGAGAAGCATAGCTTGCGCGAACTTGGGACTAAGGAGACCTTTGCGCACAAAGCGATCGCGTATGCCAATGACGAGAAAGCGGTTCAGTTCGACCTAGATGTTCGTGACGGGTATCTCGATGTGTTCTACCCCTTTGTGTCGATCTACCTGGCCACTGGGCAACTTGCCGCGCACGTATTAAATGATTTCACCCAAAGGCGGTCCGTCAGGCGCCTCCTCAATGCGGAAGGCATCTTCTGGCCGGACCGTGAAGGCGGGCTATTCAACCCCGGTGTACTTGAAAAGGCGGTCCATGACCTAATCGAAGGCATGGGCCGCCATTCCCAGGAAATCTTCGGACGGTGAAGCCGTACGCCCAGAGCCGACAGGGCCGATCTTTTAGCGGGGTAAAAACCGGCCTTGTCGACACCGTTCCAAACCCCCTGCGCGAGCATCGCGGATGAGCGACAAATTTCTGCTGTTCACATTTCTGGAATAATTTTGGCTTCATGCAGCACCCCGTTTCACACTGCTCGGCATGGCACTACTCTGCCCGGCACACCGTCGCTATCCGTCACGCCTAATCGCTCTCGCCGCCGTCGTCGCTGCCCTCGCCGCCGCCCCCAAAGCGCAGGCCCAGTCCTACTATTGGCAGGGCGGCGGCTTCGACCTTTGGAGCGCCTTCAACTGGTATGGGTACGCACCCGCAGGTTCGGCCACCACAGACCTCTATTTCGGCATCAGCTCGTCCAACGCACAAGCGCCTGACAATAACGGGGTCGTCACCAACGACCTTGCGGACAATTTCTATCTCCGCAACCTCAATTTCTTCTACCAAACGTGGGCTTTGGGCGGGAAGAGCCTGCGTTTCGCCTCCGGCGGATCGATCAACGCCATCAACGCCTTCGCTACGGTATCAAACAAGATCAGCCTGGATGGCGGTCTCAATGCGGTGGCGCTCAACGGCACCCTCTCGCTTTCCGGCATCGTCTCCGGCACCGGTCCTATCATCGCTGCCGGCAACGGAACGGTGACCCTTTCCGGACTGAACACCTACACCGGCGGCACCACCGTGAATGGTGGGCGGCTAGTCGACCTGCACCCCCACGGCGCTTACACGATTGGCCAGACAGCCACCCTCGAACTCCAGAACGCGACTGACGTCACCTTAGCTAGCACAATCACCGGTTCCGGCAACGGCAACGGTGCCTTCGTCAAAAGCGGTGCGGGCACCCTCACCCTCGCCGCCGACCACTCCTTCTTTGGCGGCACGACCGTGACCGGAGGACGCCTCATCGACCAGTTCCCGCATTCGTACACCTCCTACGCGTTGACCAACTCGAGCACGCTCGAACTCTCCCCGGCGGTGGGCGATGCCACCGTATCGGTCTCCGGCACGGGATCGTTCGTCAAGAGCGGGAACGGTCTCATCGGCTTCGATACCAAGAACACCTACACCGGAAGCACGACGATCAACGCGGGCACCCTGCGGATCTACACTCAGGACGCCATCCCAACCGCAACCGCGCTAGTCGTGAACGGGACCGGCCTTCTCGATCTCAACGGTTCCAACCAGTCCGTGGCCTCATTGGCCGGTACGGGAACTGTGAGGTTGAACGGGGGCGCGCTCACCGTCAACCAAGATGCGAATACGACGTTCTCCGGCCCAATCGCTTACACTTTCACCGCCGGATCCCTCACAAAGAACGGCGCGGGCACCCTCACCCTCAGCGGCGTAAACAACTACTCCGGCGGCACCACCGTCAACGGCGGCCGCCTCGTCGATGCGAACCCCCACGGCACTTACGTCGATAACTCGGAGCTGGAGTTCGCGACCGCGACCAACCTCACCTACGGCAGCCCCATCAACGGTTCAGGCTCGTTCATCAAGTCTGGGGCGGGGACGCTTACGTTCGCCGGAGCGAACGGATATAGCGGCCCTACCCGCGTCCTTGGAGGGCGCCTCGTGGAGAACAGCCCCCACGGGAACTACACCGGCGCCAACGCCACGTTGGAGTTCGCCACGGCGACCGACACCGACTTCTCCGGCACGATCTTGCTCGACGCGGCCGCCGGTGGCGACGATTCCCAGAAGTTGAACTTCGTCAAGAGCGGCCCGGGAACCTTGACCCTTTACTCTCAAGACAACCACTTCGCCACTGTTGTGAAGGAGGGCACTCTGCGATCCGGAACAAGCTTTGCCCTTGGCTATGGTCCGATGACCATAAACTCCGGGGCGACACTGGATCTCAACGGCAAATACGGTTCTGCGTATTCGCTCTCGGGCGCCGGCTCGGTAAAGCTGGGAACGGACGGTGTCTTTGCCGTCGGCGGAGGAGACTCGACTTTTTCGGGCGGCATCAGCGGCACTGGCTTTTTCGAGTACTTCGGGCTGTCAACTCTAACTCTCACCGGGACCAGCTCCAGCGAATTCACCACCCTCACGGTGGGGGGAACTATCCGCGCGGGCGTGGACAACCCCCTGGGAGGCGATCTGAATATCCTTACGGGCGATCTCGATCTAAACGGCCACACGGTATCCGTTAAGAACCTCATTTTTGACAGCTACGGACTTGACGACTATGCGACTTTCGGAACGGTCAAAGGCGCGGGCACTCTGAAGTTGGGCGGAGACATCACGTTAAACTTCCTGGCCGACGGCAACAACCCTGCCGTGAAGTTGCCCGCGAACATCGGCCTTGGTACGGGTCAGCACGCCATCCATGACAACGGCAGTCTCAGCAACAGCACGTACTACGAAGCCGTGCTGTCCGGTGTCTTCTCGGGCGTAGGCGGTCTAGACTTCAACAACACCGGGCGCTATTTTGCCCTCACCGGCAAGAGCACCTACACCGGACCGACGAACGTAAACGTCGGCGCGCTCTTCCTTGGCACGGTAAATGCCCTTCCCTCCAGCACCGCCCTCACCGTCGCCCAAGACGCCTTCCTTGCCCTCGCCCCTTGGGGAAGCGAGAATGGGGTGACCGCCGGGAGCTACTCCCAAACCGTGGGCTCCCTCTCCGGCGGTGGCGTCATCTACGTAGGCGACGCGACCTTAACCGTTGGCGACTCTACGAGCACTACCTTCTCGGGAGTGATCAACGGCCTTGAGCACGGCGCCCTCGTCAAGCAAGGCACCGGCACCCTCACTCTCTCGGACGCGGTCACCTACGGCGGAGCATTCCCCTACGCGGGCGGCACCACCGTAAATGGCGGCCGACTCATCGACGCCCAGCCCCATGGTGACTACGTCACGAACGCCGCCCTCGAATTCGCCATCGCGAGCGATCAAACCTACGCCGGCTCAATTACCGGCACCGGAT
>OUNM011316802.1_pt1 | contig 26401 bp, 23 predicted proteins | sample 1769961 | NCBI WGS metagenome assembly OUNM01 (sample SAMEA3914820, study PRJEB12502) | metagenome | biome: forest; material: soil | place: USA | collected 2012-03-12 | depth 0.3 m | reverse complement strand
TCCCACCTGCCCTGGGGCGACCCGCGCCGCGGCTGGGACTTCGTCTCCGCCGGACGCGGCGACGTCCCCTGGGAATCCTCCTTCCGCGCCCTCACCGCGATCGGCTACACCGGCCCGATCTCCGTCGAATGGGAAGACGCCGGCATGGACCGCCTCCACGGCGCCCCCGAAGCCCTCGCCAACCTCAAGAAGTTCGACTTCCCGCCCTCGCAGACCTCCTTCGACGCCCCGTTCAGCCAGTAACGCCCGGTGCCCCGGACACGCGGCCGGAGTGCACCGTCGCTCCCCGGCCAGCGCTGTAATGTCTGGGTCGCCTCTGCGGTCAACAGCGCCGCTGGGACTTACCACTGAGGAGTTGCTTCTCCAAGTGCCAAGCTGGCTCTTCAGGGTGGCCGCATCCGAGTGGGGAGGGGGCGAGGGGCGGGTTTTCGGATGATGGAGGTTCCGACACGCTTCATCCGGAAGTCTCGGCGCGTCTCACGCTAACGGCCAAGATCCCAGATCTGACCACAATTTGCCGTCCATCCACAACATCGCAGTTCATAGCCCTGGGGCGCGAGACCTTGATGCGTGAGTCAAGCCAGGTTGGAGGAAACGTGGTAAAGAAATAGGATCAAGCGGCCGATTTCCATTGCCGGAGCAGGAGAACTCAACCAAGCGAGAGTGGCAGATTTCCTTTCGGGGCGGGATGACATATGGGGCCACGAAGTTGTGCTCGATTTTTGCCGATGGACTTCTGCGGTCTGCCGCTGGCTACTTGCACTTATGCGTACCCGTTCGGCGATGTTCGAGGACGCCGATTAGTCCATAGCTAGGGATCAGTGGAGAACATCCGGATATGACGCCTTTCAGACGGCCAAGATTTGAGCATGGGATTAGAACCTATAACGCCCGCCCCGGCCGCCCGGGCTTGTGCTGGTCGAGTCAGCAGGTTGACGCGAATGACTGCCGAGGCTCCCCGAACCAAGCCGAACTACTCTAATCAACTCCCAATTTCGACTCCTGCGTTCTTCAGAGAAGCCATAAGGATCGGGCAGGTTAACCCCTGGTTGGGGCAGGAGTTACGCCGGATTGATTCCCCAGGCAGCGCACAGAGTGATCCGGGAGACCAAAAAATTAGTGAGGCTTATCCAATGGCAACCAAGGGGATGCTGAGGATTGAGGTGACCGGCATTAACTTTTGATGGCTGGATGCGAAGCTGAAGGTACCGCGGACGGAGCTCCCAGCACCCGACTTTCGGGTTGCTGTTGCGTAGGCATGCCGGGAGCCCCGGCCGACGCTTAGTCCGGAGGTTCTGCGGGCTAGCAACGTTGCCTAGTCGCGGGCAACGTTTTCGTCGAAACAGGGTCGTTGTGACGGTGGAGGCTGTGGTGGCCAAACACAGACCCGCTCCGCCTTCAGAGGTTCCGGGTCGGACTTCGAACTACGCTGACGCTGATCTCGTCGGGTTCCCCTATGGAGATCGCCACCGCACTACTGCCCTGAGAGTGTATCCGTCGCTTCGGTGGACAAGGCGTCTACCGCTGGCTTCGTCCCTGATCCAGATTACTGAGCCGTCTTCGGTCTTGGCATCGATACGTCCCGCTATGGAAGGATTGTGTCGGCTGAGTAACACGACGGGGAGCCCTATCGGGGCTTGAGCCCAATCAGTCACCCGCTCGCCCAGGGAGCAGTTCGAAGCTAGCCCATGAGATGTCCAAAACGGGATGTGGCTCACGTCCGGTGCCTGACGCGGGTCAGCAGGGGAACCGTCCTGATGGTTCCGGTTTCGGTTTCCTTATTCTTTGGTCGCATGTCTGTCGCCTGATTCGTGATGAAGTTCCCAGTCCTTGATGTCGGCGATGGGTGCGAGCAATCCGGGGTGGATTTCGGTGTCGACGGGTATTTCTTCTCGTACGCGCTGGGGCCAGTCGTGGTTGGCCAGAGCGGCCTTGCCCAGGGCGATGACGTCGGCGCTTCCGTTCCGGATCATGGCGGCAGCCGCTTCGGGGTGGTCGAGATTGCCGTTGGCGATGATGGCAACTCCTGAATGTCGCTTTGCCAGCTTGGCGAGCGAGTCCTGCGTGCCGTCGAATGCCGGCGCTTCGGCGCGGTATTCGGTGGTATGGATGTAGTCGATCCCCGTTCGGCCCAGGGTTGTGAATATGATGCGAGCATCGTCGGCGCCCCCTGGCCATCGATGCGCCGCGTCGGTGACCTTGGCTTGGGAGATCCTGATTCCTACTGTCATCCCGGGTCCGACGGCCTCGACTATGTCGCGGCAGATTTCACTTGCCAGTCTGACCCTGTTTTCGGAGGAGCCGCCGTAGTGGTCGGAGCGGGCGTTGAGGTATCCGGTCAGGAATTGATCAATGAGGTAGCCGTTGGCACCGTGGATTTCGATGCCGTCGAAACCCGCTGCCTGGGCGCGCAAAGCTGCTTGGACGAAGCTGCGGCGGACGTCCGCGATCTGGCTTTCGGTGATTTCCGAGGGGATTTGGTAGGGACCGGATCCCCGGTAGAAGCTCAGTTGCTCACCTTTGGGGGCGATGGCGGAAGGGCCGATGGTGGTGTCGACGAAGGTGTTGCCTTGGCTTTGGGCCCCCGCGTGCATCAGTTGGGCAAAGATGCGGGCGCCTGCCCTGTGTGAGGCGTCCACAACCTGTTTCCACGCGTCGGCTTGGTGTTCGGTCGCGATGCCCGGTTGGTGGAGGTAGCCCTGGCTGTGCTCAGTGTCGATGTACATGCCCTCGGTTATGAGCAGGCCGAAGCCGCCGCGGGCGAATTTTTCGTAATATAGGGCCATGCGGTCGGTCGCGCACCCGTCGGCTGTTGCGCTGACCCGGGTCATCGGGGCCAGCGCCACCCGGTTAGGGAGTTCCGTTGTGCCGATGCGGACTGGTGATGCAAGCGTGGAGTGCGCGGTGCCCGTTTGATTAGGCATTGGACTGTCCTTCGGTGTTGGTGAGGGCTTGTATTTGGGGTACGCATTCAGCGGGTGATTCCATCCCCCGGGTGGCTTGGGGGAGGGAGTCACCGCTGCTGCGACTGCCGGTGGGAAGTGCTTTTCACATCCGTTGCTGGGTGTGCCGGGGGCGCCGCTTAGTCGGTCCGTGCCTTGCGGGGGTCTACGTTCCGGGCTGCGAGGATGAGAATGCCGGAGGCGAAGATCGGCAGGACGCCCCACCAGAACGCGACGGCTGTCCAGGTCATGCCGGCCGTCAGGGATGCGGTGATCAGGACACCGCCGAGGATGGCTCCTAGCTGGCCTGCTGCGTTGATGATGGATCCGCCGGTGGCGCGGGTGTGAACGGGGAAGCTTTCGCTGTTGAAGAACAGCAGCGAGGCGTAGGGGCCGATGAGGAAGAAAAGGCCGGCACTGTAGAGCGTGATGATCAGGGCAAAGTCTCCGTTGGGGGCTAGCAGCATCCCGCCGAAGGACGCTCCGCAGAGAATCCATCCGATGGAGATGGCGTTCCGGCGGCCGATCCGGTCGCCCAGCCATCCGAAGGCCAGGTAGCCGAGGAAGGCTGTGAGGTTGGAGACGATGAGGATGCCCAGGGCGTTGTCGAAGGTGATGCCTTTGCCGCTGGCGGCTGTGAGGACGGAGGTGCCGAGGATGGCGAAGGCGAGGACGCCCAGCCAGCTGAGGAGGAACGAGAATCCGATAACCAGGGTTGAGCGGCGGGATTCTCCCTTGAAGGCTGCTGCGAGTGGTGCAGCGGTTTCGGTGAGGTCGACGCCGACGGTTTCTGCGAGGGCGTGGGCTTCTGCGGTCTTTCCTTCACGGAGAAGGTGCTCTGCTTTGTGGCGGGCGGTGAACTGGGGGCTTTCCTTGAGGTAGCGGCCGGCAATGAGGATGAAGATTGCCGGGAATGCGGCGGCGACGAATGTCCATTGCCATCCACCGATCGGAAGTATGATCGCGATGGACGCGGCTGCTAGAACTGAGCCGACTGGCCAGCCGGACTGCACGAGCGAGTAGATGAATCCGCGCCTGCGGGCTTTGGCAGGATCTGAATATGCGTGGGCGAACATTTCGCCGAGGTAGGTCGCGTTAATGGCCTGCTCGGCATATCCAAGTCCTGCGACGGAACGGACGATGATCAGCAGGACGAATCCGAGGCCTGCGGCAACGCCGAGGACCCAGCCGACGGTTACCGTGAGGAGGGATGCTATCGCCGCTCCAAGGACCGCGACGATGATGCCTTTGCGTCGGCCGATGTTGTCGACCACGGGGCCCACGCCGAACGCGACGAGGGCGGTACCGACGGTGACCCAGGTGTTGAGGCCCGTGGCGGTACTTGAATTCCAACCGAACTGGGCGGCGATTACGGGTAGCAGGTTACCGAACAGTACGAAGTCATAGACGGCGAATGTCCAGGCGAAGAAGCATATCCAGGTGGCGATCTTCACGTCGCGGGGGGTCACCACTGGTGCCTCCGGCGTCATGGGTTGTGAAACGGTCATTATCTCAATTCCCTTTTTGTTGATGAGGGCGCACGGACTCCGTCCGAGGCCTGTGGAACCGCGTCTGTGTGGTTCCTGGTGTCTGTCTAGGACAGGCTTTCGTGAAAGCGTTGGGTGATCTCGGCGCGGGATGCTCCGGTTGCCAGGAGCAAGGTGAGAAGCAACCGCGACTTCAGCCCGTCCAGAATTCCGGAGCTCAGCAATCCCTGTGCGAGAAGGTCCCTCTCCGATCCGGGGAATCCGTAGGTGGATTCGTACAGTTCGCCTGCCCCGGTGCGGGAGGCGAACACTACCGGGAACTTGTCGGCGGCTTTGGTCAGGGATGGCATCAGCTGTCGCGGCACGTGACCGCCTCCGAAGGTTTCGATGACAAGGCCGTCGAATCCGTCCTGCAGAACGAGCTGGATCAGGGATTCATCGGCGTCGAAGCCCAGTTTCAGGAGAGCCACGCGCGGCATCCGGGATGAGGTAATCAGTTCGCGTTGCACGGCGGGGGTTCTTGCCGCTGGCCGGAGCGGGATCCGTACACGACCTTCGGTGACCCAGCCGACCGGACCCGCGTTGGGGGAGATGAACGCCGAGGTGCTGGCGCTGTGCATCTTCCGTACAAACCGGGGCAAGTGAATTTGATCATTGAACACCACAAGTGGTCCCAGCCCTCTGGAAGCGTGATGAGCGGCAACCTGTACGGCACACAGCAGATTTGCGGGTCCGTCCGCGCCCGGGAGTCCGGGGTTGCGCATGGCGCCGGTCAGGATGACGGGAAGATCCGTTGTCAGGAGCAGATCCAGAAGGAAGGACGTTTCCTCCAAGGTGTCCGTTCCCTGGGTGATCACGACACCATCGGTATCCTGGGTCCGGGCCATGTTCTCGATCAGGGCCGCGAGTTCAAGGATGTCGTTCAGGGACAGATCTCCGGAAGGGTACTGGCGGAAGCTGTGGGATGTCAGGTTCGCCAGTTTCCTGATCTGGGGCACTGCGTCGAAAAAGCCCTCAGCCGTCATCTTAGGGACGGCGTCGTTTCCGTGGGCATCCGGGACCGAGGCGATGGTCCCGCCCAACGTGATAACGGTGATACGGGGAAGTTGTTTCGACACTGTGGTGAGTCCTTAGCTTGCAAATACGATTCATTAAGAGGGGAACGTGGTCAGAAACCGCACGTGTTGCTGACCACGTTCCTTGGCCGGACCGCTGCCCTCCGGCTCGCATGGGTCAGGGGCGGCGAATCCGGTGCCGGAAGGACGAGGCCTTCCGGTGGGTCCGTCAGGGAAGGTCGCGGTCGAAGGGGTAGCGGCTGTTTGCTTCGAAGGGGAACCGCTGCCTGAAGTCCGCTGCGACCGTTTCGAATGTCTCGAAGCTCACGCCTTCGTGGCTGGAGATGTACTCCAGGAGGCGCTCGAGCATCAGGAGGACCTGCGGCCGGCCGGAGACGTCGGGGTGGATCGTGATCGGGAAGATCGCGTAGTCGTCGTGCTCGCGGTAGACCCAGTCGAATTGGTCCTGCCACATCTGCTCGATGTCGCGGGGATTGACGAAGCCGTGGCTGTTCGGGCTGGCTTTGATGAACATCATCGGCGGGAGGTCGTCGATGTACCAGTTGAAGTTGATCTCGACCAGGTCGATTTCTTTTCCTCGGACCAGCGGCTTCATCCAGTGCTCTGCCGGCTTGGACAGGTCGATGTTGGTCCAGGTGTCCCCGGTGCGCGCATAAAACGGCTGGAAGTCGTGGAATGCCTGGCTGTGGTCGTACTTGAAACCGTTCTTGAGGAGCAGGTCCGTGGTCACTGATGATAGTTCGCACCACGGGGCGATGTATCCGCGGGGCCGCTCTCCGGAGAACTTTTCGATGAGCTCGATGGACTTGTTGAGGACATCTTCTTCCTGTTCCGGCGTCATCGCAATCGGATTTTCGTGCGTGTAGCCGTGGGCGCCGAGTTCGTGGCCGGCCTCGACGATCTGCTCGATGCGGTGGGGGAACGTCTCGATTGAGTGGCCGGGGGAGAAGAACGTTGTCTGGATGCCGAATTTCTTGAAGAGCTTCAGCAGCCGCGGAACTCCGACTTCACCGGCGAACATGCCTCTTTGGATATCTGCAGGGGAGTCCGCACCTCCGTACGAGCCGATCCAGCCGGCCACCGCGTCGATGTCGACGCCGATGCAGACCTTGATGTCCTTTGTCATTGGTTTCTCCTTTTGTGAGTGATCTCTTGAAGAGTGTCGTTGCCGTCTGGGCGGCGCGGAGGGACCCGAGCGCGGCCGCCTGTGAAGCGAAGGACTCCAGCCAACCCTGCGTGGCGAGGGGGTCGCCACTTCACAGGACGGGTAACGCTCCTTCACAAGCTGCGCATTCGTTTGCATTGAGCGTAGATGTGAGACGCCTCACGCGTCAAGACCAAAATATAAAATATTTCCGACCTCGTTTGGCTATTACCAAGCGCAATACACTCGTGTAATCTCGGTCGTGGATGAAACGATGTTCTCGGGGGTGCGAAATCCTTTGCGCGAAATGATGGGTCTGCTTTAGTGGGCCTCCGGAATCGCTCCGTGTCGACGGACCACACCTACCCCGATTGAGACACCTGATTGATTTGAGGGAGTAGCATGCCACGAGTTTCCAGGGCCGTCACGCTGACGGAAGTGGCCAAGCGGGCAGGGGTCCACGTCTCGACTGTGTCCCGTGCGCTCTCGTCGGAAGCGCCGAGGATCGGTGCCGAAACCGTGGACCGGATACGGCTGCTGGCTGATGAGATGGGGTATGAACCTGACCCGGCGGCAGCAGCGTTGCGGACGGGGCGCAGCGGGGTGCTCGGCGTGCTGGTTCCCCGTGTATCCGACTATGTTCTGGCAACGATCTATGAAGGAATCGACTCGAGTGCCAACGAGCGCGGCTACAACACGTTTGTCTCCAACAGCAACGATGACCCGCCCCTGCGCAGGGAGAAACTCAGCGATCTCCTGTTGCGGCGCGTGGAGGGGGTGGTTCTGGGAGATGCGCGCCTGGACGGTGACGAAATGGTCGGGATTCTCAGGAAACGCGGAGTCCCCTACGTCCTCGTGAACAGGCGGCTGCGGGGCCATCCGTCAGTCACAACGGACGATATTCTGGGCGGCCGGCTTGCAGCAACCCACCTGTTGGAGCTGGGACATGAAAACGTCGGAATCATTGCGGGGCCCAGCTACGCCAGTACCTGCGCGGAACGCACGCATGGCTTCGTTTCGCAGTTCCGTTCCGCGGGCATCGGCATTGACGAAGAGCGGATTATCGATTCCGGGACGGACGCTCTGGGTGGTTATGAGGCCGGCTCGGCTCTGCTGGCCGGCAACCCGAACCTGACAGCGATATTCGCCATCAACGATTTCGCGGCGATCGGGGCGATGGGAGCTATCCGAGAGTTCGGCAAGGTCCCTGGACGCGATGTCGCGGTGGTGGGCTATAACGATGTGCCGCTGTCCTCCTACCTTCCCGTTCCGCTGACCTCCGTCAGCTCACCCATGTTCCAGATGGGCCAGGAAGGAATGACAATGCTCTTCGACCTGATGGCGGGGCGTGAAGCGGAGCCTAAACTCCTCACGCCGCACCTGGTGGCGCGGGCCTCCACCGTGCCCTAGAGGCACAAACAACGGTTCAGTCTCCATTGGTTGACAACGAAGTCCTCCACGGACGCCTCTTAGAAGAAGGAATTACATGATTAGCAAGACACTCGCGCAGGCTCTGGCCGAACATGTCACAGACCGTCACGACGTGACGCCCGAACTCCGCGACTGGATGCAGCTGCTCCTGTTCGACTTCCTGGGCGTCAGCCTGGGAGGAGCAAACCTTCATTCGGCGCAAGCCGCCCGGTCTGCAGTCACCGTGTCCGCCAACAGGTCCCCGCAGCACAGTGCTCTGATCCACGGCACCGGCAACTGGACCACCCCCGAAGATGCGGCCTTGGTCAATGGAATCATGGCCCACGGGCTCGAACTCGATGACACCTTCGAAGAAGGCTCACTGCACCCGGCCGTCGTCATCTTTCCGGCCCTTTTGGCGGTGGCCGACGAACGTGACCTGCCGGCGGAGGAACTCATCACGGCCGCGGCAGTCGGGTACGACGTGATGTGCTCCGTTGGTGTGTTGCTCGGCGCACGCGAAAGCTACGGCAGGGGATTCCATCCCACGGGAGTCGCCGGTGCTCTCGGCTCGGCCGCGGCCGTGGCAAGGTTCCTCGGGTTGAGCGTCGACCAGACAAGGCACGCCCTTGGCCTGGCCGCGAACATGGCCTCAGGAAGCCTGGAGTTCCTTTCCGACGGGTCCTGGACAAAACGGCTCAATGCCGGTCAGGCCGCCGCGACAGGAATCCGGGCGGCAAAATTGGCCGCGGCCGGTTTCACAGGACCGGAACGATCTTTGGAGGGCCGCGACGGCTTCCTGGTCCAATACGGTCAGGGACTCCAGGCAGGTCGCCAACTCCGGCTCGACTTCGGTCAAAGCGCCCTGCTAACAAGCATCAAGTTCTACCCGTGCTGCCGGTACATGCACGGAAACATCGACCTGCTGCGGGGAATCCACAGGGACTACCCGGACCTGAGCCTCCAGGACATCGATTCCATCGACGTGGCCGTGATCAAGGCGGGCGCCGCGCTTGTCTCCGAGCCTGCCGAACGGAAGCTTTCGGTCGGCACAACGGTCGATGCGCAGTTCAACATGCCGTTCGGCGCTGCTCTGGCGTTGAGCACAGGCAACGCCACGGTTGAACAGTTCGACAATGCACCCAGCATCGCCGCCAGCCTGCGCCCGTGGATGGAGAAGGTCCGCTGCTACACCAGCGAAGCCGTTGAAGCTGCTTTCCCGGGCTCCTGGCAGGCCGAAGTCCATGTCAGCCTCAAGAACGGGCACGTTATCTCCCGATCCGAAACTGCATTCCGAGGCTCTGCGGGGGACCGGCCCGGATGGCAGGACATCGAAGAGAAAATCGGTGGGCTGCTGGGAGCTGAACAAGCCTCGCACCTCGCGTCAGCCACGAGGTCCATGAACCTCGCTGGAGTCCGACACGCGGAGGTAAGCACAGCCAGTTAGCGGGGTGTCTATGCAGGCTCACTGACCAACGATGCACTGGGTACGAAAGCGTTCAGGGACCGGGCCAGCAGATTCGCATCCAACCCTTGGGTGATGAAAACCATAGTCGTTGGTTCCAAATCGCCCGGGTGACCGGATGGGGGAAGCGGGCACGGCCGGGCGATGACGCCTCCGACGGACTGAAGGACGATCGGTCCGTTGGGAGTGTGGATGGTGCCTTTGCTTCTGAGAAGTTGGCGTGGGTGGGTGCGGGTCACCGCATCGAGCCACAGCGCATATTCCGCCCAGCACACATGCGGGGAGAGTTGCACCGTCCAGGCTTCCGGGCTGAAGTTCTCCGGTTCTCCTTCCAGGTCTGCTTCCAGGGCGCCTGTTTCGCGGGCCGATACGATCTGGCGGGGCGTGAGGGGCGACTCGCGGCCGTCGACGGCGCAACTGAGCCTGGCGGCCGGGTTGAGCCTGATGACCGTGGCTGCTAGGGAGGCCAGAACGTCCTCCGGGGTGAGATCCATCTTGGAGATCACGACGCGGTCCGCGCAGCTGACCTGGGCCCGTGCCAGTTCCTGGTGGCGCAATTGGCTTCTGCCGTTGACGCCATCCAGGACGACCACCAGTTCCTTGAGCACCAGATTCGCTTGGAGCACCGGGTGCCTGGTAAGGAGGTCGACGATGGAGCGGGGATCGGCAACTCCCGATGTCTCGATATAGATATGGTTCAGCCCCGCTCTGTCGGGTGGCCCGGCCCTGTGTGTTGACCCGACGAGGGAGATGAGGCAGGAAGCAAGCTCGTCCTTTTTCTCACAACACACACACCCTCCGGCCACCAGTCGCGTGCCGATGCCGTCCACACCCCCTGAAGCGGAATCAAGGAGCCAGTCATCGACGCCGACGGAGGCATAGTCATTGACGACCACGGCCAGCGACCCCGGGGCGCGCGGGGACGCACCTTCTTCGAGAATCCTGGACAGCCATGTGGTTTTTCCGGCACCGAGAAAGCCGCCGACGAGCGTAACTTCAATCATCTGCCGGCCCTTCCTGCGACGGGCGAGTGAAGCGTGGCCCCAACGGATCCAGGAGGGCGCCGGTCAGTTTGGTCGCGGCGCTCCAGACGTCCGACAACGTCTCGACCGGCTCTATCGCCCCGGTCGTGTTCCGCATCGACAGGCTTGAGGCGCCCTGATAGAACGCGACGCTGAGCCCGGTTCCGGTCAGAGCGCTGTTCGCTGCGCGGGCCAGTTGCGTCCTGGCCAGGATCCGGCCGCCTGGGGTGTCCGTCACGCCCGCGCTGTACCAGTCGATGCTGGAGGGCGGAGTTCCGCAGCCTGAACACATGTTCGTGTCCTTTCGTCGGTCTGTGACTTCATCCCGGTCCGGACCGGGTCGGGGAAGTGCCTGCCGGGCACCCACGGGCGCCCGGCAGACATGGTTCAGTACGACCGGGGCAGGCCCAGGACCTTCGTGGCGATGAAGGATTTGATCAGGTTGTTGTTGACCGGCGCCACTTGGAACATGCGGGTCTCCCGGAACTTGCGCTCGACGTCGTACTCATCTACGAATCCGTAACCGCCGTGGGTGTCCAGACAGGCGTTCGCGGCTGCCCACGAGGCTTCTGAGGCGAGGTGTTTTGCCATGTTGGCTTCGGCGCCGCAGGGCTCGCCGGCGTCGAAGAGGCGCGCCGCCTCGTACCGCATCATGTCTGCCGCCCTGACCTTCATGTAGGCGTCGGTGATGGGGAACTGCACGCCTTGGTTGGCGCCGATTTTCCGGCCGAATACCACACGGCTGTTGGCATACTCCGTGGCACGCCGCGTGAACCAGTACCCGTCGCCGATCGCTTCGGACGCGAGCAGGATGCGCTCGGCATTCCAGCCATCGATGACGTAGCGGAAGCCTTTGCCCACCTTACCGATCACGGCCGATGCCGGCACGCGCATGCCTTGGTAGAAGATCTGGTTCGTCGCGTAGTTGAACATGGTCCGGACCTTAACCACCTTGAGCGTGTCCGCCTGCTCCGCGCGCACCTGTCGCAGGTCCACCAGGAACAGCGTCAGACCATGGGTCTTGTCCGAGCCCTTGCCCACTGGCTTTTCCGAGGTACGAGCCAGCACCAAGGCCAGATCCGACTCGTCGATGCGGCTGGTCCAGCTCTTGTGGCCGGTAATGACGTAGTCCTCCCCGTCCAGGACGGCGGCGGTCTCGATGCTCGTGGTGTCCGATCCCGCGGAGTCCTCCGTGATGGAAAAGGCCTGAAGCCGCAGCTTGCCCGCGGCGATCTGCGGCAGATACTCCTGCTTCTGGGCATCGTTGCCGTGGCGCAGGAGTGCTCCCATGGTGTACATCTGCGCATGGCAGGCCGCCGAGTGGCCGCCGGACTTGTTGATTTCCTCCATGATGACGCTCGCCTCGGTCAGGCCGAGACCGAGACCGCCGTACTCGGTGGGGATGAGGGCGCCGAGCAGACCGGACTCCGTCAAGGTATCAACGAACTCCTGCGGATACCGACGGTTCCGATCCGTCTCGCGCCAGTATTCATCCGGGAAACCGGCGCAGAGTAGGCGAGTCTGCTCGCGCAGTTCTGCGAGGCGCGGGTCATGAGTGGGCATCTTTGCTCCTGAAAGTCGGGTCAGCTGGGCTAACGCAATTTCTATCAGAATACATAATATATTGAAATCCATCAAGAGGCTTCAACATGCTCTGATCCATTGACAAGGTGGGTGTTGAGGATCTAGCCTGCTGTAAATATAAAATATTTTCTGCGCGGATGCGTTTACAGAGACAAAGGAGTCCCAGTGTCAACGGAGCAATCGATCACACATCAGGCAGTCCAAACGGACGGTTCCCGGGAGACTCCGCCGGCCACCCGTGTGGTCCAGGGGTGGACGGGAAGGCTTTTTGAGGATTTTTCGGTAGGGGACATCTACTATCACCCGTTCGGGAAGACCGTTACCCAGGCCGACAACCAAGCATTCACACTGATGACCCAGAACGTGTCCAAGACTCATGTGGACAGCAATTTCGCCAAAGACACGGAGTTTGGTGTGCCCCTGGTGAACTCGACGTTCACGTTGGCGCTGGTCACGGGACAATCCACCATCGACCTGTCCATGAACGTCTTCGCCAACATGGGCTGGGACGAGGTCCGGATGCCCCACCCCGTAGTCGAGGGTGACACGATCTATTCCCGTTCAAAGGTCCTGGCGGTGCGGGAGTCCAAGAGCCGTCCCAGTGTCGGTCTGGTGACCGTGGCCACCGAAGGATACAACCAGGACGGCATCGTCGTGATCTCATACCGCCGGACTTTCATGGTGTACCGGCAGGGCCATCTTCCGGCAGCCGCCCCGCATCCGGATGAGTCCTCTTTGCCGTCCGTGGAGTCGTTCCAGTGAGCGGTCCGGTACGACGGCCGGCCGGAACGACCGGAGCAGCGTCAACGGCATCCGCAGTGACGGCATTGTTCGTCCCCGGTGACAGGCCGGAACGGTTCGCCAAGGCGGCAGGGTCCGGCGCGGACGTCGTCATTATCGATCTGGAAGATGCTGTCGCCGAAGACTCCAAGTCCGAGGCACTGACCGCGGTACTGGCTGCCCTGACGCCGGAAAGGGAGCAGGACGCAGCCGCGATCAGTGCGCTGGTCCGGGTCAATCCGGCAGGTTCTCCCACTCACGACCAGGAGATCCACGCCCTGCTCAGCCTCACCGGCATGCAAGGCCATGGCTTGTTGGGGGTTGTGGTTCCGAAAGCCGAAGACATCGCGATGCTAAACGCACTGGCCAGGACACTACCGGCCCGGCTGGCATTCGTGCCGCTTATCGAATCAGCGCTTGGCCTGGTCCATGCCATGGAAATCGCGTCCATCGAGTCCGTGACCCGTCTTGCGTTCGGGGCCATTGATTTCGCGCTTGATATTGATGCCGACAGCGGCGACCGCTACCTGGATCATGCCCGGGCCCAGCTCGTCGTGGCTTCCCGCGCGGCAGGAATAGCCGCGCCCCTCGACTCGCCCTCCGTGGAAATAAAGGACGTTTCGATGATTGTCGAGTCCGCACGCTCCGCGCGCAAATTCGGCTTCGGCGGAAAACTATGCATCCACCCGAACCAACTTGCACCCGTCGTCGAAGCGTTCACGCCGACAGAACATGATGTCAGCTGGGCGGAATCGGTGGTCGGCGCCGAGGGCGCCGCCCGGCAGATCGCCGGCCAAATGATCGACAGGCCCGTCGTTGAACGGGCGAAGAAAATACTAATTCGAGCAGGTCGGGAGCTGTAATGGGACGTTTACCCCTCGCCGGGATCACCGTGGTTTCGCTGGAGCAGGCCGTCGCGGCGCCTTTCGCCACACGCCAACTAGCGGACTTGGGTGCGCGCGTCATCAAGATCGAGCGGGACACCGGTGACTTCGCACGCGGCTACGACACGAAAGTGCACGGAATGGCCAGCTACTTTGTCTGGTTGAACCGCAGCAAGGAAAGCCTTGTCCTGGACCTCAAATCCGAGGAGGGAATTTCAGTACTGAAGAAACTCGTCTCCAACGCCGATGTGTTCGTGCAGAACCTGGCGCCGGGTGCCGTCGAGCGGATGGGGCTGGGAGCGGATGATGCGTTGGAATTGAATCCCAGACTCATCCACACATCGATTTCCGGGTATGGCAGGGGCGGCCCCTACGAGCAGAAAAAAGCATACGACTTGCTCGTTCAATGCGAGGCCGGTCTGCTCAGCGTAACCGGGACCGAAGAATCACCGGCCAAGGTCGGTGTCTCCATCGCTGACATCTGCGCGGGCATGTACGCGTACTCCGGTATTCTGACCTCCCTGCTCCAGCGCACTAGCACCGGAAAGGGCGACGTGCTGGAAGTATCAATGCTCGAAGCACTCGGGGAATGGATGGGGCAGCCCTATTTCTATGCCGAGTACGGAGGAGCGCAACAACCGCGAAGCGGCGCGGAACACGCGACCATTGCGCCCTACGGTCCGTTCCCGGCCGCCGACGGAACCGTCTTCTTCGGTATTCAGAACGAGCGAGAGTGGGCCGTATTCTGCACCGACGTGCTACGCGCGCCCGAACTTGCCCAAGATGCCCGTTTCACCGGAAACGCGCTCAGAGTGGACAATCGTCCCGCACTGCACCAAGCGATCAACGACGTGCTGAGTTCCCTGCCGGCCTCGGAAATACTGGCAAGGCTCGACGCGGCGAGCATCGCCAACGCCCAACTACGCGACATGCACGAATTCTCAGCCCACCCGCAACTGTCTGGCCGCAACAGATGGCGGGACGTCGACTCACCCGTCGGGCCGCTGCGCACCCTTATCCCACCGGTTACCTCAAGGGAAACGGCGGTCCGTATGGATCCCGTCCCGGACCTCGGGCAGCATACCGCCAGCATCCTGATTGAACTCGGCTTGAAACACACCGTCTAGCGGAAAGGGCGGACGAGGTCCCAAGGCGCAGCAGTCTCCCCCTGTCCCGATGCCGTATCTTGAGGGAAGCACAATATATTAGGAAGAGACTGCCAACCATGAGCACCCGCAGCCCGCGGATCCGCGTCCGCCCTCAACTCAGCGACGAAGCCTCCTCGTATGTTCGAGGACTCATCATGTCCGGCGAGCTTCAGCCCGGAACGTCCGTGCGTCCGGAAACCATCGGCGAAGCGCTCAAGATTTCCACCACGCCTGCCCGCGAAGCCCTTCAAGCGCTTCGAGTCGAGGGGTTTCTCGAACTCATTCCCCGACGCGGGTTCCAGGTGGCGCCCTTGACCGGCCAGGATATCCGTGACCTGTTCCAGGTGCAGGCGCTGATCGCCGGTGAACTGGCCGCCCGCGCAGCAGCAATCGCCACCGAGGAGGACATTGCCGAACTCGAGGCGCTTCATCACGAGCTCATCGCGGCCGCCTCCCGAAACAACGACGAAGCGCTCGAAGAGAAAAACCACGCCTTCCATCGTGAAATCAACCTTATGGCGGATTCGCGCAAAATCGCTTGGGCCCTGGAACTTGTGACGCGTTACGTCCCCAGACGGTTCTACTCTGCGATTGAAGGGTGGCCGGCCGCAACCGTTGAGGACCACACAAAATTGCTCGAAGGCATACGCGTCAAAGACTCGGAGGGTACCCGTGCGGCGATGTATGAGCACATCATCCACGCGGGAGAGCTTCTCGCGAAGCACTTTGACAGGCGTATAGCGGCCTCTTCCTTGGAAGAAGGTGCGACTTCCGGGATACGGGAGGACCATCTGCCAGCCAGTGACGTTTCTCGGGCGAGCTAGTCCTCGGCGGGTCGTCCCGCGCATCGGATTTTCGGGATTTTCTAGCGCACGTACGATGCACAGCAGCACCCGGATTCGAAAATGAAAAGGCGGTTGTCATTCGACGCCCGTTTGCGACCTCAATCTTGCAATCCATTGCGTCGTGGCCGTGACGGCCTATCTAAAGGGAATCGGTGGACTATGTCCACGCGAGTGGCTATTGTGCCGCAAAGCATTGCGAGAGAGTCTTGAAGCGTCGGGTGGTCTATCGGCTATTGTCACTAGAAGATTCATCCACAGAGAGGGGCTTGCCGTGATGTCGAAGGCGACGACGTTGGTAGAGATAGCCCGACGTGCGGGAGTGCACGTGTCAACTGTTTCACGTGCGCTTGCTGCTGACAAACCTGGAGTTGGAAGTAAAACGGCCGCCCGGATCCGCGCCATCGCGGAGGAAATGAGGTACCAACCCCACCCTGCGGCAGCCGAGCTTCGGACCGGCAGGAGTGGGCTGATAGGTGTGCTTGTCCCCGACCTGACAGACATCGTTTTGTCTGAAATATACGCCGGTGTGGATGCCAGCGCCCACGAGAAATCCTTCAGCACTTTTGTCTCAAACACTCTGGATGATGTTGAACTTCGCCGAAGCAAGCTGGACGAATTCCTGACGAGACGAGTCGAAGGCATCGTTTTGGGGGACGCTAGGCTTGATGGTGACGAACTTGTCGAGACGCTCAAGAGGCGTCAGCTTCCATATGTGCTGGTAAACCGACGACTTCGTGGGCATCCGTCGGTCACCACCGATGACGTCAAAGGGGGAGCGCTTGCTGCCCAACACCTCCTTGAGCTTGGGCATCAGCGGGTGGGCATTGTCGCCGGTCTTAGTTTCGTCAGCACCTGCACAGAAAGAACCCACGGTTTCGTGCAGAAGTATCTTGAGCGCGGAATGTATATCCAGGACAGCGCCATCGTCCATTCTGGGGCTGACGTTTCCGGTGGCTACGAGGCCGCCAGCACAATCCTGACACGCCATCCGGATACCACTGCCATATTCGCCATCAACGATTTCGCGGCAATCGGCGTGATGGGGGCGATCCGGGACCACGGTGCGAGGCCGGGCGAAGACATAGCCGTTGTTGGCTTCAACGATGTCGCAGTAGGGCAGTATTTGCCGATTCCCCTGACGACGGTTCGATCGCCGATGTTCGAGATGGGCCGACTCGGAACCCGGATGCTGATTGACCTGATTGGGGGCCTCAATGTTCATCCCGTCCTCCTGGAACCGACTCTTGTTCCGCGCCAGTCAAGCATCGGAGCCACTAACCGGCTGCTGCTCAATGAGGGAGTGCAGTGAGGGGCTTCGGGTGGAGCATGGACCGGCATCGGCACGGCGCTGTTGCCGGTGGTCTGAGGGCCCATCTGCGGCTGTAGGCGTCGGCAAGGCCGCTGCTACCACGTCCGAACTCTCAGTTCGGCGGTATGGTTTTGGCACAGAATGCTCCAGGCACCACGTCCGGAGCAGACTCTCCGGACGAAAAAGTTGACGCGCGCTTCCGCAGGCTGATCGCTGTCCGGCCGCCGGCACGCTGCACCAAGCAGGAGAGGTCACCTGCGTATGGTGCCTTCAGTTTTCCGGTGGCGGGCAATTGCAGTCTTTCCAGACTTCGTATCCCTCTGCCTTGGCAACGATTCGGCGGGTTGTCGCCCCGTGGGCGCATAGCCACAACAATTCTTCGTCGGCTGTTACAAAGTCCACCCGTCCTTCGTCTACTGTTCTTCCCCCTGAGCGGATCTGGACCCATTCGCCGGCAACGGGAGCCCATGAGTCCTGTCGATGTAAGGCCATCCCGACTCCCTTCTGTCTTAAGCAATGATGGGCTGGGGTCTGGCTCAAGGGTTCGTGCTGGTGCCGGCGCCCTTCGGACAGCTTGGAGCGTGGCCGTGCCGGCACCGGGCAACAGCCGCGAGCATTCGCAATACCGCGTCGTGCCATTATGGTTAGGGCATGACGTCTCCTGAGTTTGGACCGAGTGTTTGACCGACGAACAGGTTCCCTCCTGGATCGCTTGCCAGAAGCAGTGCGGTGGGCGCCACTTCGTCCGGTGTGCCAAACCGCCCCAAAGGGAGCTCTGCCCGTTTCGCCTGCTTCCATGCTTCGGAAACTTCATCAATTAGGGCTGTGTCGATCGGCCCGGGTGCGATGCAGTTCACCAGGACGTTATCGGCTGCAAGTTCAAGGGCCAAGGACTTCGTGAAGCCGATGACTCCCGCTTTCGCAGCGCTGTAGTGGGCTAGATTCCGGCCGCCTTTTACGCCAAGTTGTGAGGAGATGTTGATGATCCTGCCCCAGCCCTGTCTGCGCATCGGAGTCACCACCTCACGGCTGCAGAGAAATACCGAAGTCAGGTCTACTGTGATCGTCTCATCCCACATTCCCAGGTCCATTTCGTGGACAGGCGATTCAGAGAGCAGCCCCACGGAATTGACCAATACGTCGACGGTTCCGAACTTATCCCGGACAGCCGAGAAGGCCCGCTTCACACTGGTCTCTTCGGCAACGTCAAATCTGAAAACTTCCGGACCATCCCGTCGATCCATGACAGCCACATTGTCACCGTTTGCTCGGAAGGCGTCGGCAATTGCTTTTCCTATTCCGCCTGCGCCGCCCGTGACCACCACTGTTCGACTGGTGTCATGCTGGCGGGGTGCCCGTCCCGACGCCGTGCTCACGCCCGCATCCTTACAGTCAGCCCGCCGTCGACAATGAGTTCCTGACCCGTCACATACTTAGACGCCGGCGATGTGAGGAAGCCGATGACCGTTGCCACATTCTCAGGCTTGCCGGGGTAGCCCAAGGGGATGTCCTGGCTCGCGCGTTCAAGGCCCGCCTTTCCGATCGAGTTGACTGGATCAAGAGATTGCGGCGTTTCGATAAGACCAGGAATGACCGTGTTGGCGCGGATCTGTCGTGCTCCGAGCTCGACAGCGACACTCCGAACAAGGCCTAGCACTCCGGCCTTGGCAGCCGCATAGTGGGCATGTTCGGCCCATCCGTATACTCCGCCAGCGATGGATGAGACCGCAACCATCGCTCCGCCGTCCGAGATGTGGTCGGCCCCCGCACGCAGGGTTCGGAGAACCCCTGTCAGGTCGACATCAAGCATGTCATGCCATCTTTCATCCGACAGTTCGTCCAGAGCCGAATTTCGCAATATTCCGGCATTGGCCACGGCGTAGTCAAGGCGGCCATACTCTTCGATAGCCCGCCTCGCGAACGCGTCGACTGAGGCAGTACTGCGAACATCGACTTCGTGGATGACGGCGTCTCCTCCCGCGTCTTTGACCTGCCGGAGGGTTTGTTCAGGATCGTGGGGGTCCCCCGGGAAGGTACCTATGACGGTGCGGACATTCCGGGTTGCGTAGTGGATTGCCAGCGCGCGGCCTATTCCGCTCGCGGCTCCAGTGATGATGGCTGCTTCGAATTCAGTCATGAGGGTGGTCCTCCTTGAGAGCTTCTGCGGGGAGTTTGGCGGCGAGCATGAGAATGCCCGAGGCGATAGTTCCTAAGGCGCCAACCCAGAGCGCGGCATCGCCGGTGCCGGAGCCTGCGGCGAGTGCCGTGAACAGGGCGCCCCCGATGATGGTGCCGGGCTGGCTCATCGCGCCGATGAAGGTCGAACCCGTTGCACGGCAGCTAACCGGGTAGCACTCGGCCATGAAATACAGGATGACGGCGTATGGCCCGACAATGAAGAAGAGCCCGATACTGTACGTCAGGATGATCAGGAAAGGGCTAGTTACCAGGGGGCTGAGCATTACCGCGAAAGACAGGCCTGAGATTATCCACCCGATGACGATGGTCTTCTTTCTGCCGATCTTGTCGCCAAGCCAACCGTGGAAGACATATCCGAAATAGCCAAGGACATTTATGACAATGAGCATCCAGAACGCGTCGGAAAGTTGGACACCTTTGGCGTTCATTAGCACCGAGCTGCCGAGGATGCTGAACACGAGTATTCCGAAGAAGTTCGTGATCCAGGCTAGTGAGAACACGATGGTGTTGCGGCGGAGGTGGCGTTCCCAGATCCGCTTCAGCGGGGCGGCGGACGAATGCTCTACTCCATAGGAGGCGGCCAATGCGTGGGCCTCCTCGGACCTGCCATGCTTCTCAAGCTGTGTGAGGCGCCGGTGTAGTTCGAACTGCGGCGTTTCCTTGAGCTTCCGCGCAATGACCGCGACAATGACGGCCGCCGGGACCGCGGCCATAATATAGAGCGACCTCCATCCAAGAGATGGAAGAAATGCCAAGGCCAAGGCGCTCGAAAGAACAAAACCGAGGGGCCATCCGCCTTGGATGAACGAGTAGTGGAAGCCGGGTCGCTTGCGCTTATCCTCATCCTCCGTGACTTGATACACCTCACTCATGTACGTCGCGTTCACAGCCTGTTCGGAGAAGCCAAGGCCGCCGAAGGAACGTACGACCGCCATAAGCGAGTTACTGAGCGCGCCGAGTCCTGTCGGAACGATCGCCGTCATAGCAGACACAACGGCCGTGCCCCCGATCGTGGCGATCATGCCTCTACGACGCCCGAGGCGGTCGATCACGGGACCGATTCCGAAGCAAACTACGGCGGTCCCCACTGCGATCCAGGTGTTGACGGCATATGCCTCGGGCGCGGTCCAGCCGAAGGATGCCTGCATGGCGGGGAGGAGCGTTCCAAACAGGCCGTAGTCGAACACCGCAATCGTCCAAGCCGCCAGTGCCAAGATAGTAGCCAAACGCGTGTCGCGTCGTGAGAATCGCGGGAAGCGGCGCAACTCCGCGGCAGTGGGCGCCGACAGATCAACGCCTGAAGGTTGTGTACTCATTGCGTGTCCGTTCGTTATGCGTCGAGAAGCCTGCGGCGCGCAAAGCAGCACAGGTTCGGACGGGTGTAGGGCCGGGCATCAGACATGTAGGCAATGCCGCAAAAAATCCGGGTGCCTCTCTTGGACTAGCTAAGTCCTGTCGGCAGGCGGGCCCTCGGCATGAAGCGCGTCGTGTGAGCCACGCCACGCAAACCATTGTGTTGAGTCTAAGAGGCGTGCAAGTAATGCGTCAAGAGCTAGATTCCGAGTAAATCGGATAAATTCTCTAAGAGATGGCCAGTTAAAGTGCCTCAGTTACGCAAACCTTTGCGGACGCCGTCCGTAGACTGCACCACGCACCGGTCGTGAAAGCCCCGTCGCAATGCTTAGCGTGTGTGCCCAGCCGGCCGCGGTGACGCAGCGAATTTTTCGGCGCCACTCGTGGTCAAGCAAGGTGTGTTCTGCTGGAAAAGGAGTACGCTGACGCCGGTTCGCCACTGTTGGGTCGCCTGTTGTGAGTACTCGTGTGTGGGCGTCGGCGTTGAGAACCGGACCGGCGCTGGTCTCGGCCTAGGGGCGTACGTAAGACCAAGCACTTGCACCTGCCGCTCAGATGATCTGTTCGGACCGGAGGGTTGCTTCCGCCGAAGAGGCTGCGGCACTCATCGAGGCAGGGCGGGGCGGCAGAAGCGCTATAGCTCAATTCCTGGATGCCGACGCCGTTGCCGCCGCGCTCGCACAACGCAAATCGATTCCTTGGACCTTCTGAAAGCGCCGAGAGCTGCGGCCATGATCAGGACCTCAGCTCCCCCTTGATGTGCTGTACACGTTCGTCTCCATTTCGGCAGCTGTCAGCGCGTGCGTGTGATGCGCTCCCTGTGGAGCGGGCCATCCATGGTGCCGGCGACGAATCGTACTGCTGCTCACTCGCTAAGCGCCGTAGCTGCAAGTGCGAGACCTTTTCGGCCCGATGAACGGTTGCCGATGTAACCGATGGGATCACGGGGTTCCAGAGTCCCGCCAGTAGTTGTGGGCCGTGTCGGCGGCCACAGGTTCCCGCTCTTCACGGGGTCTGAGCATGAAGACGTGTTCACTTTCCTGGGATGGCCTTCTTGGACCTTCGGAGGATCAACAGCGCCGCGGAAGGGAGGACCGCAAGAAGCAGGCACACCGTGGTGCCAGTTCCATCCAGTTCATAGAGGGCGCTGGTAACTACGGGGCCCAGAGATCCCAAAGCGAAACCGATTCCTTGGACTTTCCCCGAGATTCCGGAAACCTTCGATTCTCGTTCTAAATCGGCGATCTTCACGAGTCCGGCCGAGTAGAGCAGCTGTCCGCAGCCTCCGATGATGACTCCGGCCAGTGGCGCCCAGACGTACCCTGTGGATAAGAAGACGTATCCGACGACGAAACACAGAAGGCCGGCGAGGGCGACTGACGTGAAACGGCTTCGTTTGCGTAGCAGGAGGGGGGTGACCAAACCGACCGGAACGGCCATAAGTGCGTAGATGGCAAGCAGCCAGGCCGATTGCGAAGCACCCACGCCGTTGCGGTCCAGTAGGATTCTGGGCAGCCAAGCGAACATTGCGAACGCGTTGAAGGCCGTTATGGCAAACAGAAGGGTAATCCGGATGAGGTCGCCCGATGGTCGGGTGCGAGGTGATGGTCGTGTTCGTCGGCGGTTACGTTGTGCGCCCAAAGCGGACGCCGGCCTGTTTGGCTGTTTGGTTGCCGCAATCAATACGCATGCTGAGCCGGCGGCGACTGCCCAGAGCGCAGACGATAGTCTCCACGATGAGGTCTCGACGGACCAACGGGCCAGCAAGGGGGCAATTGAGGTCCCGACGGCAATAACCGATGCGTAGAGTGCGGTGACCAGCGGGACCTGTGAGACGCCGAAGCGGGTACCAATGAAAGCCGGCATAACTGCATTCAGGATGCCGATGGCGACGTAGACGAGTGCAGCTGAGAGGACGAACGCAGTCCCGTCCCAGGCCAAGGAGCGTCCGATGATGGCCAAAGCAAGCAGCGCCGTGGCCGAGATGGCAAGTAGCCGCTGCGAAAGCACCGCCATCAGGTATCCGGACATCATGGCGGTGAGCGCTAAAAGAAGGGGACCGGCGGATCCGATGTAGCCGATGACCAGCAGGGGGACGCCCAGATCCGCGAAGATTTCGCCCGAAATCGGTGACAGACCGGTGAGGGGTGCTCGGAGGCTGAGAGCGCAAACGAGGATGGCTAGGAGCGCAATCGTGAGCTGTCCTCGCTGCGGCTTCGGCAGATCCGCGCGAGCTTGCTCGGCGGACCTGCCTTTGACCGCTGGCATTAACGCCACTGTTGCCGGGAAGTCGTGCTGTGCCAGCTCATGTTCACAGGGGCCACACCGGGGTCGCGTCGCTGCCGCGCGCCTGTTCATACCAGCGTGCTACCTGAAGGAGCCGGACGTCGTCGAATCTCTGTCCCGCCAGCTGAAGTCCAACCGGGCGTCCGTCTGCCGTGAACCCGGCGTTGACAGTGGCTGCCGGCTGCTCCGAGAAGTTGTACGGCGCGGTATAGGCGATGTGCGCCAGCGACGTCGCGGGGTCATTCGTGGGCATGGGCCACTCGGCGGGGAAGGCTGCCACCGGGGCAACGGGAGAAAGAACTACGTCATACGGTTGGGTGGCCTGGATCGCGATTCCACGCATGGATTGAACGGTCTGGTAGGCGTTCATGAGGTCGGCGGCCGAGGTATCGGCAGCTCCGAGAACCCACTCGCGGATGAACGGAAGGACTGATTCGCGGTCCTCACGGCTCAGCTTCTTGACGTCCAACCACGAACGAGCGCGAAGAAAGAGATCGAGCATCTCCAAGTGATACGGGGTGATGATCGGGTTGATCTCTTCGACAGTTGCGCCGGCTTCCTCGAAGGCGCGGCCCGCGGCGGCTACAATCGGGCGCACCTCGGGGTCCGTGGCAAGGCCCGCGCCGGCGTCGGTGTGGATGCCGACCCTAAGGCCTGCGATCTGTGAATCGTCTAGCAGTTGGCTTCGTACGGCCTCCCAGTTCAGGGGGCGGTCTTGGAACGTGTAGTCGCGGTTTTTGGCATCCGGACGGGCAATCACTTCCATGGCTAGAGCGACGTCGTCGATGGTGCGTGCCAGGGGTCCGACGGTGCGCCCGATGTAGGGCGGGTCGACCGGGACGATGGCGTAGGTCGGTTTCAGGGAGGCCAGGCCGGTCCAAGCTGCGGGGAGACGGACTGAACCCCCGATATCACTGCCGAAGTGGATTGGGCCGAAGCGGGCGGCGGCCGCGGCGGAGGATCCCGCGCTGGATCCGCCGACGGTCCATTCGCGGTTCCAAGGGCTGCGGGTGATGCCATGAAGGCTTGATACTCCGGAGGAGAGCATGCCATAGTCCGGCATGACGGTCTTTCCCAGACGCACGCCGCCTTGGCCATTGGTGGCGGCGGCTACCGGGCTATCAACGGTTTGCGCCGGAGCCCCGGCAAGGGCCGCTGTTCCGCTGGGCAGGGGGGTCCCGACGGTGGCGAATGTTTCCTTTAGTGTGATGGGAACGCCGTCGATCAGCCCTTTGGCGGTTCCCCGGCTCCAGCGTTCGGTGCTTTCGGCGGCGCTTTTCTGTGCCAGCTCGCGTTCTTGTACGTAGAAGGCATTGATGCCGGGGTTGAGGAGGTCGATGCGCTCGGTCACCTCGGCCAGGACCTCGGCGGGGGAGAAGTGCTTGTTGGAGTACCCGTTTATTAGTTCCACCGCGGTGAGGGATGCGAGGCTCGTGCTTTGCTGCGTGAGAGTCATTGAGGTCTTTCTCGGTGTTGAAGAAGTAGAGACGTTGACGTGTCGGTGTTAGCGGGCTGGAGCGACCGAAGCGGATGCAGCTTCATGCTGCGGTCGGATGGCAATCCGGTTCAGCTTCAGCACGCCGTACATGGTGATCGCGAAGATCATGGCCATGAAGAAAGCCAAACCCCAGGGGCTACCACCGGTTGAAGTGAGGATCCACTGCGCAATCAGTGGCGTGGATCCGCCAATAACAGAGGAGCACAACTGGTAAGACAAGGACACCCCGGTGTAACGGATGTTGGCAGGGAAGGCTGCAGCAAGCGACATCGCTAGGAGGGAGTAGTACGTGGAACCGCCGAAGATGCTCAAACCCAGCGTGACTGCGATGAACGCAATGTTTCCGGAGCTGATCGCCAGGAAGAACGGAACTACCGAGATAAGTGCCAGGCCAAGGCCGCCGAGCATCACCTTCTGCCTTCCGATCCTTTCGGCCAGGAGGGCGGCAAACGGCTGCCAGATGAACTGCATGACGGACATGGCCAGAAGAATGGAGAGCATTGTTTGGCGGTCGATCTTCAGCGGACCGGTCGTCCATGCCAGCAGGAACGTGTTGGTGAAGTAGGCCTGAGAGATTGCCGTCACCGACGCGGCAATGCCGAGAATCACGATCCCGGGGGAGGTCTTCAGAACTTCCAGAACCGGGGTCTTTACGATTGCATTGGACTTCTTTGCGGCCAGGAAGTCCGAAGATTCCTCGGTCTTGAGGCGGATGATAAGCCCGACGAGGACTAGAACCGCGGAACATAGGAAGGGAACACGCCAACCCCAGCTGAGGAATTGGTCGTTAGGCAGAGTGCTGGCGGCCATGAATGCCAGCGTCGCCAGAATGGAACCGGCAGGTGAGCCCTGCTGAACCCAGGATCCCGAAAAGCCCTTCTTCTTATCGGAGGCGTTTTCCGTGGCCATCAGCACTGCCCCGCCCCATTCGCCGCCAACGGCGATGCCTTGGAGGGCGCGAAGGACGATGAGAAGGATAGGTGCAGCTACCCCGATTTGGGCGTAGGTCGGCAGCACGCCGATCAAGGCCGTGGCGGTGCCCATCATCACGAGTGTGACCACCAGTGTGTTTTTGCGACCGACCCGGTCTCCGATGTGGCCGAAGATGGCGCCGCCGATGGGGCGGGCGAGGAACCCGACCCAGAACGTCGCGAAGGAGGCCATCAACGCTGATGCCGCGTCCACGTTCGGGTAGAAGACCTTGCCGAACGCCAGAGCGGCGGCCGTTCCGAAGATGTAGAAGTCATACCATTCGATCGCGGTGCCAACGAAGGCGCCGATAGTGGAGCGTCTTTGGCGGGCCGCTCCTGCCTGGGTCTGAGTTTGGGGAGTCATGAGGGGAATCCTTTGATTGCTGCCGGTGGGGTATTGGTGTTCACGCCGGGTTCATGTTGTCTTCATCACCATGTTCGCCGACCGCAAGCTATGCGTCCAATGCCAATATTGCGCCTAGGACATACGCTAGGTGAATGATCGATCTGCGTGCTTTGAATTTTTTCCGCACCGTCGCCGACGCGGGTTCGGTAACGGCAGCAGCGAGGGAACATATTGTGTCTCAGCCTGCCGGCTCGCGAATGATTGCCGGCCTGGAGAAGACCTTGGGCGTCCGCCTCTTTCGCCGAACGGCCCTCGGAATGCGACTGACACCAGCAGGTGAAAGACTCCATGAAATGGCCACGGACGTTCTGGTCCGGATTGAGCGGGCCGAACACGTCATGCAGACAATGTTTGAGAACCGGCCGGTCTTTTCAGTCGCATGCCCGGAAACGACGGCCATATTCTCGGTCGCTCCATTCGTGGCTGAAACAGGTGCCCCGATCCTGGACATCTGGCCATTCCGTCCCGCTGACGTCTACGTGGGGCTGGCGGAAGGAGCCGATTTCGCCGTCGGAACGATTGCCCCGCCTCGGCAATACAAGTCAGCGACCATCGTGGATGTACCGATCAGGGTCCAGTTCCCTGGGCACCC
>OUNM011117374.1_pt1 | contig 26402 bp, 27 predicted proteins | sample 1769961 | NCBI WGS metagenome assembly OUNM01 (sample SAMEA3914820, study PRJEB12502) | metagenome | biome: forest; material: soil | place: USA | collected 2012-03-12 | depth 0.3 m | reverse complement strand
GGGGGTGGGGGGGGGGGGGGGTCATTAGGCCGAATGAAACATACTAAACTTGGCAATTATAAACAGAACGTCGGGGATTGAACTCCGACGTTCTGCCTGACTCGGGTTATGAGTCAAGAATGGAGTCGGCGTCTACCGTGAGGATGCGTCGCTCTTTCGGAGACTCCTTTTCGAGTTTCACGGGTTTTCCCGTAATCGAGACGAGGATTAAGACCCCGGTGGCGATGTCCAACAGCTCCTCGCGACGTTGCATCTTGCGACGAATGTGTCGCGCGTTGCGTGCGGCGGTCTCGCGATACGTGGACTCGTTCCAGTAAGGTGGGTGTTGAGTACGATTCATGGCGTTGAATAATAAGGTGGTTGAAACAAAACCACCGAGACCAGATGTTTCCGGTCTCGGTAGCTTATCCTACTTGCGTTATCCCAAGATGTCTTCGGCATCAACCTTGACGGCAGGGCGGTACTTGGCCTTGATGGCGTCGAGCACGTCCGCCGTGGTCTTGCCAGCCAATTCGGCGGGCAGCTTGAACACGGAGAGCAGTTTCGCCTGCGCCTCCGCACTCGCTCCCGCCCACTTCTGGCTGACACTGGCGATGGTACCGTCGTAGTTCGCGAGGACTTCGCGCTTGTCGGCGGCTTCGCGGCGCTCGCTAAGGGCCCACGCCTTGACAATGGAGGGAAAGTCCAAGGTCTCCGTAACCACTTCCTTAACAGCCTCTTTCACATCCGGCATGATGCGTTTGAGCCACGCGTCCCGCTTCTCTCCGGCCTGTTTGGCCATCGGCTCGCGTTTCGCATAATCCTCGTCAGATTCGCTTTCGCCCTGTTCCGTCATGACAAGGCTCATGGCCTTGCTCACGACCGTAGGAGAGGAGAACTTGATGTGGGACTGCGCGTTCATCATGTCCGCAATGCCAGCCGCGACCTTGTCATCCTCAACCAGTCGGCGAAGCGTGTCCGGGGTGAACCCCACCGTTTTGATGGAGTACTCCCCAAGGTTGCCGTTGCCGAAAAACTGAGGGGTGACAGTGCGCACGGTGATGTTGTCGTTATTCTGAGTATTCATATAGTTAGCTTTGTTTGATAGTACGTCCTAGGCACATGCAGCGTGCAGTGCGTAGGACTAACCACCAAGGGCTAACGCAAGTAGTTGTGAATGAGCAAGTTGGAACGTGGGCATCTTCGAGCGGCCCTCTGTCACGATGTTCCACCCCTATACCGTCCATAAGCTGGTTGCAAAAGGGGCCCCTTCCCATAGGGGGGCGCGCGAAATGGCGTTAGTGCACCACCCCCCGCGCGACACGCAGAATCGATTTTCGCCCTCCGCAAGAAACAAAGCACGCGCCCGGTATCGGGTAGCGGGTAACTGAAGCCGGGTATGGTCGTAACTCATCAAGAATAGCTCTTTACTTTTTCCCAGTGAAGTGCTATAGTTATGCCATGCGAATTGTAGTGCGGCCTCCTTCGGGTGATCCCCGTCTCAGGAACGGCTTTGTCCGTCGAGAAGGCCCACGTAAACCCACACAGATCGTGACTCCGCCTGCAAATGAGCGCGTCCAGAGAGTTGGCTGATTCTATCCTTGACGAGGTCGCACCTCCAGCAATTCACTCAGTGAATCCCTCAGAAGGTGTGCCTTCCAATATTGAATCCTTCCCCGCACCGACCGAGCCGCGCTTGCAGCACATCGTCCTGCGCATGATTCTGCGTGGCCACAAGGTGCCGGATATCGCCGAAGTCATTGGCAAAACCGAAGAGGTGGTCATCAAGATCGCGCAGGGCGAATGGGCGAAGCAGGAGCTCGACCGGATGGCTGCGAGCGGGGGCGTTACGCAGCTGTCCGTCCGTTCGCTCATTCGCCTTCACGCTTTCTCAGCGGCTCGCAAACTTGGCGAGCTTCTAGACTCCAAAAATCACAACATCGTGATCCAGGCGTGCAAGCTCGTACTCGAGCACAGCATCGTGGCTGCTCCCGAGAAAGATCTCGACTCCGATAAGAAGCCAGTGACCCTCGACCGTGCCAAGGAGGAAGAGCAGAAGCTCTCGTTGGCTATCAAGGCGCTGGAAGAAAAACTTAACTCCAAAAGAGCATGACTGTAACAGTTCCAGCCAATAACTCTGTGGTCTTGGTCGCCGCGGACAACAAACGCCGCCTGATCGCGTTTCAGAACTTTGACACAACGAACGGCGTCACCCTGAAGCCGATGCTGAACTCCGACACGGTGGCGCCTACTGCTGTGGACTACTACCTCCGGCCTGCAGCGTCAGCCACCGATCCGGGCGAACTCGTTATACAGAACAGTGGCGGCGACACCACGTTGGCCAACGCCGAATGGCAGGGCTTCGGCTCCGACGGATCAAACGTCGACATCAACGTCAACGCCTACTAAATGATCGCTGTCGGACACGGCCCAAGGGTGCAACTGCACCGACCTGGTTTGCTTCGCCCAACGAGGGCTGGCATAGCCGATCCGTTAAATGGGCTCACCATCCTATCGCGCTTCCAGACCTATAGTAGGTTCAGTGGCTCAGTAGCCCCTATCGGTCTGTATAGCGGTGGCGTGCCAGTCACGCTCGACAGCAACTCGTTTGACGAATGGCGCGACGTTCTAGGCACAGGCGGAGACTCGGTAACGCAAGCCACTCCTGGGTTTCAGCCAACCCTGCACTACAACGCCGGCAAGCCGTATGTAAGAATGGACGGAGCTGGCTCATTCCTGACCCGAGCCCCATTCCCCAACGCGCTCCCCGGCACCATACTCATCTCCACCCGCTTCATTCCAGTCGCTAGTCTGGCTACGAGCCAGCAAATGATCGCGGGCAGCGAGCGAAATGATCTGGGTGGAAACTTTGACGCTGGACTAGGCATAGCCTTCTTCGGTGCCGCCAGCATGTTCGGCTGGGGTGGGAACTGGTTCTCGCAAAACATCTTTACTGGCGCGCCCCCCCTCGGCTCCCCTGTGGTTGTCACGATTGAGGTGGATTCAGGATTGAGCCGAGCCACCCTTTATATAAACGGCACATCGGTGGGTACGATCACCGACTCTGGATTTTCTCTCGTCAACCAGTCCCTATACATCGGAGGAGATGATGTGGGGCAGTGTGCACAAATCGACATTTCCGACGTTCTCATCTACCAAGATACGACTTACCGTAGTACAGTCGAGACCTACCTAATGTCAATGTAACCCAACAAATATGAAACCGCCCCTTCACATCCTCGCCATCCTGTGCCTCGCATCGTGTTCGTTGCCTGGCAACGGTCCCACACCTGGACAGCAGGCCGTCTTGGCCTCGGCTGCCCATCGCACGACGACGCAAGAGCTGTCCGACCAGCTGACATTCATGCGCACGTTTCAAGCCCTTCAGCAGCCCAAGCCCGCCGCGAAATGAAACTTCTTCTTCCTCTCGTGGCACTACTGTGCTGCTCGTGCGTGTCCTATAGCGACATGTATGGCAACAAGTATACGTCAGTGGGCGGTGACGCCGACGTAACATTCCCCGGTGGTGGGCACATGACCCACTCCCACACGGCCTCGTTTCAACACATGATGCAGGGTGCCACTACGTTGGGCGGTGCCGGCATCACAGCTTGGGGTGCTCAAGCAGCAAAGGCGTCCGACGATGCCGTCACCGCAGCGAAGAATGCGTCCGATGCTTCCCTGGCGCTGCAAGCCGAAAAGGACGCTGCCGCCGCTGCATCACAAACGTCCAAACAAAACTTCATCCAAGGCCTGACCACAAGTCTGGGCCATGCCCCAGGACACTAACATGAAATTCTCGTGGAACATCGCCATCCATGCCGTGCAACTGGGCTGGTCGGCGTTTGTCGTTTCGGCAGTTGCAGATCATCACGCTGAGTGGTGGATGCCAGCCGTGGCCGGCGCTCTCGTCGCCGTGGACGGTGTCCTTTCATCCACAAGTGCGTCCCAAGACCCCACAAAATCATGAACCCCCTGCTTCACCCCAACGTCGCGCTGTTTTCGTCCTCGGCCTCTTTGAACAGGAGCCAACTGCAGGACATTGCCAACGCACTGCAAATCCAGCAAGACCGAGACTTTCGCCCTCTGTGGGGACGGTCGGCCAAACTGACAGTGGTTGATGACCTGTCCAAGGTGCCGCCCGGCTACTACACCGAGCAGTTCCTCGACGACATCGGTGAGCCCGGAGCCCTCGGCTTTCACACCGATGACAACAACCAGCCCGCCGCCTTCGTCGATGTCACCGACCAGACGTCGGTCACAGGCTCGCATGAGTTGCTCGAAATGGCAGCTGACCCAACCGGCAACCGTTTGGTCCGAGTCTTCCTGCGCGGCCAATGGGTTTTGATGCTAATCGAGGTCTGTGACCCGAACGAGGCTGAGACCTACAAGATCAACGGCATCGAGGTCTCGAACTTCTACCGTCCCGAGTACCTTTACGACCAGACCGATCCGCTCCCGATCCCAGACTTTGCCTACGACTTCCTGGGCAACAACAAGCGTCCTCTCTATGTCAACGAAGGAGGGTACTGCTCCTACATGGTGAATGGAGTCTGGCACCAGGACACGTGGTTCAGCGGCTCGGCGCCGTCGACCCGAGTGCTGGGCGACCTCAAAACCGTGAAGGGCATTCCCCTGAGGACGCAGATCGACCAGTACATGATGAAGCACAACTGGGCCAACACCATCTGAACCGCCATGAGCCCGAAGCGCAAAGGTCAGCTCAACTTCGTACTCACCGTGTTAACTGGCGAGGTGAGTACGGCGATCTTTCGTGCCTGTATGACTTGCGTCGGCGTCATATGCTTGACCGCCGCATCAAAGGTCAACGACATCTATCACCTACCCGAGCGCCAGGCCGCAGCCGTCGAGGAGCAGCGCATAGCCGTCAAGCAGCTGCAGACCACAATCGACGAAAGCATTATCAAGCTGCGTGAGGCCGAGGAGACGGCGCGTAAAGAGCTGGTGAGCAAGACTCAGTTGCTGCAGCAGATGAATGACTGGGAGAAAGAGCGCGATGCCCTGTCGAAAATGGTCGAGTCTCATGAGCGCGCACTGAGTGTGCAAAGCGGCAAGCTCGACAATATCCTGCGCGTGCAGGAAAAGATTCTATCAATGCTGATGCCCGACAAAAAATGAACACGACAAAAGCATCGTCCTTCGCGGACTACGACGACCTGATTGGCTTCTACCGAGCCATCAGCGAAGGCAAAACTGTCGAGGAGGCGTTCGCCTTTGGTGACAACGGCATCGGCAAGTGGGGCGAGCAAACAGCGCAGTTGCGCAAGCCGATGGTGGCGTTGCCTCCTGAAGACTGGCTTCCCTTCAACAAAACGCAGATGACGGCTGAAATGGTGGAAGCGACGCACTCATACAAGGGGAGTCTGCTCAAAACGTCGGTGTTGTCGTCAGCGAAGGGAAAGAAGGTCCGTGTGTTCATCCCCGCCACCGGCAAGAGTGTCATCGCCGAACTGCAAGACACGATGCCGCACAAGGCGGACATTAAAAACGGAGCAGGCATCGACCTAAATCCGGCAGCGTGTCAAGTGCTGAATTTGGTCCAACCCGTGCTCATTGACGCTCAATGGGAATGGGTTTGACAGCCGCCTGAGGCGTGGCAACAAACAACCTCTGTTAAGGAAACACCAAGATAGCACCTAAATATATGGCCAACGAACGCTCAACTACGGAGTCTGCATCGCAGATCACCGGTACCGGAAAAGACGTCCGGCAAACATCACCCACATTGATCACCCCGATCATTCAAGACGCATCCGGCGCCACGTCGCTGGGGTCGCAGCTCAAACGTTGCACGACACAGTTCGATGCCGTCTCTGGTACGACCGGCACCACGCTGACCAACCTCACCGGCCTGACGGGTTTCACGCTCGCTGCTGGCGGAACCTATGTCTTCGAGATCTTCTTGAACGGCGTGGCGACCGCGAACTCCGGCATGAAGATCGGGTTCAAATACACGACCGCGACCATGACGTCGTTGGAAGCTGTGTCCGTTGGCGCTGCGGCAGCCGCAGTGGTGACCCAACACACGACCACGGCGACCGACCAGGCCTCGCTGATCGCCTCCACAACGGCGTTCCTCGGTGTTCGCATCACGGGCATGATCGTGGTGAATGCTGCTGGCACGCTGGCTATTCAAGCGGCCCAGAATGCCTCCCACGCCGACACGACCTCGATCTACGCTGGCTCGTTCGCGCGCTTCACCCGCGTCGCCTAAACCCTTGATCCTACAGCGTTATGGCTATTGACGTTTATGTCAGTTTTCGCGATGGCAGAAGTGCCAAGATCGCGGGCGTGAGTGCCATAACGCTCGTGGACAAGGATATGTATGACGGTGAGTACACGCGTGACATCTTTGACATGTCGGCGTTGATCGCTGCCAACACAGTCGATATTGCAACCGGAAAGGTGAGTGGTCAGTCTGGTCTGGCATCACCTCAGGCAATGACGAAGGCTATTCTTTTAACAGACATTACTCAAATGCCTGTGGGGGGCGATCTCGTGACGACGGACGACTCAATCGTGACGCCAGTGTCTGACGACTGGAGTCATCATACCATAAGGCCAGCACAGAAAATGTTCACGATTGTGCAATTCACGCTGACTGCCAACAACCCCACTGGCGACGGCATCTTCTTCTTCGCCAATTTGATCGTAGGCATCAGTACCGACGCACCCAATGGCTAATCCCGCCATCGCTCCTGTTGACATACTCGCAGACTTGGAAGCCAAGCGTGAGTATCTCGAACTACTCCAGAAGAGAGATCTTCTGCAGAGGACGAATGGCATTGCCCTTTATAAGCCACACAAAAAGCAGGACAAGTTTCATCGTGCTGGGAAGTACTACCGCCGCATGTATAGAGCCGGCAACCGAGGCGGCAAGTCAACCTGTGGAGTTGTCGAAGATATAAGCTGGGCCTTGGGATTCCGTCCCTTTTACGACGAAGGCGATCCAGCTCGCTATGAAGGCATTCCGAAAAAGCCCAATAAGATTCTGATCCTAGGCTCTGATTGGGACAAGATCAGAGAGATTTTCACGAACACCGCTGAAGGACCATTGCAAGGCAAGATTTGGAAGTTCCTGCCCACGGATGCCTTTATCGGTGTCAGAAAAAACCAAAGCGGACATATTGAGGAGATTCGAGTGAAGAGCATGTGGGGCGGTGATTCGCTGATCGTGTTCGATACGGTCAAGAGCTTCATGTCCAACCCACAAGGTCAGGAGTCGGGCCAAGTCGATGCCATTCATGTTGATGAGCCATGCCCCAAACTAATGTGGGTGGCGAATGCTCGTGGCTTGGTGGACACACATGGCAAGGCGTGGTTCACGCTGACGCCGATTGGTAGCGAGATCTGGATTGATGATATGTTTTATCCAGAGGCGACCGCACGCTCCGACAGGCCGGACGGCTTCGTTCATCAAACGACGGTCGACGGAGTATTGCTAGAGTTCTGGTCCATTACTGGCTCGATCTACGACAACCCGTTCAACACCAAGGAGAGCATCGCCGGCTTTCTCAACGACCTGACCGAGGAGGAGAAGGAGGCCCGTATCGAGGGCAGACCTCAGCTCTATGCAGGGATCATTTTCAAGGAGTTCAAAGACGACGAACACATTTATCGCGATCTCCCTAAGGGATGGAAAGACTACAACTGTCCGCCTCGAAACTACTGCATACGCATCGCGATTGACACCCATCCGGCACGACCTCATGCAACTCTCTTTGCTGCGACCGGACCATCAGGTCATACATTCTTCTGGGAAGAGCTGTTTGAGAAGGGCCAAATCCACGAGTACGCCGCTCGAATCTGGACGCTCTTAGACGGACGCGTGCCGCACCGTTCATGGCTCGAACTACAAGCCTATACCGAGAACCCTGTCGCTGAAGGGCGCACGATTGCGGAGGAGTTCTACGACGCCGGGTTCAATGTCGAAAAGGCATCACGCGACCTGCAATTCGGCATCATGAAGACGAAGTCTGAGTTGCAGAAAAGAGACAACTTCGGCAAGCCGTGGCTCCTTTTCTCTCCAAAACTGAGAACCTTTCATCGAGAAATCCAACGCTACGTCTGGGACGATGATGGAAAGCCCGTCGATAAAAATGACCACATGATGGAAAACTTCCGTCGTCTGGTCATGGGTGGGCTTGAATATATTGAGCCGTCCGAGGTGAAGTATGTGGTCCAGCCGATGATGAATCTGGATTCGGTGTCGACGTCGTTGCCACCTACACCGGATTTGAGACTGAGGGATTTCGATGAGCCGAAGAAACCAAAACGCATCGTGCCAAGTGTGGCTCCGACGGCGCATTCACAAGACCGGTGGAGAGCCCTTGATCTAGACTGGCCCGAACTTAATCAACCGAAGCGATGATGACTCCTGAGATAATTGCAATGCTCAGTAAAGAGCAGCAGCCCGCTAATATCGTTCGCCTAAGGAACGATCTTCGAGGCTGGCTGCGTATGAGTCGTACGCAGATGAAGAGGAAGTATCCGACATGGGATTACAACCTACGCACGTTTCGTCAGCGCCGCTTCGTCGAGAAAAACGACATCGATGCGAAGAAGCAGGACGAGCCCGCGAAGATGACTGTTCCAATGTCATACACGCAGGTGATGACCTATGTAACGTTTGCTTTCATGCTGATGAAGCAAAACGACACATTCTTCGAACTCAACACCGCGCAGAACAACGTGTACTCGATGGAGGAGGCGAGCGAGGACGTGTTGGAGAGCGATCTCAGAATAAACAACTGGGACGCTAAGCTGGTTCAGTCATTGCTGGATGTCTCGCGCTTCGGCATTTGCGCCTTTAAAACGACGTGGAAGACCGACAAGGTGATGGTCAACGTGCCGATGCCTGGAACAACGCAGGATACGGGATCGTTCAACGAGGTGACGGCGCCAACGATGTCGGCTCAAGAAATCGTCAGGTATGAAGGCAACGACGTCATTTCTATCTCTCCCTATCGGTTGCTGCCTGACATGAGGTTCCCTCTGTCTCGGTGGAGGGAGGGACGATTCGTCGCTGACGAATACGAATACAACATCCAGTATCTGCGCGATCTGGAAGAGACCCAAAACCTGCTGTGCGGCACCAAATACATAACTCGCACCTCGCGCGACCTGTTTATAGACGGTCGTGATGGGCACTGGAGCGGTGGCTGGGACGGCTCTCGTTTCGAGATTGTCAACGCATTCATTGGTGAGGCGACGACGAATGAAAACGACTGGATGTGCATTTCGACTGAAGGCCACTTCAAGATCGTGCCGAAGGACTATGGTCTTGGTCCTGAGAACTATGCCTGCGACTTCTTGGTCCAGATCATCAACGATGAGCGCATCGTAAGGCTGGAACGCCTCGAATACATGCATTGTGAGTTCATTTATGACATCGGCCAGTTCCTGCCGGACATGCATTCGAAGCTCAACATGTCGTTGGTCGATCCGATTGCTGCGATCCAGGAAGTCATCACATTCCTGATCAACGCGCGTGTGATTAGTCTGCGTCAGGGTATCGAGCGGCACTTTATCTATGATCCGAGCGCGATTGATGCGTCGGCTGTGGCAGCGAGGTCGCCGGCGATCCCGATGATTAAGGGCGCGCCTCGAACGGGCATTCAGAACTTCGTGATGCAGCTCAAGTATCAAGATCCAACGGTGATGAACATGCAGGAGCAGGATCAGTTCCAGAAGATCATGCAGACCGTCACCGGCGTTAATGAGAATGCGATGGGGCAGTATGCTCCGGGACGGCGTTCGGCGACAGAAAACCGTGCAGCCAACCAAGGTGCCGCGTCTCGAATGACGATGCATACGTCGCTGTTGTTCTCTGATTGCTATGGCGAGTTGGGACGCAAGATGTTGTCAAATCTGAGGCAGGGAATGTCGTTCGATCAGTTTCAAAAGGTCTTGGGTGACATTCCACCTACACCAGGGATGACACTCCAAGATCTGTATGCGCAGTTCGCCCCAGCTGACCGCACGCAACTCATTGGAAATCGCCAGTTCTTTGTTTTCAACGGTACGACGTCGAGCGAACGTACCTACCTGGCTCAGTCTTTACAGGAGCTTGTCGTAGCCCTGATGTCAAACCCCCAAATCATGCCCCTTCTCGGGTACGATATTACCAAACTAGTCGATGAAATCCAACGCCTCAGAGGAATTCGAAACGTCTCTCGATTTAAGGTCACTCCAGGACCCACAGGCATTCCGAATCCCGGAGCGGCCGCGGCCCTTGCGGCATCTCAGCCCGGAGGAGCTGCGCCACCTGTCGGAGGAGGCGGAGCACCAAGCCCAGTCCCCGTACCAGCAGCTGGTGCAGCGGGAGTACCGGGAGGCCTTTGATGCCACCATTGGGGAGTTGCTGCAATTCCAACCCGGTTCGATTGACGCGATGGTGCCAGTAATCGGACTGCTGGCAACGCTAAGAGAGCAGCATCGCGCAATGACCAGATTAAAGAACTTCAGAGAAGAAGTCGAGCAAGAAATCCAAACCAGAAAAGAAGAAAATGAACAAAAAGCTATTGATGAATCTGTTTGAAGACGGTCAGTCCGAAGGCGGCCAGACCGGCGGAGAACAACAGAGCAACGCCCAGAAACTGTATGGTGCGAAGACCGAAGCCTCCTCGGGTGGTGAAGAATCTGGCAGCAGTGGAGGCGGTGAAGAGCAGCAGCAAACCGGTGGTGAGCAACAGACCCGTCAGGGTGAGCAACAAACCGGTGAGCAACGCCAGCAAACCCAGCGCACTACCCAGCAGCGTGAGCAAGCCCCGACTCTGGGTGCTGGCTTTGCCAAGGAGATGGCCACGGCCCTGCGCGAGGCGGGTGTGGGCGCTCCTCAGCAGACGCAGCAGACCGAGCGGAAGGAGATGACCGATGAGGAATTCCGCAAGGTCACTCGCTACTATCAAGTGCCTGCCGAAGACGTGATCGAGCTGTTTGGCAAGCCGCCTGTGGACGCTGATGCCGATGCGGAGACGCAAAAACAGCAGGCTAACGCGTGGATCGCCAAACGCCAAGCGATCCTGCAGCGCCAACTCGATGGCATGGCGCAGCACTCTGTCATCCTGGCTGGTCTTCAAACGAAGAACACCGACCAACAGCTGCGGTCAATGCTGGAGCCCATCACGGCCGAACAACAGCAGAGGAAGTGGGACAACACGGTGAAGGCGCTCGTTGAGGCCAAGCCGGTGCTGAAGTCGATGCCCAATGGCGCGGGTGCAAAGATCATCAAAGTCGCCTACGAGGCGCTGAAGGCCGAGCGTTATACGCCACAAGGTGCGACGGCCGAAGAACGCGATGCACATGCCACTGCGGCGATCTATGCCAAGGTGAAGGAGCTGGCATCGCTTGGCAATCCAAATTTCAACCTCGACACTGCGCCAAACACGCAGGCCGGAGGTCAACGCGGAGGTGGCAGGGCTGCTGGCATGGCGTCAGCGGTCAACGGCGCCGGAGGGAGTGGTGGTCAAGATCAGGAACATCAGGACAATCGGACGAACGCACAGAAACTGTACGTGAAGGCCGGTAAGTAATGGAGTTCCACACACAAACAACAAAATAGAAAGCTAAACTGTATATGGCCCTTTTCGGTCTCATCACGACAGCTGAGCTGGCGGCGACCTACTCCAACAACGCCCGCCGTGTCGTGTTTTATCAATATCCCAACGGGAAGTTCCCCCTGATGGGACTGCTGTCTCTCGCAGACGAAGCAGAACAAGTGGACAAACAGGAGTTCGGGTGGAACGAAGATCGCTTCGTCCTGCCAACCTCGAAGAGCGTGGCGGCTAACGCTGCGGGCTGCTTTACTGACTTGACAGGTGCTGCCGGTGCTCCCGGTGCGGACCTGACGTCGGGTGGCTGGTCGCAGGCCGTCAACACTCAAATCCGCATCAAGGTGCAGAACGCCGCCCAATTCCGGACGCGTGACGTGATCTGGATGAAGGATGTGCCTGGCACGGCTTCGTCACTGAAGCAGATCAACGCGGTCGTGGATGCTGTCTGGCCTGTCCAGAACACTATCGACGTCCACTTGATTGTCGCCGTCACGAACGCTCTGAACGACTCGACCACGGTCGGTATCGCTGTGGACTTTGTCGGCTCGGCTTCGGTGGAAGGCGGCTTCTCCAAACTGGGTGGCTATCAATTCCCGATCACGCCGACGAACTACACGCAGACCTTCCGCACTGTGGTCGGTCCCTTCACGCGTGCGGCTCTGAAGGCTGGTCAGAAGTTCGACTCCACCGGCGTCTACCAAACCGCTGCGAAGCAGGCCCACATCCGCCACATGATCGCGTTGGAGTTCAATGCGTTCTTCGGTGTGCGTGGTTCGAACCTCGTCTATGACGGTGACGACGGCGTCACGAAGACGGAAAAGACCTCCGGTGGCTTGCTGTACTTCCTGCGTCAGTGGGAGCTGGGCAACATCTCCAACGGCGGCATCGTCGACTACCGCCCTGGTGGTTCGGACATCACGGCCTCTGACTGGAAGACCGAAGACCTGAAGCGCATCATTTCCCTGAATGGCGCCACGGTCACCAAGGACCAGTTCGATCGTCTGATCCAGATGGTGTTCCGCTACAACAGCGACACCTCGTGGGAACGCCTGTGCGTGTGCGGAGCTGGCTTCCTCGGCCTGTTCCAGCGCTTCGCGGAGAAGAACTCCATCAAAGTGGTGGAAATCAACTCCAAGGAGAACACCTACGGCATGACCATGACGATCTGGCACACGGCCTGGGGCGACCTGTACTTCAAGGTGCATCCTCTGTTCACCGAGAACCCGCGCTTCACCAACAGCGCGTTCTTCACCGACATGGGCTCCATCAAGTACCACTCGTTGACGGACTCGGACACCGAGTTGCTTGACAACCGTCAGGCGAACGACTACGATGGCCGCAAGGACGAGTGGCTGACCGAGTATGGTCTGGAGTTCAACTTCCCCGAACGTCACATGTTCGTCGACAACTGCGGAGGCATCACTGTCTAAGGGATTCACTCAGTGAATTACTGAAACATGAGCACATTCGCTGCATCTTCCGCCACCCTGACTACGGTGGACAACTACCTGTCGGACGGTCCAAACGGAAAGAAACATTCCGTTTACATCTTCGACATCGTGTTGGCCACGCAGGGCGGCGGCACCAACTACATCCCGGCAGCCCAACTGAATCTCGCAAAGATTTATGGCGCCGGGTCTGCGATCAAGAGTGATGACTCCGTGATCGTTCCAGTCAGCCCATCGACGGACGGCAGCAAGCTGTTGTTCGGCGGTGGCGCCTCCAATGCCCCAGCAGACTACACTGGCACGTTTCGTGTCCGTGTCTGGGGCCGTTCTCTGTAACCCAAAACCAATAGAAAGAAACAAAACAATGGCAAGTTCCAATAACAACATGAGCTTCGATGCTCCCGTGCCCGAGCCCAAGAGCGTGCAGCAGACCAAAATGCTGGACACCAAGGCGAAGGAGGTGTTTCAGACCGGCACCAACGTGCTGAAGCGTCAGACGACGACGCACAAGCCGTTCGGTGGCCTCGGTGTTCGCGGCTTCGCGGACAGCTCCGGTGGCAAGGATTAACCCTTAACGTAGGGTCGATATGACTGTAGGACAAATCGCAACTAAGGTCGCTTGGTTCTTCAACCGAGTGCGAAGCGACTTTCTTGATGTCAATGGTGAAGACTTAATTGTTGACGCCATGAACATGGTTCGTGTTGACGCCGAGCGTATGCGTGACTTCACGCTGCAGGAGGCTCAAGCCTACATGAGTATCGACCCTGCAAATGGGGGTGATCTTTCGACACTCAAACTGATGTCAGGAGATACGGCGACGCAGACGAAGGTTCGTTTCAAAACGGTCTCGGCGACGTATCTCCAAGACACCACAAACACACAGATTATTTACCCGCTTCTCATCAAACCAAAGGTGGCTCTTGAGAGAACGGCTGAAGAGTATTTGTACAGATACAATGCGATTGCGAGTCCTGTCGCTTCGTGGGAAACGCCTCTTGTGCGATATCCGGGCGACATCACGCAGTTCAACCGCGCGCGAGTCTTTGTTGCTTACTGGCAGGGACAGCGCATCTTTCTTGACCCACGGCCACAAGTGGCGATGACGATGCTAGTGGACGGCAACTTCTGGATGACGCCGTATTTTCAAAACCGAGCGAATGTCAGCGTAACGTCGTCCAGTACGGCGTCGCCGACCGTGACGCTGGCGCATCCACTGTCAACAACCCTGAAGGTTGGCCAGTATTTGCTGGGCCAACAGATCACCGCGATTGTTGACAACGTATCAGATACGACGATAACGCTGGCTGGGAACGCCAACGCAACAATCGGTTCGGCCACCGACGCCAAGGTCACAGACATCCCAGGAGTGACGAACAACGAAGACTGGGAGGACTGGATGACCGCTAACGGCTCTGACTACCTGCTGTATGGCACGATCTGTCAGATCAATTTTCAACAAAAAGCATTCGTGCCTCGGCAGGATGGTTTTATGGCTCCCCCTGAAAAGTATCGTGACTCAGCCTTTCAATCGCTGAGGGAGAACGATGCTTTCTCCATGAACGCCGCCTTCCGAGGCTCCTTCTTACAGATGTAATGGATACAAACCGCCCATTCGTAACTTGGCCGCAGAATCTGATCATTCCGCCGGCCTCACGACGCGTCAGAACGCCTGTTGATGGCGCTGATGTAAAGGTCGTGTCCGATCTGGTGCCGACGGTGGCGATCTCTCCGACGTGGCCGCAACGCGGAGTCACTACCTACGGCACGCTGCCGTATTCGAACGTTACAGACGGGAGAGCAGCTTTTGCTTCGTGGATTTATCAAAACATCGAGGGCGATCGAGAGCACCCGGACTTTACAAGACTGAATTTCGCCCCCGATCTGTCGGCTTCATCGACAACCCCATACGATACGATGTGGACCAGCGAAGTCGTAAGCTGGCCTTCGGTGCTGGAGTTCTTTAAGGACTTTCGCAACCCCAATGCACCGGTTGGTGTGAGCACGTCAAGCGGGACGAAATACATTCCGCGCTTCACCGTCGTGTATGGACTCCGCCGTTCAGTGACAGGCCATTCAAAAATGCGGATTCGTAAGTTCGTGAGCAACACGCCATTCAGTCTGGATGGCAAAGTGTTCAAGATGTTCATGCCTACTGACATTATGTGGGACATGCCTGGAACGACTGGCTCCATCGAACGGTGCCTGCACAAACTGATCAAGGTAAGGTCCGCGCGTGACAATCTGGACTGGGCTGTGGACACGCCCCGCTACATGGTGTTTCCTTCGACCGAGCTGGAGGACTGGGCTCCGATCACGTGGTGGGAATGCAACATGGTGGATGTGTTGTATACAATGGACGAGTACAAAATCTATCCGCCACCGAGGTTGCAGGCTTCTATTTATGTCGAGTGATGACGGCAGCGGCTTCACAGGCTCGCAGTTCTCTTGGTCTAAGGGCCAGAGAATGCGCTATATTGGCGTCGAGCCTGACACGAAGCCATTGCAAGGCGACAAGTATGGCAATGTGGGTGCGCCGGGTGCCAAGGGCGATACCGGAGCTACTGGTCCAAAAGGCGACAAGGGTGATAAGGGCGACAAGGGTGATACTGGAGACCAAGGCCCTGAGGGCGCTCAAGGACCACAGGGTGACAAAGGTGACAAGGGTGATCCTGGGGCTGATGGCGCCAATGGCGATGCGACATACTTCGCCAACCCTGCCGGATACAAAGTCGCCATTGTTGAGACGTCAAAAGGACCGAGGGCGATGTTTTGCGTGGAGAGCACAGAAGTGTGGTTTGAGAAGTCCTTTCAGTTTGTCGCCAAACACCACAATGTGCTGCCTGCCAAGTCGTTGTTCGCGGAAACGATAGAGCCAGAGACCTTGATGGTCAAGTCTATCGTACCATCGAGGATGTGCCAATACGCTGCGTGGGTTGAGGACGGCGAGGTTCATATCGAGCTGAGTGTTGCTCCACAAAACGTGTCGGTGACCCTGCAAGGGATCAGAAAAGGCGCTAAGGGAGTTGACATGCCTCCTGCGTCGGAGAAAGATTTAGAAATGAATACTCGATTCTGGGGATCGAGCCACTTACCAAAACCATGATCACATCATCACCAAATGGAGTAAGGCCGCCGTCGGGGGCTGCGTCGTTGTTCGATATGGCGACACCGGACCCGAACAAGATGGCCGTGCGTACGCCGTCGGGCTTTGACACGTCGGGGCTTTACCAGAAGTTCGCCCAGATGTATCCTCAGGCGACACATGACGATATCATGAACTATATCCAGTCGCAGACGCAAAGTCATCAGGCCGCACGTCAACAGGGCTTGAATCAACAGATGCCGACACAGGTGGCCAACGCATCTAACTCGATGCCAAGGCCGTTCATGCAAAACTCAGTTCCCGCGATCTAACTATGAACACGCAACGAATGATGAAGGTTTTGCCTGTTCTTCAGGCATTTCAACACCTGGGTCAGGGCGACCTTGACGCAGCACAGCAAGCCACGGACTTTCAGAACAAGCAGACGATGCAGCCGGTGGCGAACCAGATGCAGCTTGCGGATCTGAGACGAACGCAAGCACAGGCTAACTTGACTGATCAGCAGGCCCAGAACTACCAGGCGGATCGGCAAGTGGGCTTGGAGAATCAGGCTGTCGAGGGCTTGGGCTCTGCCGCTCGTGGGTTGGCCTACGAACCCGATCTCGCACAAGACATCATTCCGCAGTTGGTGGCGAGGATTCCTGGGTTGCACATGAATCCCGATGCCGCACTGCAGCGCAAGGCCGCTGGAATGTTCCCTTCAATGACGCCAGACCAAGCCCTGCAGGCCTACAAGGCAATGCAGCAAAAGATGCTTCAACACCTCAGCAAATAACCATATGCCTCTCGACCCGAACAAAGTGAATACTCGGCCCTTGACTGGAGCCGCAAGCCTGTTTGATCCCTCGAATCCGGGATCTAATCCTGTGCCGAATGTGAACATGAATCCAATGACCGGAGGTCCGTTGGCACATATTCAGGACCAACAACGCTGGCTAACGAATCAGTTGCTTGAGCCCACGACCAGACTGGACATCGCTGGGAACCGTGTCGATCCAACGGCGCCACAGGGTCTGGACTGGCTTGAAGCCCACGGACCGAATCGCGCGTCGGCTCAGCAACGATACGATGCTCTGGGGGCGGTGACTGGTCGGATGAGTCCTGAGCAGGCCGGAGCGGCGTCGATGTTCAACCATCAGCATCCGCTCGAAACGAATGCGCATGGGGATTTCATGAATCAATACGGCACCGGAGGAGTGCATACTCTTGGTGCTGGCGAGACGCCGGCTCCCTCGACAGTGGGAGGTCAGCCGATGGCGTCGTGGTTGTTTGATCAGTCGTTCAGGACGCCAGAAGGGACCGTGAATCCCGCTGCAGCTACGACCAACGCACATATGGCACCAGACGTGATGGCACAGTTTCAAAAGGACCGTGGCTTTACGCCGCCTCCTGGGGCTCATGCTCCTGTGGACTTGGCTGGCCCAGCGATTCAACACGGTCAGCAGCAGGCCGCAGCAAACGCTGCTGCGATGACGCCACAGCAGATTGCCGGCTTGGCTGAGCAGTTTGGCCTACCAATCTCGACGGGGGTTCATCCCGGAGGACCGTCTCATAATCCTCTACATGGAGTGAGGCCGACAGCTCCTATGCAGCACTCTGCTGCGACAACGCCACCTGCTGGTGTGCCCGGAACAGCAGCAAACTTCCCATCAATGTCGGATGCGCTTAGTCATGCGACAAAGCCTCTGCCCGATACTGGTTTGTATCCCGCGGTGCGCGACAATCTGTATCATGGCTCTGGCGCGCTCGGTGACTGGCTGATGATGAAGCTCTTTGGCACCACGCTGCACAACGCCTATGGCGAAGAAGGAAAGACGCCGCAAAAGAAGGCTCCCTCGCCGCCGCTGCCACCTGATCCCTATGGATACGCAGGCATGTGATCCAGAAATTCACTGAGTGAATCCCTGATATGCCTCAGACCTTTGCATCCACCTACGACCTGTATCGACAGATGCGGGGCGAAGGCTCTATTCCTGACGAATGGTCGTTGCCGCAGTTCTCGCGGTTTGCGAACGACATGACGGGGACTAATGAGTTCCAGGAAGGAGAGCGCAATCCTATTGGAGCGGTGGTCTCCAAGGGATCGTACTGGGTCGATCAGGCGTTGAAGTCCACAGGGATTCCTGAGGCAGCAGGCCGTGGTGGAGCGAGAGCATTCGAGGCCTTGGGAGGTAGTCCTGAGGTGGGACAGCAGGTGGGTGAGGCGGCTCCGCGAGGCGTGCTAGACATGGCGAGCTTCTTTGTACCGGGGCTTGGTCCGGCGAATTCGTTGGCGAGACTTGGTATCGCTGGGGCAATGGGGGCTGCCCACTCGTATGCGGATACTGGTCAGACGTTGCCGACTGTAGCTGCGGCTGCGTCGCCGTTCCTCATGACTGCCGGTGGCAATGCGGTTGCTGGGCTTGCTGAGAAGGCTGGGCTGATCAATCCTGTTACGCATATTGTTGGGGAAGAACTGACCAAGGCTGGGCAGGGTACAGGCAATCTGGTGTCGCAAGCGTTTCTCGAGTCAAGACCTGATAGGCTGGCTCACTTTGCTGCACACCAGATTGGGGCTTTGGGTACGGCCGAGGCCACCAACTACGCTACTGCTGCAATCCAGAACAAAACCTGGACGCCCTACGAGGGCGAGTCGTTGTATGACAAAGTGCTCGAAACAACGGTGGGCAACTTCCCATACATGCTTGGTGGCGTCAAGGACGTGGTGAGTGGCAAACCCCAGCCGGTGGGCGAACACCAGATCATTTACAAGCCCAAGCCTGAGGAGGCGCCACAAATCGATCCTGCACAAGTACAGGCCATTCAGGCGAGGGCTGCTCTTATTAACACCGAAGGTAGAGCGCAGATCATGAAGCTGCTGGCTCGGCCTGAAAGCCCAGAGCGCAATCAAGCCGTGGCTGAGGCTAAGGATGCTCTGGCGCAGAATCTCAAGACGAACGAAGGCTATGATCAGTTTGATGCCTTCACTCGTCGGTTGCCGACAGTTGAGGAGTTTAATCGCAAGTTTGGCACAACGAGCGAGCCAGTTGATAAAGCTGTCGAGTTGGCTCAGGCTGTTGGCAACAACCCAGATATTGATCCGAGACTGTTGGATGCCTGGGCTGCTGTGCCGCCGCTGACTGTGGATCAGGTGAAGACACCCATCGACCTGACGAAGGTTCATAATGATACGCAGCGGATCATCGAGGCAACGACGCCAAAAGCGGAACCTGAGCCCGTCGTTGCTGGGCAAGCACCAGAACCTGTTACGCCACCACAACCTCAAATTCGGGTTCAGCCAGACTCATTAGACACCGTTGTCACACACCTGACCAACGCAGGTACGCCACCTAATGAAGCCGTCATTGCGGCTAAAGTCGGTGAACGTAACGTCGTACGTAATGCTGCCGAATTGCTGACTTCCTCCAAATATCGTAAGCCGACTGCGCAAATCCAGGACTTCGAAAACGAAGGTGGGTTTGTTCCGCCTGAAAAGGGTAAGGGGCAGAAGGACAATACGAAGATGAACGAGGGTAAGAAGAAGAAGTATGAGGAGAAGAAGATTCCTGAGGCGCAGAACAACTTTGCTGCGGTGTCGGCAGCAAACCTTAATGACACGCCCGCCCACTCTGATCCAGTAATCGACAAGACACTAAAGGACAGCGTGCCGATGGTCAAGCGTTTGATCTCGAAGAGTCCTAAGAGTGAGGCCATCTACTCCCAGTGGGACAACTGGCGTCAACAGCTTATTGATCCCTCCAAGAGAGGTGGTTCGTGGCTTACTGGCAAAGAGGCTCGTGATCCGTTGGAGGTCTTGCGTGGGATGTTGTCTTCACGTATTATTCGCGAGCAACAGAAGGAGGTTCAGCGCGGTGTCGTTGATCCGATGAAGAAGAGCAAAGACCCGGACATCGCTGTAACGCAGTCGGCCTACGACGACATCTTGGCGCAGCTCCAAGTCGATCACAACCTGACGGATGAGCAGATCGTGACGTTGCGTAAGCAGCTCGAGGGGAGCGATGCTGAGAAGATGGAGGCGGCGAAAACCCTTCTTCGTTTAAAAGAGTCTGGTCAGTACGAAGCTCCCGAGCCTGTGTCGAACGAAGTGGCGCTGCCGAAACAGACTGGCTCGCTCGAAGACGAGCAGCAACTTGGCGAGCAAGCTGTTGAGCGTGGGGTCAATGCAGATCAGATGGGGGCTGATGAAGCTCCGCCTGTTGATGAAGAGTCACAAGGTCTGCACGTTGACGTTGATTCGCTGCTTGGTGGCGACGAAGAACCGTCGGCCGATGAACTGCTGGCTGCAGGCGGTAATAAAGCGTCTGGACAGCCGACTGTACAGTTCGGCACTGGTCAGGTTATTCCTCACATCCTGCGCAAGACCGGTTTCAGCGAGCCTGAGATTGGAGTCTTGAGTAAATGGCTAAACCGCATCGGCAACCTGTTCAACATCAACAAGGTGACGTTTGCCGAGCTTATCAACGACGACAAGCGTTGGTTTGGCGCAGGCGCGGCAGCGAATAATCTGAGAATGGTCTTCTTGGCCAAGGGCGAATATGGAGCAAGCGATGTTAGCGCGATTCACATGGGTGCTACGCTGGCGCACGAGCTTGGTCATATTATTGACGGCATGGCACAGAAGGGTTTGTTGCCGGAGCGCTTTAATAAAGCGATTTCTGACTTCAAGAACTTCATCGCCAGCGATCCTCAGGCCGGACTTGACATGCTCAAAATGATGCATGAGCAGTTGCCGGAGCAATTCCGTGACAATCCTGTTTGGTTGGATCGGCTGAACAATGCCAATCCGAACGAGATTTATGCCAATATAATGTCGGCTTGGGCGCTTGGCAGAATCGACGGCGAGAATGGTCTCGCACTAGGTCTGCTGGCTCCGCCTCAAGGCAAGAACTTCCTGCAAAAGATGGGTGAATACGCCCGTCGAGTCTTTGGCGCGATCAAAGGATTCTTTACGATGTCGCCTGGGTCGAGAAGCGAGTTCCTGAAAGACGCCGTCGACAACATTACGAAGCAGTTCGATGGGCTGAACAAGGTCATGCAGGAGGCTGACTTCCGAATGAAGGACTTGCACACTGTGGCGACGATTGGCTCGTCCGACTCGTGGGTGATGCGTACTTCGGAGATGAACGCGGGGTTCCAGCCTGCTGAGTATGGTCAGAAGGAGCTTCGCGAGCTAGCCAACATTCCATATACGGCCACAAAGGAAACTGGCAAGGTCGAGGATATCTGGAACAACCTGATCCGAGACCAGCATTATATCGGGATGACGATTCCTCAGTTCCGGAATGCCACGTCCCTCTTGCTAGATCACGCTCCAGCGCAGACGATGTTCCGCAATCAGTATTTGGCACCTCTCGTCGGCGGAATGAACAAGGACACGGGGACCATTAGTGCACGCGGTAAGGCGTATCAATCCTACCGACGGCTTGATGCCAGAGTTGATGCGAAGCTGAATGGGGTTGCGTCCGAGATTTTGCAATGGCTCCAACAGCCAGGTGTCGGCGACAAAGCCTTCGTGAAAAACGCCGACGGGTCGTATACAAACAACGTCGAGAAGCTGTTGAAAGACACCAACCCGATCTGGCCTCCGGGTGCTAAGACAACATACCGACTGGCTGACGCTTACAACAAGCTTGACCAGCGCTCGCGTCAGGACATCATGGACCACATCGCGAGAAGTACCGAGTCCAATAGGGTCACATACACGAGCACGATTGATTCCATCATGGAGCATCGTCTGGGCCAGCTTAAAATCTACTTCGGCACGACAACGCCGGACAGATTCTCGCAGGCGGATTCTGTGGTTAGGCAGTTCACTGCTGCCGTGGATAAGGCGAATAGCCAGGACCCCAACGTAAGATTCCAAGGAGCCAGAGAGTTGGAGGTCTCACGTCAGCGCATCGGGGATGATCAGAAATATCTGAAGATGCTCGACATGTGGATGTCGGCCAAGCAAGACGCCTCGGATATGCAGGGGTCGTTCAGGCCGGAGCATCAGTCCACGATGCGGCGTGGCAAATACCTGGTGCGCGCCATCAGCGAGAGCAAAGACGGTGCCGGCAAGCTTCACATCAACCACTACAGCGATGTCATCAATGACACAGGGAAGGAGTACGAAGCGTGGAAGGCCAACAGGCGTGCTGAAGGGTTCACGAAGTTTCAGGAGCCGGTAGAAACGCAGGCAATGCGGTTTGCGGCCTCGCCATCGGATGAGATGATCAACACGTTGGCGATGATTGATGTGAGGAATAAGGAGCGGATCAATCTGCTGACTGACATTCCTGAGGACATCAAGCAGGTGATGTTGAAGGGCACGGACACGCTCGGTGAGTTCGCACGAATCGTGAACGCGGGGGATATCTCCACTCCAGCAGGCTATAACAACCTGTTGCCTCAAGGCGGACGTAAGGCGACTCCGGGTTCGATGGACATGATTCAAACGCAGCGCCTGGCGTTGGGCGTGATTGCGCGTCTTAACGCGACGAAGCGGATGTCAACCCATCTGGCTTATGAGTTGCTGAATCCGGAGCTGAAACGGTTCCCCTCTGAGCTTAAACAGATCAAGGGAGCGCTTGATGCATATATGCGACCGGACTCGCCACTTGGTGCCGCTCTTGCGAAGTTCAATGCGGTCTACTATCTTGGCGGGAATCTCCCCACCCACCTCCTCAATTTGGCACAAAGCTGGAACACCACGCTTGCAGAAGGTGTAAACCGTGGTCTCTCTCCAGTTAAGAGTCTTGTTGAGATTACTAAGGCAGCGAAGGACGTTAGCAAATTCACGCTCGATCTTCTTAAAACCAATCTCGGATTGGATAAAGACCACCTTGCCGTCGTAAAAATGAAAGATGCTGAAGAGCGTGAACTCTTCAAGTGGAGCATTGCGAATGGTCTTTGGTCGTTTGGACATCTTGGTGAGCTTCATGATAATACTGCTGATGCAGCCTCGGATATTAATAGGATTGGGAATACTGGGTCGAATAAGAAATGGTACGATGCAGTTAAGACACCGATCAATGCATGGGCGGACTTTACGATGAAGGCGTTTGGTGCGACCGAACACTTCAACCAGCGGGTTGCGACACTCGCTGGGTTCCGCATCGCTCGGCGTCAGATGGGCGCGAACTATGACCGCCAAAAGGCCTTCGAGTTCGCCAAGGATTTCATGCGTTCGTCGACGTACTCGGGAGGCCGCGCAAATAGACCGCTTGCCCAGAGCCAACTAGGCGCTGCAGGAAACATGGCATACTCTCTCCAGACCTATACTCGTGGGTGGCTGAATCAGCTAACACGATACCTAGTGCATTGGAAGGGAGCAGAGTATCTAGACCTTTCACCTCAACAACGTGCAAACGCCCGTAGGGCGTCGTTAACGATGCTGGGTATTCAAATGGCATCGGCGGGAGCTCTGGGCATGCCATTCGTAGGAGCCGGCTTAAAGATACTAGAAAAGGTGACGGGAAAGGCTCTAACTGCCAATTTGTATCAGTCCTTGGGTCAGATGTTAGATGACGACTCGCAAGACGGAGGAGGGTTGGCGAACGTAATCCTGAATGGGGGAGCGAATGCCATGCTAGCCAACGCAGGCCTCCCTGTGGACATTGGTTCGAGGATGCAGGTGGGAGGCCTCTTTGGTTTAAATGCGAACGATGGATTTTCAGGCGACGCTGTGTTTGGGCCAACAGGCCAGTTGGTCGCGAGTGTTGTAAGCGGCCTGAAGTCAACCGTGGGAGGCGACCTCGCGGCAGCCGGTAACGCGCTCGCACCTCCGGCCTTGAAAAAAGCAATCGCGCTTTGGCGTAATGGTGGAGAGATTGAGACGTCCAGTGGGAAGCTGGTCGATAGCTCAGGATTCGAGAAGGCGGCATATGCGGTTGGGTTCAGTCCTCAGAGTGTGTCGAATCTTAATCAGTATTTGTCTTACCGTAAAAGCGTCGAAGCGCAGCTCGAAATACAACATAAGCAGGAAGCCGCAGGGATTCTTCAAGCTCTGCAAGAGAACAATCCCGATGACGCGCAACGTATGCTTGTAGAAACTGCGCAGAAAACGGGGAGGTCGCCTCAAGAGCTTGCCAAGCAAGTGGCGCAGACCGCCGCCGATCAAGCATTTCCAGCAGACGTGCGCGAAGGACTAAACCAGGAGACAGGTCCGGGTTTGATGCAAACGGCCCGAGCCATCGGTGTTCAGGTGCCGGTGGCGCATGAGGTTGCGAAGCAGACATATATGAATAATATGTTGGAGTTGTTGGGAGTGCCGCCGATGAGAGTGAATCCCTTACTTGAACAACGTGATCAGTTCGGTGAAGAATACGCGCCTATGTCTTCGGTGCATCGGCCGCGTCGCGGTGCTTGATATACTTCATTGTGATATTCTCCGGGTCCCCTTTGGCCGTGATTCGTTCCAAAAGAACGAGTTGGTCAAGGAGGGCCCGTAGGTCTTCACGCGGCTTGTTCGGCATGTCTTTCCAGAAGACTTTCAGTAGAGCGTTTTCATGGTGCCAACCAGCGTGAGTACGAAGCCATTCGCTGACGTCGTGTAGAAGGTCGGCAAGCATGTTTTTACCTGATCCTTCAAACATCGTGCAGGCACCCTTTTCGACTGAGGTGATCATGTCCAAGGCTTTGCTGAAGGTATCGCGCGTGTGGACGAGTTTGGGGTTCTCCTCCGCGATTGCAAGCAACATGGAGACCTTGATCGTATACTCGGCCTTCGACATGTAGAAGTTACGAAGGATGCCGGAGGGTTCGTCTGGGACTCGCTCCATGAAGGGGTCATACCAGGACTTGTAGAAGTCACGTGCTTCGGCGGTCCAGTCGAAGGCGCCGTGGAGATTCTGCAGCGATTTTGCGTGTGTCACACAGTAGCGCCATGACTCCTCCTGTTCTTTGGAAGGGTCGATGAAGGCGATTGGGGCGCCATTGCGGTCGGCATAGATGAACAAACAGCGACGTGACATGCCGGAGGAAATAACCTTCGAAGTGACGAGGTTCTTCATCGTCTCCGGAGTGAGACACGCCAAGATCGAGATATAGGGTGATACGATATCCTTGTCGCCGGAAGAGACGAAATATTGGCGATATGTTCGACCTGTTCGATCCCAAATGTCGGTGAAGAACTCAATAGTTCCATTAGGGTTCCCAGCGGCATTGAGGAGCGAGACAAGCTCTGAAGCGAAGATAGCAAGCTGGTTGTATTGTTGATACTCGCCTTTTCGGATTTCATACGATCTTTTGGATGGAGAGTCTTTGGCCGTCATTAGCTGGACGATGCCTTCTTTCGACGTGGAGGCGGGGGCTTGAGCGATTAAGGGAACGGAGTCAACAAGGTCGCGTGCTTGATTCATGGCTGTGGACTTCTTGAGACCCGGATTGCCCACGAGCAAGACATACATCTGGGGGTAGAACGTCAAACGTCCGCCAAGATGAGTCCACACACGAGGCCCGATCAGGTGTGATAACGCCGAAATACAGGCCCATTTGTGGTAGACGGAGGGAGCCTCGTTAGAGGCTGAGTAGTTCGTATAGTGGTCGATGAAGTTCACACGATGACGGTGGTAGGGCGAATCATGATTCCTTTGTTGATAATGTCCTTCACGATGTTTTCTAGCTTCTTTCGCTCTTTGTCATCGACCGACAGCATGATGTTGAAGATGGTGTCGCCTGCAAGGTTGGCCGAGCCAATGTAGGCGGAGTTGTCGATAATCCAGACTTTTGCATGGCACGCCGGATCGAGTCGAAATTTGAACTTCGGAAAAGGCACGTCTGAAAGAAGCTTTCCAGCCATTCCTTGGATATCTGATCCACGTTGGTGTAGGAAGTTGAGTTCATCGACGGCATCAGGCGTGAGGGTGTAGGTGAGGAACCAGAAGCGCTTCGGCTCCTTGAACAGGTGAGGAACGGGAAGGCCGAGTTTTGCTTCGAGGCCGCGAAGGCGGAGTTGGGGGATTTTCATGTCGTTATTCGTCGTGAACCAGCTTTACAACAGGTTGGATGGGGATTCCGTCGTCGGAGGTGATGTCGTATTCGATGGTGCAGAGGCGGCCGATTGGTGGAGTGTCTGCATATTCCTGTCGCTGATTGTCGCTAAGTCCAGAGCCGGCTGAGAAGCGTTGACCAGATGACAGCTCGAGAAGTAGCGAGCCGACCACCGACGAATACTTACCTTCTCCAAGAAGCACGTCAACAATGACGACTTCCATATCGACGCGTTGCTTGCGCTTCCAGATTCGGTGCCATCTGTTCTGCTTGTTGCCGCATTCTTCTGCATAGCCGTAGGGTGCGTTGGGATCGCGGTACAT
>OUNM010633794.1_pt1 | contig 26434 bp, 20 predicted proteins | sample 1769961 | NCBI WGS metagenome assembly OUNM01 (sample SAMEA3914820, study PRJEB12502) | metagenome | biome: forest; material: soil | place: USA | collected 2012-03-12 | depth 0.3 m | reverse complement strand
CTAGACAGACTCTCCAATTCTTTATGCGTCTGAATCCGTTGTTCATTGCGGCCTTGGTGCTCGTCGCAATCGTTGTCTGCGTCTACGTATTTTTGGCAGTGTATGGACTCTGGCACTTCAAGGATTGTGGGCGACATTTGCCGCAATCCACATATTGCCTTCGTATGCATAGCGGGCAGATAGTGCCTTTCGCAGCTATCGCAAAAGCCACGGTTTAGCGTCTTTTCTTTTTCGAGCCTGCGCTTGGATTTAAATTGCGGTTGTTCCGTTCGCGCATCTCGGGGGATTTCACCCGTTTCCAAGGTTCTTGGATCTCACTTCCTCCTTCAGGTATGTTAAGGCGTGCCGTTCTTTAAACGACTCTTTGTCGGCATCGATCTGCCGCACGATTGCAAGGCTGTGCTTGCGGAACTTGATCCGCGTATCCGGGGGCTCCGCTGGCTTCCGGAATCGCAGATCCATCTCACGATGAGTTTTCTCGGCGATGTCGATGAAACGAAGCAGGGTGTGCTCGAGGAATCCCTGCGGCAGGTTCATGTCCCGCCCTTCTTTCTGCCGCTATCCGGAATGGGTTCGTTCAATGCCAGGGGGCGTCCTTCCGTGGTCTGGGTGGGAATAGGGCATGGGCATCCGCACCTGTTTGCCCTGCATCGGAAAATCCAGGACGCCGTGATCCACGCCGGTCTGGAGCCGGATCTCAAACCCTTCCACCCACACGTCACGGTCGCGCGTGTCCGGGATCTATCGAGGCAGTCACTTCAGCCTTTTCTACGCAAATTCGCCGAGACGGAATTCGGGATGTTTAACGTGACCGGCTTTACCCTGTACTCAAGCGTGCTTTCTCCTGAAGGAGCCAACCACAAACCTGAGATCCAGGTGGCGTTCTAAGTTTTGCGAGCAGGCGCATCCCAGCGGGCTGGCTAGTGTAGTAACACTTGGAACGGATACAGGCGCGCCTGCATCACGCCCGAACGAACAGCCGGATCTTCCTCCATGATCTCGACGGCATCGTCTTCGTTGTCGGTCTTGATGACCGCCATGCCAAAGCCGTGTTCGTCGGTCAATAGCGTCCGCCCAACGAAGAGGACGGTCTCCTGCTGATGCAGATTTTGCAGGTAAGCCCAGTGCTGCGCGATGAACGCGGCCTCCTGCTCGGTCGGGCCTTCGATCAGCATGGCGGGCCGGGACGGCTGGACCGTGTAAAGGTATTGAGTTGTTTGGCTGGGGAATGAATTCGCCATGCCATCACTCAAAGCCAATCGCGGGCCAACTCCGAATCGAATGACGCGAAATGGCGCCCCGTCGCCGAACTTTTCAACTAGTGTCCTTAATCAATCAGGACACTAAAAGACCGCCGGAATCCGTGTCGGCTCCGGCGGTCATCGACCGTAGGCGAAAGTCTTAGCGCTGGGAAGAATTGCTGATGCCGAAGATCCCTTGGTTCTCCTGCCCAATGCGGTCTGTCCGGCGATCGCTGTTGCTGACACCGAAGATTCCCCGGCCCTTTTCATTGTAGCGGTACGTCCAATATCCGCTGCCCTGACTGGGCGAGTAGAGGTCACGACGATTGACGTCGGTGGTGCAGGCGGTTGTGGCCAACGCGAAAGCGGCAAGCAGTAGGAGGGAAGCAAAAAATTTCACGGGCGGATGGGAACAAAATCGTCATCGCCTGTCAATTGCCCCGCCGCCTCTGATTGATTTCCACGGAAAAACTTCGGCGATGGCCGTCTTTTGCTGCTTCAAGCCGGATTCCAAGCGCCTTGGCGCAGCGGGGTTGCATCATAAAACCAAAAACAGTTGCCCCCCCGGATTCTGCCGCTACTGTCTTCGCCCCTTTACATTCCAACTGTCGCCATGATCATTGTCACCAAACCCGAGGCTACCGAGGAGCAGATTCAGCACATCGTCGATCGTATCGTCGAGTGGGGCCTGAAGGCGGAAGTTAGCCGCGGCACTCTGCGGACCGTCATCGGCGTCATCGGCTCCGAAGATTCCATTCGCGAGAAGCCGATTGCCGCCATTCCCGGAGTCGAATCCGTCACCCCTGTTCTCAAGCCCTACAAGCTCGTCTCCCGTGAGTTCCGCGGTGGCAATTCTTCAAAAGTGAAGATTGGCAACGTGACGATCGGCGACGGCAAGATCGTAGTCATGAGCGGCCCGTGCTCGGTCGAAACCAAAGAGCAGATCACTTCCATCGCCGAAGACATCAAGAAGGCGGGCGCCACTGTCCTGCGCGGCGGTGCATTCAAGCCCCGTACTTCGCCTTACACGTTCCAGGGATTGGGCGTCGATGGCCTGAAGCTCCTCGCTGAAGCTCGCGAAGAGACCGGCCTTCCGATCATTACCGAGATCATGGACACGAAGCATCTCGAGGTGATGGAACAGTATGCGGACTGCCTCCAGGTGGGTGCCCGCAACATGCAGAATTTCTCGCTCCTGAAGGAAGTCGGCCGCTCCAAGCTGCCGGTCATGCTCAAGCGCGGCATGAGCGCCACCGTCAAGGATCTCCTGATGAGTGCCGAGTACATCCTTTCCGAGGGCAATTTCAACGTCATCCTCTGCGAGCGCGGCATTCGCACGTTCGAAACCTACACCCGCAACACGCTCGACCTGAACGCGGTGCCGGTTCTCAAGGCTGAGACCCACCTGCCGGTCGTCGTGGATCCGACGCATGGCATCGGCCTTCGCGATCACGTTGCCTCCATGGCTCTCGCCGCGGTCGCAGCGGGGGCGGACGCCATCATGGTCGAGGTGCACAACTCGCCCGAACTGGCGAAGAGCGACGGTGAGCAGGCACTGCTCCCCGACGAATTCGAGGACCTCGTCAGCCGCGTCCGCAAGGTCGCCGAGGCCGTCGGCCGCAGCCTGTAATCAGGCAGCGGCTTGCAGTAACCGGGGCGGCGTTAGCGCCGCCCTGCGGTAATAAACTGAACAGGTTCTGACCACCGGCTCCAGCGGCCGGTGTTGTCTTTTATACGGACCCGGGCCCGATAGGTTGCGCCCGGGCGGACAGCTGTGGCAGGCACCTGGATCTGGCTGTTGAAGGTAGTGATTTCGGGCGAAGTCCAGACGTCCTCGATTTCGTAGCGTCGTGGCTGTCCGGGAACGAATCCTGGAATTCCTGGTGCTGAAATTTCGCCGATCCGCCACTGCATCGCGGCAAAGCTATTCGGCGCATGCGGCGTCGAAAACGGGCTGCACTGAAAACGGAGGTCGTACACCGGGAAGCCCGCGGTTCCGCATGCGGAAATCTTCGGGCGATCCGGGACCTCGGGATCGTTCGCTTCATCACGCAGGTAGCCGAAGCCATATCCGCGTGGATCGCCGTCATCATGCGCCCACTTGCTGCCAGGACGCGTGTCGGTGCAGTAATCCGTGATGAATTTGCAGAAACCAAAGAAATCGGGCGTCGCCAGCGTACGCGTCCAGTTTCCATCCGGTCCGCCGGTGGTCGGGTTGCGGTAGAAGGCGCCCTTGTCGGAGGTGTGCGGATTGTAACTCCAGAGGGTTTGATCGAGTTCCGGCCATGCGAGCGGGAATCCCTGCGGATGAACGATCGATGCGAACTCATCGACGATCTGCCCGATCTGACCGCCACGCGGCGATGGGTCCGAGCAGAGGAGATCGAGCAACTCGCGGCAGCGGTTCTTGTACTCGAGCCGCAGGGCCGGGATGTCCAGGCAGCGGTCCTGATCGATCCGCCCGCTCTGATGGCTCTTCGGGATGAACATCATGTCCAAATCCCAGGGAATGACTGTCCAGCGTCCGTCCGGGCGATGGTAGAAGTTATGATTGTCCGACTCGCGCAGATCGACATTGCCCGTGAGGCGATTGATCGCGTGGAAGGCGTAGAATGTCGGCAAATCGAGATGCTCGCGCCACCACGCCTCGGGCTGCCCATTGCGTGAGGCGTCGCGAAAGGAGTTCCAGTCGGAGGCATCGGCCGGCTGCGCGGATGACTGATGCTTGCGATCGCCATTGCTTCCGGCGATCCGGTACACGTTGCCCTCTGGCAGACTCCGCGTGCTGAGGAAGCTGCCATCCGGTTCTTCGACGACCAGATAGAGGCCCCAGAAATCGCCCTCATATTGGTTCTTGGGATTCGACTCCTCGGCAGAATCGATCACGCGATACTGGACGTGGCGCACGCGCGGACTCGGTACGCCGGCCAGTTCGAAAAGCCGGAACGAGACTGCCTCATCCAGGCCGGCCATCCCGCGATTCGATTGCACCCAAGGGCTGGCGCAGGCGTTCATCGCCATGTTGTCCCAGGCATGGGCAAACTTCCGGACCCACTCGTCACGCCCGTCGAAGTTGTGGCCGCGATCGAATTTGAATCCCCACTTATTCTTTCCCGAGACAAAGGTGGAGGCCTGCCCGCGATTGTGGAACTGCACGTTGTCGTAAACCTTTCCGTCGTCGCCAACGATCGTGCCCCGGGTCTTCCGCTTGTTGTAATTGCCGTCCCACTGGCTGTGCTCCACGTCCTCTTTGTTTGCGATGAGGAAGAGCTTCGGCAGCGTCTGCATGAGCGCCGCAGGGAAGGTCTGCGGCGGCGTTTTCCCCGGCTCGACTGATCCCGTCCAAGCCGGCGATCCATTGTAAACGAAGGCCGCGAAATTCGGGCAATCGTCATCGTCGTACGGCACCCGCACCTTGAGCCCTGCGGAATCCTCCGCCGTGATCCGGTAGCGGATGAGCCGCCGATGAACGCAAACCGAGCCAGGAAGGACGGCGGTAAAGATCGAGTCATTTGCGCGGGCGTCACCGTCCTTGCCGTCGTCGTGCATCGGTACGGGCGTCCAGTTCTTGTCGTAGGCCTCGTCATTCCGGCGGATGTACGCTCCGGGATCGACAATCTGGTACTCCAGCGTGACCGACTTCAATCCCGAGGTGGCGCGGACCCGTGCGCCAATGGCCAGCGGCTGCCCGGCATGCGGGACCAGCGGACCGTGCGCGACCTGATCGACGATCGGTGGCAGGTTCTCCGAATACGCGGAATTTTGTGCGCCGGGCGTCGGATGCATGTCGGGCTTCTGCCGACGGTCCGGAGATTTGGCTTCGCCCGAGAGCACGGGATAACCGGAACTGCGCCATGATGCCGGATTATCGCGCGGCAGCTTCGGATTGATCAGCTCCATCGATGCGCCGACTCCGGCGGCTGCCGTCGGCCATGGAAATCCGGCGCCGTAAGTGAACTGCTCCACCACGGCGTTGTGGGCGTCGCGCAATTCGATTTTCTCCCCACGGCTGCGGAGAGATCCTTCAAATGGCCCCAGCGCCGGCTTGCCGAACTCCTTGGAAAAGACGTCCGTATTCTGCGCGACGACCGTGTATCCGTGCGGCGCGATGGAAGTGCCGGCAGGGAAGGTGTAATGGACGCCCTCGGTGAACTGCCAGTTCGAGAGATCGATCGCTGCGTCGGTTGTATTGTAAAGCTCGATGAATCTGGCGGGATCGGTCTTCTTGGGCGGATCGAAATAGACTTCGTTGATGACCACACTGCCAGGCTCCAGGGCGTGAGCCGTCATGGCAACGGCCAGTGCGGGAGTCATGCAGTGACAGAGAAAGCGGGCGAGTCTGGACACGGCGGAAACGTAGGGGAGCGCGGGAATGTGGCCGAAGTCGTTCATCCGAACCAGCCCAATCCGCAAACGATCATTTGCTTTGATTGGAACGCTCGCGGTTCATGTCGCGGGCAGGCTGTGATGCACGTGACGAGTTCAGGACGGCGTTTTTTCGGTTTCCCTCAGATCGACGATCCAAGCCTCTGCGGCATTTTCGCGCACGACTTCCGCCGCAAGATTGAACCACTGTCCGCAGACATCGAGGATCCCGCTATCGGCGGTGGCGACGATCGGTCCGGGTGTTGGCAGGACGCGATCCGGGTCGGGGACGAGCTCGACGGTCCAGTTCCAGCCGGCATCTCGCGCACATTCCAGGAGGAGCAGCTTCAACCTGCCGCTATTGGAGACAGGCTGATCGAGAAACCACTCCGCTCCGGTGACGCCCAGGTTGACCAGAGTGCTGCCGATCAACCGGATCGCCGCCGGTGTCTCCGCCACGCGCTTGAAGTTCCCGTGCATGCTCGCCATGTCGCGGTAGCAACTGTCGCGTCCGATCAGCACTACACCGCCGCCGAGCGCGGCTTCGATCGTGGTGAGCACATTGTAGCCGTCGATTCGCACTGTCGCGCTTCGCATTTCAGTCGGCCTCGCCATTCGCGCGGTGCGGCTCGCCAGACCTTGTTTCGAACAGGTGCAGCGCCGCACCGCGATGCGTTGGCGTTCTGTAAGCGCGTAGCGATCTCCCACCAGCTTCGTTGCGGATCTCTCGGCATACCCTCGGGAAAGCAGCCAGGAAAGGTCCCCGGTCGCGTCCGTCAGGGCTGGAATCGCCTCCGGCGCGAAAGAATGGGCGTCTTCAGGATTTGCGCCACGGTGCTGGCGTTTATCTGGCATTCCGCTGTCTTGCCCGAAACTCGATTCCTGTCGAGCCCGCGCGAGTGAAAGTCGAAAAGGCTCTTGGGCACAAGCGTGCGGATTCTTTTGCTCATCCGCGCCTTTCCCAGCGGACTCCGGTCCTCTGCTTCTGCTTTTCGTAAGACACAAAGCACTCACTTTTTTGTTCTCTCCGAATCGACTGCGGACAATGCTTTCTGATTCTCTTCCGATGAAAATGCGCCTCTCCCTCTCCTTTTGGTGCGTGCTGGCTCTCGGCCTCGGCACATCTCTCCCGCTCCAGGCCGACGACAGAATTCCGCAGGGCCCACCGCGTCCCAATGGCGAAGCTCCTTCGAAAGAAGCGAAGCCTGCGACCGCAGTTCCACCAGTTACAGTGACTGAGCACACGGCGATCATTGCCGGCAAGCCGCTGAAGTACAAAGCCACCGCCGGGTATCTGCTCCTGAAGGAAGAATCCGAAAAGCCCGCGGGCAAGGAAGGCGAGGGCAAACCTGGTGAAGCCGATCCGAGCAAGGATAACCTGAAGCCGACGGCGAAGGTCTTCTTCATCGCTTACACCGTGGAGAACGAAAGCGCGGGCACACGGCCCGTGACGTTCGCCTTCAATGGCGGCCCTGGCGCTGCCTCGGTGTGGCTGCATCTCGGGGCACTCGGACCGCGGCGCGTCCAGCTTACTGCGGAAGGCGATGGCACACCGCCGCCCAACCGTCTCGTGGACAATGAGTACAGCTGGCTCAACCAGACGGACCTCGTTTTCATTGATCCAGTCTCGACGGGTTACAGCCGTCCGGTCTCGGGCGAAAGCGCCCGCGCGTTTCACGGTTACAACGAAGACCTGCAATCGATCGCCGAATTCATTCGTAGTTACACGACGCAGAATAACCGCTGGCTATCTCCGAAGTTTGTCGTTGGTGAAAGCTATGGCGGCCTGCGCGCCGCGGCGATGGCGGGGTATCTCCAGGATCGCATGGACATGACGCTAAACGGCGTGATCATCGTATCGGGTGTCCTGAACTGGCAGACGATCGCGCCCCAGCCTGGTAACGACCTGCCTTACAGCCTTTACCTTCCGAGTTACGCGACTGCTGCATGGTATCATAAGCGGCTGCCCGTGGGGCTTCAGCAGGCGACTGACGAGCAAGTGCGCAAGGAGGCGGAGACCTTTGCAAGCGGCGAGTATCTTATCGCCCTGAACCGGGGAAACGCGCTTACCGAAGCCCAGGAGAAGAAGGTTGCTGATCGACTCTCTCAACTTACTGGATTGCCAGTCGAGTTTGTGCTGCGCCATCACCTGCGCATTCCGCCAGACCGCTTCATGGATGAGTTGTTGAAGGATGAGCGTCTCAGCATCGGCCGTTTCGACAGCCGCATGACCGGCATCTCGTATGAAGCCGATGGCGCTAATTTTGATCCAAGTTTCGGCCTGCTGCGGAGCACCTTCACGGCGGCGATCAATTCCTACCTCCGCACCGAGTTGAAGTTTGAGACGGACTTGCCCTATCACAGCCTTGCCAACGTCGGCCCCTGGAACTTCGGCAATGCGGAAAACCGTTTCCTTGACGTGTCGGATTCCCTGGCTCACGCCATGAGTAAGAACCCGCAGCTCAAGGTTTGGGTGATCAGCGGTTACTACGACTTGGCAGTGCCTTACTACGGAACCGACTACGCCCTGCGTCAGATGCTGCTCCAGCCTGCGGTCCTCGCGAACCTGCGCTTCAGCAAGTACACCGGCGGACACATGCTCTACACGCGCGAGCCTGAACTCAAGCAGTTCACGGCAGACTTCAACGACTTCATCACCAAGGCGCTCCACTAACACTGATCTGCGTAACTAGCGGGGCGTCATGATCGGCGTCCCGCCGCACCGATCAGAGTTTTTGTATTAGCGCATCGGCTACCGCATACGTTGTTTCTTCGGGGAACCCGCTGAGGCCCGGCGTGTCGTTGCATTCGAGGAGCCAGTAATGCCCGTCCTGATCCTCGATGAAATCGAGGCCGAGGATGTCGGCACCGAGATGGTGCATCGCTTTCCGTGTGTAATCGGCCAGCACATCGGGCGGGCGATCGATGAGAGTTGCTTCGATGGTTTGGGTGTTTGCTTTCCATCCAGCGCCCTTCCGTTTCATGGCCCAGAGGGATGAACCAATCGCCAGGCAGCGGATATCGCTCCGATAAGGAATGAAAGGTTCGAGTGTGATGTAGTCGTCTGCCGCAAACGCCAGATCGCGGAGGTCGGCAAAAGCGTCAGGGTCTGCAGCTCTCGCTTTCCCATAGCCAGCGTGGTGATTCCCGATCTTTACTACGCATGGCAGTTCCGGTGCGGTGCGTTCGAGAGAGCTTTGGCCGATGGCAATCTGCTGCGGCAGGAGAGGAAGGCCGGCTGCTTTCATCTCATTGTGCATGGCAAGCCGATCAAAACCTCGCAGGAGGGTGGAAGCCGAATTGACACATGGGATTCCCGAGAAACGAATCATCTCCAGTACCGTCCGATAGGCTGGCATTAGGCGAATCGCTCCGACTCGCCAAAGTACCGCGTCGATCTTGATTGAACCCGTGCGATCCGTCACCCAGAGCGATTTTCCATCAAAGAGCCACTGCGCGGTTTGGAGTTGGCAGTACCGGATATTATGACGAGGAAATCGTTCGTGCCATCGTTGCTCTCCATTGATGACCACGATTGTTTGAGCACTGTCAAATGCAGCTGCGTTCCCGTGGGTGAGCATGTCCGATATTCAGTTTGGCGGTAGTGTTCGAGGACGTTCCTTCGCGACAGCTTTACTGCGGAGGAGGCCGATATGATGGGGCTTATAATCCGTGGTTCGGCTGTGGACGAGCACAATGGCAGAATGGGGGATCGGGAAATGGGCGCCTTCCTGTGGCATATCGCCAAGGGGAGATTCCCGGAGCTTCGTCAACATTGCGCTCAAAAGGACATTGCTCGACGGCGGGCGTCTCTTCTTCCAAGTTGCAGGCACTCCCATGAATCTGTCCCGCACGATCCTCCTGGCTGCATTGGCAGGCTGCGCGGCGAGCGCAATCGCCGCCGATTATCCCGATCCCGATTCCGTCGATGACTGGCGGACGAAGATGGCGCCGATCGTTCCGCGTGGTTATGTCTGCAAGCACGCGACCGGGCCGATTACGGTGGATGGAAAATTGGACGATCCCGCGTGGGCGGCGGTTCCGTGGACGGACGATTTCGTGGATATCGAAGGTGCTTCCAAGCCGAAGCCGCGCTTTCGGACTCGCGCCAAAATGCTTTGGGATGATGAGTATCTTTACATCGCAGCCGAACTTGAGGAACCGCACGTCTGGGGCACGCTGACGAAGCACGATTCGATCATCTTTTTCGATCCCGATTTCGAAGTCTTCATCGATCCCGATGGTGACACGCACGAATATTACGAGTTCGAGATGAATGCCCTCAACACGACTTGGGATCTCTTCCTGCCGAAGCCGTACAAGGACGGGGGAAAGGCTGACAATAGTTGGGAAATCCCTGGGATGAAGACAGCCGTTCAGGTTCGCGGCACGCTCAATGATCCTTCCGACCGCGACGAAGGATGGACGGTCGAGATCGCCTTTCCGTGGCGTGTGCTCGCGGAGAAGGCGCATCGGCCGGCGCCGCCGCAGGAGGGCGATCAATGGCGCATCGGCCTTTCGCGGGTCGAATGGCAAATCACCACCCACGATGGCAAGTACGAGAAGGTGCCCAATACCGCGGAGGATAACTGGGTCTGGTCACCGCAGGGTGTGATCGACATGCACCGGCCGGAACGTTGGGGGTATGTGCAATTCACCCGTCAGGATGCCGCGTTCGTGCCGGATGCCACGCTGCCCGCGCGCAATGCCCTGCAGGAGATTTACTATGCACAGCGGGCATTTTTGAAGAAGACTGGTCACTGGGCCACGACACTCGACGCGCTTGGCCTAACTGCCACGAGTGCTCATGTAGGAGCGCCGAGCTTGCGGTTGACGGATGGCGGTTGGGAGGCCAGCGTGCAACTTTCCTTTCCTGATGCGAAGCCCCAGCAATGGAACATTCGCAGCGATTCCCGCATTTGGGCCGGTAAATAGTTATGAACCCCATCGCTGCTGCTGCTTTTTCCTTTCTCGCGTTCACGGGTGGATTGCTGCTGGCAGGCGATGCCAACCCATGGTGGCCGAATTCGGTGACGAATGCCCTCGCTCAATCTGGCGCGAATGCCGCCGAACTTACAAAGGCACTTGCGTCTGTCCCTGAGTCCCAGCGGCCTGGCATGCAGTTTCTTGTCGAGAACATGCCTACGCAGGATTTGCGCGGCCTGTCGTCCACTTATCTGCTTGCAGATACCGAGCTAGCTTACGAGGCCCTGGCGTCTGCGCCGTGGGGGAAACAGATTCCAGCGGACATCTTCCTGAACGATGTCCTGCCTTATGCCAGCCTCAACGAACGGCGCGATGACTGGCGCAAACGACTGCGGGAAATTGCCGCCCCCCTCGTGCGGGATTGCCAGACGCCGGGCGAGGCCGCGCAGGCCCTGAATCGCCAACTCTTCAAGCTTGTGAATGTTCACTACTCCACGCAGCGCAAAAAGGCGGACCAGAGCGCTCTCGAGTCGATGGAGAGCGGCATCGCGACCTGCAGCGGACTTTCCATCCTGCTTGTCGACGCTTGCCGCGCGGTCGGAGTTCCTGCGCGTGTCGCCGGGACGCCGATGTGGGTGAACATGCGGGGAAATCATACCTGGGTCGAAGTCTGGGACGGCCGCTGGCATTTCCTGGGTGCTGCGGAGCCCGATGCAAAAGGCCTCGATCACGGCTGGTTCATCGGCGATGCGGCACAGGCACGGAAGGATCTGCCTGAGCATGCGATTTACGCGAGCAGCTTCCGTAAGACAGGCCTGGCTTTCCCGCTCGTGTGGGATTCCCAGATCGATTGGGTTCCCGCGGTGAATGTGACGGAACGTTATGCTGCCAGTTCCCAACCGGCGTCCGTTTCTGAAGGTCAGCTGCGACTCCTGGTCAAAGTCCTTGATATCGATGGAGGAAAGCGAGTGCTCGCCAAGGTGACTATCAGCGACCCTGCGGATGTTGCACTGAAGCTGGAAGGCAACAGCCGCGACGAAACGGCGGATCTCAATAACATCCTTCCATTCACTCTCTCGCGAGATCACGCGTACAAGGTTCGCGTCGAACACGAAGGTCGCACTGTTGAGCGGGACTTCAAGACCATCGGTGGCACTGATGCCGAGCAGACTTTGGTGATCCCGTTAGCATGATCACCGCCCGGGTTTCCGACGACATTTCCACAAAAGAAAAAGGGCCTGGGCATTGCGCCCAGGCCCTCTTGGAAGAGTAACTTGCTTGCGGGTGACTTACTTCACCACCGGTCGGATGACGATGTTCCGGTAGTCGATGTTCGTGTGGTCGCCCTGGAGAAAGATCGGACCGGGCTTCAATTCATCGCTGGTCATCGCGCCGCCGGTGCAGCCGAGGATCGGCTGATTGTCGATGATCTTCACTCCATTGAGGATAACCGTGGCGTGACGGTCCACGAGCGTGATGTCGAAGGTCTGCCATTCGCCGATCGGCTTTTCCGCCGCGACGGTGGGGGTGATGCGGCTGTAAACGGCGCCCATGTTATGCGAGTCCACCGGCTTGCCATAGGTTTCCGCAACCTGGACTTCGTAGATGCCGCGGAGATAGATGCCGCTATTGCTATCCTTCTGGGTGCGGACTTCGCAGGTGAAATTGAAGTCTTCGAATTCGCGATCAGTGCGCAGGTTTCCGCAGTGTTTGCCGGGGCTAATGCGGTTGATGAGCAGCCCGTCTTCCGTGACGCTCCAGCCATTGTCTGCATTCGGATTGATCAGCCGCCAGCCGGTCAGATCCTTGCCATTGAAGAGGCTGATCGGTGCGCCGAACTTGACCTTGGAAAGATCGGGGGCTGGAGGCACGGCCGGGATGCGCTTGCCGGTGAAGTCCGCCTGTCCATAGGCCTTGCCATCCGACTTGGCCTTCACGGTGGAAAGTTTCATGTCATCGCCCGTGATCTTGGCGGTGATGGTTTCGGTAACCTGGTCGTCCTTCGACTTGGAAAGACGCGTGACGGTCAATGTGTCGCCGTCGACCTTGACGCCCTGCACGGGGAGGACGCTGCCGCCGCCCCACAGGAGGCTGCCTTTCAGTGCGCCGTCTTTTTCTTCGATTCCGAGCCAGCCTGCGGCTCCGCCCGGAATGGTGAGGGCCCAGCGGCCGATGAATGGATTCTCTCCCCAGGCCAGCGAGCCGCCGGCAACCAGGGAAAGGGTGACCAATAGTAGACTTCTGATGGATGAACGAATCATGGAGGATCGAAGAGATGAGACCCGCGAAGTTGGTTCGCGTTGAGGCAAACTTTTTCGAAAGACCTTCGATTTGCAACTTCGAATGGGGCGCGGGCGTTCACGCTGAGCATGCGCGCTATCCTAGTGATCCCGTGTGGTAGCTGGCTTCGCTTCACTGTCGTTGCCGTGCTCTCCAGGCTGCCGGGCTTTCGCCGATTTCCTTCTTAAAGACATTGGAAAAATAGTGGATCGAGGAGAAGCCGGAGCGTTCGGAAATTTCCGAGAGGCTCGCCTCACCGAGGAGCAGGAGGCGCTTGGCCGTATCCAGTCGCCGACTCACGATTTCCTGCTGGATGGAGCGGCCCGTCTCGGCGCGAAACCGGATCTCGAGTGTGCGCCGGCCGAGATGGAGGCGTTTCGCGAGACTGGCGACGGGAAGCGGTTGCGGATGCAGCCGCCTGATCAGTTCGAGAGCGCGGGCCACATAGGCATCGCGACGCTGCTGCTGCATGGTGCTGGCGCGTCCTTCGACCGTGAGCGGGGGAATAGAGACGGTGGTGGAGTCGACTGATCGCCCTTCCAATAGGCTGGCGACGAGTTCCGCAGCGCGGTAGCCCTGATTCCACTCGTCGAGCCGCACGGTTGAAATTGGGACTGCCGCGAGTTCTGCGGTGCGCTGCACATCCTTGTCGATCGTAACCATCGAGACATCCTCGGGAATGCGCAGCCCCTGTTCTGCCAGCAAGAGTTGCAAATCAAACGCCACCCCGGAGTGCGGCAGGGCCAGCGCGACCGGCCCGGGAATGCTGCGGATAGCGTGGATCAGGCCATCGTTGATCGCCTTTACCGACCAGCGTTTCGTCCGGATATGGCACGGATGCCACAGTGCTGCATCGCCGCGCTCGATCAAGCGCTGGCGACAGCCCTCGGCAAATTCGTCGATTAACGCAACCACTCTCCTTGGGCCTGCGGTGCGGTTGACGGACCGCCGATTGCGGAAGGCCTGTTTTACTGGCGGTGTCGCATCATGCTCCACGAGGCAAACCACCGGTCGCCGATCCGCTTCGAGCAGGGCATCGACAGCCATGCGGCCGCAACCCTGCCAGTCGTTATCCACCACCGGGCAGCCGCTCCACGCACGCAGCGAAACCTTCGCAATTTTCCAACGCCGGATCCGCTTTGCCGTCTCCGGTTGGTCGAGAATGCTGAAGATCAGGCCGTCCCACTCGACGTCCTTTTCCATCCAGTCCGCGCGCACGGACCAGCGTGGATCGAGGAAGATCCCATGCTCACTGCAGTAGGCGCGGACTCCTTCGAGAATTTCGGGTCGGAAGAAATCCATCAGAAGCCCGATCTTTTTCATGGTGCACTGAACAAACCCCACTGCGCGATTTTGCAAAAGAGAAAACGCAATCACGCAAAGACGGCGCCGGATTCCTCGCGGAGACTTCGGGAAGTCCGACGGCGGCCGCTGCTATATGGCACAAGTCCGACGACACCGATTTCTTTCCCAATTTCAAATGAAACCGCTCCCCACCACTGTCGCCGCATTCTTCCTTGTTTGTGCGGCGACGATTCCCCAGAAGGCCCTGGCGTTCGACCCGCCCGCGCCAAAGCGGATGCCGAACATTATCTTCCTCCTCGCTGATGACCTGGGCTATGGCGAGGTGAGTTGCTTTGGACAGCAAAAATTTCAGACTCCGAACATCGACCGCATTGCCGCGGAGGGGATGAAGCTGACCCAGCACTATGCGGGATCAAGCGTCTGCGCGCCGTCGCGTTGCTCGCTGCTCAGCGCCCGGCACAATGGTCATGCCTATATTCGGGAGAATTCACGCGGCCAGTTTTTGACGGTGAAAGGCCCAGTCGGCAAGGAAGGTCAGGAGCCGGTCCCCGCAGGAGAATTGACGTTTCCTCTGACGCTGAAAAAGCTGGGTTATACTTCGGGCTGCTACGGCAAATGGGGCCTCGGAGGCATCGGCGAATCGGGCGATCCGCTCAAGCAGGGCTTTGACCATTTCTACGGTTATATCTGCCAGGCAGTCGCCCATAACTACTACCCGACGCATCTCTGGGACGATGATACCCGCGTGGATCTGGATAACCCGTACTTCGCCGCGCATCAAGCGCTCCCGAAGGATGCGGATCCAAATAATCCTGAGTCGTATAAGCCATTCCTCGTGGGGAAACAGTATGCGCCGGATCTTATCTCCGATCGCGCGCTCAAGTTCATGGACGAAAACAAGGATCATCCGTTCTTCCTTTATTACTCCACCACAGCGCCGCATCTGGCCTTACAGGTGCCGGATGACGAGCACTCCAAGCTCCGCGAGTTCATCCAGAAATTCGCTCCCGAAGCGCCTTACGCGGGGGATCGCGACTATCTGCCTTGCCAGTATCCGCGCGCGACTTATGCGGCGATGATTACACGCATGGATTGGGAGATCGGTCGTATCCTCGAGAAGATCAAAGCGCTGGGTCTTTCGAATGACACGATCATCGTCTTCACCAGCGATAACGGTCCGCTCTACGATCGCCTCGGTGGTACCGATACGGAGTTCTTCAACGGCGCCGCCGGATTGCGCGGTCGCAAAGGAAACTTCTACGAAGGCGGATTCCGCGAGCCTTGCGTGATCGAATGGCCGGGGGCCATCAAGCCAGGGACGGTGTCCGACCGCGTCACTGGTTTCGAAGACTGGCTTCCTACTTTCCTCGAACTAGCAGGACACAAGAGCGATACGCCGGCCGGGATTGACGGCATCAGCTTTGCGCCCACTCTTCGCGGGGCAGAACAAGCCGCGCGTCCTTTCCTTTATCGCGAATCGCCGGGTTACGGCGGCGAGCAGTGCGTCCGCGCGGGGGACTGGAAGCTCCTACACAAAAATGTGAATCCGAAGAAAGTGGGAGGCGAGCCTGTGGTGACCGAGTTATACGACCTCGCGACGGATACCAAGGAGGAGCACAATGTTGCCGCTGCCCATCCGGATATCGTGCAGAAGCTCGGAGCGCTCATGGAGAGCCAGCACACGCCGTCGAGTCTGTTCCCGCTAACGGCACTCGGAGAAAAGCGCGCAACGGCTGCGAAGGAATAGCGGCGGATTTTCCAGCGAGGTCCGGCAGCGCGCGGAAGAAGCACTAACATACTAGGCCACATTGGACCTTCGGCAGGCGAACGGATTGCGCTCGCCTGCACGATTGGGGCGAGGCTGCTACCTATTTTGCGTCGGTTGAAACCGAGGCGTCCGCAGTGGGGAAGTTGGCCGGGATCGGGATGGTCACCTTGCCGGTGGCTGCCCATTCGGTTCCGCGCTGCAGGGTGGTCTGGAAGCCCACGCACTTCATCGAGTAATCGGCGTGCCCCATCGGCGTGTGGAAGACCCGGCCCTTCCCGTACGAAATCGTCATCATCATCGGTTCGTTGCGATTCGTTCGGTCGCTGAGTGCATAGGCCAGCACGGTGATATTTTCCGCAGGTCCGCGAAGGGAGTTATAAAGCTCATCCTGCCTGTGCTTCCAGCGTGCGGGCATTCCCATGGTAATCGGGTGGGTCTGATCGAGCACCTCAACGACGAATTCCTGCTGCGCGCCATGCGATCCGCCAGACCCTGGCTTGGTGTCGCGCACCGGCTTGCCATCCTGGATGTAGAGATACGGTCCGCTTTTCTCGTTCCGCCCGCCCCATCCGCCAAGTCCGATCATCCGGTTATACTCGAGCCATTCGGGGAAGGAATTGTCGGCCGCGTGGACGCTTACAAATCCGCCGCCGCCGCGTACATAGTTTTCAAAGTCCGTCCGGACTTTCTCCGGCCAGAGTTCGCCGTTGTAATTGCTGACCACGACGTCGTAGTTGGAAAATACCGGATGCCATGCTGCCCATGCTTCGGCCGGGGCGTGAGCGGGAGGTGTGGTCGAAACCTCCACCGTGAAGCGTCCGCAACTTTCGAGCTCTTTCTTGAGCACGGGGGAGGTCGATTGCCACGAGTGGTTGTTCTGGCCATCAATGAGCAAGACGCGAATCGGGGAGAGATCGGCGGAGTGGAGCTGGGAGACAAAGGCTCCGCAGATGAACGAACTAGTTAGCAGGAGGAACGAACGTTTATTCATGGAGAAAGGCGAACACTCTGACTGGAGAATAAGCGCGTTGCAATTCTTCGAAATCGCATTCATGTCTGAGGGGCGTGACCAGTCGCCTGACGTTCCCTCCGGTTCAGCGGCTGCGCCGGCGTGCATGCTCAGTGCCTAGTGAGCTTCCGAACCACTCATCGCGAGGCACAGCTGGAGAAGGAATTGACGCTATTTCCCGGTCGATGACCTGGGCGTTTCCAGTCGTTTTGAGATTATTGGAATGGTACGCGAAGAAGGCACACCGCGGCGACGGCCAAAGGAATGAGAAGCACTGATGCCGAAAAGCGGAGGATCTTCGATGATGGATGGCGCCACGCTTTGATGAGCGCAATGAGAGCGCGAATCCACAAACCGGCGAAAACAAGACCGAGTGCGAACCACAGCCAGACGTGCCAATGCGGTGGATGCATCCCCGCCGTGAGTTGACCCTTTGAGCGTGATTCTGCGAACCTCACGATCCACCCTATAAGGATAGCGGTGAAGTTCAGCAGGAACAGCGCAAGGATTGGAAGAAAGCAGCTGTCGAATGCGATCTCGCCGGGAAGACGTTGGCGCTTGCGAACTCCGTGGTCGGTATTCATTTCACAGGGGTATTAGAAGGCTGTTGCCGGCCGATCAAGAAAGCGATGGCAAACTGAGCGAGGCAGAATACGGCCTTGGGCCAGGAATCGGCTAGGAAACGACGCATGTCATCACGCGATGCGTTCAAATGCGTTTAACATCATCATACGAGTGACTTGAAACAGGTCCTGCATCGGAAGACGTCGTTCGGATTCATTGCCTTGCAGTAGTGGCATTCCCACATGACGGGTTCGAAACGGGAAGTGGCGATCTCGAATCGATAATTTTCGGCACGCTGCTTTGCTTTGCATTTGTCGCACTCGACAAACTCGCCTTGATAGTTATTGCCCCGCATATGCTTAAAAGCTGTACAGGGCTGATGTGATTCGCAATAGGGGCATGCAAATGTCCCTTTCCGAATTTCGGTGCGCCGGGAACGCCGGGACCACACGAAGAGAAGATTGAAGAGCATGGAGTTTGATTGGTGATGCGACTAACGCTGCCGAGGCTCGGCGACACGCCATCGCGGCGCGGCGCGTTTGCCACCAGCATATGATCAGGGTGGGCCTGTGAAGGCATCAATTCTTATCTCCTGGAGCTTGTTACCCTCAAAGTGTAATTCAGCGCGCCATGAATGGGTTGCTACGTTGTTGCCGCGGTTGACGGGAACAAATCCGGTTACATCCCAAATCAGTCCGCTCCCCCGGGCTTTGGGTGGGGGTAACTTTGATTTCAGCGCATGAAGAACCTCAGCCTTGGTCATGCCAAGTGAAACGACGCCCATGAACAGAGCCTGTTTGCGAGGAAGCCTTGCTGCAGGGATCTCGGGATTGTGGGAGCTAGGAGTAATGGAAAGGCTGTCGAGGACCCGACCATAGGCGCGGCCCTTGTGGTCGTTGTAGTAAAATGCGTCGGCATAAATATCGCAGCCGGCAGCGGACGATTGCCAGAGTCGGCCTCCGTGTGCGTGACCTCCGATTTCGGGCAGGCCGTTTCCCATCTGCCGCTCCAATGTCTCCATGGTGTCGTAGCCGAGTCGAACGCCGCAAATCTCCGCGAATTCTGGAACGGATGTTCGCGCGTTTGAGTGTGCGGTTGTCAGCGCAAAAAGGATGAAGGCAAAGACGAATTTCATCGTGAACAAGGTGTGCCTGTGCAATCGGTGTTTCCCGGGTTGGTATTGGTTGAGGCGACCGAAGCAAGCCAGGCGCGCATGCCCGCAGACCTCTCGGTGAGTGCCTGCCAGTTCTCCGCTACTTCGGGTGGGCGGAGCTTGTGCGCTGCATTGCGTGGGGTGATGGCATGCTCACGGTCGTGTGGGGCTGGATTTAGCTTCGTTGAGCGATATGAACTCGTCGGCATAATCTTTGTCACGAAACTCGTAGTGAACCTCATCTGCACGAACGTAGACTGTAAATCTTGGTGGATGGAACTGCTCCCAGAAGACTAAAACAGCAATGCACAGCACGGTGAATCCAAACGAAAGCCAGCCGCGGGTAGCGCCATGGAAGCCGGAAAATAAATACACGGCTGCGAAGGCACATGCGCCGAGCCCGACGATGACGGTACGCGAAAAAAGCCACAGCCGCTGCAGATGGATCCACAACCAACGCGAAGGAGCGCATGGAACCGTAACACAAAACCACCCAGCCCAAAATGCACGTCCTGCAAATCCATCGCGTGAGATGATCCGGACAAATGAACCGGGATTGCGCATTCCGGAGAATGGGCATCGGTCGGGAAACTGCGGTCGAAGATGTCGGGGAAGAACGATGCTGTAGGCACGGGGCATAAGTGTCGTGTAGTCGTCAGGATCTTACGGCTGTCCGCATTGTTGAGACCCGCCTGTTTTTGAAAGAGGAGTTAACAACAGGCATGCCATGAAAAATGGTTTAGTCTTTGGCGGGCGGTGGGGCAAGGCTTGGGTTTCACGGAAGCACCTAAGCAGATTCTGTCTAATCCGCGTTCCTCTTTGGTTGAGGTAGAGAGGTGGCAGTGTTGAGACTCGTCCATTTCCTCTCTACGGTCCCCTCCAATGATGCTTGCGCGAAGCCTCATCAGTGCCCACGATTCGCCGGAATCGAAATTCCGTCGAACCATCATGCCTATTTATGTCGCCATGTTACGCGGGATCAATGTGGCGGGGAAGAGGATCGTCAAGATGGAGGCCTTGCGGAAATCGATGGAGTCGCTTGGTTTTGGCTACGTGCAGACTTACGTCCAAAGTGGAAACCTCGTCTTTCGCACTGAAGAGCGTTCTTTGCCGAGCGTATCTCGGAAAATCGAAGAAAGGCTGGAGACGGATTTTGGCTTTTCGATTCCGGTCTGCCTGAAGGCGCTGAAGGATCTAGAGAAGGTGATTGTCGCTAATCCGTTCCTGCAGGAAGCGGGGATCGAGCCCTCCGCATTGCACGTGACTTTTCTATCAGAGTTGCCGTCGAAGGCTGCGCTTCCGCGTCTGGAGGCGGTCGCTGCGGCTGCGGCGCCGGACCGGATGTTTGCAGAAGGCATGCAAATCTATCTACATTGCCCGGATGGTTACGGCCGTACGAAGCTTTCCAATAATGTGATTGAGTCCAAGCTTTCGGTGGGTGCCACCACGCGAAATTGGAAGACCGTCAATACGCTCCTGGCGATGGCGCAGCAGGCGGAGTAAACTCCGTCAGTATTGTCCTCCGGGCGGATAGCCATTGAGGACTATGGTTCGATGGATCGGCGAATTTTACCCGGCCTTAACAAAATACCGATTCCTTATTCATTCGGGCTTAACATTGCCGGGGCATCGTCAGGTCGAAGCTGATCCAAATCGAACCTTTCATCCGTCGACTTACCGTGAACACCAAACTGATCGCCCGTATTCAATGCATCGTCGTGCTCGGCACGATGGCATTGCCAGTGTTTGCCCAGAATTCCTACGATCCGCCGGAGCAGCCGCCAGGCGGACGGCCGCCGTTTCGGGTGCCACCGATCCTCGCCGCGCTCGATTCGAACAAGGATGGCGTCATCGATGCCAATGAAATCAAGGCTGCGGCGCAGGCGCTCGGCGCGCTGGCAAAGGATACTGGTGGGACGCTCACGATGCGGGACTTGTCGCCGCCGCCGCCTCGTCGCGATCAGCGCGGAGACGATGCTGTGGGTCCCGGGAATGGTCGGCCTGAGGGAAATGGCCCGGCCGCTCCGGGGGATCGTCCAAATGACGGTCCCGCCGAAGCCGGTGCGCGCCCGGATGATGGTCCCGGCCGCGGGCGGCCGCCCGGTCCCATTCCTCCAATTGAGGTTGTGGCGCGCACATTGTTTCAGGCACTCGACGCGAATCACGACGGAACGCTCGACCAGGGCGAGATCGCGAATGCCAGCGAGGCGCTGAAAAAACTCGACGCTGACGGAGACGGTAATCTGACGATGTACGAGCTTCTTCGTCCGGCGCGCGATGGCGGCCCTCGGCCAGAGCCGAGGGGTACGAATGGCCCAGCGTCGCGCACCCCCGCAAGCCCTGCGGTGTCGCAGGCCCCGTCGCAGCAAGCGCAACCGAATGGCGCTGCTTCAACCGCATCGCCGGGTGTCGCGGTGACGTTTACGGGTGGATTTGAGACCGATCCTCGAGACGGAGGCCGCCCCGTCGCGCTCATTGCCGCCGCGCTGAATGTTCCGGATCAAGTCTTTCGCGATGCTTTCAGCCATGTGCGCCCCGCGACCGGAGGCCGTGAGCCGGAGCCCGAGCAGGTGCGGCTCAACAAGCAGGCCTTGCTGCAGAATCTCGCTCCGTACGGTGTGACGAACGATCGTCTCGATGCCGTGTCGAATTACTATCGCTACAATCGAGCGAAAGGCGAAATGTGGCGCAATGCTCCCGCCAGCGCGACCGCAACCGTTCGGAATGGCGTGGTCACGGGAATCGTAATCACCAATGCGGGAGCCGGTTACTCCACGTCGCCAAAGATCTCGATCGCGGGAATGCCAAATCTGAAGACGACGGTGACCCTCTCCTTCGGGGCTGATTTCTCCAAGAACGGCTCGATCAAATCGGTTACAATTGATCCTTAGGGATCGACTCCGCGCGGGAGCATTCTAAGAGTGAGGGGCATCGGGCGATTAATATTAGTCCTAAAAGCGTCCCATTTTCCCAGCCCCTCAATGAAGCAGACTCTCACGATATTCGGCGCGTTCCTCTCGACTCTGGCTTTCGCACACGGCGGCGATACGGCTGAATCTCCGTCTCCGAGCGCCCTTCACTATTCCACCTCATGGCTCGGCAATTCCTTCGGAGGCGGGAAAAAATGGGTGCAGGATTTTGCCGAGAACATGTTCGTGAATCCCGATGGAACGGTCTTCGTCGCAAGCAAATGGGATGAAGGCGGACATGAATTTGGCATTTATCGCGACGGCGATGTTGTCGGTGGTGCGACTGATACACACGGGTGGGGGACCGGCGGCGGGCGCGCGGTGGCGGCGAACAACCGCTACCTATTCATTGGTCATAGCCAGGGAAATGAGCGCGGGAAATTGACCGGACCACAGTATCCGCCAAAGGGCATTACTTGGTACGGAATCTCGCGCCGGAAGCTGGATGGGACGCACGCTCCGTTTGACGGAGGCAAAGCGCGGTTCGGGGACTTCGTGATTCTGCATGAAGCAGCCGCAGATGCGCAGTTGGCTGCGCTCGCCGCGGATGAACACCACCTCTTTGCTTGTGATCCGATTGCAAATCTTGTGCGGATCTTCGATGTCGAGACAATGGCGGAGACTGGCAGTTTCGCCGTGGATCAGCCGCGCCAGATTGCGCTCGATGGCAAGGGGAACCTCTGGCTGATCGCTGGAGCTCCGGTCCGCATCGTGTCCTATACGGCAGAGGGAAAACTGCGCGATGTATCGGTGCCGCTTGCCAAAGACGTCGTCCCAACTGCCCTGGCATTTGACCCGCAGGGGCGTCTGCTCGTCGCCGATAACGGCCCAAAGCAGCAAGTCGCGATCTTCGAAGTCTCTGCAAAGGTCCACCAGGTCGATTCACTCGGTGAGGAAAACGGAATCTTCGGCGGTGCTCATCCTGGGAAGGCCGCTCCGCTCCGCTTCGGTGGACTTACCGGCGTAGGCGCAGATAAAGCGGGGAATGTCTACGTAAGTTGCAATCTTCCGCCTGGCGGCACGGTATTGCGTTCATTTTCTCCGCGTCGCGAGATGCGGTGGGAGTTACTCGGTCTGGAGTTTGTCGATGTTGCAGATGCGGATCCTGCGAGCGACGGGAAGGATGTCTTTACCTGCCGGAATCGGTATTCGATGGATTACTCCAAGCCCGCCGGCCAGGAGTGGCACTGGGTTGCCCGCACAGTGGATCCATTTCGCTATCCGCAGGACCTGCGGCTTCACGAAGGGAATCATCTGCAGTGCGGGACAGAGATGCGACGCCTGGGTGGACGCAGCTTTCTCGTGATGCGGGGCATGTGGCAGAATCTGCTTTGCTTTTACCGGGTGGAAGACGAGCGATGCGTACCTAGTGTCGTGCTAGCGCAGAATCCGTATCATAGTCCAGATGGCTTCGTTCCTCCCGGACAGCCGGAGAAGGGCCGCTGGATTTGGATGGATGCCAATGGCGATGGGCAGATGGAATCTTCCGAATATCAGGAAGGACCGGGCCCGGGCGGTGAATTCTGGGCAAGCAATGTCGATAGCGCCGGCGATATCTGGCAGGGCGATCAGAGGCGTGGAATCTGGCGCTGGCACTTCCAAGGGCTCGATCAGCATGGGACGCCGAAATATTCGCCCGCCGCGGTTGAGCATTATGAAATGCCCGCGCCACTGACTAACTTGCTTCGTACCGAATATCTGCCGGAAAGCGATACCATGTATCTTACAGGCCAGACCGCCGATCATAAGATTACGGGCGGGGAATGGGGCACGGTCGGGACCGAGGTCATCCGCTACGATCATTGGAGCAAGCAACCGGAAATGCGCTATCGCGCAGTGCTTCCCTATGAAGACAAAAAGACGTCTGTCGTTTCATTCGGAGTTGCGGGGGATCTCTTCTTTGCGGTGACCTCCAGGCAGGCCGAAGTATTTGTCTATGACAACCGGACTGGGCAGTTGCTGGGCACGATGAAGCCAGGCCCGGAAGTCGGGAGCGAAAGCGGCTGGGTGGACTTTCGCGACGCCATTCGCGCCATTCGCCGGCAGGACGGCAACTACGTCATATTTGTCGAAGAGGATTGGAAGGCGAAGACGATTGTCTACCGTTTGGACGATCCGCTGCGAAAATAGCGGCGAATCAGATGATCGTTGCTATCTTGCGCTGTCTGCTGGCTTCATCGCTATGTGCGATGGGATTGCTGTCAGTATTTCGCGCGCCGGTCATCTCGCTTTTCTATCTCGCAGTTGGCGCCACCGAGTACGGCCACTGGTTTGCAGCTGCTTCCCTGGTGGTTGCATTGACTGGTGGAACGCGAGTTGGTCTCGATCTCGCGGCCACTGTATTGGCCATCCTGGCCACGGGGCTCTTCGCTTCGCCTGTTCTTCGGGCTCTCCGGCTGGCCCGTGGGTTGCCTGAGCGATTTCAGCGGAGCTTTCCGCATGCGGCCGGGGAGGGGAGATGCATGGCGACCGATGCGCCTGTGTTCAGCCTTCGCCGCCTGTGGATTGGCTCAAAGATCCATGGAATGACGGAGACCCGGCTTGCTTTTGCCGTGCGCGAAACCGGACCGCTGCATCTCGAGTTTTACCGGGCCGAATCGGCGGAAAATGCGCCCTGTCTGCTGGTGCTGCATACCGGCGGTTGGGAAAACGGCACACCGGCGGAGTTTCAGACCTTGAACCGTTATTTAGCCAGGCGTGGAGTTGCGGTTGCAGCGATGGAATATCGGTTGGCACCGCGCTGGACCTGGCCTGCACAGCGGGAGGATGTCATCGATGCGATCCAATTCCTGAAAGAACATGCCGGCGAACTTGGCCTCGATGGCGAGAGGTTTGTGCTCATGGGAAGGTCCGCGGGCGGCCAGATTGCAGAAGCCGTTGCTTACGGTGATCCGGAGTTACACGTGTGTGGCAGCATCGGATTTTACTGCCCGGCGGACCTGCTCTTCGCCTTCCAGTATGCGGATAAGGATGACATCCTCAACTCATACAAACTGCTGACGCAATATCTTGGCGGGACTCCGGAGGAGAAACCGGATAACTATCATGGCGCGTCAGGAATTCTTCACGTGAATGCACGGAGCGTTCCGACGTTGCTCGTGCATGGCTGCCGTGATGAGCTGGTCTGGTTTCGGCAAAGTGCGCGGCTTGCGGAACGACTCTCGGCGAATGGTGTCCCGCACCTCCTTCTCGACCTGCCATGGGCGACCCATGCGTGCGACCACAATTTCGATGGCCCATCCGGTCAGATCGTCACCTGGGTGGTGGAGCGGTTCCTGAACTACGTTCTGACTGAGCGCGGGCCGTTCGCAGAGGTTGCGGAAACGGGGGCGGAGATGAGAGGTAGTTATTAAATTTCATAGCTAATTTGGAGCGGAGTTTGCTATTGAAGTTCCTGTTGTACTGCGAAACAGTACAACCAGCCGCCTCGTGACGGACCCGAAACCAATCGGGCTCTGTCATAAGGTTGCGTGAGCAAGTCTTTTCCCCCCCCTTGCAGCCCTGACAGTACAGAGGTGAATCGCGAACAAAGTGATTCACACTTCGTATTTACGGGTAAATACATTCAGCTCCCCTCAGAGCCAGATGAACGCTTCCCCAGCGACCCCTCGCGCCAAAACTCGTGTTTGCCGTCCAAATTTCCGAGATCCCAGCGGTTCCCGGAATGTCTCCCCCGGCTTCAATTTCACAAAGGGAAGGGGGCTTCACTGCCAAGGGCGAAGAGCAGGCGCTGCCGCAGCCACCGTCGCTGCGGGCCTCATTTTGTGCGCTTCGATCGCCCATGCAGGTCAGACTCTATATTGGGACGGCGGTATCACAGGTAGCAACCAAGGAGGCACCGGCGTATGGGACACTTCTTCGACCGCCGATTGGTTCAATGGATTCGCCGACACGTTCTGGACTGATCCTGTTGGGGCGGACACGGCTGTTTTTGGTGGCACTGCCGGGACCGTCACGTTGGCGGCAACTGAAACGGCCAACGCGATCACATTCAGCACTGCAGGTTACACGCTCACGGGTGGAGCGCTCAATCTGACGTCGGCTACGGCAATCAGTCCTCAGCCGGTCATCAATGCCAGCGCGAGTGCGACCATTAACAGCGCGATTACCGGCAGCGGCTTTACAAAGACAGGTGCGGGAAATCTTACATTAAATGGGGCGACTTCTGTTACAGGCCAGATCTACCTGAACCAGGGCGCCATGACGCTCACTGGCGCCGGGGCGACGATCAGTGCCGCCGGGTTGACGATCGTCGGTACGAGCGGGCAATTCCAGAGTTCCCTCGCGACACCTGGTGACAATGCGCTCGCGTCTCCGGCGCTCTACCTCGTGGATGGTGCCGACAGCGTGGATCATTTCGGCGCCACTCCACTGACTCTCCGGGGCGGAAGCATCTACTATTCGAGCAGTAATTTGACTGGGGGAACGATTCAAAATCTGACCGTCGCGACGGGTGGAATCATTGCTTCGCAGCCAAATGGAACCGGTTCCGTCTTGAACCTGACGAATCTCACGGTCGCAAATACCGCGACGGTAACGTTTGAGAGTTTCAATCAGACGATTGGAACGGGGGCGGGGAATGTCGGCGATATTTATATCGCGAATCTGAGTCTTGCCGGGAGCGCCGCGGCGCCACCTGCGAATAACACCTCCGTCATGCTCGGAGCAAATCTGACCGTTCAATCGAAGGGCTCGGGAGCGGATGGAAATACCCACTTTGCGGCTTACGGGCCGAATGGCGTGACCCAGCTTACTGGCGTGGTGACTTCCCTCAATGCGGCAAACCCGACGGACAATGTGGAGGACAGCGGTACGACGATCACCGCCGCCAAGACGGTCAACTCGCTCGCATCG